>JAABUX010003133.1_pt1 | contig 22295 bp, 26 predicted proteins | sample 5561851 | NCBI WGS metagenome assembly JAABUX01 (sample SAMN10711883, study PRJNA513361) | rock metagenome | isolation source: Antarctica rocks | place: Antarctica: Victoria Land, Richard Nunatak red sandstone | collected 2016-01-03 | reverse complement strand
CTCGAGGGCCTGTAACTATGCCGAGCACAGCAGCGAGCCAACGTGCCCGAAGGCCGCCCTGATCAGGGCACGGGCCACCGGCCCGCCGCCCATGTCGGCATAGTCGCGGGGTCGGCATAGGTCGATGATAAGTACGGGGTATCGGCCGAGGCGGGTGATTTCCTGCTGGAGGCGGCCGGCGCGGTGGGCGGCGGTGAGCTTGTCGGTCCAGGCGGCGGCGGTGGCGAACAGGGCGCGGCGCCCGGCCTGGCATGCCTTGATGCCGAGGCCGGTGGCGAGCATTGTCTTGCCCGTTCCCGGTGGCCCGAGCAGCACGATATTGGTCCTGGCGGTGATGAAGTCCAGTGTCGCCAGGTGCAGGATACGGTCGCGTTTGACCGACCGCTGGTGGTCGAAGTCGAAGTCCTCGATGGTCTTGCGGGCGGGGAACCCGGCGGCCCGGATCCGGTTTTCGGCGCCGTGCGCGTCGCGGGTGGCGACCTCGGCTTCCAGGCAGGCGGCGAGGTACTCGGCGTGGGTCCAGCCGTCGGCCCGCGCGCGGTCGGCGAGCCGCCCGGCGGAATCCCGCAGCGCGGGGGCTTTCAGGACGCGGGTGAGGTAGGCGATCTGGCTTTCGGTGTCGCTGCCGGTCATGGCTGCTTCTCCTTCTCCGTGGCCGTGGCGGTGCGGGTGCGCCTGGGCTGCGCCGCGGCCGCGGCAGTGAGGCGGTCGGTGAGGGCGCGGCGCTCGGCGCGCTCGGCGTCCAGTGCTGTCTCGGCGCGCTCCGCGCGGGCGGCCGCCGCGCTGGCGAGGGACCGGGCTGCTTCTTCCCGTGCCTGGCAGGCGGCCTGGATGGCCGCGTACTCGCGGGCAGCCTGCCCGCGGGCGGCGGCGAGGGCTTCCTCGCCGGCCTGCCGGGCTGCGGCCAGCTCGGCGGCAGCGTGCTCCGCGTCGCTGCGCGCGGCCCCGGTCACGGTGTCGCGCTCGCGGACGGCGGCGTCACGCTGGGCAGCTGCCTGCGCGGACTCCTGCCCGGCTGCCTCGGCCCGGGTGAGGGCGGCGGCGAGCTCGGCGGCCACGGCCGCCAGCTGCCGCTCCGTCTGGCTGGCCCGTTCCCCTGCTGCCTGCAGGCGGGTCCCGGCTTCCGCCCGGGCGGCATCGGCCGCGTCGGCGGCTTCCCGGGCTGCCGCAGCGGATTCCGCCGACTCGGCGGCCTGCGCCGATGCGGTGGCCGCGTGCGCCTCGGCGCGGCGGCGGGCGGCCTCGGTCTCGGCCAGCACCGCGGCGACCCGTCCCGGGTCAGCCGCCGCGACCTGCGCGGACGCCTGGGCGGCGCGGGCGCGCGGCTCATCCCAGCGGCTGTTCAGGTTGCGGGCCAGGTGCAGGGCGTCTGTCACCGACAGGTACTTAGGCAGCGGCGCGTCTTGCGCCACGAAGCCGATGCCGGCCAGGGCGGCGGGCGAGCCGGGCAGCTGGTCGCCGAGCACCCGGATCTGGCCGGCCGACGGCGCGGTCAGGCCCACGGCCATATTCAGCAAAGTGGTCTTGCCCGCGCCGTTCGGGCCGACGAGCGCGGCCACGTGCCCGGCCGGGACGGTCAGCGTGCAGTCCCGCAGCGCCCAGGTCCGGCGGTAGCGGCGGCTCGCGCCGCACGTCTGCAGGATGTTCATGCCACTCCCTCGGCATCGTCGGATGGGGCGGACCCGCGACCGGCCCGGCGGCCTGCCGCGGCGGGCCGGCGCGGGCCGACCGGGCGGCCCGCCGGGGCGGGGCCGCTGCCGCGGTCAAGAAAATCCCGCAGCGAGCCGCCGAACAGCGCGGTGATGCCCGCCTCGTCCAGGCCCGCTGTCTGCGCGGAGCGCAGCCACGTCATCAGGCTCTTGCGAAGCTCGGCCTGCTGGGCCAGGCCGACCCGGCGCAGCGTGCCCTCGATAAAAGTGCCCTGGCCTGGCCGGCCGGCCGCCAGCCCCCGGTGCTCCAGCTCGCGGTAGGCCTTCAGCACGGTGTTGGGGTTAATGGCGAGCGTCTCCACCACGTCTTTGACCGTGGGCAGCTGGTCGCCCCGCTGCAGGTAGCCCAGCCGCAGCGCCTGCTCGACCTGCTGCACCAGCTGCAGGTACGTGGGCACGTCCAGGCCCGGGTCCAGCCGGAAGACGATCGGCGAGCTGGATGCGGGCGGCCCGGCCTGGTTCGGCGGCCCGGTGGCCCGGCCGTTCGCGTTAACCCCTTTACCTATAACCATAGTTAAACAACACGCAGCGCAGTCGGGAACGTCAAGAGCGCCGATGGAACCGCGCCGCGGTGTGGCTGGCGCCTCTTTGCCTGTCCCGTCTAGCCCCGGCCCTGGTTCGGCGCCCCCGCCGAGGCTCAGCTCGCCGGCCTGACCTGCCCGGCCTCAGCGGGACCGGTCTCCGGCGTGGCGTCGGCGGCCACCTGCAGCCCGAGGCGCCGCTCGCATGCGCGGCGCAGCTTCGGGTCCAGCGAGGCGCGGATCAGCGGCCAGTCCGCGCGCAGCAGGCCGGGGTTGAGAAAGCGGGCAATGTCGTTGCGCTGGCCCTGGGTGAGCACGATGCCGTACATGCTGCGGCGCGTCTGGTCATCAGTGACGTCGCACTCGCGCATCCCCGGCCAGGAAAGATGCCGGGGAAGGACGATGACCCCGCTGGCCGGCCCGCGCAGGTCCGCCAGGCGGCCGGGAAGCCGCCCGGCCGCCCCGCGGCGGCCGGGCAGCAGTTCTGTGATCGGCATGAGGCCATTATCGCTGCCTGGGCCGCCGGCGTACCGTAGTGACGCGCTGGCTGACTGTCGCGGCCGCGCGCCGCCGGCAGCTGCGGCGGGCCCGCCGCCTGGCCGCGTGATCGCTGAGGTCAGATCCGGCGCTAGGCTCGCAGTATGTCCGACGCGCCGGCCAGGCCCCGGTGGTTCTTCCTGGTCACCCCCCGCTGGCTGGGCTGGCACGTGTTCATGGTCGGTTCCGTGATCGGGATGCTGGTCCTCGGTGACTGGCAGCTGCGCCGGGCTCTGGCCGGTAATGCGCTGAGCTGGGCGTACACGTTCGAATGGCCTATTTTCTCGATCCTCTTCATAGTGTTCTGGGCGAAGACGATTATCGATGAGATGAAGCCGGCCGCGGCGGATGACGGCGCGGCGGCTGACCTTGAGCTGCCGGCCGGGGCCGGCCGCCCGCTGAGTCACCGCGCGGCGGCCGGAGACGGCGAGCCGGACCCGGAGCTGGCTGATTACAACGCCTACCTGACGGAGCTGAGCAAGCAGGTCCGCGGGCACGGCAGATGGCACGGGCTGCGTTAGCGGCGGCTGCCGGGCAGTGCTGATGACAGTATTCCGGCAGAGCCGGGCGGGACGAGGGAGGTATTTCCGGTGCGATCGGACGCGCTCGGCCTTTCGGTGCGGTGCTACCGGGTGATGGCTTACGTCACCGGCGTGGTGCTCATCGTCTTGTGCTTCGTCGGCATCCCGCTGCAGCTCTTCGCGCACAGCAAGGCGGTGGACCGGTACGTCGGGACGGCGCACGGGTTCTTGTACATCGTCTATCTCGTCGCGGCGTTCGCGATGACGCGCATGGTCCGGATCAAGGTCGCCAGCCCGGCGACGCTGATCGTGCTGGCCGCCGGGACGATCCCGGTGCTGACTTTCTTCGTGGAGCGCTGGGTTACCCGCACCTACATCCGGCCCGCGCTGGCCGCCGGGGCGGCGCGCCGGGGCGGCCCGCCCGGTCGCGGCGGCCCGCGGCCCGCCGCGCCCGCCCGGTCGCGGCCGAGCTAGCGCGGCGGCAGCGGTTTGAGCCAGCAGTATTTCGCCGAGCAGCCGGCCGCGGCGCACCGGCCGGGCCTGGTCCGGCTGACCCTGCCGCAGGCCGAGCTGGACCTGGCTACCGACGCGGGCGTGTTCTCCCCGGCCCGGCTGGATGCCGGCACCCGGCTGCTGCTGGACACCGCGCCGCCGCCGCCGGCGGCCGGGGATCTGCTGGACCTCGGCTGCGGCTACGGCCCGCTGGCGCTGACGCTGGCCGTCCGCGCGCCGCGGGCGCGGGTCTGGGCCGTGGATGTCAACCGCCGCGCGCTCGAGCTGTGCGCGTGCAACGGCGCCCGGGCCGGCCTGGGCAATGTCCGCTGCGTGCTCCCCGGCGACCCCGCGCTGCCGGCCAGTTTCCGGCTGATCTGGTCCAACCCGCCGATCCGGATCGGCAAGCAGGCTCTGCACGACCTTCTCGCCCAGTGGCTGGGCCGCCTGGCGGACGGCGGCGCCGGCTACCTGGTGGTGCAGCGGAATCTCGGCTCCGACTCCCTGCAGCGCTGGCTGGCCGACGGCGGCTGGACGGCCGGGCGGTTCGCCGCCCGCGGCGGCTACCGGGTGCTGCGGGTGACCCGGTGACGCTCCCCGCCGACCGCCGGCAGCTCGGGCCTACTGATGCCAAGCGGCTGAACCGGCACTGGCGGCGGCTTACCCAGGCGCGGCTGTGCCTGCTGCTCGACTCGGTCAGCCAGCCGTTCAACGTCGGATCGATCATCAGGACCGCTGCCGCCCTCGGCGCCGATCAGCTGTGGCTGTGCGGTGACACCGCCTCGCCGCAGCATCCCTCAGCCCGCAAGACCGCGCTGGGGACCGAGAAGTACCTGACCGTCGGGTACGAGCCCGATGCCGCGGCGGCCGCGGCGGCGGCCCGGTCGGCCGGGCTGCGGGTCGTCGCGATCGAGCTGGCGGGCGGCGCGGTCCCGCTGCACGAGGCGCCGCTGGAGGGGGACGTGTGCCTGGCGGTGGGCAACGAGGATCGCGGCTGCTCCGCCGGCCTGCTCGCCGCGGCGGACGTCATCGCCTACATCCCGCTGCCGGGCAAGGTCGGCTCGCTCAACGTGGCGGCCGCGGCCGCAATCGCCCTGGCCGAGGCGCGCCGCCGGGAGTGGGCAGGCCAGCCGGCATACTGATGCCGTGCCCTCTGGTTCCGCGCCGCCCGGTCCCGCGCAGTCCGGCTCCGCGCCGTCCGGGCCAGGGCCGTCCGGTTACCTGGACCTGCCGGTGCCCATCGCGTTCGCGCACCGCGGCGGCTCCGCGTTCCCCGAGAACAGCTGGCGCGCGTTCGAGCATGCCGTCGGGCTGGGCTATTCCTACTTGGAAACGGACGTGCACGCGACCGCCGACGGGGTCCTGATCGCCTTCCACGACAAGACCCTGGACCGGGTTACGGATGCGGCGGGCGCGGTAGCCCGGCTGCCTTACCGGGCCGTGGCGGCGGCGCGGATCGGCGGCAGCGAGCCGATCCCGCTGCTGGCGGACCTGCTGGCCGCGTGGCCGGGTATCCGGTTCAACATTGATGTCAAGGACTTCCCGGCGGTCGGCCCGCTGACCGGGGTCCTCGCGCGTGCCGCGGCCTGGGACCGGGTCTGCGTCACCTCGTTTTCCGGCCGGCGGCTGGCGGCGGTGCGGCGGGCGCTGCCGCGGCCCGTCTGCCTGGCGGCGTCGCCGGCCGGGATCGCGGCAGTGCGGCTCGGCCTGCCCGCCGCCGCGCTGGCAGCTGGCTTCGCCCGCAGCTGGGTGCGCTGCGCCCAGGTTCCGGCCGGCGTCGCCACGGCGCCGTTTATCCGCCGGGCGCACGCGGCAGGCCTGCAGGTGCACGTCTGGACCGTGAACGACCGCGCCGCGATGACGGCCCTGCTGGAGCTGGGCGTGGACGGGATCATGACGGACGAGACGGCAACGCTGCGGGACGTGCTGGCGCAGCGGGATCAGTGGCATCCGCGGGCGGTCGGCTAACCGTACCGGGGCCGCCCCGGTATCTTGGCAGCCGCTAGCGGGGTTGGAATTGCGGCCAGCGGGAATCTTGTCCGGGAACTCGCCGTTGAACACGAAGACGGACGAGCGCCAGGGAGGCAGCAACTATATGGCCGAGCGCGCACTTCGCGGCACCCGTCTGGGGGCTACGAGCTATGAGAACGACCGTAACACCGACCTGGCGCCTCGTCAGGACATTGTCTTTAACTGCCCGAAGGGCCACGAGTTCAGTGTGCCGTTCGCCGTTGAGGCCGAAATACCGGTGAACTGGGAGTGCCGGGTATGCGGCGGCCTCGCGCACACGACCGCCGCGGATCTGCCGGCGCCCAAGAAAGTCAAGCCCCCCCGCAGTCACTGGGACATGCTGCTGGAGCGCCGCAGCATGGCTGACCTGGAAGAGGTGCTGGCCGAGCGGCTGGCCGTCGTCCGGGGACAGCGCGGCGGGACGCAGCACGCGGCGCCGGGCACGCAGGCCGCCCGTCAGCCTGCCCGTCATCGTAAGAGCGCCTAGGCCTGATCGGAGCCCCCGCGTGCCCGCGGGCACGCGGGGGCTCTGCCGCCAGGTCAGCGTGCGGCGGTGCGGCTAGCCGGGCGGCCGCGGCCGAGCTTCGATGACAGGCCCCACTGGGCGACCCGCCAGAAGGACTCCAGGATGATGCCGCGGCTCATCTTGCTGGCCCCGCGGGTGCGCTCGGTAAAGGTGATGGGCACCTCGGTGACTGTCAGCCCGGCCCGGATCGTGCGCAGCGCCAGGTCGATCTGGAAGCAGTAGCCCTGCGACTCGACGCTGTCCAGGCCGATCGTGCGCAGCGTCCCGGCGCGGAAAGCGCGGTACCCCCCGGTGGCGTCCTGCAGGCTGATGCCCAGCATCAGCCGGGCGTAGGTGTTCCCGCCGCGTGACAGCACTTCCCGTGACCTCGGCCAGTTCCGGACCGTGCCGCCGGGCACGTACCGGGAGCCGAGTACCAGGTCGGCGTTCTGCAGCGCGGCGAGCAGGCTGGGCAGCTCGGCCGGGTCATGAGAGCCGTCCGCGTCCATCTCCACCAGCACGCCGTAACCGCGCTGCAGGGCCCAGGAGAATCCGGCCAGGTACGCCGCGCCGAGGCCGGACTTGGTCTGGCGGTGCAGGACGTGGATCCGCTCGTCGGTGGCCGCGAGCTTGTCCGCGATCTCGCCGGTTCCGTCGGGGCTGCCGTCGTCAACGACGAGGATGTCGGCGCTGCCCACCGCCGCGTGAACCCTGGATACGATCAGCTCCAGGTTTTCCCGCTCGTTGTAGGTCGGGATGATGACAGCCACGCTGCCCAGCGGGCCCCGTGACGGGCTGGCTGCGGTCAAGGTCCCTGCCTCAGGCTGATGTCTGCGGACGACTATGGGATTTCTGCAACGACTGCGGCGCAGTTCGGCTTCCCGCCAGGCCCGCAGGTGCTGCCGGGTCTGCACCCGCCGGGCCTGCACCCGCCAGGCCCGCACTCCCGGCCCGACCTGCAGAAACGGCTGATACCGGGGAATTAGCGAGTTCTTACCGCGTCGCCAAATAGTAGCCGATCCGGCTTGCCAGCAAGGCATGTTCCCGCGGAGCTGGCTCCTGCCGGGGCCAGCTAGGGATGGGGGCCTGGGCTTTCCCTTCGGACCGGAGCGCGTCCCGTCGGCAACAAGCTCGCCCTCCGTTGTCTACTGGGTGCCCAGACCCCTCCCGGGTCCAACCCCCCGCCCAGCCGAGGCTAAAGGAGCAGCCCCTTCCTTGCTGCGCCTGGATGCGACGCGGGCATGAAGCCCGCCTCACGGCACAGCCGACAGGGTCGGCTTACCGCCCTGGCCGGCTGGCCCGGTGCTGGACTGGGCAGCAACATACCGTTGATCGCATCGATGTCAACCTCCGCTCACCTGCCCGAACTTCGTCGTGACCAGTATCCGGGGGCCCTGTTCGGCGATGTCCGGCGGCGATACGATTGGCCATCTCCGGCGGGTGAGGGCGGACATGACGGCAAGTGCCAGCAGGCGTCCGGTTCGGGGCGCCACTCCGGCGGCCCCTGCTGCCTTCGCGGCCGCGGCGGCCGGCCCCCCGGACTGCCCGTCGCCGCAACCGCGGCGACGTTGGCGGCCCGGACATGCCGGCCGCCGGCCAGAGCTGCCCGCGGCCGGTCCCGTCGCTGATCCCGGCTTTCCGCGCTCGCCGCGTGCGGGCATCCCATCCGGCTGGAGAATGAGCAGATGACAGAAAATCAGGAACCCGAAACCGCGCCGGTCCCGGACGCGCAGATTGCCGTGCACTGGCGCGAGGAGGAGTACTTCCAGCCTCCGGCCGCGTTCGTCGATCAGGCCAATGCCCGCGACCCCGCCATCGGCGCAGAGTTCGCCGAGGACCGCTTTCCTGACTGCTTTACGGCGTACGCGGACCTGCTGACCTGGGATCAGCCCTGGCACACGACGCTGGACACCAGCAGCCCGCCATTCTGGAAGTGGTTCACCGGCGGCAAGCTGAATGCCTCTTATAACTGCGTGGACCGGCATGCGGCGGCCAGCCCGGACAAGACCGCGATCGTTTTCGTGCCCGAGCTCGAAACCGACGAGCACGTGCACATCAGCTACTCGGAGCTGCTGCGCCGGGTAAACGAGTGCGCGGCGGTACTGCGTGACTCACTCGGCCTGCAGGCGGGTGACCGGGTGACGCTGCACCTGCCGATGGTCGCCGAGCTGCCGGTGACGATGCTGGCCTGCGCGCGCCTGGGCGTCATTCACTCCCAGGTATTCGGCGGCTTCAGCGGCAATGCCTGCGGTACCCGCATCGCCGATTCCGGCAGCCGCGTGCTGATCACCATGGACGGCTATTACCGGGGCGGCCAGCTCATCGATCACAAGGTGAAGGCCGATGAGGCGGTGCAGGAAGCAGCAAAGCAGGGCCAGGAGGTCGACAAGGTGCTGGTCTGGCGCCGGCATCCGGGCCAGTATGCCTCGCAGGTGCCGATGACCGCCGGCCGGGACGTGTTCGCCGATGAACTACTCGCCGGGCACGCCGGAAAGACCGTCGAGCCGGTTTCCATGCCAGCCGAGGCGCCGTTGTTCCTGATGTACACCAGCGGCACGACCGGCCGTCCTAAAGGCTGCCAGCACAGCACCGGCGGCTACCTGTCCTACGTGGCCGGGACCTCGAAGTACTACCAGGACATCCACCCGGCCGACGTGTACTGGTGCATGGCTGATATCGGCTGGATCACCGGGCATTCCTACATCGTCTACGGGCCGCTGGCCCTCGGTACCACGACGGTGATCTACGAGGGCGTCCCCAACTACCCGGACGCAGGGCGGCCCTGGCGGATCGCCGAGAAGCTCGGCGTCAACATCTTCCACACCTCGCCGACGGCGATCCGGATGCTGCGCAAGGTAGGCCCGGACGAGCCGAAAAAGTACGACTACCACTTCAAGCACATGACGACGGTGGGCGAGCCGATCGAGCCCGAAGTCTGGCGCTGGTGCAACTCCGAGGTCGGCAAGGGCGAGGCAGTCATCGTCGACACCTGGTGGCAGACCGAGACTGGCGGTTTCCTCGGCAGCACGCTGCCGGCCATCAACCCGATGAAGCCGGGCAGCTGCGGCCCGATGGCGCTGGGCATTTACGCCACCATCTACGACGAGGACGGCAACGAGCTGCCGGACGGCCGGGCGGGCAACATCTGCATCCGCAACCCGTGGCCGGGGATCTTCGAGACCATCTGGGGCCAGCCAGAGCGATTTGTCGATACCTACTACCGCAAGTACAACAAGGACCCGGACAGCACTGACTGGCGTGACTGGCCCTATTTCGCCGGCGACGGCGCCGTCCGCGCTGCCGACGGGTACTACCGGATTCTCGGCCGGGTGGACGACGTGATCAACGTGGCCGGTCACCGGCTGGGCACCAAGGAGATCGAGTCCGCGGCGCTCACCGTACCCGAGGTCGCCGAGGCGGCGGCCGTGCCGGTCATCGACGACATCCGCGGCCGCGCGGTCGAGGTCTATGTCTCGCTCAAGCCCGGACATGAACCGAGCCGGGAGATGGAAGCTAAGGTCAGTGCGGCGATTGACACCGAGATCGGCAAGATCGCCCGGCCGAAGAACGTCTGGATCGTGCCGGACATGCCGAAAACCAGGTCCGGCAAGATCATGCGCCGGGTCATCGCGTCCGTCTCCAATTTCGCCGACGTGGGGGATGTCACCACGCTGGCCAACCCGGAGATCGTCGAGGACATCCGCCGCCAGGTGCAGAGCGCCAAGGTCGCCCGCGGTGATGTCCCGCGCGAGCTGACCGAGGCGGAATCGCAGGAGATCAAGCGGTTCGGCGCCGAGTAATTCCGCGGCCCGCGGCGGCCGCCCCCCGCGCCGCGCGGTAGTCCCCGGGCACGCCGCGCGGCAGTCCCCCGGTCCCGGACCCGGAAGGCTGCCCGCTGGCCTGACCGCCGCACGGAGCCGCCGCGGGCCCGTCAGGCAAGGCTGACTATCAGGTACCGCTCGTCAGCGACCGGCCCTCCCCACAGGGCCGGGTCGTCCAGCCGCGTCAGCCGGGCCAGCGTGCGGTGCCTGCGTACCAGCGCCAGGCAATCGCGCGCCGTCAGCCCTGCGCCCGTCGACCACCGCCCCTCTACCAGCACCAGCCGGCCGCCGCGGCGCAGCAGCCGCGCCCAGCGGGAGACCGCCGCGGCGGGATCGGGCATGGCCCACAGCACGTGCCGCGCCAGCAGCACGTCAACGGACGCCGGCCCGCAGGGCGGATCGGCTGCGTCGCCCTGCACGAAGCGCACGGGAACCGCCGCGGCTGCGGCTTTCGCCTGCGCGATCCGGGTCATCGGCCCGGAGCGGTCCAGCCCGATGACGGTGTGGCCTGCCTGCGCGAGCAGCACGGACAGGCTGCCGGTGCCGCAGCCCAGGTCCGCGACCAGTGCGGGGACGGCAGGCAGCTGAGGCAGCAGCAGGGCCGTCCACGCCGCCCGGACCGCCGGACCGGCCAGGCCGTGGTCGGGCTGCTCATCGAACCGGGCAGCCTCCTCGTCCCAGTCCGTCGGCGGCTGGCCGGTCACGGCTGCGCCATCACGGCGGTCAGCCCGCGGCCGGGCGCGGACTGGGATCAGGGTGCGGTGCCACGACCGTGCCCACCGCCGTCACTACTACGACGGGAGGGTCCAGCACCGCGGCGGCGGACGGCCCGCGCTGCGGCTCGGCCCGGCATACGACCCTGGCCTCGAAAGTCATCTCCCGGCTGCGCCTGCCCGCCCGGATGATCGTCGCGGTGATCTCGAGCACGTCCCCGGCCAGCACCGGGGCCCGGAACTGGACGTCGGAGTAGGACGCGAACAGGCCCTCGTCGCCGTCGGCGCGGATCAATGCCTCGGTCGCCGCGTCGCCGAACAAGCCGAGCACGTACGCGCCGTCGACCAGGGCCCCGCCGTAGTGAGCGTGGCTGTAGGGGACGTACCGCCGGTGCGTGACGCTCAGCCCGGCCCGCGGGTCAGGCTGAGCCGCGGGGCCGCCGGCCGCGCCCGCCCCAGTCATGCCTGCGCCGCGGGGATCAGCGCGTGCACGAGGTAGCTGGCCACCTCGCGCGGCGTGGTTCCCCGGCCGAAAATCCTGTCCACGCCGAGTTCAGCTGTCATAGCCGGGTCGAACCGCGGGCCGCCTACCACCAGCAGCGGCCGCTGCGGCCGGGCGGCGAAGGCAGCCGACAGCTGCCGGGCATTGGCGATGTGCGCGTCGCGCTGGGTCACTACCTGGCTGACGAGGACCGCGTCGGCGTTCTCCGCGCGGGACCGGGTAACCAGGTCGGGCACGGCAACCTGCGAGCCCAGGTTGACCACCCTGACTTCCCGGTAGTACTCCAGCCCTTTCTCGCCTGCGTGGCCCTTGACGTTGAGGATGGCGTCGATTCCGACCGTGTGCGCGTCGGTTCCGATGCAGGCCCCGACCACGACGAGCTTGCGGCCGAGTGCGGACCGGATCGCCAGGTTGACCTCCGCCGCGGACAGCAGCGGGAACTCGCGCTCCGCGATGGTCACCGCGGCCAGGTCGACCAGGTGGCTGACCCTGCCGTAGACGATGAAGAAGCTGAAATCCGCGCCAATCCCCTTGGCGTGCGCCACCATCGCCGGGTCAAGCCCCATCTTGGCGGCGAGCTGAAGGGCCGCCCCCTCAGCCCGGGCCCGCTCGCTGGCCGTGCCGAACGGGACCGGCAGCGTGAAGGACACCTGCACCCGGCCGTCCCCGGTGGTGTCGCCATACGGCCGGACCACCTGCCCGGCGGTCACTGGCCTGCTCCGACCGGTACGGACAGGGCCGGGGCAGGCTGGTCAGCGGGCCGCTGGCCCGGATGCTCGAGAATGTCGGTCGCGGGATTCAGGTAGCCGGCGGCCTTCTCGATCACCCCGTCCAGGCCCCGGCCGCCGTCAGCCGGCCGCCTGGTGATGCCGAACGTGCCGTCGGCAATGGCGGTCAGCAGGCCCTCAGCGCAGATCCTGCGCAGCAGCGCGACCGACTCGCGCAGCACCTCGTCCGCGCGCCGCTCGATGAAGCCGCCCGGCGGCGGCCGGAAGTTCTCGCCGAGCCGCCCCGCCGCTGCCCGGACGTAGCGCACGTTCTCCAGCGCCAGGTCCCGGTCGGACAGGAACGGGGTGTGGATGCCCTCGGTCATCATCCCGATCAGCAGGATCGACTGGTCGGTCATCAGCCCGCACAGGTTGAAGAACGCGTCGAGCAGGTAGCCGGCGAACACGTTGCCGGTCATGTGCTTGGTAGGCGGCATGTACTTCAGCGGCGCGGCCGGGAACAGCTCGCGCACCAGCTGGGCGTGCGCCAGCTCCAGCAGGAACGAGTCCGGCACCGCCGGGTTGATCTCGAACGCGTGACCCAGGCCGAGCTGACTGTCGGCCAGGCCCGCTTCCTTGCCGAAGAACTCGTTCAGCAGCTGGCTGACGATCACCGTGTGCGCGGCGTCAACCGCGTCCGCGGTGGTCAGGTAGTTGTCCTCGCCGGTGTTGATCACGATCCCGGCGCGGGCATGGATCTGCCGGGAAAACCGCTGGTCGATAAACGTGCGGCGGGGGTTGATGTCACGGAAGATGATCCCGTACATGCAGTCGTTCAGCATCATGTCCAGGCGCTCCAGTCCGGCCAGCGCGGCGATCTCCGGCATGCACAGGCCGGAGGCGTAGTTGGTCAGCCGCACGTACCGGCCGAGCTCGCGGGAGACGTCGTCCAGCGCGGCCCGCATCAGCGCGAAGTTCTGCTGGGTCGCGTAGGTGCCGGCGAAGCCTTCGCGGGTCGCGCCCTCGGGCACGTAGTCCAGCAGCGACTGGCCGGTGGAGCGGATCACCGCGATGATGTCGGCGCCCTCGCGGGCGGCGGCCTGCGCCTGCGGGATGTCCTCGTAGATGTCGCCGGTGGCCACGATCAGGTAGATCCACGGCCGGGGCGGGTCCGCCGTCGCGGCGATGTTCGCGTCCCGCCGCGCGCGCTGCGCGTCGATCGCTGCGATGCCCCCGCCGACGGCAGCGGACGCCGCTGCCGCCGCCGCCGCCGCGTCCCCGCCCGCGGGGACGCGGAACCGCACCCGCCCGGCAGCGGCGTCGCCGGCAAGCGCGGCCAGGTCCGGGTAGCCGCCGGTGAGCAGCGCGTCGAAGGCGGGCAGCGCGACGCCGTGCTCCAGCCCGGCGGTCTCGCTGATCGCGTCGGCGAGCCGGTTGACCCACGGCATGCCGTCGGCGTCAGCGCCGCGCAGGCCTGCCAGCCGGAGCACGGCGCGCTCGACCGAGACCGTCGTGTGCGTCCGGGCCAGTTCGACGATCGGCTGCCCGGCCCGGCTGGCAAGGGCCCTGGCCTCCCGTATCACGGCGGCGTCCAGGTGCAGCCGCGGGGTGATCGCGGCCGGCTGTTGCGTCATCACTGCTCTCCTTGGTCGGCCGGCCCGGCCGGGCGCTCGCCGGTCCGGCTGTCGAATATCGCGCGCACGCCCGGCTCGGCGCGGATCAGGTCCAGGGCAAGCGCAGCGTGCCCCGGTACATACCCGTTCCCGATCAGCATGGTCACGTCGGCCGCGGCGCCCTCGGCGCCGAGCGCGGCCGCGGTGAACGACGTGGCCATCGAGAAGAAAATTACTGTCCCGCCGGCTGCGGTGGCGAGGATCGCGCCGCCCTCGCATCCCGGCACGTCCACGCAGACGACGGTGACGTCGGCGGGACCGCCGGCGTCGCGGACCGCCGCGGCGACGCCGGCCGGGTCGCGGGCGTCGGCGATGATCACCTGATCGGCCAGCGGCGCGCCGCCGGCCGACTGGGCGGCGCGCAGCGCGCTGGCCTCGCCCTCGTGCGGGACCACCCCGATGATCGTGCCCGCGCCGGCCCCGCGCGCGGCGGCGGCGGACAGGCTGCCGCTCTTGCCTGCGGCGCCCAGGATCGCGACCACGGGCGGCCGGTCGCCGCGGTCGCCCCGCCGGGCCGACTCGCTGACAACCCGGTGCGTCAGGGCCGGCGCGCCGCAGACGTCCAGGACGGCCAGCGCGAGGGCAGCGGGCAGGTCATCAGGCAGTACCGCGGCAATAGAGCGGCCGAAAAGGATTGCCTGCCCGGTGCAGGGCACCTGCTCCGAGCCGCCATCCCAGTCCGAAAGACCGTCGGTGACGGTCAGCGGCGTCAGGCTCAGTGAGACAAGAGTCGCGATCTTGTCGCCTTGCCGCAATCCCAGCGGCGACAGAGGCCCGGCTTCCTCGACGATCCCGGTCAGCATGCCGCCGGAGCCGGTGACCGGGTTCTGCATCTTGCCGCGGCTGGCGATGATTTCCAGTACGGCGGCCCGCATCGCCGCGCCGGCGCCGCCGGTGGACTCGCGCAGCTGCCGGTAGGAGGCGGCGTCCAGGTTGAGCCGCTGCACCCGGACCCGTACCTCGTCCGGCCAGATGGCGGGGCTCGGGTCCAGCCGGAGGGCGGCCTGCGGCAGCACGCCGGGCGGCTCCAGCACGCGGTGCAGCCCGAGCGGTGACCCGGCGGGCCGGCCGGCCTGCGACTCCGGGCCCGGTCCGGGCGGTATGGAAGCTGCCGTGGATCTGGGCACGGTTACGCTCCTCGCGGATGCGGGCGCGGCAGCAGCCGCGATTCGGTAGAATTCACTGTCTTGAACTATACAGACAGAATCTTCTTGCGTACTCTGATGATATTACGGGTCATCATCCGGTCCGCGCCGGTTGGTAGCGACGAACAGGGGCGTCATGATCGACCAGCCGTATGCCTACCGTCACCATGAGCTCACCGAGCCGGACTGGCGGCGCCTGCCCGGCTGGGCGGACGTCAGCACCGGCCAGTGGGAGTCTGCCCAGTGGCAGCGGGCGCACTGCGTCAAGAACATCCGGCAGCTCCGGCAGGTCACGGGCGCCGGCCTGAGCGACGCCTTCTGCGCCGATCTGGAGCATGACCAGGCCGAGCGCGCCACCATGTCGATGCTGGTACCGCCGCAGATGATCAACACGATGGCCCCGGCCGTCGCGGCCGCCGATCCGGGGTTCACCGACGCGTTCTATGCCGATCCGGTCCGCCGGTACATGATCCCGGTCTTCAGCGACCGCCGCGCCGACTGGCCGTCGCATCCGGCGGCGTCGCGGGACTCACTGCACGAGGCCGAGATGTGGGCGGTCGAGGGCCTCACCCACCGGTATCCGACCAAGGTGCTGGCCGAAGTACTGCCGACCTGCCCGCAGTACTGCGGGCACTGCACCCGGATGGACCTGGTGGGCAACCCGACCGCGACGGTCGACAAGCACAAGTTCGGCCTGCCGCGCGAGGACCGGCTCGCGGCGATGATCAGCTACCTGAAGGCGACGCCGGGTGTCCGTGACGTTGTCGTGTCCGGCGGCGATGTCGCCAACCTGCCCTGGCCGCGGCTGGAGGCGTTCGTCGCCGCCCTGCTGGAGGTCCCCAGCGTGCGGGACATCCGGCTGGCGACCAAGGCGCTGATGGGGCTGCCGCAGTACTGGCTTACGGACGAGGTCCGCGCCGGGATGGAGCGGCTGGCCGCCACCGCGCGCCAGCGGGACGTCAGCATCGCGATCCACACCCACGTGAACGCGGCCCAGTCGGTGACTCCCCTGGTCGGCCGGGCAGCCAAGGCCATGCTGGCAACCGGGATTCGCGACGTCCGCAATCAGGGCGTGCTGCTGCGCGGCACCAACGACAGCGCCGCCGCCCTGCTTGACCTGTGCTTCGCCCTGCTGGATGACGCGAAGATCATGCCGTACTACTTCTACATGTGCGACATGATTCCCGGTAGCGAGCACTGGCGGCTGTCGCTGGGCGAGGCGCTGGACCTGCAGCATCAGATCATGGGCTACCTGCCGGGCTTCGCCACCCCCCGGCTGCTGTGCGACGTGCCGTATGTCGGCAAGCGCTGGGTGCACCAGGCCGCGCGGTATGACCGCGAGCTGGGCATCTCCTACTGGACCAAGAACTACCGGACTGGCGTCGAGGCCGATGACCCGCTCGCGCTGGAACGGCAGTACGAGTACTACGACCCGATCCACCTGCTGCCGCAAGCCGGCCAGGACTGGTGGCGCGGCCGCGCAGCGCAGCCGTTCGAGGCAGCGCAGCCGGCCGGTGCTTACAGCTAGCCGGTCAGTGCTAACAGCTAGCCGGCCGGTTTCTTCAGTTGGCCGCCGGCTGGGCCTGAGCTGAGCCCGCGGGCTGGGGCGGTCAACAGGGCCCCGTCAGTTGTGTCCCGTCGGCCGCGGACTGGCCGTCCGCGCTGCGCGAGTCGTAGCGCCACAGCGCAGGAAGGGCGACGGCTACCGCCGGGGCGCCGGCGACGCACAGCAGGCCACCTGAGACGATCGCGAGCCGAACCGAGCCGGTGAGCGCGGCGGCCAGGCCTGCCTCGAGGCTGCCCAGCGGCTCTCCGGTGGTGTAACTGACCATTTCCAGGCCCGCGAGCCGCCCGCGCAGCCGGGCCGGGATGGTCTGATTCCACAACGTCGTCCGGAACAGGCCGCTAATCATGTCGGCTGCCCGCCGCGGCCAGCGCGGCAACCGCCCACCACAGGCCGGGCGCCAGCCCGAAGGCCGCGATCGCGGCGCCCCAGCCGCATACCGCCACCACGATGGCCCGGCCATGCCGGTGGACCCGCGCTGCCCAGCCGCTGGTCAGGCTCACCAGCGCCGCGCCGGCCCCCGGCGCGGCATACATCACGCCGAGCACTGCCGCGCCACCAAATCGCGCGGCGTAGGCAGGGAACAGCGCGAACGGCGCCCCGAAGAACATGGCGCCGACATCAATGAGGTAGCTGCCGAGCAGTTCGGGGCGACCGCGGACATAGGCCAGCCCCTCCCGCAGCCGGCCGGGTCCGGGCCGGCCGGCGCCGGGCAGCGCCGGGGCAGGCGCCAGCCGGGCGAACGCCAGCAGGCCGAGAAGGCCGCTGACAGCGGCCAGGCCGTAGGCAGCGGGCAGGCCGCCCGCGGCGATGAGCGATCCGCCCGCCAGCGGACCCAGTACCTGAGCGGCGTCGCCGTCAGGCTCATGAGGGCGGCGGCGCCCGGCAGGTCAGCGCGGGCCACGAGGCGCCGCACGAGAGCCTCCACTGACGGCCGCTGCAGCCCGGCAAAGCCAGCGCTGACCGCGCTGAGCACGAACACTACCCACACCTGACGCCAGCGGGCGGCATTGAGAGCCAGGGCGGCGCTGGCAACGATCAGGGCGACCTGCGCTGCCAGGATCAGCCGGCGCCGGTCGGCGGCATCGGCGAGCAGGCCGCCGAGCACCGCGGCGGTTACCAGCGGCACCAGCTCCGCGCAGCTCAGCAGGCCGACCATCAGGGCCGAACCGGTCAGCTGGTACACCTGGTACGGCAGCGCGACTACCGCGATCATGGTCCCGGCGAAGCTGACCGATTGCCCGCCGTACAGGCTGCGGAAATCCCTCGAGCTGCGCAGTGAGGCGGCGTCCGGCAGCAGCCGAGCGGCCGTCCGGCGGAGCCGGACTGCCGCACTGCGGCCGGCTGCGCTGGCGTCACGCGCGCCGGTGCCCATGACTGACCACGATGGTGCATCGGCAGGCCAGCCGTCGACCGGTTATCGCGGCAGCTACCGCCCGGCGGCGCCGGACGGGACGCCGCTGCTGCTGCCGTCGTCGTCGTCGCCCGCGGTCGTCCTGCCGGGACCCGCTGTAGCAGTAGCTCCGGCAGTGCTAGCTCCGTCAGCGTTAGCTCCGTCAGCGTTAGCTCCGGCAGCAGGCACAGGTTCCGCCGCTGGCGCGGCGGCTGAGGGAGCATCCGGCTGCTTTCGCTGCACGAAGGCGAACCAGGTGAGCCCGACGAGGGTCATCACGGTGGCGACGAAGAAGTTGAGCCGCAGACCGAGAATATGAGCCGAGGAGTCGATCCGGATCGACTCCTCGAAGATCCGGAAGGCCGAGTAGCCAGCCACGTACAACGCGAACAGCCCCCACGGGCGGATTCGCCGGTGGTGGCCGAGCCACACCAGCGCGGCGGCCAGGGCCAGGTCGAAGATTATCTCGTACAGGAACGTCGGCTGGAAGGTTGGGTATCCCCGGTATGCGGCCGGGCGGTTCCCCGGCGCGATCTGCAGGCCCCAGGGCAGCGTCGTGGGCTTGCCGAACAGTTCCTGGTTGAAATAGTTGCCCACCCGGCCGATCGCCTGGGCGACCAGCAGCGCCGGGGCGACGGCGTTGCCGAATGCCCCCGGGCTGGCCCCGGCCCGGCGGATCCGCCAGATGCCGGCCGCGGCGCCGCCGGCGATGCCGCCCCAGATCCCCAGGCCGCCGCTCCATATCGCGAAGACCCCGTACCAGACGTGCGGGATGTCCATCGGCGTGGTGATGTCAAAGTAGATCCGGGCGGCGATGAGCCCGGCGGGGACCGCCCAGAGTGCCACGTCGCTCACCAGGGCCGGATCGCCGCCGGCTGCCCGCCACCGCCGCTGGGTGATCAGCACGGCGAGGGTGATGCCGATGACGTACATGAGACCGTAAAAGTGGACGAACAGCGGGCCGAGGTGGAATCCGCTGATCGGCGGGCTGGGTATGTGCAACGCCATGCACCGAGGGTAAACCCCGCTGGCAGGTGCGCTGCGCCCGGTTCAGCGGCCAGATTGTTAGCCGGGACTGGCCGCGCACTGCCGCCAGGGGCCTGCCGCGGTCGCTAGCATGGCCGGCTATGGCGGCATTGTTCAGCCGGATCATTCCGATTCTGTTCGTCGGTGACCTGTACGCCGAACGGGACTTTTACGTCCGGCTGGGTTTTCACATCACCTACGAGGGCCCGGAGTACCCGTATTTCATCGCGCTGGGCCACGGCCCGGTCGAATTCGGCATCGAGTGGCGCGAAGGGTTCTCCCTAGCCGCGCCCGACCGGGTGCTTACCTGGCAGTTCGGCGTGACGAACCTCGGGGCGGCGACAAAGCAGCTCGCCGAGGCAGGCGTGCCGTACCGGGAGGAGCTGATGACGCCCAGCGCCGACTGGCAGTACCGGGTACTGCACGCGCGCACCCCGAACGGCTACCACCTCCTGCTGGAGGAAGGCAGTGACTGACCGCGCCGGGCCCAGCGCCCTGGCCGCGCCGCCGGGGCGGCCGTGATCCGGCCCGCCGTGCCGGCCGACGTCCCGGCCATCCACCGGCTCATCCGCGAGCTCGCCGAGTTCGAGCGATCCCTCGACCAGGTCAGCGCGACTGAGCAGCAGCTGGCAGCGTCGCTCTTCGGCCCGGCGCCCGCCGTTTTCGCCTGTGTCGCCGACGTCGACGGGGCTGTGGCCGGCTTCGCGGTCTGGTTCGTCACCTACTCCACCTGGCTGGGCAGCCACGGAATGTACCTAGAAGACCTGTACGTCCGGCCCGGCCTGCGGGGCACCGGAATCGGCCGCGCGCTGCTCGCCGAACTGGCCGGAATCTGCGTTGAGCGCGGCTACGGCAGACTGGAATGGTCGGTCCTGGATTGGAACTCCGCCGCCATCGGCTTTTACGGCGCCCTCGGCGCGACCAGCCAGGACGAATGGACGGTGCACCGGCTGACGGGAGCAGCCCTGCAGGCGCTGGCGCCGCGACGGCCGGCCTGAGCCGCCCTGCCGGCCCGTCCCGCGCCCGGCCCGTCCCGCGCCCGGCCCGTCCCGCGCCCGGCCCGTCCCGCGCCCGGCCCGTCCCGCGCCCGGCCCGTCCCGCGCCCGGCCCGTCCCGCGCCCTGCCCGTCCCGCGCCCTGCCCGTCCCGCGCCCTGCTGAGCTGTGCCCTGCTGAGCTGTGCCCGGCCTGAGTTGCTGCCGGCCTGAGTTGCTGCCGGCCTGATCGGGCATTGGCCGGCACTGGGCGCCTTGGCAGTGGTATGAGTGGCATCTGGTGATAGCAGCGGCATTCGGCGGCAGGGGCGCACGATGAGCAGGCCCGGCGCGAATCCGGTGACGGCGCACAGCCTGCCCGGTACCGGCACGGTAAGCGACGCGCGGACACTCGCCATCCAGCTGTCCAACAGCACCTGGCGGCTGCTGCAGCTGGACTGCCGGACCGCCGCGGACTGTGACGTGCTGCCGCACATGGCGCATGCGTCGCGGTTCCACTGGGGCCAGGTGACAGTGGCGGAACCCGCCGACCATGCCCGCGCCGAGTGGCTGATCTCCCGGGTCTACGCGGTGCTCGGGCGTCCCGAGCCGGCCCTGCACCATGGCCGGCGGGTACTGGATATCTGTGCCGCCGCCGACATCGGTGACTGGGATCTCGCGTTCGCCTACGAGGCGCTTGCCCGCGCGCACGCGCTCGGCGGTAATTACCGGCAGGCCAGGGCGTGCACCGACCGGGCGCTGGCCGCCGCGCAGGACATTACCAGGCGCGGTGACCGCGACCTGCTGCTGGCCGACCTGGAGAACATTCCGGGTCAGGCCCGGTACTGGTAGGCCGCGCCTGTCCCCCCGCCCTGCTGCACGGCGTTCGGCCGGATGGTGCTTGAATGCCCGGCGGCGCAGCGGACCCGGTGCGACGTAATAGCCCCGAGCCAGCGACGCTCTAGCACCTCACCGCCGAGTTCAGCGACCTGGGTCCGGAAACCTCAGCCACGGCCGGGTCTCGGTGAGCGCAAGCACGGCAGATCCCCTGGCCCTGCTGCACACTTGTCGGCTGGGCGGGCTCGCCGTCCGTGCTGCCGGGCCGCTGCGGGATGCAGCAGCAAGCGTTCTTCTGGCTCGTTGACGCCCGTTGCGGGCGCAGCTCCGGGCGGATGACGGTACCGATGGTGACCGCGAGCAGGCCGATGACGGCCTTCCGCAGATATGCCCAAGGCCAGCTCACCGGCCCCGCCCTGGCAAGCATCCCGCCCGCACCAGCGGAGCAATGACCGGCACCCGCACCGGCGGCCAATTCCTCACAACCTGCGGACCACCTCGATCTCGGACATCATGCCCAGGTCCTCGTGCGACACGATGTGGCAGTGCTCGACATACTTACCGGTGTAGTCGATGAAATTTGACTCAAAGGTAACGGAGTCCCCGTCGCGCTTGGTAACGACATACGTGTCCCGCCACAATGGCTTCTCCAGCACCTTCCCGTTGCGCCGTATTATCTTGAACGGGTTGGTGTGGATATGGTAGACGTGCGCGTGATCGGCTATTCCCTTATCGAAGACATTGCTCAGGGTCCACTCCTCCGCCGTGCCCAGGACGGCCCGATAGGGCTGGCGCTGGGGATTATAGGGGACGCCGTTAATGCCGAAGTTCATGAATTCGCCGCCCGGCTCATTGATGGTGAACGCAAAGTGCCGCCGGCGGCAGATGGGTAGGATGGGTGGGTCCCAGGCCGGCAGCGCGGCCGGCAGCCGCATCTCGGGCCCGTGGCCGGTTACCTCGATGGTCATGATGGTTCGCCCGTCCATCTCGCCGCCCAGCAGCGGAAAGCCGGGCATGCCGCCCATCTTGGCCGGTGACGCTGCCCCCGCCGAGCCCGTGTCCGGCATCCCGGGGATGTCGGGCCTCTGGCTGGAGCCGGGGGTCAGGACCAGGTCATAGCGGCCGGGCCGCCTCGCCTTGACCAGCAGCTCGACCCGGTTGCCTGACGACAGCATGACGACCTCGGCGGGCTCGGGGGCCTTGAGGGTCAGGCCGTCCCAGGCCAGGACGTGGAATTCGTGCCATGCCGCCGGTGTGGTCGTCAGGCAGCGGGAACTCCAGGTGATGATCTTCACCCGGCGGGATCACGAGGAAGATGTTGTCGGCGTTCCCCGACGGGGACACGTGCAGCCCGTGGGTGTGCAGGTTGGTCGTCGTCCACTCGTGCGGCCGGTCCATCCGTATCGCGTGCTGCCGGGGCAGCTTGGGGAGCCGGTTTCGCAGGTGGACCCGCAGCATGTCGCCCGGCTGAATCTCCCAGGTATAGCCGGGGACCACGCCGTCGTAGGTGTAGGTCCGGACCCGCCGGGGCGCGCCCATGTCGACGATCCCGCGCTTGGTCGTCAGCCGAACCGCGAGCTCGCCGTGCGCACTGCGCAGCACCCTGGGCTGCGGCAGTTCCGCGGGCCGACGGGTAGCCACCCAGTC
>JAABUX010003132.1_pt1 | contig 22309 bp, 17 predicted proteins | sample 5561851 | NCBI WGS metagenome assembly JAABUX01 (sample SAMN10711883, study PRJNA513361) | rock metagenome | isolation source: Antarctica rocks | place: Antarctica: Victoria Land, Richard Nunatak red sandstone | collected 2016-01-03 | reverse complement strand
TTCGGTGGCTTTTGCGGGCGGGATGCCGCGGGCGGTGGCACCGGTCACGAAGCTCTGGCGGTGGGCGTCCATCTCGGCGCGGATTTTCTTGCCCATCGCCCGGCGCAGCAGGTCGGCCGAACCGAGGGAGTAGCCGGCCATGACCTGGGCGATCTGCATGACCTGTTCCTGGTAGACCAGGATGCCGTAGGTTTCGGCCAGGATGTCGTGGATTTCCGGGTGCGGCGCCTGCCAGGCCTCGCCGTGCTTGCGGCGGCAGTAATCCGGGATGTAGGCCATCGGGCCGGGGCGGTAGAGGGCACCAGCGGCGATCAGGTCCTCGAGGCGGTCGGGGCGCATCTGGCGGAGCATGTCGCGCATGCCCTGTCCCTCGAACTGGAAGACGCCCGCGGTGTCGCCGCGGGTGAGCATGTCGTAGGTTTTGGCGTCGTCGAGCGGAATATCGGCGAGGTCGACCGGGGTGCCGAGGCCTTCGAGGATGCGGCAGGCGCGGTGGAGGATGGTGAGGGTGGTGAGGCCGAGGAAGTCGAACTTCACGAGGCCGGCCTGCTCCACGTATTTCATGGAGTATTGGGTGACGAGGGTGTCGGTGCGGGGGTCGCGGTAGAGGGGGACGAGGTCGAGCAGGGGGCGGTCGCCGATGACGAGGCCGGCGGCGTGGGTGCTGGCGTGGCGGTAGAGGCCTTCGAGCTGGAGGGCGACCTCGATCAGGCGGCGGATGGCTTCGTCGTCGTCGCGGAGCTGCTGGAGGCGGGGCTCGCCGGCGACGGCTTGGGCGAGGGTGACGGGTTTGGCCGGGTTGTTGGGGATGAGCTCGGCGACGCGGTTGACCTGGCCGTAGGGGAGGCCGAGGACGCGGCCTACGTCGCGGATGGCGGCGCGGGCCTGGAGCTTGCCGAAGGTGATGATCTGGGCGACGCGGTCGGCGCCGTATTCCCCGCGCACGTAGGCGATGACCTCGTCGCGGCGGTCCTGGCAGAAGTCGATGTCGAAGTCGGGCATCGAGACGCGTTCGGGGTTGAGGAAGCGCTCGAAGAGGAGGTTCCAGCGGAGCGGGTCGAGGTCGGTGATGCGGAGCGCCCAGGCGGTGACCGAGCCGGCGCCGGAGCCGCGGCCGGGGCCGACGGGGATCCCCTGCCCTTTCGCCCAACCGATGAAATCGGCGACGATCAGGAAGTAGCCGGGGAAGTTCATGCCGGCGATGACGCCGAGCTCGTAGTCGAGGCGTTCGTAGTAGGGAGCGTGGGTGGCGGGGTCGGCGTCGAGGAGGCGCTGGGCGAGGCCGGCTCGGGCTTGGGCGCGGAGGGTGGCTTCCTCGGTGACGCCGGGCGCGACTTTGGGGGAGACGGGGAGCAGGGGCTTGCGGGTTTCGGCCATGACGGCGCAGCTTTGGGCGATGGCGAGGGTGTTGTCGCAGGCGTCAGGCAGGTCGGCGAAGAGGGCGCGCATGCTGGCCGCGGGCTTGAACCAGTGTTCGGGGGTGACGCGGCGGCGGCTTTGGTCCTGGACGAGGCGGCCTTGGGCGACGCAGAGGAGGGCGTCGTGCGCGGGGTGCATTTCGGGGGTGGCGAAGAAGCACTCGTTGGTGGCGACGAGGGGGAGGCCGAGCGTGTCGGCGAGGGTGATGAGGCCGGGCTCGATCTGGCGTTCTAGGGGGAGGCCGTGGCGGTGGAGCTCGACTGCGACGCGGCCGGGGAAGGCTTCGGCGAATTGGGCGAGGAGGGCTTCGGCGTCGGCGCGGTGGCCTTCGGCGAGGAGGCGCGCGAGGGGGCCGCGCATGCCGCCGGTGAGCAGGAAAAGGCCTTCGGCGTGGTCGAGGAGGGTGGCGAGGGGGAGCTGTGGGTCGGCGGGGTCGGAGTCGAGGAAGCCGCGGGAGGAGAGGCGCTGGAGGTTGGCGAGGCCGGCGGCGTCCTGGGCGAGGACGACGACGGGGTCGGGCGGGAGGCGAGGGGCGGCGGTGCGGGCGAGGTTGAGCTGGCAGCCGAGGATGGGCTGGATGCCGCGGGCGGCGCAGGCTTGGCTGAACTCCAGGGCGCCGAAGAGGTTGGCGGTGTCGGTGAGGGCGACGGCAGGCATCGCGTTGTCGCGAGCGAGGGCGGCGATCTTGTCGGCTTTGATGGCGCCTTCGCTGAGGGAGTAGGCGCTGTGGACGCGGAGGTGGACGAAGTCGGCGTGGGGCATCGGTGTGAGGTATCCTGGAGCGGGCGCCGGGCGGCCCCCGATTCTCCTGGGCGTTATATGGCCACGATGCGGCCGTCGCGCAAAGTGACGCGGCGGTCCATGCGGGCGGCGAGGTCGGGGTTGTGGGTGGCGACGAGGGCGGCGACGTTTTGGTCGCGGACGGCGTGGAGGAGTTCGGCGAAGACCTGGGCACTGGTTTCCACGTCGAGGTTGCCGGTGGGCTCGTCGGCGAGGAGGAGGCCGGGAGCGTTGGCGAAGGCGCGGGCGATGGCGACGCGCTGCTGCTCGCCGCCGGAGAGCTTGCCGGGGAGGTGGGCGAGACGGTGGGCGAGGCCGAAGGCGGCGAGGAGCGCTTCGGCGCGGGTGCGGGCGAGGCTGCGGGGGCGGCCGGCGATGAGTTGGGGGAGGGCGACGTTCTCTAGGGCGGTGAACTCGGGGAGGAGGTGGTGGGCTTGGTAGACGAAGCCGATGTGGTCGCGGCGAATGGCGGTGCGGCCGGCGTCGGGGAGGGTGCCGGCGTCGCGGCCGGCGATGAGGACGCGGCCGGAATCGGGGCGCTCGAGGAGGCCGGCGAGGTGCAGGAGGGTGCTCTTGCCGGTGCCGCTGGGGGCGACCAGGGCGACGATCTCGCCGGGCACGAGGGTGAGGTCGGCGGCGCGGAGGACGTGGAGGTCGAGCTCGCCGCTGCGGTAGGTGCGGGAGACGGCGTCGAGGCGGAGCGCCTCACTCATGGCGGAGGGCTTCGACGGGGTCGGTGCGGGCGGCGCGCCAGCTTGGGTAGAGGGTGGCGAGGAGGGAGAGGCCGAGCGCCATGGCGACTACCTGCGCGACCTCGCCCCATTCGAGCTTGGCGGGGAGGTGGGCGAGGTAATAGACCTCGGGGTTGAAGACCTGGCTGCCGGTGGCGGCCTCGACCCAGCCTTGGATGGTCTGGATGTTGAGGCAGAAGAGGACGCCGAGGACGACGCCGACGAGGGTGCCGGTGACGCCGACGCTGGCGCCGCACAGGAGGAAGATGCGCATCACCGCGCCGCGCCCGGCGCCGATGGTGCGCAGGACGGCGATATCGGCGGTCTTGTCCTTCACCATCATGATGAGCGAGGAGACGACGTTGAAGGCGGCGACGAGGATGATGAGGGTGAGGATGACGAACATGACGTTCTGCTCGACCTGGACGGCGGCGAAGAAGCTGTCGTTGCTCTGTTCCCAGTCGACGATGCGGACCGGGGCGCCGTCGAGCGCCTGGGCGATGGCGGCGCGGATTTGGGGGACGCGGTTGGGGTCGGCGACGCGGACCTCGATCTGGGTGACGGAGTTGGGCTGCTGGAAGTAGATCTGGGCGGCTTCGAGGGGGAGGAAGACGTAGCCGGTGTCGTACTCGTTCATGCCGACCTGGAAGATCGCCACGACTTTGTAGGGGCGGATTCGTGGGATGGTGCCGAAGGCGGTGGCAGCGCCTTGGGGGGAGACGAGGGTGAGTTCGGTGCCGATGGCGAGGCCAAATTTCTGGGCGAGGCCGATGCCGACGGCGATCGCGTCGTTGCCGTGGAAATTGTCGAGGGAGCCGGCGACGATGTGGCTGGCGACGGAGGGGGTGGCTTTGAGGTCGGCTTCGGTGATACCGCGGACGAGGCCGCCGGAGTTTTGGCCGCGCGGGCCGGAGAGGAGGACTTGGCCGTCGATGACGGGGGCGGCGGAGGTGACGCCGGGCACGGCGCGGATTTTTTGGGCGAGAGGGGCGTAGTCGGCAAGGGGGGCGCTCATGCCGTAAACGCCGAGATGACCGTTGAAGCCTAGGATGCGGTTGAGGAGGTCGATCTTGAAGCCGCCCATGACGCTCATGACGATGATGAGGGTGGCGACGCCTAGGGCAATGCCGATGAGGCTGAAGATGGCGATGACGGAGACGAAGCGCTCGCCGCGACGGGCGCGCAGGTAACGGCCGGCGACGGTGCGCTCGAAGGGGCCGAACATTAGGCGAGCGCCAGGGGAAGGCCAGGGGCGCCGCCCCTGGACCACGCTGGGACGGGCTGTCCCAGACCGGCTTCAGTTAAGTTAATGGATTTCAAAGGCTAGCCTTTGATGGGGGCCAGGGGCTAGGCCCCTGGCCTTTTGGTTGATATGGCGCTGCGCGCATTCGTTTTAGCAGAGGACGCGGGCGAGGGCGCTTTCGGCGGAGAGTTCGGTGCGTTCGCCGGTGGCGCGGCGTTTGAGTTCGACAGTGCCGGCGGCGGCGCCGCGGGGGCCGACGACGAGTTGCCAGGGGTGGCCCATGAGGTCGGCGTCGGCGAATTTCACGCCGGCGCGCTCGGGGCGGTCGTCGTAGAGGGCGTCCTGGCCGAGGGTGGCGTAAAGGGCTTCGCAGGCGGCGTCGCAGGCCGGGTCGGCTTGCTTGAGGTTGAGGATGACGGCGCGGAAGGGGGCGACGGCGTCGGGCCAGATGATGCCGGCGTCGTCGTGGCTGGCTTCGATGAGGGCGCCGACCATGCGGGAGACGCCGATGCCGTAGCTGCCCATCTCGGGATAGACGGGGGCGCCGTCGGGGCCGGCTAGCTGGAAGTCCAGGGTGGCGCTGTATTTGGTGCCGAAGTAGAAGATGTGGCCGATCTCGATGCCCCTGCCCTCCCGGCGGCTGGAGGGTTCGAGCTGGGACCAGGCGGCTTCGTCGTGCATGTCGCTGGTAGCGGCGTAGGGGGTGGTGACGGCGGTGAAGAAGCGGCCGAGGCTGGCCGGGTCGGCGGCGTCGAACTGGGATGTGCCGTAATCGAGGGTGTCGAAGGCGGCGTCGTAGAAGACCTGGCTCTCGCCGGTGGGGGCGAGGATGATGAATTCGTGGCTGAGGTCGCCGCCGATGGGGCCGGTGTCGGCGCGCATGGGGATGGCGCGGACGCCGAGGCGGGCGAAGGTGCGCATGTAGGAGAGCATCATGCGGCGGTAGGAGACGACGGCGCCGGCGCGGTCGAGGTCGAAGCTGTAGCCGTCCTTCATCAGGAACTCGCGGCCGCGCATGACGCCGAAGCGGGGGCGCATCTCGTCGCGGAACTTCCATTGGATGTGGTAGAGGATTTGGGGGAGCTCGCGGTAGCTGCGGATGGATTGGCGGAGGAGGTCGGTGATCATTTCCTCGTTGGTGGGGCCGTAGAGCATGTCGCGGTCGTGGCGGTCGCGGAGGCGGAGCATTTCGGGACCGTAGGCGTCGTAGCGGCCGCTCTTTTGCCAGAGGTCGGCGTTCTGCAGGGTGGGCATGAGGAGTTCCTGGGCGCCGACGGCGTCCTGCTCGGCGCGGACGATATCGGCGATGTTGCGGAGGACGCGCCAGCCGGCGGGAAGCCAGGCGTAGATGCCGGCGGCGGTCTGGCGGACGAGGCCGGCGCGCAGCATGAGGCGGTGGGAGAGGATCTGCGCCTCCGCGGGGGTCTCTTTCATGGTGGGCAGCAGCGAGCGGGACAGACGCATCAGGGTCTCGGGGATGTGGGAGGCGCGGACCCTACAGGCGCCGTGATGGGGCGGCTAGAGCCGCAATTATTGTGCGTTGCACAAGAGGGGCGTGCAATAAAATCGCGCCGGAGATGGTAGTTTTGCACTTTTTCTTGATGACACCCTGCGAAACCTTGGCTAGACAAGAAAAAGACCCGCGCGCCTAAAAGCGCAGCGGGCCAAGTTTAGGGAGGAAACGCCAGTCACACGGTAGGAGGAGGGACCATGCCTCGTCCTGCCGTGATGATGGTCCCTATGGCGGCCCCCGTCCAAACAAAAGTGCTATGTCTTTGCGACAAAATGCAGGATGTGGACGTGTATTGCCGCAATCTCAGGCGTGTGCCCGTCAGTGTGCCGGGTCGTTGGGCAGTGCGAGGATGCCGTGGCGGAAGGAGAGCCAGTCGCTGCGGATGAGCGCCATCGCGGCGAGCCATAGGACTGCCGAGATCAGGGTGGTGGCGAGCAGCTTGCGCGCGAGATGCGGGCGTTCCGGCGCGCCGCGCCAGCCGCCGGCTTTGGCTTCGACGTCGATCGGGCGCGTGCCTATGGGCAAGACCGCGAAGAGCACGGTCCACCAGATCATCACGTAGACGACGAAAGCGGTGAACCAGTGCATGGTTAGACTCGGATGAGGTGGACGTCGACAACGGGGCGCTTCTGCAGGCGGCGGCCGAGGGCGCGGCGGAGGGCGGCGCGGGCGGCGTCGGCCATGGCTTCGTCGTCGCGGCGGAGCGCTGGCGGGAGGTCGGCGAGGCCGGCGGTGAACTCCTGGGTGATGCGGGCCGCTTCGGGATCGCCGGGCTCGAACAGGCCTGGCGCGGTGACGCGCGGGGCGCCGACCACTTTGCCTTGCTTGTCGACGGCGAGGCTGCCGAGGACGATGCCGTTGAAGAGCATGCGGCGCCGGGCGGTGAGGACTTCGCCGCCGAGCGGGATGAGGCGGTTGCCGTCGAGGGCGAGGCGGCCGACGGGGGCGCTGTCCACGATCTCGGGGCGGCCTGGCGCGAGGCTCAGGATGTCGCCGTCCTCCATGAGGATGGGGGTGACGCCCATTTGGCGGGCGAGTTCGGCGTGGTTCGAGAGGTGGCGCCATTCGCCGTGGACGGGGACGCTGAAGCGGGGGCGGACGAGCTCGTAGAGGCGGCGGAGTTCGCTGCGGGCGGGGTGGCCGCTGACGTGGATGGGGGCGTCGGTGTCGGTGAGGACGCGGACGCCGCGGCGGGCGAGGTTGGCCTGGACGGTGCCGATGGCGCGCTCGTTGCCGGGGATCACGCGGCTGGAGAAGATGACGGTGTCGCCTTCGCCGAGCGCGATGTTGGGGTGGGTGTCGGCGGCGATGCGGGCGAGTGCGCTGCGGGGCTCGCCCTGGCTGCCGGTGACGAGGATGAGCAGGTTGTCGTCGGGGATGGAGCCGGCGTCCTCCTCGGGGACGAAGTCGGGAATGCCGCGGAGGTAGCCGCAGTCGCGGGCGGCGGCTTCGATGTTGCGGAGGGAGCGGCCGACAAGGGCGACGCTGCGGCCGGCGTCGCGGGCGGCGAGGGCGACGCTTTCCATACGGGCGACGTTGCTGGCGAAGCAGGTGACGGCGACGCGGCCGCGGATGGTGCCGATGAGGGTGGAGAGGGCGACGCGGACGTCGGCCTCGGAGCCGGAGTGGCCGTCCACCATGGCGTTGGTGCTGTCGCAGACCATGGCGAGGACGCCCTCGTCACCGAGGCGGGCGAAGGCTTGCTCGTCGGTAGGCGGGCCGATCAGCGGGTCGCGGTCGAGTTTCCAGTCGCCGGTGTGGAGCACGATGCCGGCGGGGGTACGGAGGACGAGGGCTTGCGCTTCGGGGATGCTGTGGGCGACGCGCATGAACTCGAGCGAGAAGGGCGGGAGGTCGATGCGGCCGCCTGGGGCGATGGTGTGGAGCTTGACCTCATTGAGAAGGTGAGCCTCGCCGAGCTTGCGGCGGAGGATGGCGGCGGCGAAGGGGGTGGCGTAGACGGGGCAGCGGAGCTGGCGCCAGAGGTGGGCGACGGCACCGATGTGGTCCTCGTGGGCGTGGGTGATCACCAGGCCGACGAGGCGGTCGCGCCGTTCGGCGATGAAGCCTGGGTCCGGCATCATTATTTCGACTTCGGGGAGTTCACCACCGCCGAAGCCGATGCCGCAATCCACGGCGAGCCATTTTTCCCCGTACCGGTAAAGATTCAGGTTCATGCCGATCTCTCCCGTCCCGCCTAATGGCAGGAAGGCCAGATCCGTTGTCATTGCATCCACTAACTATTCGCTTTCGGTTACACGTGTTCTGTCACGGCTTAATGTGGGCGCGGGGTTGCGTTCCGCCAACAGGCGGAGGCCGTCCAAGGTGAGATCGGGGGCGATTGTACGGATTATCATCGTTCCTTCGGCGATCAGCGAGGCGAGGCCGCCGGTGGCGATGACGGGGATGGGGGCGCCGAACTCGGTGCGGATGCGGGTGACGAGGCCTTCGACGAGGGCGACGTAGCCCCAATAGAGGCCGCTCTGCATAGCGGGGACGGTGCTGCGGCCGATGACGGCCTGGGGGCGGGCGATGCCGATACGGGGGAGGCGGGCGGCGGCCTGGTGGAGCGCTTCGATGCTGAGGTTGATGCCGGGCGCGATGACGCCGCCGAGGTAGGCGCCGTCGTCGCCGACGAGGTCGAAGGTGGTGGCGGTGCCGAAATCGATGACGACGAGGGGGCCGCCGTGGAGCTGGTGGGCGGCGAGGGTGTTCAGCAGGCGGTCGGCGCCGACCTCGGCGGGGCTGTCCACGTCGATGCGGAAGCCCCAGTCGAGGGTGTTGCGGACGATCAGCGGCTCGACCTCGAACCAGTCCCGGCAGAGGCGGCGGAGGTGGTAGAGGGCGGCGGGGACGACGGTGCCGATGACGGCGCGGCCGACCTGGTGGCGGTCGAGGCCGGCATGGCCGAGGAGGGCGAGGAGCCAGACGGCGTATTCGTCGGAGGTGCGCTGCGAGTCGGTGCGGATGCGCCAGGAGCCGCGCCAGGCGTCGCCGTCATGGATGGCAGCGACGACGTTGGTGTTGCCGGCGTCCACGACGAGCAGCATCAGGCGTGTTCCGCGAGGAGGATGTCGCCGGTGGAGACGGTGTGGACGCGGCCGTCGGCGCGGAGGAGGAGGGCGCCGTTGTCGGCGAGGCCGTCGAAGGCGCCGGCGATCTCCGACCCCCCTGCCCTCACCCGGACCGGCGTGCCGGCGGGATGGGCGCGGGCGAGCCAGGCGGCGCGGATGGGGGACCAGCCGCTGAGGGCGCGCACGCGGCGCCAGGCGTCGATCTGGGCGAGGATGGCGGGGGCGATCGTGGCGGGGTCGGCGGCGAGGGCGCCGGCGCCGTCAGGGGCGTCACCGAGGTTCGCGCCGAAGCCGATGACCAGCCAGTCGAGGCCGGCGGGGCTGGTGGCGGCGTCGAGCAGGATGCCGCCCAGCTTGCGGCCGCCGATGAGCAGGTCGTTCGGCCATTTTAGGGTGAGGGGGGCGAGCGGGGCGAGGGCGTCGTGGAGGGCGAGGGCGGCGAGGAGCGCCCAGTGGCCGGATTCGGCCGCGGGCTCGCGAGGGCGGAGGAGGACGGAGAGGCAGAGGGCGCCGGGTGGGGAGACCCAGGTGCGGCCGCGGCTGCCGCGGGCGGCGGTTTGGCGGTCGGCGAGGATGGCGAGGCCTTCGGGTTCGCCCGACTGGGCGAGGGTTACGCAGAGATCGTTGGTCGAGGGCAGGCTTGCGTGGCGGCGGAGGCGCCAGCCGGGGTTCACCCGAAGAGGACCCGGGCGGCGGCTTGGGCGGCGCCGACGAGGGAGCTGGGGAAGACGAAGAAGAGGCCGGTGACGAGGGCGCCGATGCCGGCGACGAAGGACACCGAGGAGGGGCGCGGGTCGAAGGCGGGCTCGGCGGCGTCGAAGTACATGACCTTGATAACGCGGAGATAGTAGAAGGCGCCGACGACGCTGGTGAGGACGCCGATGACGGCGAGGGTCCAGTAGCCGGACTGCACGGCGGGGAGGAAGACGTAGAGCTTGCCGAAGAAGCCGGAGAAGGGCGGGATGCCGGCCATGCTGAACATGAAGATGGCCATGGCGAGGGCCATCAGGGGATCGGTGCTGGCGAGGCCGGAGAGGTCGCTGATCTGCTCGAGGGGGCGGCCACGGCGGCGCATGGCGATGATGACCGCGAAGACGCCGATGCTCATGAACACGTACACGACCATGTACACGAGGACGCCGCGGATGCCTTCGGCGGTGCCGACGGCGAGGCCGATCAGCGCGTAGCCCATGTGGCCGATGCTGCTATAGGCCATGAGGCGCTTGATGTTGCGTTGGCCGATCGCGGCGAAGCTGCCGAGGGCCATGGAGGCGATGGAGATGAGGACGATAAGGCCGGTCCAGTCGGGCAGCACGGGGCCGAAGGCGAGGACCATGGCGCGGAGGAGGAGGGCGATGGCGGCGACCTTGGGGGCGGTGCTCATGAAGGCGGTGACGGGGGTGGGGGCGCCTTCGTAGACGTCGGGGGTCCACATGTGGAAGGGCACGGCGGAGAGCTTGAAGGCGAGGCCGGCGACGATGAAGACGATGCCGACGATGAGGCCGGGCGAGGTGGCGCCGGGGGTGCGGAGCGCTGACGCGATGGTGCTGAACTGCATGGTGCCGGAGTAGCCGTACACGAGCGAGATGCCGTAGAGGAGGAGGCCGGAGGCGAGCGCGCCGAGGATGAAGAACTTGAGGCCGCTTTCGGCGGAGCGGATGTCGTCGCGGGCGAAGGCGCAGAGGACGTAGAGGGCGAGGGATTGGAGCTCGAGGCCGAGGTAGAGGGTCATTAGGCTGGCGGTGCTCGACATCACCATCATGCCGACGGTGCTGAGCAGGATGAGGACGGGGAACTCGAAGCGGGCGATGCCCTGCTGCTGGTTGTAGTCGAGGGCGAGGATGGCGGAGAGGCCGGCGCCGGAGAGGATGAGGATTTTCATGAAGCGGGCGAAGCCGTCCACGGCGAAGAGGCCGGAGTAGCCGACGCCGTCGGGGGTGCCGACGACGATGGCGCCGGTGAGCACGAGGGCGCCGAGGCTCAGCATGGTGCAGAGGAGGAGGGGTTCGCGCTTCTGGGTGACGCCGAAGACGAGGATGAGGAGGGCGCAGACGGCGAGGACGAGTTCGGGGAGGGCGAGGGTCCAGTTCATTGGGCGGCCGCCAGGTGGGTGGCGAGGGCAGCCGTGTGCTGGTAGACCATGGCGGAGACGCTCGCGTCGAAGAAGCGGGTGAAGCTCGAGGGGTAGATGCCCATCCAGAGGGTGAGCAGGACGAGGGGCGCGAAGACGGCGATCTCGCGGGGGCTGAGGTCGAGGAGGGCGCGGAGGTCGTCCTTGGTGATGATTCCGAAGATGATACGGCGGTAGAGGTAGAGCATGTAGCCGGCACCGAGGATCATGCCGAGGGCGCCGAAGAGGGCGAGGTAGAGGCTGACCTTGAAGGCGCCGACGATGACGAGGAATTCGCCGATGAAGCCGGAGGTGCCGGGCAGGCCGACGCTGGCCATGGTGAAGAAGAGGAAGACGACGGCGTAGGCGGGCATGCGGTTGGCGAGGCCGCCGTAGCGCTGGATGTCACGGGTGTGGACGCGGTCGTAGACGACGCCGACGCAGAGGAAGAGGGCGGCGGAGACGAGGCCGTGGGAGAGCATCTGGACGAGGGCGCCCTGGATGCCCTGCTCGTTGAAGGTGAAGAAGCCGATGATGACGACGCCCATGTGGGCGACGGAGGAGTAGGCGATGAGCTTCTTCATGTCGGTCTGCGCGAGGGCGACGAGTGAGGTGTAGACGACGGCGATGACGCCGAGGGCGAACATGAGGGGGGCGAAGTTCTGCGAGGCCTGGGGGAGCATGGGCAGCGAGAAGCGGACGAAGCCGTAGGCGCCCATCTTGAGGAGGACGCCGGCGAGGATGACGCTGCCGGCGGTGGGGGCTTCGACGTGGGCGTCCGGGAGCCAGGTGTGGACGGGCCACATGGGCACTTTCACGGCGAAGGAGGCGAGGAAGGCGAGGAACAGCCAGAACTGCATCTGGGGCGGGAAGCTGGTGTGCTGCAGGACGGCGAGGTCGGTGGTGCCGGTGCGGAACCAGATGGCGAGGAGGGCGAGCAGCATCATCAGGCTGCCGGTCAGGGTGTAGAGGAAGAACTTCACGCTGGCGTAGACACGGCGCGGGCCGCCCCAGATGCCGATGATCAGGAACATCGGGATCAGCACGCCCTCGAAGAAGATGTAGAAGAGGATGAAGTCCTGGGCGCTGAACATGCCGACCATCATGGTCTCGAGGACCAGGAAGGCGACCATGTACTCGCGGACGCGGGATTTCACGCTGTCCCAGCTTGCCAGGATGCAGATGGGGGTCAGCAGGGTGCTGAGCAGGACGAACAGGACGGAAATGCCGTCCACGCCCATGCGATAGGAGACGCCGAACTCGGGCAGCCAGGCGACATTCTCAGTGAACTGGTAGCCGGCCTCGTGCGGGTCGAAGCGAACCCAGAGGAGGAGCGAGAAGACGAAGATGACGAGGCTGGTCCAGAGAGCGGTCCAGCGGGCGTTTGAGGCGACGGTCGCTTCGTCGCCGCGGACCATCATGATGATGACGGCGCCGACGAGGGGGAGCCAGGTCAGCAGCGAGAGGAGGGGGAAGCCGACGGCCATGGGTCAGTGCACCAAGAGGAAGGTGGCGATCAGCACGACGAGGCCGATGAGCATGGTGAAGGCGTAGACGGCGATGGAGCCGGTCTGGATGCGAACGACCTGGGCGGAGCCGCCGACGGTGAGTTCGGCGAGGCCGTTGGGGATGCCGTCGATGATCTGGGCGTCGCCGGTGTGCCAGAGGAAGCGGGCGAGGCGCTGGGCCGGGCGGACGAAGAGGAAGTCGTAGAGCTCGTCGAAATACCATTTGTTGAGGAGGAAGCGGTAGATCGCGGGGAAAGTGGCGGCGAGGCGGACTGGGAGCGCGGGGGCGAACATGTAGAAAAGATAGGCGAGGGCGATGCCGAGGAGGCCGAGGATGGTGGGCAGGAAGGAGATCAGGGTGGGGACCTGCTCGCGGGCGGCGAGGATGTCGTTGTTGGGGCCGTTGACGATGCTGCCTTGCCAGAACTCGCGCCAGGCTTCGCCGATGAAGTAGGGCTCGAAGGCCATGCCGGCGAAGGTGGCGCCGAGCGCCAGGACGATCAGCGGGGCGAGCATGATCCAGGGGCTTTCGTGGACGTGGTCCATGACGTGCTGGTCGGAGCGCGGCTTGCCGTGGAAGGCGAGGATGATGAGGCGCCAGGAGTAGAAGGCGGTGAGGAAGGCGGCGAGGGTGCCGCAGATCCAGCCGTAGGTGGCGGGGCCGGAGTTGCGCGCCCAGGCGGCTTCGAGGATGGCGTCCTTGCTGTAGTAGCCGGAGAAGATGGGGATGCCGGCGAGGGCGAGGCTGCCGATCCACATCATGGCGTAGGTCCAGGGGATGCGGCGCCAGAGGCCGCCCATGCGGCGGAGGTCCTGCTCGTCGCTCATGGCGTGGATGACGGAGCCGGCGCTGAGGAAGAGGAGGGCCTTGAAGAAGGCGTGGGTGAAGAGGTGGAAGATGCTGACCTGGTAGGCGCCGACGCCGGCGGCGAGGAACATGTAGCCGAGCTGGGAGCAGGTGCTGTAGGCGATCACCTTCTTGATGTCGGGCTGGACGCAGCCGATCGTGGCGGCGAAGAGGGCGGTGCTGGCGCCCATGACGGTGATGAGGGTGAGGGCGCCGGGCGCGTATTCGAGCAGCGGCGACATGCGGGCCATGAGGAAGACGCCGGCGGTGACCATGGTGGCGGCGTGGATGAGGGCGGAGACGGGGGTGGGGCCCTCCATGGCGTCCGGGAGCCAGGTGTGGAGGCCGAGCTGGGCGCTTTTGCCGGAGGCGCCGATGAAGAGCAGGACGCCGATGACTTCGTAGGCGCGCCAGGTGTGGCCGAGCATGTGGTAGGTGTCGGCCGCGTGGTCGTGGATGTGGGCGAAGATCGCGTCGAAGCCGACGGAGCCGAACACGGCGAAGAGCATGGCGATGCCGACGGCGAAGAAGAGGTCGCCGACGCGGTTGACGATGAAGGCCTTGATGGCGGCGCGGTTGGCGGACGGGCGGTCGTACCAGAAGCCGATCAGCAGGTAGCTCATGAGGCCGACGCCTTCCCAGCCGAAGAAGAGCTGGACGAGGTTGTCGGCGGTCACCAGCATGAGCATGGCGAAGGTGAAGAGGCTGAGGTAGCTGAAGAAGCGCGGGATCGAGGAGTCGTGGCTCATGTAGCCGACGCTGTAGATGTGGATGAGGGTGGCGACGAACGTCACCATGGCGACCATGACGGCGGAGAGGGTGTCGTAGCGGAGGGACCAGGCGACCTCGAAATTGCCGACGCTGATCCAGGTGCCGAGGTGGACCACGCCGGGCAGGCCGCGGCCGTCGAGGATGGGGAGGAAGCTGGCGAGGCCGCAGAGGGCGGCGACGACCATGAGGGCGATGGTGACGACCTCGCTGGGGCGGTCGCCGATGCGGCGGCCGAACAGGCCGGCGACGATGGAGCCGAGGAGCGGCGCGAAGACGGCGATGGCGTAGGTCACGCGGATCAGCCCTTCATCATCGTCACGTCCTCGACCTCGATCGAGCCGCGGTTGCGGAAGTAGACCACGACGATGGCGAGGCCGATGGCGGCTTCGGCGGCGGCGACGGTGAGGACGAACATGGCCATGACCTGGCCGGAGAGGTCGCCGAGGGCGGCGCTGAAGGCGACTAGGTTGAGGTTCACGGCGAGCAGGATGAGCTCGATGCTCATCATGATGACGATGACGTTCTTGCGGTTGAGGAAGATCCCGAAGATGCCGAGGACGAGCAGGATCGCCGAGACCGCGAGGTAGTGGCCGACGCCGATGGTCATCAGCCGTGCTCCGCGGGGCCGGGGAGGCCGACGCCGTGCTCGTGGGGTTCGTTGGCCGTGGCGAGTTGCGGCTCGGGGACCGGGCGGCGGATGCCGAGGGTGCCGATGCCGGCGCCGAGGGGGGCGGAGACCAGGACGAGGGTGTCGGCGGCGGTGCGGGCGTTCTGGCGGGGGATGCTTTGGCGGCGGGTGGTCTGGCGCTCGCGGTGGGTGAGGACGATGGCGCCGATCATCGAGACGATGAGGATAAGGCCGGCGGCTTGGAAGAGGAAAACGTATTGGGTGTAGATGAGGCGGCCGAGAGCGGCGGTGTTGGAGAGGACGCCGGGGGTGGGGCTGGCGCCGAGGCTGTGGGCGGCGGGCAGGAAGCGCCAGCCGCCGATGACGACGGCGAGTTCGAACAGCAGGACGACGCCGACGGTGGCGCCGACGGGGGCGTAGCGCTGGTAGCCTTCGCGGAGCTGGGTGAAGTTCACGTCCAGCATCATGACGACGAAGAGGAAGAGGACGGCGACGGCGCCGACGTAGACGATGACGAGGATGAGGGCGAGGAACTCGGCGCCCGCAAGGAGGAAGAGGGCGGCGGCGTTGAAGAAGGCGAGGATGAGGAAGAGGACGGAGTGGACGGGGTTGCGCGAGGAGACGACGGCGGCGGCCGAGCCGAGCAGGACGACGGCGAAGACGTAGAAGGCGATGGCGGCGATCATCGGTAGGGGGCGTCCATTTCGAGGCGGCGGGCGAGCTCGGCTTCCCAGCGGTCGCCGTTCGCGAGGAGGCGCTCCTTGTTGTATATAAGCTCCTCGCGGGTCTCGGTGGCGAACTCGAAGTTGGGGCCTTCGACGATGGCGTCCACCGGGCAGCTTTCCTCGCAGAGGCCGCAATAGATGCACTTGGTCATGTCGATGTCGTAGCGCGTGGTGCGGCGGGTGCCGTCTTCCCGGGGTTCGGCTTCGATGGTGATGGCGAGGGCGGGGCAGACGGCTTCGCAGAGCTTGCAGGCGATGCAGCGTTCCTCGCCGTTGGCGTAGCGGCGCAGCGCGTGCTCACCCTTGAAGCGCGGGCTCAGGGCGTTCTTCTCGTAGGGATAGTTGATCGTGACCTTCGGCTTGAACATGTAGCTGAAGGTGAGCGCCATGCCCGAGATGATCTCGCCGAGCAGCAGGCTGCGGGCGGTGCGGTCGAGGAAAGACATCAATGTCCCTTTCTGCCGGGCGGCTAAGTGCCCGTTTGACAATGCTACTACGACGGTCCTCTGACGCGCTTTTCTCCACTTCCGGTGCGCACGGCCACAAGGCCGCTGCGCTCCGGTGCTCGAAAAACACGACAGCCGACTCGCCGTAGCGCATTCTCAAACGGGCACTTAGCGCTGCCCGGCCGTTCGATCAAGCGACCTGGCCCGGCAGCCAGCCCATGGCCATCAGGACGGCGGCGGTGAGGATCAGCCAGAACAGCGAGAATGGCAGGAAGACCTTCCATCCCAGGCGCATGAGTTGGTCGTAGCGGAAGCGCGGGAAGGTGCCCCGGACCCAGATGAAGACGAACAGGCAGAGGCAGACCTTGAGGATGAACCAGATCGGGCCGGGTAGCCAGGTGAAGGGCTCGAAGGGGATCGGGCTCAGCCAGCCGCCGAGGAAGAGGATGGTGGTGAGGGCGGACATCAGGATCATGTTCGCGTATTCGCCGAGGAAGAACAGGCCGAAGGTCATGGCGCTGTATTCCACGAAGAAGCCGGCGACGATCTCGCTTTCGCCTTCGGGCAGGTCGAAGGGCGAGCGGTTGGTCTCGGCGAGGATCGAGATGAAGAAGACGATGAACATCGGGAAGAGCGGGATGAAGAACCAGACTTTCTGCTGGGCGAGGACGATGTCGGTGAGGTTGAGGCTGCCGACGCAGAGCAGGACCGAGACTATGACGAAGCCCATGCTGACTTCGTAGGAGACCATTTGGGCGGCGGAGCGGAGGGCGCCGAGAAAGGCGTATTTGGAGTTGCTGGCCCAGCCGGCGATGATGACGCCGTAGACGCCGAGGCTGCTGATGGCGAAGAGGTAGAGGACGCCGACATTGATGTCGGCGATGGCCCAGCCGTTGGTGACGGGGATCACCGCCCAGGCGATCATGGCGAGGACCATGGTGAGGACGGGGGCGAAGAGGAAGAGGAGGCGGTTGGCGCCGGTGGGGACGATGGTCTCCTTCATGATCATCTTGAGGGCGTCGGCGAAGGGCTGCATGAGGCCGAAGGGGCCGACGACGTTGGGGCCGCGGCGGATCTGGATGGCGGCGAGGACCTTGCGCTCGGCGAGGGTGAGGTAGGCAACGCTGATCAGCACGGGGACGAGCATCGCGAGGGTCTTGAGGATGGTGAGGATCGCGAAACCGGCGGTGGTGTCCCAGAAGGTCATGCCACGCCCTCGTCGCGGTCGGGGCCGAGGCCGCCGTGCAGGATCACGCGGGTGCACTCGGCCATGGTGATGCTGGCGCGGGCGATCGCGTCGGTTTGGTAGTAGTCGGGGATCGGCTCGACGAAGGGCGCGTCCGTGATGGCCGCGGGGTCGCCGGCGGGGCCTTGGTGGTTGGTACCGGCGAGGCGCGTGAGGGGACCGATCTGGGCGAAGACGGGGTTTGCCGCTTCGAGCCGGCGGCGGAGGGCGGAGAGGTCGTCGTAGGGGAGCTTGTGGCCGGTCACTTCGCTGAAGGCGCGCAGGATGCGCCAGTCCTCGCGGGCGTCGCCGGGCGGGTTGACGGCGAGGTAGCCGCGCTGGACGCGGCCTTCAAGGTTCACGTAGGTGCCGTTTTTCTCGGTATAGGCGGCGCCGGGCAGGATCACGTCGGCGCGGGCGGCGCCCTGGTCGCCGTGGTGGCCCTGGTACACGACGAAGGTGGCGGCGGGCAGGCGCGAAAGGTCGAGCTCGTCGGCGCCAAGGAGCCACAGGAGATCGACGCCGCCGGTGAGCATGGCGGGGAGGGCGAGACCCCCCTCCCCCGGCTGGAAGCCGAGGTCGAGGGCGGCGACGCGGGAGGCGGCGTGGTGGAGGACGTTGAAGCCGTGCCATTCGGGGGTGAGCGCGCCGATGCTGGCCGCAAGCGACCAGGCGGCGGCTAGGAGGGCGGCACCATCCGGGCGGGCGAGGGCGGCGGCGCCGAGGATGACCATGGGGCGTTTCGCGTCGCCGAGGGCGGCCGCGAAATCGCCTTCGCCGCGGGCGAGGGCGGCGAGGGCGGCCGGGCTGTCGCCGAGGTGGGTAGCGGGGTAGGTGAGCTCGGCGGGGGCGCCGATGTGGGCGATGGGGCAGGCGGTCTGCATCCAGCGGCGGCGAATGCGGGCGTTGAGGACGGGGGAGGCGCGGCGGGGGTTGGCGCCGATGACGAGGATGGCGTCGGCCTCGTCGATGCCGGCGACGGAGGAGTTGAACAGGTAGAACTCGCGGCGGGCGGGGTCGAAGGCGGCGCCGTCCTGGGTGGCGAGGTTGGCGCTGCCGAGGGCGGCCATGGCGTCCTTGAGGGCCAGCATGCTCTCGGCGTCGCAGAGGTCGCCGGCGACAGCGCCGACGCGGGCGCCGGGGAGGCCGCGGAGGCGTTCGGCGATCGCGGTGAAGGCTTCGGGCCAGCTTGCGGGCTGGAGGCGGCCGTTACGGCGCACCCAGGGGCGGTCGAGGCGGCGGCGCTTCAGGCCGTCGGTGCTGTGGCGGCTTTTGTCGCCGAGCCATTCCTCGTTCACGTCGTCGTTGACGCGGGGGAGGATGCGGAGGACTTCGCTGCCGCGGCTGTCAATGCGGATGTTGGCGCCGAGGGCGTCGTGGACGTCGATGCTGTCGGTTTTGCGGAGTTCCCAGGGGCGGGAGATGAAGGCGTAGGGCTTGCTGGTGAGGGCGCCGACCGGGCAGATGTCGACGAGGCAGCCGGAGAGTTCGCTGGTGAGGGTCTTCTCGACGTAGTTGGTGACTTCCATGTTCTCGCCGCGGGCGACGGCGCCGAGTTCGGGGGTGCCGGCGACCTCGGAGCAGAAGCGGATGCAGCGGGTGCACTGAATGCAGCGGGTCATTATCGTCTTGACGATCGGGCCGAGGTATTTGTCCTTCACGGCGCGCTTGTTCTCGCGGTAGCGGGAGTGGTCCATGCCGTAGGAGTAGGCTTGGTCCTGCAGGTCGCATTCGCCGCCCTGGTCGCAGATCGGGCAGTCGAGCGGATGGTTGATGAGCAGGAACTCCATCACGCCGCGGCGGGCCTGGCGGACGAGGGGGGTGTCGGTCTTGATGACCATGCCGTCGGCGACGGGGTAGGCGCAGCTTGCGACGGGCTTTGGCGCTTTCTCGATCTCGACCAAACACATGCGGCAGTTGCCGGCGATGGAGAGGCGCTCGTGGTAGCAGAAATGCGGGATTTCGCGACCGGCCTCGCGGCAGGCCTGGAACACCGTGCTGCCGTTCGGGACCTCGATCTCGGTCCCGTCGACCGTGACTTTCGCCATGGGTTACTCCGCCGCCAAGGGCAGCATGATGGGGGTTCGGGCGGCCTTGTAGGCGGCGATGCGCTCTTCCATGAGGGGGCGGAAGTGGCGGATGAGGCCTTGGATGGGCCAGGCGGCGGCGTCGCCGAGGGCGCAGATGGTGTGGCCTTCCACCTGGCGGGTGACCTGTTCGAGGATGTCGATCTCGTCCACATCGGCGCGGCCTTGGACCATGCGGTGCATGACGCGCATCATCCAGCCGGTGCCTTCGCGGCAGGGGGTGCATTGGCCGCAGCTCTCGTGCTTGTAGAACTGGGCGAGGCGGTCGATGGCGCGGATGAGGTCGGTGCTCTTGTCCATGACGATGACGGCGGCGGTGCCGAGGCCGCTTTTCACGTCGCGGAGGGCGTCGAAGTCCATCAGCACGTCGTCGCAGATGCTTTTGGGGATGAGGGGGACGGAGCTGCCGCCGGGGATGACGGCGAGGAGGTTGTCCCAGCCGCCGCGGACGCCGCCGGCGTAGCGGTCGATCAGTTCGCGGAGGGGGATGCTCATCGCCTCCTCGACGTTGCAGGGCTTGTTCACGTGGCCGGAGATGCAGAAGACCTTGGTGCCGGCGTTCTTGGGGCGGCCGAAGCCTGCGAACCAGGCGCCGCCGCGGCGGAGGATGGTGGGGACGACGGCGATGGTCTCGACGTTGTTCACGGTGGTCGGACAGCCGTAAAGGCCGACGGCGGCGGGGAAAGGCGGCTTCAGGCGGGGCATGCCCTTCTTGCCTTCGAGGCTTTCGAGCAGCGCGGTCTCCTCGCCGCAGATATAGGCGCCGGCGCCGCGGTGGACGTAGCAGTCGAAGTTCCAGCCTGAGCCGGCGGCGTTCGGCCCCAGCAGGTTTGCTTCGTAGCACTCGTCAATTGCGGCTTGCAGCACCTTGGTTTCATTGGCGTATTCGCCGCGTATGTAGATGTAGCAGGCGTGGGCGCCCATGGCGAAGGAGGCGATCAGCGCGCCTTCGATCAGCTTGTGCGGGTCGTGGCGGATGATGTCGCGGTCCTTGCAGGTGCCGGGCTCGCTCTCGTCGGCGTTGATGACGAGGTAGCTGGGGCGGCCGTCGCTGGTCTTGGGCATGAAGCTCCACTTCATGCCGGTCGGGAAGCCGGCGCCGCCACGGCCGCGCAGGCCGCTGGTCTTCATGTCCTCGATGATTGCGTCGCGGCCGCGGGCGATGATGGCGGCGGTGCCGTCCCAGTCGCCGCGGGCGCGGGCGCCGGGCAAGCGCCAGTCGTGCTGGCCGTAGAGGTTGGTGAAGATGCGGTCGGCGTCGGCGAGCATCAGGTCTGCTCCAGCAAGGTCGTGGGGCCGCCTTCGGGGGCGCTCGTCATGCGGCCGATCGAGGAGCCGGGCGGGACGGCCTCGCCCCGGCGGATGGCTTGGAGGAGGGCGCGGGTGCGGTCGTAGTCGAGGTCCTCGTGGTAGTCATCGTCGATCTGCAGGATGGGGGCATTCACGCAGGCGCCGAGGCATTCGACCTCGGTCATGGTGAAGACGCCGTCGGCGCTGGTCTCGTGCCAGTCCTTGATGCCGGTCTCGTCGCGGCAGGCGCGGACGACGTCGTCGGAGCCGCGCAGCCAGCAAGGGGTGGTCGTGCAGAGCTGGAGGTTGTGGCGGCCGATGGGGCTGGTGTTGAACATCAGGTAGAAGGTTGCAACTTCGTAAATGCGGATCGGCGGCATGTCGAGGCGGGCGGCGACGGCGTCCATGGCGACGCGGGGGACCCAGGCGCTGCCGGTGGTGCGGCGCATTTGCTCCTGGGCGACGTAGAGGAGCGGGATGGAGCCGCTGGCCTTGCGGCTGGGGGGGTATTTCGTAAGGATCAGAGCGATCTCGCGCTCACTCTGCGCATCGAAGGCGAAGTGGGTGGGCTGCGGCCGCTCCTGGCCGATGGAGCCGTCGCCGATGTCCTCGCTGGCGCCGAGGGGGACGGCGGAGCCGTGTGCGTTGCCGAGATGGTCGGACATGGGGATTACCTGTCGATCTCGCCGAACACCAGGTCGAGGCTGCCGATGATGGCGACGGTGTCGGCGAGCATGTGGCGGCGGGACATGAATTCGAGGGCTTGCAGGTGGGCGTAGCCGGTGGGGCGGATTTTGCAGCGGTAGGGGCGGTTGCTGCCGTCGGCGACGAGATAGACGGCGAACTCGCCTTTGGGGCTTTCGGTCGCCGTGTAGGTGGCGCCGGCGGGGACGTGGTAGCCCTCGGTGTAGAGCTTGAAGTGGTGGATGAGCGCCTCCATCGAGCGCTTCATCTCCTCGCGGCGGGGGGCCGTGAACTTGCGGTCCTGCACCTTGACCGGGCCGGGGCGCATCTTGGCGAGGCATTGCTGGATGATGCGCACGGATTGGCGCATTTCCTCGATGCGGACGAGGTAGCGGTCGTAGCAGTCGCCGTTGCGGCCGACCGGCACGTCGAACTCGACCTCGGCGTATTTGTCGTAGGGCTGGGCGCGGCGCAGGTCGAAGGGGACGCCAGAGGCGCGCAGGCAGGGGCCGGAGAAGCCCCAGGCCAGCGCGTCCTCGGCCGACATGACGCCGATGTCCACCGTGCGCTGCTTCCAGATACGGTTGGCGTCGAGCAGGCCTTCGAGGTCGTCGAGGAATTTGGGGAAGCCGCGCGCCCAGGCGGCGATGTCGTCCGGCAGGTGGGCGGGCATGTCCAGCCGCACGCCGCCGGCGCGGAAATAGTTGGCGTGCAGGCGGGCGCCGGAGACGGCCTCGTAGAAGATGAGCAGCTTTTCGCGCTCTTCGAAGCCCCACAGACTGGGCGTGATTGCGCCGACATCAAGGGCGTAGGTGGTGACGTTGAGGAGGTGGTTCAGGATGCGGGTGATTTCCGCGAACATGGTCCTGATCCATTGGCCGCGCTCGGGCACTTCAATGCCGAGCAGCTTCTCCTGCGCGAGCGCGAAGGTGTGCTCCATGCACATCGGGCTGACGTAGTCGAGCCGGTCGAAATAGGGGAGCGCCTGGAGGTAGGTCTTGTACTCGATCAGCTTCTCGGTGCCGCGGTGGAGGAGGCCGATATGGGGGTCGGCGCGCTCGACGACTTCGCCGTCCATTTCGAGGATGAGGCGGAGGACGCCGTGGGCCGCGGGGTGCTGGGGGCCGAAGTTGATGGTGTGGTTGTCGACCTCGACGACCTTGGCCGTATTGGGCTTGAGCATTTGCGGGGTGGTGGCGACCGGGCTGCCGGCGACGCGGTCGGGGCC
>JAABUX010003131.1_pt1 | contig 22309 bp, 19 predicted proteins | sample 5561851 | NCBI WGS metagenome assembly JAABUX01 (sample SAMN10711883, study PRJNA513361) | rock metagenome | isolation source: Antarctica rocks | place: Antarctica: Victoria Land, Richard Nunatak red sandstone | collected 2016-01-03 | reverse complement strand
CACCGGCAGGGAAACCGCGATAAGCGTGCTGAGGTCAGGGCGTGGGCGGCGTAGAGCTGGCCTGGGCCGGTGTGCTGTTGGGGATGGCCTGCCCGAGTGGTGTGTCGGCTGTGCCGATGCGGCCGGAGGAGGCGACGCGGATGACGAAGCGGGCGCGGACGGCTTTGGGGTCGTGGTCGATCTTGTAGATGACGTCGACACCGCGTTCGAGGCGTCCTGTGGCTGGGACGGTGGTGGGGCGCTGACGCGGATGTCTTTGGCGATGCGTTTGAGCTCCTTGTCTTTTTTGTCGAAGGTGGAGACGAGGAGGATGATCTCGGTGTGACGGGGCTCGGTGTCGGTGGCAAAGGTCCAGGCAAGGCCGCGGCCGTCGACGTGGATGGTGAAGGCATCGGGGTCGGTGGGAGATTGGGTGAGAGTGAGGGGAACGCCGTCGTAGACCATCTTGCTGGAGTCGGCGGAGATGAGGTCGGAGACGAGGCGGCGAGAGGGATTTTGCGGATTGACACGGCCGGGGCCGTACTGGAGGTAGTAGCCTTCGCGGGTGGTGACGGTAAGGCCGGGGCGATCGACGGTGACGCGGATCTTGCGGAACTTCTGCGGGTCTGCGGAGGTGTTGGAGGGCCGGTAGGTGAGGGTGTAGAAGCTCGCGCCGTCGCGGATGGCGGAGCCGATCTCGGCGTCGACGTCGTTGTGGCCGTAGAGGGTGCGGCCGCCGGTGGCCTTGGCCAGCTTGCTGAACTGGTAGTTTCCGCCGAAGGGGTCGTTGAAGGCGGCGGCGGAGCCGTAGACGCCGGGGTCGACGAGAATACCTGCAGGGTCGACGGTGTAGAGGGTGACGCGAGCGTCGCGGAGGACGTTGACGCAGTTTGGACGGCTGTGTTGACGCGGTTTTCGTTGTCGACGGGAGCGTTGGCGAAGTTGTAGGGAGGGAAACCGCGGCCGATCCAGATCATATTTTTGTGGCCGGGGTGACCGATGACGGCTTCGGCGACGCGGCGGAGGGTGAGGAAGGCGGTGCCGTAGCGCTCGGAAACCCAGGCGCTCTGGTGGACCTGCCAGGGAAAACCGACGAGGTGGTGGTCGAGGGCGGAGATGATCTCGTCTTTATTCTCCGTGTAGTCGTGGAGCACGGTGAAGTGCTGGAGATCGACGGCGATGAGCATGGTGGGGGTTTGGAGCTTGGCGGGCTGCTTCTCGAGGAACTTCTTGAGCGAGTAGCGGGCAAAGGCCATGTCTTCGAAGCGAGTGTTGAATTCGTCGAGGAGGATGATGTTGACGGGCGCGCGGGGGGCGAGGCGGTCGAGGTCGGCGGTGGAGTTGATGATGAGATCGGGCGAAGGGGTGTTGGCGCCGGCCTCGACGAAGTTGAGCACGGTCTGGGTTTCACCGGCCTCTTCGACGTGGAAGTCATCGCGCTTGAGGTCGGTGACGACGTTGCCTTTGACGTCGGTGACTACGGCATCGAGGACGACGATGCGGGCGGTGCGGCGGATGGTGTAGGTGCCGTCGGGGTTCTTGGCGGGCTGGGCGCCGGGCGTGGGGGTTTGTGCGGGGGCTGGTGTGGGAGCGCCGTTCTGCGGGGGAGAGGTCTGGGCGGGGGCGGGGCCGGTCTGCTGGGCCGGTGCGGAGGATGGCTGCTGCGCCGGTGTGGATGACGGCTGCTGCGCGGAGATGGAGAGAGGGAGGGAGGCGAGGAGGGGGGCGGCAAGTGCGCGGAGGATGGGCGATCTCATAGGCCACCAGGGTTGCAGATCGTGTGGACGTGTTGTGTTCTGCAAAGTTTCGTATCAGTTATAGGATCTCAAAGCGTCGAGTGCCTGACAGAGCGATCTACCAGATGACATCGATGCCGTAGCTTGCGAAGATTCTGTCGGCGGTGATGATGGGGAGGTCTTCGGCGAGGGCCTGGGCGATGAGGATGCGGTCGAACGGATCGTTGTGGATGGGATCGAGGTACTCGAGGCGGAAGAGGTGGGGGAGCGTCACGGGGAGCAGGTCCATGCGTTGCTCGCGGAGCTCGTCGACGACGTAGTGGATGGAGGAGCCTACGGCCGTGAGTTTGCCCTTGCCGATCTTGATGGAGAGCTCCCACAGGGAGACGAGGCTGACGATGAGATCAGCCTCGGGATTCTGCATGGCGGCGTAGGCTTTGCGGGTGAGGAGGTCCGGGTTAGAGATCCACCAGATAAGGGCGTTGGTGTCGACGAGGATCTTCAGCGCTCCTGCTCCGGCGGAGCGGGATCATGCATTAGAGGGCCATTTATCATGATGTCCTCGAGTTCACGGCCGTACTGATCGAAGAGCTCCTCCCAGTTCGGGGGCAGGTTGAGCTTGCCCTTCAGCCGTCCGGCAACACGCGGCTTTTTGGCCTCGATGTGTACGACGACGAGCTTGACGGCAGGCTTGCCGTCGCGGGCGATGATGACCTCTTCGCCACCTTCAGCTGCGGCGATCAGCCTGGAGAGATGGGTCTTGGCATGATGGACATTGACTTCCATAAGGGAAGTGTAGCTAGGAAGGTTAGCTAAGTCAAGGGTTGGTTGACCTCAAGTGTACTCGGGGCGCTGGAAGGACTGGAGGTGTGTGATGGCTTCGTCGGCGCGGGCGCGGAGCTGGACGAGTTCAGAGGCAGGCTTTTTGCGGAGGGTGTTGTAGGGCATCTTCATGCGGAAGTTGTTGGCGAGGGTGTTGTGGTTGCGTTCGAGAAAGGTCCAGTAGAGGGCGGTGAAGGGACAGGCGTCGGTGGTGAGGGACTTTTTGGGGTCAAACTGGCAGTGGCTGCAGTAATTTGACATGCGGTTGATGTAGGCGGCTCCGGAGACGTAGGGCTTGGTGGCGGTGAGGCCGCCGTCGGCGAAGGTGGCCATGCCGAGGACGTTGGGTTCGACGACCCAGTCGTAGGCGTCGACGTAGGCGAACCAGAACCAGTCGGTGAGCTCGCGGGGGGAGAAGCCGCAGAGGTTGGCGAGGTTGGAGAGGACCATGAGGCGGGTGATGTGGTGGGACCAGCCTTCGTCGATGACCTGGGCGACGACGGTGTCCATGCAGTGGAGGCCGGATTTTACGCCCCAGTAGACGGCGGGGAGGGGGAGCGAGGCGTGGAGGGCGGAGGGTGTGGCTCCGGCGTAGGGGTCTGGTTTGGTGGCCGCCGTTTGATGTGGCGGGGGCAGAAGCAGGTCCCTCCACTGCGCTACGCTTCGGTCGGGATGACAGGGTATTTGAGAGGCGGTATAGGGGTCGGTGGGTTCGTCAGCGTCGGGGGACGCTTCCTGGGGACGGGTGGGTTGCTGCTGGGGAACATCGAGGAGGCGGTAGCCGTCGGTTTGCTCGTGGAGATGATGCATGAACTCGCGCCAGCCTAGGAGTTGGCGGATGAAGCCCTCGGCGCTGGCGAGGGGGATGAGGCCTTGCTGGGCGGCCTGTTCGACGTCGTGGACGAGCTGCTGTGGGAGGAGGCGGGCCAGGTTGACGAGGGGGGAGGTTTTGGAGTGGAAGAGCTGGAGGTGGTCGTCGCGCATGGCGTCTTCGAAGGGGCCGAAGGTGGGCAGGAGGTGATCGAGGGCAAAGCTCCACATGCGGTCGGCGTCGGTTTGGGTGCAGGGGAGATTGAAGTTTTCGATGGTGCCGAAGTGGTGGGCGTACTTCGCTGCCACATAGATGATGACCTCGGCGGTGAGGTCGTCGGGAGGGAAGGCGGGTGGGGTGGGGATGGGGACCTGGCCTTTGTAGGGGTTGCGGTTGTCGGAGTCGAAGGAGAACTGGCCGCCGATGGGCTTGCCGGGCCTATCGGGATTCATGAGGATGCCGGTCTTTTGGCGCATGGCGCGGTAGAAGCGATCCATGACATAACTCTGGGTGTTGGTGCGGGCGTTCTCCTTGCGGTAGGGGCCGTAGACGCCGGTGAAGTCTTCGGTTTCCGTGAGCCAGGCGGTGTCTGGGACTTCATTGAGATGGAGGCCGTTTTGGACGGCTTGCGCCAGGTCGAGGCGGAGCTCGCGCTCGGCCGGGCGCATGACGTTGAGGGTGGGGAGCTTGCGGTCGTGCTGAAGGAGGCGAAGGGCTTCACCGTGGCTGAGCGGGGAAAAGTGGTAGAGGACGCGGACGCCGCGGGCGGCCTGCTCGATGGCGAAGTGGCGCATGTTGCTGATGAGGAGGACGAGTTTTTTCTTGTGGTAGGGGCGGCGGTGGGCTTTGGCGGTGGACTCGACGATGACGATGCCGGTTTGGGAGGCGGTCTGCTCGGTGAGGGGGCCGGTGCGGTCGGTGAAGCGGTCGTAAGGGATGTAGATCCAGCGGCGCTGGCTGATGTCGCGCGGGGCGGGCTGCGCGGGACGGATGCGGCTTTCGAAGATGGGGGCGATCGGGGTTTGCGTGTGAACGTTGCTTGGAAGCATGAGGTCTATTGTGCTGGCGGGTGCTGGGGCTTTGCGTGGAAGCTCGAACAGGAATGCAGGGAGGTGTTGGTGTGGCGAAAGAGGGGGCTGGTTCGAAGACTTTAGCGAAAAGTACGGGGGGGGAGGGTACCCTACCTAACCGGCTGCACCGCCTCCGGCGCCAACAGCACCACACCGACGCCTTCGGCATACGCCGCCACTTCGATGTTCGGCTGCGGATCATTCTCGAGCCAAACCACCCGGCCCTGGTGGAGCATCCCGTCACCCGCATGCGTTCCCTTCTGCTCCTGCGACGCGTGGTAGGAAACATCTGTCGAAAGCACATAGGTCTTTCGGAACTCGTTCGGTTTCGTCATCGGATCGGAACTCCTCGGCAGGCTCTCCGGGCCTCTCTGGTCCTTGCCCGGTGCGCCCAGCATAAGTCCACCCGCCACCACCCGATATCCCCCATCCGGGGGAGCACCCCATCACCTCACCGCAACCGCTCCCCATCCCGTCGCCCAACCGCCGCCAGCAGCAGACACCCCGCAATCAGCAGCTCAAACACTACCGGCCCCGCAAAGAAATACCGCCACGCCACCACCGCAAACCCCACATATCCCACGCAAAACGTCAGCGCCATCCCACGCACCGAAGGCACCCCCGCCTTCGCCATCGCGGCCATCTGCCAAAAGACGACCGCCTGCACCAGGAAGCTCACACCTGAGGAACAGTCCATATCCAAAAAAGAAGTCCCAGTACGTCCGCGACCCACCCATCGCCACAAACCGGTTCGCCTTCATCACCGCCAGCGCCTCCGCCTGCGCTCCCGGAGCCGCCGCGCCAAACACGCCGCCGATCGTATGCAGCACACCGTGAATCAGCGCCAGAACCGATGCCACCCTGAGCCACACCGCCGACCTGTCTCGCACCCTTGCCCCCTGCCTACACGCCCTTCCGCAGCCGCTTCACCACCTGCGCCAACGTCGTCTCATTCATCGCCGCCGTCGCCTCCTTGCGCACCTTCTTCATCAGCCCACCCAGACTCCCTCCATCCCCCAGCGACATCCATTCCCCCTCTGCCGCTGCATACACGTCGCCCAGACCAATCTCCTTCGGCGACATCAGCAGCTTCGCCCCGCCGTTCGGCCCCTTTCTCTGCGCAATCAACCCTGCCTTCTGCAGCAGCAGAAACGTCCGCCGCACCATCACCGCGCTCTCCCCCAACTCCTCGGCGATGGCCGCCGAGGTATGCATCGCATCCGGTGCCCCCGCCAGCACGCCCAATACTCGCACACTCAGCTGAAACCGCCCACTCTGTGCCATGTCAAGCAAGCTACCACAGCCACCCCTACCCCGCCGTTTCCACCACCCTCAAACCAAACTCGACCACCAAAAACTCACCACCGAGAACTGGCCGACCGAGACCTGACCACCGGCAACCCCATGCTAACCTCTCCCAGATGAACATCCTCTTCGTCGGAGACGTCTTCGGCTCCGCCGGCCGCCACATCGTCCGCGAACACCTCCCCCATGTCCTCGAATCCAACGCCGTCGACCTCCTCATCATCAACGGTGAAAACGTCGCCGGCGGCTTCGGCATCACGCCCCCCCTCGCCGAAGAGCTCTTCGACCTCGGTGCGGACGTCATCACCACCGGCAACCACATCTGGGACAAGCGCGAGATCTTCGACTACATGGCCGTTCCCGCCGACTCCCACGAACGTGGCCGACGAGTCCTTCGCCCTGCCAACTACGCCCACGGCACCCCCGGTTTCGGCCTCTACCAAGGCCAGCTCCCCCCAAAAAACGGCCATGAGGCTCAACCCTACGCAGTTATCAATCTCCAAGGTCGCGTCTTCATGAGCTCCTGTGACGACCCCTTCCGTAAAGCCGATGAGCTCCTCGCCCAGATCGATCGCGAGTCAAAAGCCAAGGTCATCCTGCTCGACATCCACGCCGAGGCCTCCTCCGAGAAGGTCGCCCTCGGCTGGTACCTCGACGGCCGTGTCACCGCCGTCCTCGGCACCCACACTCATATCCCCACCGCCGACGAGCGCCTCCTCCACAACGGCACCGCCTTTCAGACCGATGTCGGCATGTCCGGTCCCTACGACTCCGTGATCGGCGTCGAACGCGAGCTCGCCCTCGCGCGCTTCCTCACCGGCATGCCCGGCAAGTTCGAAGCGGCCAAAGGCAACCCCAAGATGTGCGCCGCCTTGCTTCAATGCGACAGCGATACCGGTCGAGCCCACGCGATCCGCCGCATCATGCTCGGCGAGTAGACCGCCGTAACCGCAGCCCTCTACCAGCTCAGCCAATCCGGCAGTAAGCGTTCCACCCGCCCCCAAAAAGCCGGGGGCACAGCTACCTCGTTTGCGCCGAAGTTCTGGGTCTGTCGACCATCGACAGCGTGTTCCCGGACCCAGCTACCTGAACCTGAGGTTTGGATCCCACGCTGAAGGCGAGCACCGTATCGTCGCCCGCCTTCAGCGAGACGCTCTGCAACAGCTGCGCTGCCTTCCCGTCGGTAAACAGCATCACCAGATAGGCACCCGGCGCAATGCCCTCTTGGCTGAATTTTCCCAGCGAGTCACCGCGAAGCGTATATCGCTGAGGATGAACACTCGACTGGACAGTTGTGTCGGAGACCAGACGGACCATGACGTTGGAGACGGAGCGTCCCGCCGCATCGAGCGCACGGCCGGAAAGACTGGCCGAGTTCTGCGCGAGCGCAACCGAACCAAAGGCGAGACCGCAACCAACCATGGCAGAGGCAAAGCAAAGTGGAGCAGAGAGAAGTCGCTTCATGGCTACTATCTTGTTGCCTGCGCCCCCCGCCACGCTATGCCTCAAACGGTGCAATCCGTGAGGGACCATTCGGCTGCGCGCGTGCCCTCTTCCGATCTCTATATAAGAGGGCAGCCCCTCGGGCTGCCCTCTCTCGATTCACTCACCTGCTACGACGTGTCGCCGGTCTGCGGGCGGGTGCCGCCCGTTTCGGTGCCGCCTTCGTCACCAAAGCACCGTCGCTCATGACGATCATCACCGGTCCACTTCCCGTAGCAGCCGGAGCAGATGCGGTCGCGGTCGACGCAGCGTCGGTCGAACCGCTAGCCGCAGGTGTGGCAGCAGCCGACCCGCCAGCGGCCGACCCGCCCTGCGTGTAGGAGGTATACGTCCCCGTCAGCGTCACCTTGGAACCTACCGCCGGAGGCGTCTTGAGCGGCTCCTTCATGTTGAAGGTGAAGTCAGCCGTCTTGGACTGTACGGCATCGTCAGACACAGCCACCGTCAGCACGTTGTCCGTGGCCGTAATTACTGTCGCATCAGGGATCTCCACCGTCTTGCCCTTTACGGTAGCGAAGACCTTCTCCGCATCCTCAGGAGTTCCATTCTGAAGGATGAACTCTTTATCGCTCAACGCCAGCGTGGAAAGATCCGCGGTAGAGGTCACAACCGTATGAGCGGTATCCGAGGGCTTCGGTGCTGGGGTGATCGAAAAGTCGCTCGGCGGGTTCAGATTTGCCTGTGCCGCTGTTGTTACCTTGTCATACCCATCTAGGCTGCCGTGGTACTTCTTGTAGCAAAACTGCGCCGTCGGCACCATCTGGCTCTTGTACGGCTCTGGTGCGAAGGCAACGAAGCGAGAAATATAGAACGTGCAGTTGATATAGTCCGGCGGCGTCGACTGAAGGTACGCAAGTCCCAGGAAGTAGGTGTCTTGCAGCAAGGGGCCCGGCTTGGTCGTCGTGTCGGCCGGAACAGCCGCTAGCTCCTGCTTGAAATTCGTGATCGCCGTCGCTGTATCCTTCTTGTTAAGCGCGGCGGTTCCGATCGCGCTGTAAAAGATCGGGTTCGCGCTCTTCTGCAATGTCGCAAAGTCTGCGTCGCTCATGTCCTTCGGCTTGGTTGCCGCAAGACCCTTTTGCGCATAGTCGGCGGCCTTGTCCAGAGCCGCCTGCTTGGCGCTGGCATCCGTCAGCTGATCAGCCGCCGCCTTGCGGAAGTAAACCTCCAGCGTCAGCGCCCGAAGATTCGTCGGATCCACCTGCAGAAGTCGGTCAGCCGCATCCAGGGCCTTCGCCGGATCAAACGAGCTGTACGCGACCATTAGCTGCTGCAGCACATCGGCCTTTACCGCCGACTGCGGATACTTCGTCAGGTACGCCTCAAGTGCGGGCGCCTTGGTCTGCGGAGTCGTCTGCGTGACAGCATTGTTGTAGTCGTTGTACTCCGCCTGGGGCATCTGCACGCCGCCGCCGGCGGCCGGTTGCTGCTGTGCCCCGGATCCGAGGTTGACCTGTGACTGGGAGTACGCGTACCGAGCACCAGGAGCAACACTAGCGACGGCCAGGAGTGACGCAACAACTGCCTTCTTCATTTAATATCCCTCGGTAATTAGGTACATGTCATTGGCCGCCACATCCCACACTGCGGTTGGAACATCATAGAGCATCCGTGCTCGGCCTATGAGCGACGCTCAAAAACTGCGTATAGATTGTGTCAGCCCTCTCTGCCCATAGGCAGGATGATGGGGATTATAAGAAGGCCGTAGCTCCCGCGCAACCAAGCATCAGACCACATCGACTCGAAAGTCATCCATCTTTCCCGCAATGGGAACAGCACGCCCGGGCCGGAGCGATGAGTGGCGGTGTGGACATCGAGTGATCCTGCTCCTTCACACCCTGCGTTCACCCCTCCGACGCTGATCTGCTCCTGAAGTGGGAGAGGCAACCCATCCATAGGGTTCCGTACTCCTTATCCACAACATGTAGTAGGCAAACCGTTGATGCACGCCCCAAGAGGGAATACAGTAGCACTATCGTCCAAACCGCTGTCCGGCCATGGACGCGGTTCGGCCATCGAGGGTCCCTGCCCACATGCTCAAGCTCAAAAAGGTCCAGATCCTCGGCTTCAAGTCCTTCTGCGATCGCACGGAGGTCCAGCTCGCCGGCGAAGGCATCGCCGCGATTGTCGGACCCAACGGCTGCGGCAAGTCCAACATCTCCGACGCCATCACCTGGGTTCTCGGCGAACAGTCCGCCAAGAGCCTCCGCGGCGTGAAGATGGAGGACGTCATCTTCGCCGGCACCCGTGACCGCAAGCCAACCGGCATGGCTGAGGTCTCGCTCACCCTTGTCGACCCTGACGTCTACGACGCCGCCTCCCTCCCCCACGACGGCCCGGAGCTCGTCATCGCCGATCGCCACACCGAAGAGATCACCAGCGACTGGGACGAGACAAAGCTCCGCGAACAGAACGCCGCCGAGACCGAGGAGGCGATCGCCGAGGCACAACCCGGCACCGTCCTCGACGCCATCGGCAACCCCATCCCCGAAGCCGACGCCGCCTCCGACACTCCAAACAGCGACGAAACCAACCAGCCCGGCAACGACGTCGTCCTCAAGATCCGCCGTCGCAGATTCAACCGCGCCCCCGTCCGCGCCGGCGAGATTACCATCACACGCCGCCTCTTCCGCACCGGAGACTCCGAGTACCTCCTCAACGGAAAGATCTGCCGCCTCCGCGACATCCAGGACATCTTCATGGGCACCGGCCTCGGTGGCGAGTCCTACGCCATCATCGGCCAGGAGCGTATCGGCCAGCTCCTCAGCTCCAAGCCCCTCGATCGCCGCGGCATCATCGAGGAGGCCGCCGGAATCACCCGCTTCAAGACCAAGAAGCGCCTCGCCGAGCTGCGCCTCGAATCCGCCAAACAAAACCTCTCCCGCGTCAACGACATCTTCGAAGAGGTCACCAAGCAGATGTCGACGCTGAAGCGCCAGGCCGCCAAGGCCGAGCGCTACGGCGCCCTGCGCGACGAACTCCGCGCCAAGCTCCGCATCGCAATCAGCAGCCGGCTCACCCAACTCGATGCCGAACAAACCTCCACCGCCGAGCAGATCGCGATCCGAACGATAGAGATCGACGAGCGCTCCGGCATAGTCGAGCAGATCGACACCGAACACACCGCCGGCATGCAGCACGGATACGCTCTCGATGGGCTCATCCGCGAGGCCAATACGGAGGCCAACCAGACCGCCGTCGAGCTCGAACGCATCACCGCGCGCACCGCCTCCAACGTCGATCGCATCACCGAGCTCGCCGATCGTCTCGGCTCCGGCAACGAAGATCTTACACACGCCCAGGCGCAGCTGGCCCAGCTCTCCGGCGAGGCCGAGGTCCACCGCAGCTTCCTCGAAAGCGCCACCTCCGAGGCCGACCTCGCCCGCCAAAACACGCAGCGACACGGAGCCGAAGCGCAGGAGGCCAACCGCGCCGTCAGCCTCGCCGAGGGGCAGGCGGAAGCCGGCCGCCGCCACGCCATGCAGCTCATGCAGCGTGCCAGCGCCACCCGCAACGAGATCGCCCAGGCCGAGGCGGCGCTCGCAGGTCTCGATCGCGAGTCCGAACGCCTCTTGGGAGAGTCCGAGGTCGCGCGAGCGGAGCTCTCCGCGCTTGGCCTACAACGCGGCCAAGTCAAGCTCTCCTTCGAAAGCGTCTCCGAGCGCCTCCAACGCCTCGAAGGCGAAATCGCCAACCTCCGCCTCGACCTTGAGGCCCGCCGCCGCGAAGAGGCCGACTCCAAGCGCACCGGCGACAAACTTCGTGGCGAGCTCGCCTCCCTCAATGGCCGTCGCATCTCGCTCGAAGGCCTCATTCGCGACCACTCCTACTCCACCGACACCGTCAAAAACATCTTCCGCTCCGCAAAAAAGAACGTCGCCCCCGACGCCAACGCGCTCGCCCCCATCGGCACCCTCGCCGACTTCCTCGAAATCGAAGGCCAGTTCGGCACCGTCGTCGACGAGTTCCTCCGCGAAGAGCTCAACTACGTCGTCATGAAAAGCTGGGACGCCGCCGACGAAGGCGTCCGCCTGCTCCGGTCCGACGTCGCCGGTCGCGCCACCTTCCTCGTCCACCCGCAAACGTCTGACATCCCCGCCCCAGCCGCCGGCGAGGACCCCGCACAGCGCCCGCAAGCCGAAGGCCTCGTCCCTCTCCGCGAGTCCATCCGCGTTCCCAATAGCGAACAGGCCGGCTTCTTCGGTTCGCTCCTGCGCCTCCTCCCCAAGCTCCGCGACGGCTACATCGCCCCCGACGCCGCCATAGCCCGCTCGCTCGCCATAGAGCATCCCAGCGCCTGGTTCCTCGCCCCCACCGGCGAAACCTTCCACAACCTCACCGTCACCGGTGGTCGCCCCAGCTCCGGCGGCCCCCTCGCCCTCAAGCGCGAACTCCGTCAGCTCCAGGAAAACATCGCCCGCATAGACGCCGATCTCTCGAAGACCGATCTCGCCACCGCCACCCTCACCCGGGAGATCTTCGAAGCCACCACCGCCATTGACGCCCGCACCGGCGAACGCCGCGAAGCCGAACGCGAGGCCGCCAACTCCGGCGCAGCCCTCCGCCAGATGGAGTCCGAGACCGCCCGCATCGAGCGGCGCTTGCAGGAATGGCAGATCTCCGCCGAGCGCAACCGCGATCAGCGCAACGGAAAAGCCGATCTCATCGCACGCCGCCAGGGAGAAGCCGCCGCCGCGGACGCCGAGCACCAAGCTATCGAGGCAACCCTCGCCGACCTCCAGTCGCGCCTCGGCGACCTCCGCCAACAACGCGAGCACCTCCAGCAGGCCGCAGCCGCAGCCGCCGCCAACCTCGCCGGTATCGAAGAGCGTCGCCGCAACGCCCAGGCCAACGCCGACCAGACCAATCGCCTAGTCCACGGCCAGCGCCAGCGCATCAGCCAGATCGAGCAGCAGCTCGTCTCCGCCTCCGCCGAAAAGCAGCGCCGCGAAGAGGAGCAGACAACCCTGGCCGCGCAGCACGTGGATCTCTCCGAGACCCGCGCCACCGCCGCCGCGCAGGCCGCCCGGCTCACCGCGGAGGCCGCCGAGCTTCGCTCCCATCTCACCATCCTCGACCAGCGCCTCCGCTCCCTCCGCTCCGAAACCGAAGCTCTCCGCGAGCAGCGCGCCCAACTCTCCGCCCGCGCCGCCCGACTTGCCTCTGATATCGAGCACATGGAAGCGACCTGCCTCAGCGACCTCGGCGCCGAACCCTCCGCCCTGCGCTCCGACACCACCATCGATCGCATCGCCGGAGACGCCCTCCTCGCCAGCGAAGAAGAGTCCCGCACACTCAAAGGCAAGCTCGAAGCCATGGGCCCCGTCAACATGATGGCGCTCGAAGAGTACGTCGAGACCACCCAGCGCCACAGCTTCCTCGAGACCCAGCGCAAGGATCTACTCGACTCCATCGGCAACACCCAGGCCTCCATCAAGGAGATCGACGACGTCTCCCGCCTCAAGTTCGACGAGGCCTTCAAAGTCATTAACGACAACTTCTCCGTCACCTTCGCCAAGCTCTTCGGCGGCGGTTTGGCCTTCATGAAGCTCACCGACCAGGAAAACACCGCCGAGTCCGGCATCGACATCGTTGCCTCGCCCCCGGGCAAAAAGCTCCAGAACGTTCTCCTCCTCTCCGGCGGCGAAAAGGCCCTCACCGCGCTCTCCCTCCTCGTCGGCATCTTCCAGTTCCAGCCCGCGCCCTTCTGCATCCTCGACGAGGTCGACGCCCCACTCGACGAGACCAACGTCGGCCGCTTCGCCCGCCTCATCCACGAGATGTCCGCCACCACCCAGTTCGTCATCATCACGCACTCCAAACGCACCATGGAACAGGCCGACGTCATCTACGGCGTCACCATGCAGGAGCCCGGCGTCTCCAAGATCGTCTCCGTCAATCTCAGCAACCGGCGCCCGTCCGCAGAGAGCCGCCGCGCCGTCGCTTAGTCGCTCTTCCCGTGGCTCGCCTGCTCCGCAACGGCCATCCCAAGTTTGCGCAGCTGGGACGATGCACCACGTCGTTCCAGCATTTTTTACGCTAGAGTAGCGACAGCCTGATGCCGCCGATCCCCCTTACCTTTCTCGGCCTGCTCATCATCGCGGCTGCCCTTCTTCTCCTCCGAAGCCACTGGCCTACGCTCCAGAGATCCACCCGCCGCCTCATCCTCGCACTCGCCTTCGTTCCCATCGCTCTCCTCCTCTTCGGCTACGGCACCCACTGGGTCACCATCTCGGACCGCTTCAACTGCGCCATCTACTGGGGAGCCGTCACCGGCTACCTCCTTCTGCTCACCCTGCACAGCCTCAACCGCCCTCGATGGCTCACGTCCTTGAGCGCCCTCATCCTCGCGCTACCCATCCTCTCGTCTGCCCTCTTCCTCCCCTTGACCGGCATCTTCGAGCCCGACCATCGCCGCGTACACCCCCTTGGCCACCAGCTCTATGCCTCCTGGCTGCCCTTCGTCGAAGGCACTTCTACCGGCTCCGGTGCCGACGTGGACATCTCCTACCGCCCGCGCCTCCTCCCGTTCATGCGCCACTCGCGCCTTGGCGGACGCTTCTACGACACCTTCTGCAACAGCGCCGCCACCGAGGTGCAGCTGCAGCCGGATCACGAGAGCGTCTTTGTGCGCTGCCCCCCCTGGCCCGGCTCCGGCGAGGTCGATCCCGGCTACATCCTCCGCCTTCACTAGAGCTCCACACCTCGCGCCCCCCGGGATGTTACCGTCGTCCATAATGCCTCCGTCACCGCCAAGCCAAGCCCTCCTCACCACCGATCTCGGTCCCCTGCCCCGGACCGCGCGAGGCAAGGTCCGCGACATCTACGCCCTCTCCGCCGACCCCGCCGCTGACCTCCTCTTCATCGCCACCGATCGCATCTCCGCCTTCGATCATGTGCTCGGCTCCGGCATCCCAGACAAAGGCCGCATCCTCACCCAGCTGTCCCTCTTCTGGTTCCATCAGCTCCGCGACCTCGTCCCTAACCACCTCATCACGGCCGATACCGCGCTCTTCCCCCAACCTCTCCAGCCCTACACCGAGCAGCTCGCCGGCCGCAGCATGCTCGTCCGCCGCGCGCAGATGTTCCCCGTCGAGTGCGTCGTCCGCGGCTACATCTCCGGCTCTGGTTGGAAGGACTACCAGGCCACCGGTTCCATCTGCGGCATCCCCCTACCCTCCGGCCTACGCGAGTCCGACCAACTCCCGGAGCCCATCTTCACGCCCGCCGCAAAGATCAACACCGGCGGCCACGACGAAAACATCTCCTTCTCGACCGTCGTCAAGCACGTCGGCGCACAGACCGCCGAAGACCTCCGCGACCTCACCATGGCGATCTACACCAAAGCCAGCGCCCACGCCGCCAGCAAAGGCCTCATCCTCGCCGACACCAAATTCGAGTTCGGCCTCATCCCCGGACCCGACGGCCAGGGCCAGATCACCCTAGCCGACGAGGTCCTCACACCCGACTCCTCCCGCTACTGGCCCGCCGCCACCTACGCCCCGGGCGGCCCGCAGCCCTCCTTCGACAAGCAGTTCGTCCGCGACTACCTCGAGCGCATCCGCTGGAACAAACAGGCGCCCGCACCCACACTTCCCGAGGACATCATCGAGCAGACCCGCGCCAAGTACCTTGAAGCCTTCACCCTCCTCTCAGGCCGCACCAGCCTCACTACTTGAGCTCCGACCTCGACGAGCACATGCTTAACCCACCAGGCCTGATCTCCTCATGACCGCACCGTCCCCCAGCGCGACCCTTCACCAGCTCGCCGCCTTCAACGCCCTCGACTGGCTCCTCGTCCTGGTCGTCGCCTGGTCGGCGGTCGTCGCCCTCTTCCGCGGGCTCATCCGCGAGATCTTCGGCCTCGCCGGCACCATCCTCGGCCTGCTTCTGGCCTGCTGGAACTACCCTTCGCTCGCCCTCTGGCTCTCCCGCTGGATCTCGTCACCGTTCGCCGCAGACGCAACCGCCTTTCTCCTCATCGCCATCGGCGTCCTCGTCGCCTGCACCCTCCTCGGCCGCCTCGTCCGCGGTACCGCACACACTGTCGGCCTGGGCCTGCTCGATCGTCTCGCCGGCACCGCCTTCGGCATCCTCCGCGGAGCCCTGATCGGCCTCGGCATCGTCGTCACCGCAACCACCTTCTTCCCCGCAAACCTCGCCCAAAACTCCCGCCTCGCTCCCTATTTCCTTGCCGCCGCGCGTGAGGTATCCTTCGTTGTACCTCAGGTCCTCCAGAAGCGCATCACCGGCAGCATCGACGGCATCCGGCACATCGCACGACGCTAACCACACCGATGCTCGCTGGATCAAACGCTCTCTGTCGGGCACAATGAGAGACGCGTTTCTCCCTGGGACAGCGTGCCCGAGATTGCAAATGAGGATCCACCTTGAAGCGTGAACTGCACAGCCTTGTCACCCAGATGCATAGCGCCGGCGTCTCCTATACGGAAGCGCTTCGGCAGTTCAAACGTCGCTACCTCCTCGAGGTCCTCGCCCACCACAAGGGCAATCAGTGCAGGGCCGCCGAAGAGCTCGGCATGCACCGCAATACCCTCAGCCGAACCCTCGCAGAGCTCGACCTCGACACGGCACAGATCCGCAACGGCATGCGGCGTCCTCCCGCCAGCGAACGTCCCAAACTGCAAAACATCGCCAACGCACGCTGAGCTCGCACCGCGCACGTCTAAAATGGAAGCGTCTCTCGACTTCCAAACGTGACCCCTTCCGCGACCTACATCTCGCACCTCAAACAGCTGTCAAAAGCGATCCCCCTCTCCGTCGCGCTAAGCCTCCAGGCGCCGGCGCAGGATCCCGCGACCACCCCCAACTCCGCTAGGAGCCAGACGGCCAGCTCCCGCACTGAGCGCCAGGCCGCCGACGCCTACGTCGCCGGTGCGCGCCTCCTCGAACGCAACGACCTCGACGGCGCGGAAACAGACTTCCGCAAAGCCCTCAACCTCGACCCCGCCAACGCCGACTACACCCGCGCGCTTACCATCGTCCGCGAACATCGCCTGTCCACCCTCGTTCAGCAGGCCGGACAGGCCCGCATCCGCGGCGACCGCGACCGGGCCGATGCCCTGCTCGCACAGGCCCGCACCCTCGATCCGCAAAATGCCATCGTCGCCCAGCACCTCGCCCCCGCCGCCACCCCCGGCTTTGTCTCGGAGATCGCCGGCCAGCCCGTTCCGTGGCTCAGCAAGGCCCCCACCATCGCCCAGCCCGTCACCCTCATCCCCGCCCCCGGCAAGCGCTCCTTCCACATCCACGCTGACGTCCGCAGCGTCCTGCGCCAGGTGCTGGCGAACTACGACCTGCGCTCCACCTTCGACGACTCCGTTCCCTCGACACAAATTCGCTTCGATCTCGAAGACGCCACCTACACGCAGGCCGTGCCGTTCCTCCTTCGCATGGCAGGCGTCTTCGCCGTGCCCCTCGATCCCAACAGCCTCCTCGTCGCAAAAGACACCACCGAAAATCGCCAGCGCCTCGATCGGCAGGTCCAGGAAACCATCTACGTCCCCGGCTCCACGCCCGAGCAGATGTCCGAGCTCGGCAACCTCGTCCGTAGCGTCTTCGATATCCGCTCCGCCACCGTGCAGAACAACGCCGGCAGCCTCGTCCTTCGCGCTCCGGCCGACACCCTCAACGCCCTCAATCTCACCCTCGCCGATCTCGTCGACGGCAGCCCGCAAGTCATGCTCGACGTCCGCCTCTACGAGGTCGACCAAACCCGTACGCGCGACATTGGTCCACAGCTCCCGCAACAGTTCGGCGTCTACAACGTCGCCAGCGCGGCACAGGGCCTCGTCACCTCCAACCAGGCCCTGGTCAATCAAGCCATCGCCCAGGGCGTCATCCCGGCCAACGCCACCAACCTCCAGATCGCGCTTTACCTCATCGCCTCCGGTCTCGTCCAAAGCTCTCTTCTCACCAACACCCTCGGCTTTTTCGGCAACGGCCTCACCCTCACCGGAGTCACCGCCGTCGGCGCCACCTCCTTCAACCTCGCCCTCAACTCCTCCGACACCCGCATCCTTGACGACCTCGAAATCCGCGTCGGCGAGCGGCAGACCGGAACCATCCGCGTCGGCACACGCTACCCCATCGCCACCGGCACCTACACCATCGGCGCCCCCGTATCGAGCGCCTCCCTCGCCGGCATCACCGTCAACGGCGTCAGCGCCTCCAGCCTGCTCAATCAGTACCTTGGCTCGGCCAACACCACCACCATCCCGCAGATCCAGTATGAGGATCTCGGCCTCACCCTCAAGGCCACGCCGGTCGTCCAAAAGTCAGGCCGCATCGCCATGCACCTCGACCTCAAGATCGAAGCCCTCACCGGTGAAGCCCAGAACAACATCCCCGTCCTGTCCAACCGCCAGTTCGTCTCCGACATTACCGTCGGCGACAGCGAAACGGCGCTCATGATCAGCACCCTCAGCAAAACCGAGTCGCTCGCGGTCAGCGGCCTCCCCGGCCTCGGCGAGCTCCCCGGATTCCAAACTGCCACGGCCGAACGCGTCGCCACCCGCGACACCAGTGAACTCGTCCTGCTCATCACGCCCCACGTCGTCCGGCGCCGGTCCAACTCCTCCATGGGTCCAAGAATCGCGCTCAACCAGCCGCTTGGATCGCCGGAGTAATCTCCGCCTTCAACGGCAGCCAAAGCGTAAATACCGTGCCGTGGATCTCCTCGTCGCGCCTCGTCTTCACCCGGAGATACCCTCCGTGCTTTTCAGCAATGCCCTTGCTTACCCACAAACCCAGGCCCGTCCCCGTCGTGTCCTTGGTCGTCTGAAACGGCTCAAATAGCCTCGCCCGAATGCGCGGATGAATCCCCTCTCCCGCGTCAGCAATCGTCAGTCGAACTCCCTTGCGGCCCGTCGCGAGGTCCGTCTGTGCGTGGATGCGCAGCGCCAGCGCGCCCCCCGAGTTCATCGCGTCCAGCGCATTCCGGACCAGGTTGTTCAGCACCTGCCGGATCTCGCCCTCCAAGCACATCACCCGCGGCGCAGGCAGCACCTTCCAGGCAACTCGCACATTCCTGACCAGCAGCCGCCCCGTGTACAACGTCATCACCGATCGCGCAAGCTCTTCAAGGTTCACCTCGGTCGCGCGATGATTGTTGCGATGGAAGCGCAGGGTCTGCAGAGTAATCTCGGTTACGCGGCTCAGCTCATGCTGCGCCATCCCCGCGTACTCCTGGATCTCGTCCAGCGATCCGGAATGCCGAATCAGGTACAGCAGGTTTGTAATCGACTCCAGCGGATTGTTGATCTCGTGCGCGATCGATGACGCCAGCTGACCCACCGCCGCCAGCTTCTCGCTCTTGCGGAGCGCCTCGTCCTGCAGCCGCATCTGCGTCACGTCTGTATTGACCGCCACACCTCCGATCAGCTCGCCATTCAAGGTGATCGGCGCCCCCACGCTACGCAGCCACTGACCCTCCGAATGCAACACCTCGGTCGAAGACTCCCCCGCAAGCGCACGTCCCAACGTCTTCAACTCCTGTGGAAAATCGGGTCCGCTCAACTCCCGCGCTCTCCGGTTCAGGCGCACCTCTCCGCCACCCACTGTAGCCACATACACCGCGTGCGGAATGCTCTCGATCACCGCATGGAGCTCCGCAGTCCGCTTCTCTGCCAAGTCGTAAGCCTGGTGGAGCTCGTCTTGCTGCTGCCGTAACTCCGTCAACTCCCGAAACGTCACCACCGCACCCACCACTCTGCCGTCCACCAATACCGGATGTGCCGAGATCTCCGATGGAAACGAACTCCCGTCCCTCCGAAACATGACATCATCCCGGTTTCGAAACGGCTTGTTCTCCCGAAACACCCCGTACACCGGACAGTCCGCGTCAGGGAACGGACGTCCGTCCGGATAATGATGATGTACCAGATCGTGAATGTTCCTTCCGAGGACCTCTTCGAGCTCGTATCCAAACGCACCCAGAGCCTTACGGTTCACAAAAATACAGTGGCCGTCCAGGTTAATTCCCCAGATGCCCTCACCCGCCGACTCCAGCAAAGCCTGCCAATGCGGCGTCTCTTGAGGGTACATAGCCGCGTCTGCCATCGTGCCCATCCCGTCCTCTGACCGCACTTACTTGCGCCTACCCGGTATGGATGCAGAACTCCATCCCGGCGGACAGCTTCAGTCCACCTGCCGAGGTACCTTTGCGTTGACCCGTCCGCCATCGGCCAGCTATACTTCACCCTGTAACGAGCGGGAGTAGCTCAGTGGTAGAGTGCTTCCTTGCCAAGGAAGATGTCGCCGGTTCGACCCCGGTCTCCCGCTCCAGATACACTTTATCCACATAACCAGAGAAGCCCCTGTCCCGCAGGATCAATACACCGATCTCGTGCACGCCGGCCAACCTGGCATACCTCGAGGCGCGGTACCCAAGTGGTAAGGGAGAGGTCTGCAAAACCTTTATGCGTCGGTTCGATCCCGACCCGCGCCTCCATCCCTCCTCCCGCACTCCTCCAAATCCTTCGCAAACACTGGCCCCTCTACCTCATGGAAGGCGCCGAGCTCGCCGTCTTCATGCTGGCTGCCTGCCTCTGCACGGCACTCCTCTTCTATCCCGCCTCGCCCGCCATCCCCCTCCTTCCCGATGCCACACTCCGGCGCTTCATCCTTGGACTCGGCATGGGCGGCACCGCCGTCGGCATCATCCTCTGCCCTTGGGGCAAACGCTCCGGAGCCCACTTCAATCCATCCATCACGCTCTCCTACCTCCTGCTCGGAAAGATCCATCGCGTCGATGCAACCGGCTACATCCTGGGCCAGTTCGCCGGCGGTCTCGCCGGGGTCATCGCCTCAGCTCTCCTCCTCGGCCACACCGTCATCGCCTCCACCTCGGTCAACTACGTCGTCACCGTTCCCGGCATAGGAGGCTGGCCCGCTGCCTTTGTCGCCGAACTCTTCATGTCTGCGGTCCTCATGTCTGTCGTCCTCCACCTCTCCAACCACCCTCGCCTCGCCGTCCTCACGCCCTACATTGTCGGCGCGCTGATCAGCCTCTACGTCCTTCTCTTCGCCCCTGTCTCCGGCTTCAGCCTCAACCCCGCCAGAACCCTTGGCTCCGCCATTCCCGCCCACACCTACACCGCCCTCTGGATCTACTTCACCGCACCTCTGCTCGGCATGTTCTCCTCCGCCCTGCTCTATCGTCACAGCTTTGGTCCATCCCGCATCCACTGCGCCAAGCTCAGGCACGACCCGCGCTTCCCCTGCCCCTTCTTCTGCCAACTCCAGCCAACCGATCTCCCCGCCGCCACCCTGAACCATCAGCACTAGCCCGGCTCGGGCATCAACCTGGCTGGACGCGAACGCCTTCGAAGCTGCTGAAAAATTCGTCGTGACGAAAGGGCACGGCTTCAGCCATCCCGTAAATCGCCTGTCTGGAACGGGGCTTTAGCCCCTGAATAGGCTCGGTCTTGCGATTCGAACTTTGAATCGGGTTAGGTCTGGACTTCGGGCTTCGGGCCAGGTACCTTGCCGATTGTTTACTGCGGTCAGCGGTGCTCGCGTGTGGCGGGCAGCGCCCATCCTGCTTTCAGTGTAGATGGGTGGGTGGGGTGATTGCGCCACGCTCCCTTGCCTCGTTGGGATTGCTATGCAGAGTCTGTGGGTGGAAAAGGGGCGAGGGACTGTGGCTGGCGGGGTCTCTCGGGATCCTTCGCTGCGCTCAGGATGACAGCGGGGATGGGTCAGGCGGGTTGCTGGGTTCGGGTCACTGGGGTTGTGGCTGGGTTTGGCTCTGGGGCTGAGGCTGGATTTGGGTCTGGCTGGGACTGGGTCTGGGCTGGCCTGGGCTGGCCTGGGCTGGCCTGGACTGCGACTGGGCTGGGCTGCGACTGGGTTGCGACTGGCTCTGGGGCTGCGACTGAGGCTGGGGCTGGGGCTGGGTTTAGGTTTGGGGACGGAGGAGGGGGAAGAGGATGACGTCACGGATGGAGCGGGAGCCGGTGAGGAGCATGGTGAGACGGTCGATGCCGATGCCTTCGCCTGCGGTGGGTGGGAGGCCGTAGCCGAGGGCGCGGACGTAGTCCTCGTCCATGGCGTGGGCCTCGTCGTCGCCGCGGTCGCGTTCGGCTAGCTGCTGCTCGAAGCGCTTCCTTTGTTCTTCGGGGTCGTTGAGCTCGGAGAAGGCGTTGCCGACCTCGAAGCCGCCGATGTAGAACTCGAAGCGCTCGACCCAGTCGGGCTCGTCGGGCTTTTGCTTGGAGAGGGGCGAGACGGCTAGTGGGAAGTCGTAGATGATGGTGGGCTGGATGAGGTGGGGCTCGGCGAGGAGCTCGAAGAGCTCCGCAATGACCTTGCCAAGCGGAACTCCCTCTTGAAGGCAGCCGGCGAGAAACAGCAGCCTAGGGTGGGCCGCCGCGGCGTACTGAATGTGCAGTCGCTCCTCTGGAGGATAACTTTCTAACGGCAGTAGATTCCGAGCTCCAGAATCGAATGCTGATCTGAGCTTGTCATGCAGCCCGTCAGAAGATCGGAATGTTTCCTGAGTAGGTGCTTCGCCAAACTCAGGTGGCCAGAAGTCGATGATTGCATTCTTCATGGTGAGCCGTTTCCACTTCATCGAGAAGTCGATTTTTTGGCCGTTGAAGTGGGTGATGGGGGTGCCGTTGACTTCTGTGGCGACGGTGGTGATGAGTTCTTGGGTGAGGTCTATGAGGTCGTGGTAGTTGCTGTAGGCCTGGTAGAACTCGAGCATGGTGAACTCGGGGTTGTGCTGGGTGCTGACGCCCTCGTTGCGGAAGTTGCGGTTTATTTCGTAGACGCGGTCGAGGCCTCCGACAACTAGTCTTTTCAGGTAGAGCTCGGGGGCGATGCGGAGGGAGAGGTCGATGTCTAGGGCGTTGTGGTGGGTCTTGAAGGGGCGGGCGGCGGCTCCGCCTGCGACCGTGTGCATCATGGGGGTTTCGACTTCGAGGTAGCCGCGGTGGTCGAAGAACTTGCGGATGGAGCGGAGGATGGCGGCTCGTTTGACGAAGACTTCGCGGACGTTGCGGGGGGCGTCCATGTGCTGGTTTTGGGGGGCGGCGGTTTCGGTGACGGGGGAGGAG
>JAABUX010003130.1_pt1 | contig 22315 bp, 15 predicted proteins | sample 5561851 | NCBI WGS metagenome assembly JAABUX01 (sample SAMN10711883, study PRJNA513361) | rock metagenome | isolation source: Antarctica rocks | place: Antarctica: Victoria Land, Richard Nunatak red sandstone | collected 2016-01-03 | reverse complement strand
CGGCGCGAACCATGCTCGGGATCGCCGCGAGCTTCGCGCCCGGGGTCGCGTGCGAGATCGTGAAGGCGAAGAGAATGCGGCGTTCGGGCATGCGCGTGTAGTTACGCAGTCGCGCGGTCGCGACGTCGGCATTCGGGATCGTCACTTGCTCGCCAGAAAGGCTACGGATACGGATCGAGCGCATGCCGATCGCCTCGATCGTCCCAATGTAATCGGTGCCGACCTGCACGAACTGGCCGATCTCGAAAGGCCGATCCGAAACGATCGCGATGTATCCGAACCAATCTTTAAGGAGCGATTGAGCGGCGAGTGCGACGGCCACGCCGCCGATCCCCAAACCCTCCACGATCGCCGCGACGTGAAAACCGAGGTCGTCGAGGACGAAGACGATCCCGAATCCCCAGCCTAAAATGCTGACGAACGGCGTGAACGCGCGCATGTTCGCACTCGACGCACCGGTACGCGCGATGTAGCCCACGAGTGCGAGATGAAACATCCCCAGACCAATGCGCACGAAGGCCCACGCGCCCACGACGATCGCGATCGCGTGCAAAGCGCGGCGGTCGGTCGCATCGAGATGCAGCGTCGAGATCGCGATGAAGAGCGCGCCGGCGTACGCGAGCGGAACGAACGTTCGCTCGATTTGGACGAGCAAGTAGCGATCGAGTTCACTCGCGGTCCCCGCGTCGCGACGGCGTCGCAAACGCGAGGCGAGCGGGGCGTAACGCGATGCCACGACAATTGCCAGCATCAGCACCGCAAGCGTCGCGAGCGCGACCGCATAGTTCACCGGCGCGTTGCCGTCCAGCAGAACGTTCCGAGCGCCCGGGATGTCGATCTTCACGAGGCCGCCGGAGACGGGCTCGGTGGCGTTGTGGGCGGCGCGCTCGGCGGCGGCGTCTTCGGCGTGCACGCGTCAGGGCTATACGGTCCCGGCGGCGGCGACGGCGGCGCGCCTGTCACCCCGAAGAGCAGCGGAAAAAACGACGTGCCGTCGGTCATGTACTCTCCCGTGACCGTGCGCGTCTCACCCGGCGCCAACTGCCATGCTTTGATACCGTAGCGATTCGTCGGCACGCGTACGCACGCGATCTCGGTCGGTGCGGCATCGCCGGTAAACCACATCGTCGTCGTGGCGTTCCCACCCGCGGGCTGCTCGTAAAAGTAGGCGACGGCCGGTGCCGTCGTCGGATTCGTCAGTTGGAGCGCGATCTCGCGCAACACGCCGTAGTCTCCACCGAGCGCGCGACCGCCGGCGCGCAAATTGGCGATTGTCGGCGCACCGACGGCAAATGGTTGCGGCTCGGCGCCGCCGATCGCGTAGGCGAGCGCGAGCGGTGGGACGCCGAGCAGTGAGAACTCACCACGCCGGCCGTGACCGTCGCCCGCGATCTCTTTGCCCGCGAGCACCTCGACCGGATCCCGGTCGCCCGTGACCGCGACGACACTCGCGGTTACGGATGTACCCGACGCGACGCGCAGATCGTAGATCGCCGCGACGAGATCGCCCGCGCGCATCGCGCGGCCGCCCAGCGGCACGAGTAGCGGCGCGTCGGCCGATACGTCGAGCACCGCGCTTTCCTGCGCGCCGCGTTCGAGCAGATATTGCAGCGTCGAACGATGGCCGACGAAACTGAACGCGTTCTCCGGTCCGGCGCCGTACCCGAGCACTTGCACCGACGCGGGTCCGCTCGTACTCAGCAGCGCCAGATACAGACGACGCCCGGGCGTGTCCGAGACGTGGTAGACGTACGCACGCGCGGGCCGCGTCGCATCGATGGTCGCACGCAACAACACACCGTCGGCGCTGGCGTCCAGGCGCTCGGGATCGTCACTGTACAGTAGCACCTGCGGGTCGAGCTTCGGATACGCGTCGACGCGAACGTGCACGGTTGTCGCTCCGATCGCATCGACGAAGAGACCGTGACCATCGAGCTTCACGCGCGCCGTCGCATCGACGCGATCGCCCGCGTGCAGCGTACTCGGCAGCACGATGCCGTGCACGTCGAGCGTCGTCTTGGGTTGCGCTTGGATTTGGCGCGCGATCTCGTCGTTCGCTCGCGCGATCGCGTAGGCGGACGAGACGTTCCCACCGAGCGTTACCGTGACGTCGTGCGGCACGAAGCCCGCGGGCGGTGCGACGAAGATGTCGATGCTCGCGCTATCGCCGAACGCATCGGTAACGGTCACCGTTGCCGTTCCGGGAGTTCGCGCGAACAACGTAAGTCGGCTTCCGGCGGCATCGACGGCCGCATCGACGCTCGGCGACGTGCTGCGCGCCGCAAGCGTGCCCGTGCCGCCCGCGATCGCGATAACGAGCGATGAGCCCGGCACGATGCCGCCCTTCGCGCGATCGAGCCGGATCGCTCGCGGAAGCCCCGATGGAACGGACGTCGGCGACGGCGTGGCGATCGGCGACGCCGATGCGAGAACGCCGGGCGTCGCGCTCGGAGAAACGACCGGCGTCGCCGGGACGATCGGCGGAGGCGACGTCGGCGGTGCGAGTTGCGCGTGCGCGCTACGCGGGGCGCTTGCGAGTACGAGTGCGAGCGAGGATACACCGATCGCGATGCGGCGGAGCGAGAAGGTCATCGGCGCCGAGCGTTCGCGCGACCGGCGAAGCAGTCATCGTGCACCGTCGGGCTTCGCAACGCTAGGCGAGCGTGTATGCGATCGTCGTGCCACGCTCGTCGCGCGAGACTTCGCCGCGCGCGCGCAGGTGCTCGAGGTGCGCGAGCGTCTCCGCGACGGCGAATTGCCGGTGCGCGGGCTCGAGTTCCTCGAGACGACGATGCTTGCGCGTCCACGGCAACGTGCCCGCGACGTCAGCCGCGCTACGCGCGCCATCGCGCAGCGCAGCGATCACGCGTGCCTCACGCTCCCGTTCGTGCGCGAGCAATTCGTCCGTGCGGCGCGCGAGATGGTCGAACGGTTCGCCGTGCGCGGGCAAGGCGCCCGACGCGTCGAGCGCGCCGACCCGCTCGAGCGAGGCGACGTAGGCGCCCAGCGGATCGTCGCCGCGGTCGGCCCACACGCCAACGTGCGGCGTGATCGGATCGAGGATGTGGTCGCCCGTCAGCAACTTGCCGCTACGCGTATCGAGAAAACACAGATGCCCGGGCGTGTGGCCGGGGGTCCACACGGCGCGCAATCGTCCGATGCGGTCGCCATCCTCGAGTTGTCGCGTCGGCGCACAGAGTTCGGTGCGTCGATAGTGCACGTCGTCTTCGAGCGACTCGCCCTGGTGCAAGCCGTTGCGTGCGATCCACGCATCCGCGGCTTGGTCGACGAACACCGGATCGCCGAGCAAGAGCTGCGCGAAGTGCCAATCCAAACGGTGCATCGCGAGCTCCGGCAAGCCCGCGCGACGGAGCGTTCCAGCGAGCCCGTAATGATCGAAGTGCGCGTGCGTGATCGCGACGCACGCGACGTCGGCGAACGAAAGCCCGCACGCGGCGAGGGCGGCGTGGAGCGCCGCGAGCACGTCGTCCGCCTTCCAGCCGCAATCGACCAACGTGTAGCCGGCGTCGTCTTCGAGCAGGTAGCCGTTGATGTAGCGAAGCGGATTGCCCGACATGGGCAGTCGAATCTGTGTGATACCGTCGCCGAGGCGCGTGATGGGATCGATCGTTCGTTGCACGCCGCGCCCTTCGGGCGGTGGCGCGCTTTCCCAGTTCGATGACAGCTAACTCTGGTACGCAACCTCTCGTGACTCGTCGATCCCCCTCGTCGTCCGCGCGAACACGACGTCGCGTCGCCGTGGTCGCGTCGATATTGCTTCACGTCTTCGTCGTTGCGGTCATCGTGCTGGTCCAGCGGCGCGACGTGCGCACCTCCGAGTTGCGCGAACGCGAGACGATCGTGATCGGTCGCTTGCGCCTCGAGGCGCCGCGGCCGCGCGTGCGGACGCACGTCGCACCCGTGCGTGCGATCGTCGCGCATGCCGCCGTGCTCCCGCATCCGCGCACTCTCGTCGCGCCGCCGATCGTGCTTCCCCGTCCGTTCGTCGCGCAGTCTCGCGTCGCGCCCGTTGCACCGGTCGCGCCCGTCGCGCCGTCGCACGTCGCCAGCGTCCACGCTGCGAAGAACGTCGCACCGGCACGACGGCCGCGCGTCGCCTACGAACCGCCGAGCCGAACGGCTCCGGCCGGCGGTTCGCAGCCCATCACCGGGCGATCGCATCTCGACAGCGCGCACCTCGCGGCCATCGAACGATCGCTCGGCGACGCGATTGCGAGCGATCGTCGCGCGATCGATCCACTCCGCGTCGCGGCGGCCGCGCCGGCCGCACCCGCTCATCACGGGCTCGACGCGAGCGCCTTCACGGCGGGCGATCGCAATCACCACGGACTTTGCGACCCGATCAAAGATTGGTCGGCCGACGGTTTCGACTGGTATTACCTCGACTGCAACGTCCGGTTCTCCGACGGAACGTACCAGCGCCAATCGATCCCGTGGCCTGTGCGATTTAAACCGACGAACGATCCGTTCAACGGCACGGGGGAACCGGGCCCGGTGCCCGGGCCGTTGCCAGGGTGGCGGTTAGCCGCGGGAGTCTACATCTCGCCGGAAGTGCGCGGCTACGCACGCAGCCTCGGCGCGAATATGTAGGCCCCGGGTCGCTCGGTTTCCGAGCGATATGTTTGCGGCGATGCGGGAAGAAAGATGAGAGCATGCGAGCGATTCTCGGTATTGTGGCGACGGTTCTAATCGCAGGCGGCGCCGTTGCGCCCGCGTCGGCCGCGTCGGCCGCGTCGGGAAGTGCGCAGATCGCGCGACTGGTCGGATCCTGGGAGTGCGTCGGAACGGTCCCCGGCAGCCTCGCAACCGAGCGTTACCAGCGTAGCGGCAATGTCATCGTCCTCAATAACGACGTCCTCACGTCGACCGGCGTCTCGGGCACGGTCGTCGAGACGTTCGCCTACGATCCCGAGCGGCACGGGTATCGCTTGAACGCGGGGCCGAATCTCTTCTTCGACGGCATGGACTTGACGGAGCGCGGCAGCGCGGGCGCGTCGGTGTCGTTCGTCGGGACCGAACTCTTCGCGGGCGTGCCCCGCCCTGTCCGCATCGTGTACACGTTCGCGAATAGCGAGCTCTTTCGCCGCGAGCATCAGCGCGTCGTGGGCAACGGATGGGTCGACGACGGCGCCTTCGATTGCCGTCGCGGAGGCGACACCTTTGCGCGGTCGGCAGGCGCCGCCCGCGTTGCCGTCGCACCGATTCGCCCGCCCGCAACGCCGCGCCCGACACCCGTGCCGACCGAACCTCCGACGCCGCGCCCGACGCCCGTGCCGACGGCACCACCGACGCCACACGCGACCCCCGTGCCCACTGCACCCCCGACGCCGCGCCCTACCCCCGTGCCCACCGCACCTCCGACCCCGCGCCCGACGCTCCCGCCGACGCCTCGCCCGACGCTACGGCCAGCCGCGACGCCGCGCCCAACGCCGTTCCCCACCGCGCCGCCGACGCTGCGCCCGACGCCGGAGCCGACCGAACCGCCGACCCCGAGACCGACGCGGACTCCCAGGCCCACGCCGATCCCCACCGAGCCGCCCACGCTCTCGCCGGTCTCAACCGATCCGCCCACGCCGCGTCCGACGCCCACGTCGCGCCCCACCCCGACCCCGCGCCCGACATACAGGCCACGGCCGACGCCGACGCCGACTGCGAGCGATGCCACACCGCCGAACGCGCTCGGCTCCGATGGTCTGCCACCGCTCGCGCCGTTGCCGTCCCTCACGCCCCGACCGGCACCGCCGCGAGTCGCGCGCAGACCGCGGCCACCCGCGGGTACAGTCGCACTCGGACAACGTCCTTCGGCCCCAACGGGACGCGACCGGGCGACGACGCTGGCCGGCACGTGGAATTGCTCCGAATCGAGCGGTGCTCCGAGCAAGCTCACCTTCACCCACAAAGCCGACAAGATCAAACTCCGCAACGAGATCGTCATCGCCGGCAAACTCTTCACCGTTGACGAAACGTACGCGTACGACGCGGCGAACGAACAATGGCGCACGAACACGCAGGGCAACGCATATTCCGGCGTGGCTCCGAAATGGGTCGGCTCGGATTGGACGTTCGAAGGCAGCGTTCCACGCGGAGCCTCGCGCGCGCCGGTCCGGATGGTCTACGAATCGCTCGGCGCGCGCGCGTTCCGACGCGAATATCAACGTTCCGCTGAGAACGATGCGTGGACGACGTTCCATGCGGAAACCTGTCACCGCACGTAGCGCCGGCCGAGTTCTTCGCGCCCCAACGCGTCGATGTGGAGACGCGGGCGGACGGGTCGCGCGTTCTCCGCGCGAGCGAGGCGCTACGGCCGTTCGCGCGCTCGACGAACGTCGCGCTCGCATACGGCGCGGCATCGTTCGCGCAGCGTCCCTTCCTCGTGGAACGCGATCGTTCGGGCGACGGCATCGCGTGGACGACACTGACGTATCGTGCGGCGCATCGGCAGGCACGCCGCATCGCGCAGGGTCTCCTCGATGCCGGAGCGTCCCCGGAGCGGCCCGTCCTCATCGCCGCGTCGAATGGCATCGCGCACGCGCTCGTTACGCTCGCCGCGCACGAGGTCGGCGTTCCAACGATCCCGCTCGCTCGAGTGCGGCCGGGCGACGAGACGAGCGCGCAGGCGCGCGCGCTGCGCGGCATCGTGCGTCGGCTCGCGCCGTGCGTCGCCTATGCGGACGATCCCGAGAGCGCGCGAACGATCGAAACGACGCAAGACGGGATCGCCACCGTGACGGATCTCTCGAGACTCGAACGCGCGCCGACCGATGCCATCGATGCGTGCTCCGCGTCGATCGGACCGGCGACGGTCGCAAAGATCATGCTCACGAGCGGCACGACGGGCGACCCGAAAGCGGTCCTCGTGACGCACGGCATGATCGTTTCGAACCAGGTCGCCTTCGCGCAGGTGTGGCCGCACTTCGATCGCGAGCCGCCCGTCCTCGTCGATTGGTTGCCGTGGTCGCATGCCTTTGGCGGCAACAAAGTCTTCCACTTCGCCCTGCATCGCGGGGGAACGATCTACGTCGATGACGGCGCGCCAACCGAACGCGATGTCGCACGCTCGATCGAAAATCTCTCGGTGGTTGCGCCGACCGCGTACTTCAACGTACCGCGCGGTTACGCGATGCTCGTCGATGCGCTCGAAACGGATGCGGCGCTGCGCGCGCGCTTCTTCTCGCACCTGCGACTCGCGTTCAGCGCCGCGGCCGCGCTGCCGCACACGCTCGCCGACCGCTTCGCACGCGTGTGCGCGCGCGAGACGCCGCGCAACGTGCCGCTTCTCGGTGGCTGGGGACTGACCGAGACGGCGCCCGGTGCGACGTGCGTACACACCTTCGACGCGAGCCCGCGCACGATCGGCGTGCCGCTCCCCGGCGTCGAAATCAAACTCGCGCGCGCCGACGGTCGCGACGAACTTCGCGTACGCGGCCCGAACGTCACGCCCGGCTATGCGTGCGACGAAGCCGCGACGCACGCGGCGTTCGACGACGAGGGCTTTTTCCGCTCGGGCGACGTCGCGACGCTGGTCGACGAGGCCGATCCCGATCGTGGGCTGCTCTTCGGAGGCCGCGTTGCAGAGAATTTCAAGTTGTCGAGCGGCGTGTGGGTGCGCACCGCGCCGTTACGTGACGCGATACTCGAAGCGGCCCCGTTCGCGAGCGAGGTCTTGCTGCTTGGTGACGATGCCGATGAGGTCTGCGCGCTCATCTTCATCGAACCGCATCGCAAGTGCGAATCCGACATTCGGATTCGGGCAGCGCAAGCGCTCGCCGTCGTCGCGCAATCCGCCGGCGGGCGCAGCGACCGCATCGCACGCGCCCTTCTCGTGTTCGATCTGCCCAACACAGCGGCCGGGGAAATGACGCAGAAAGGCAGTCTCAATCGCACGATCGCGCGAGAGCGACGCGCGCGCGACGTCGCTCGCCTTTACGCGCCGGGCGTGACCGCCGATTCCGACGTAATCTTCCCGGATGACCACGCGAAGCTCGCCGATACGCGGCGCGGCGCGACACCCGGGATCGGGTGAGGTAAAGTCGCGCCGTCGCCGAAGTTCCGGAATACGTCGTGCGAGGGCCTTACTTGCGATGATCGACACGCAACGGACCGATACCGATCTTGGCACGTGGACGTCGAGCAACTGGCAGCCCGCGCTCGCAGACGCGCTCTTCGCGTCGGTCGAGCGCATTTGGGATTTCGAAGGGACGCTCGCCTATCGGCGGGAGCAAATTTTTCCGTCGGGCACGATCGGGCTCGTCGCGCAACTCGACGAGCCGCATCGACGAATCGCAAACGGCACATCGCTCGCGTTCCCAGCGCTCTGTATCGACGGTCAGCAGACCGAAACGTCGCTCATCGAAGCGCCGCGAGGAAACTGCCGGGTGCTGGGCATTTCGCTTTGGCCCCTCGCCGCATTCGCGCTCCTGGGGACTTCGTTTGCTGGCGTCACGGACCGCTCGATCGACCTTCGCGACGTCGGGGGCGTGGCTGCGAGATCGGCTCGCAAGCGGCCGACGCGTCGATCCGATCGTCTCCGAGCTCGATACGCGGATTCGACGGGACGGCGGAAACGTCGCGCTCGCAAACCTCGAGTCGTACGGCGGTCGTTCGCGCTCGCGCCTAGCGCGCCGATTTCGCGAGCAAATCGGGATCGGGCCCAAACAGTACGCCCGCATCGTACGCTTCCGGCTCGCGTTGGAACGGATCGGCACGAACGCGCCCGGCGATTCATTTGCCGCGGTCGCACACGACCTCGGCTATTACGATCAGGCGCATTTCAATGCCGAGTTCCGCGCACACGCGGGGCTCACACCGAGCGCGTATCTGATGGCGATGCGTTTTCCCATTAGCGTGCATCTCGCATCGGTGCGTGACGACGACGGCATCTGTTCATTTTTCCAAGACTTCGCCGCCACCGCACGATAGGATCGGCGATATGAATAACGTCAAAACGGCACATCAGACCATTTTTCCCGGGATGCGCTACCGGGACGCGCGCGCGGCGATCGCGTGGTTCGAAACGGCTTTCGACGCAAAGCGACACGTCGTCTACGAGGATGACGGCGGTCATCCGATCCATGTCGAGCTCGTCGTCGCCGGGAATATCTTCATGTTTGGCGTCGAGCGCGACGACGAGTATCCCGTACGATCGCCACACTCGGTGCGAGGCGCCACCGTCGGCCTCTACGTGGCCTTGCCCGATGCCGCCGCCGTGGACGCACTTCACGCGCGCGCGCATGCGGCGGGTGCGACGATTACGAAAGCACCAAACGATACCGATTACGGCTCGCACGACTTTTCCGCGCTCGACCTCGACGGCCATCCCTGGACCTTCGGCACCTACCGCCCGAGCTGATAGAGCGCCGGGTTACCGCAACCACGGCGGTGCGTCGCTCATGACGACGCTGCGGCGTGAGCGTTCCACGCCGGACGAGCGCCGCGCCGCGAAAGCGATGTAAGGAATCATACAGAATCACGAAGCCGGGAAGCGTACATTACGTACACGCGGGTGCGTGTACATGACGGCAAATGACTGGCACCATGGCTATTCCTTACTTTCTGTTGTCCGTATCGCAATTCTCCATGCATTGAATCGTCGAGCACGACACCGTCGTTCTTCGTTGACCGTATGCACGAGCCAAAGGCCATGCTGTTTTGTGCCGCGGTGTCCCGTCGTCATGAAAACCAGTTGCCGCCACGAGCAGCACTTTGATGAAAGGCACGATGTAGCCATGAATCCCGTGAAATACCTAACGCCCGTCGGGGTACTGGTCGGGGCTGGTGCCCTTGCCGTCTGGATGGCGTCACCTGTTCGCACGGTTGCCTCCAATCACATCGATTCGCCGATCTCGACGCAAGACCGCGGCGCGAACATCACGGATCATTACGCTTTCCTCGACCCCAACGACAACTCGAAGGTCGTCCTGATCTTGGGGACACAAGGGTTCATTATCCCGGGCGAGCATTTCGGAGAGTCGATTTTCGATCCGCATCTTCGCTATCGCTGGATGATTTCGAATTCCGGTAACCCTCGTCCCGATCAGTATATCGATGTTACGTACGCGCCGGGAGTCGGTCGTTTAACGGCGCAGACGGCGACGGTCGCCTTGCCGAATGGTGCGCATTTCACGGCGCAGACGACCATCGCGACGCAGATGCCGGAGCCGAACACCCCGGTCATCACGACGGATCCGACAACGGGCGTGAAGTTCTTCGCGGGCGTTATGGACGACCCGTTCTTCCTCGACGACACCGGCACGAATCTGTTCGGCGCATCGGCCATGATGAATCCTGGTCATCCGGATAAGTCCATTCTCGGTCGACGTGGCGGTCGCGATACGTACGCGGGATTCAACACGCTCATCACCGCGATGGAATTGCCGATCTCGATGCTGAAGGGCTCTGCCGCCAAAATCGGCTTCGAGACGGCGACGCAACGCCAAGCCGTTCAAACGGAGGGCGCCGACGGGGTGATCGCGGGCTCCGGCGAATGGAAGACGCTCGATCGCGAAGGATTCCCATTCGTCAACAATGCCCTGATACCACCGCCGCTCAAAGACAAGTTCGGAACATCGGATCCGGAAGCCGACGCGCGAGGCGTTTTCAAAGCCGCGATTATGGCGTCGCTCAAAGCACTTGGAACGGACGACGCGCACGCGCAGATGGTGCTTGATACCACCGTGACCCACGGGGACTATCTGTATCTCGATCCCAAGGTTGCGAATTCGGGTCGGGGTGGAGGAGACAATGCCGGAAGCGGTCTCCTCAAAAACGGCGGCCGCCGTCTCGAGGACGCCCCGACACTCGTATTTACGCTCCTCAATAATGGCGAGTTGCTGACAGACCACGTCTTGAAGAACGATAAACCGTTCCGCAACGAATTTCCCTTCGTGGCCGACCCGCACCAGCCGGATGGCCCCGGTCACGACCGCTCACCGTTCTTCCAATAGGTCGGGAACACGAACGCGGAGTCAGCATCGCCGTCGACTCGTGAAGGCGGCGATGCACGAGTTGTAAACGTTGCGATCCGGGTATGCGTTTTCGCGACGCTTGCCCTCATCGTCTTTGGATCGATGCGACTCCGCGATCGGTTCATGGAGCGAGCCGCGGGCTCGGTGTCGACCCTCGCAGGCGCGCCGTCCGCGGGGCACGCCGCCCTGCAGTCTCGGGAACAGGCGAGCTACTTCGAGCGGCAACTCAGTTCCAATCCCGGCGATGTCGATCTGCTCAATCGACTCTCGGCGCTCTACTTACAGCGGTTACGCGAGAGCGGCTCGTTTGCGGACCTCGAGCTCGCCTTACGAACGACTCGTCGTTCGCTCGAAGTCGTTCCGGCGGTCCGTAACGTGCCGGGTCTCACCTCGCGCACGATGGCAGAGTTCGCGTCACATCAATTTGCGGCCGCGCGCGACGACGCGCGCACGCTCTCGCGCTTCGACGGTTCGGGAACGCCATACGCGCTGCTCGGCGACGCCTATGCCGAGCTCGGCAACTATCCCGCAGCCGAAGACGCGTACGCGCTTCTTCGCCAGAAAGCTGGAGCCGCGGATGAGAACGTCGCGACGAGACGCGCGCGACTCGCGGCGCTTCATGGCGACAACGCGGCGGCGCAAGACGCGTTTTCCGTCGCGCTTTCGCTCGAGCTGCAACGCAGCTCTCCTTCCGCCGAGCGTGTCGCCTGGTACTCCTGGCAACTCGGGGACGCGGCTTTCTTCACGGGCGACGTCGCAGCAGCGCAAACGAAATACGACGACGCTCTACGCGTCTATCCGGGATATTTTCGGGCTCTCGCGTCGCTCGGCAGGCTCGAGGCCGCTCGCGGCGATTATACAGCAGCGGAAGACGCATACGCCGCAGCGATCCGTGCTCTTCCCGATCCGACGTTCGTGGCCGAACTCGGCGACGTCTATGCACTCGCCGGCGACAAGACGTCTGCGCAGCGTGAGTACGCACTCGTCGAGTTCATCGGTCGCCTCAGCCGGATCAACGGCGTCATGTACAATCGCCAAATCGTCATGTTCGATGCCGACCACGATCGCCACGCGATCGCGGCCTACCGTTCGGCGAAGCAAGAATACGCGATCAGACACGATATTCTCGGCGCCGACGCCCTCGCGTGGACGGCCTTCAAAGCTGGGAAGGATACGGAAGCACGCACGGCCATGCAGGCCGCGCTCCGGCTCGGCACGGCTGACCCGCGTCTGTTTTACCATGCGGGCTTGATAGCCCGCGCCTTCGGCGATCGGGCCGCAGCACGTCGATATTTACAACGCGCCCTCGCACTCAATCCAGAGTTCGAGCCGCTTCAAGCGATCAAAGCGCGCGAAGCGTTGACGGAATTGCTTCGCCAGTCCGTCTACCGAAGCCACGGCGGCGCATCGGCGTTCGCGATGCCCAAACGGTCGCGCGCGACCTCGAGCATCTCACGCGCGAGCGTCCCGCAGCGGACGAGGGCCGCGATCGCCGCGAAGGCGATGTGAGCCGCGTCGATCTCAAAGAACGCACGCAGTTCCGCACGCGTGTCGCTGCGGCCGAAGCCGTCGGTCCCGAGCGCCACGAAGGGTGCGTCGACGTATTGCGCGAGCGGTTGCACGTATGCGCGCACGTAGTCGCTCGAGGCAACGATCGGTGCGTCGCCGGTCAACAGCGTCGCGAGATGCGAGACGCGCGGCGTTTCATGAGGATGGAGGTCGTTGTACCGCGCGCACGCGCGCGCGTCGCGTTCGAGTTCGACATAACTCGTGATGCTGAAGACGTCGCTTGCGATGGCGAACTCGCGTACGAGCAGTTCGCCCGCCGCCATCGCTTCACGCAAGATCGGTCCCGAGCCCAGCAGCCGTACGTGGCCGACGGCGCTTCCGACGTCATTCGTTGTGAAGCGATAGCCGCCGCGCACGATCGCGTCTTCCGATCCGGGCACGAGCGGCGCTTGTACGTAATTTTCGTTTGCAACGGTGATGTAGTAAAAGACGTCCTCGCCGTCGACCGTCATCGCGCGCGCACCGTAATCGACGATCACGGCTAGTTCGCATGCGAAGGCCGGATCGTACGCGCGACAATTCGGAACCGTCGCCGCGACGACGTGGCTCGACCCATCCTGATGCTGCAGCCCCTCGCCACCGAGCGTCGTGCGACCGGCGGTCGCCCCGATGAGGAAGCCGCGCGAACGCTGATCGGCACCCGCCCAGATCAGATCGCCGACGCGCTGGAAGCCGAACATCGAATAGTAAATGTAGAATGGGAGCATGGCGACGCCGTGCACGCTGTACGACGTCGCAGCGGCGATCCACGACGAGACCGCGCCCGCTTCGGTGATGCCTTCTTCGAGCAGTTGACCGTCTTTCGCTTCGCGGTAGAAGAGCATCGAACCCGAATCTTGCGGTTCGTAAAGCTGTCCGAACGGTGAGTAGATCCCGATCTGACGGAACAGATTGTCCATGCCGAACGTGCGCGCTTCGTCGGCGACGATCGGCACGACGCGCGCGCCGACTTCGCTCGAGCGGATGAGGCCCGTGAGCATACGCACGAACGCCATCGTCGTACTCATCGGATTCGTGCCGCCCTGCAGCGCGAAGCCCGCGTAACGTTCGATCGGGGGAATCGCGAGCGGCTCGGCTTTCGGCTTCCGCGCGGGCAGATAGCCGCCGAGTTCGGCGCGACGCGCCTGCAGGTACGTCGACTCCGCGCTGTCGGCGTCCGGCCGATAGAAGCGCATCTCGGCGAGATCGTCGTCGGAAAGCGGAAGCGCGAAGCGATCGCGCATGTCGCGCAAGCCGTCGAGGTCGAGTTTCTTATGCTGGTGCGCCGTCATCGCCGACTCGGCGCGCGCGATGCCGTAACCTTTCTTCGTTTTTACGAGCACCACGGTCGGTCGACCGACGTAGGCGCGGGCCGCGGCGAACGCGGCGTGCAATTTGCGCACGTCGTGCCCGCCGCGATCGAGTGCCTCGATGTCCGCAACGCTCATACTGCGCGTAAGCGCGCTCAGTTCGGGGTCGGTATCGAAAAAGTGCTCGCGGTTGTACGAGCCGTCGTTCGCGCCGAGCGTCTGGTACGAGCCGTCGACGGTTTCGGCGAAGCGGCGCAGCAACACGTGTTCGGTATCCCGCGCGAAGAGCGCGTCCCACTGCGAGCCCCAGAGCACCTTGATGACGTTCCAGCCCGCGCCCGTAAAGAGCGATTCGAGTTCTTCGATGATACGGCCGTTGCCGCGCACCGGGCCGTCGAGGCGCTGCAGGTTGCAGTTGATCACGAACGTCAGATTATCGAGTTTCTCGCGTGCGGCGAGCGTGAGGCCCGCGATCGATTCGGGCTCGTCCATCTCGCCGTCGCCGAAGACGCCCCAGACGTGACGGCCCGCCGTATCGGCGATCCCGCGGTGCGCGAGGTACCGCATGAAGCGTGCGTGATAGACCGCGTTGATCGGCCCGATGCCCATCGAGCCCGTGGGAAACTGCCAAAAATCTGGCATGAGCCACGGGTGTGGATACGAGCAGAGCCCGTTGCCACCGAGTTCCCGGCGAAAGTTTGCGAGCTTCGCTTCGTCGAGCCGACCCTCGAGAAACGCGCGCGCGTAGACGCCCGGCGCCGAGTGCGGCTGGAAAAAGACGAGGTCACCCGGCCGTTCGCCGTACGACGCGCGGAAGAAATGATTGAAGCCGACTTCGAAAATTTCCGCCGCCGACGCGTAACTCGCGATGTGCCCGCCGAGGTCGCCGTACGCGGCGTTCGCGCGCACGACCATCGCGAGAGCGTTCCAGCGCACGAGCGACGCGATGCGCTTCTCGAGCGCGACGTCGCCCGGGTACGGCCCTTGACGTTCGGGCGGGATCGTGTTGCGATACGCCGCGGGCACGAAATCCGGATCGAGTCCGAAGACGGCCGCGTCGGAATCGAGCGTGCGCAAGAGAAAGCGCGCGCGTTCGGGACCGGCGCTCGCGATGACGCCGCGCAGCGCGTCGCGCCACTCGCGCGTTTCCGCGGGATCGAGATCGGAGCCGTGGTCGAAGGACTTCATGCCGAGAAATGCGCGCAGATGGTAGCGCCTCCCCGCCTGCGAGGGAGCGTCACGGTCACCGTCGCAAGGCGCCTCGTGGCAACGACGCAGACACGCTTCGAAGGCTTCCCTGCCGCGGGCTTGACCTTCTTACGCGATCTCGAACGCAACAACGAGCGCGCGTGGTTCATGCAGCGCAAGGACGTCTATCACGAGCGCGTCGAGGAACCGATGCGCGCGCTCATCGCCGACGTCGCCGCAGGCTGCGCGGCGGCCAAGATCGGCCTCGCGCCCAATCCTCGCCAGCCGATGTTTCGCATCTATCGCGACGTTCGCTTCTCGAAAGATAAATCACCGTACAAAACGGCCGCAACGTCGGCGTTCTATCCCGACGGCGACAAGACGCGGCCGGGCGTCCTCTACATCCACATCGATCCGAAGGCGCCGTTCGTCGCATCGGGTTTCTACCATCCCGAGCGCGACGCACTCGTCGCGATTCGCAAAGCGATCGCGGCGTCCGACGGTTTTGCGAAATGCGTCGCGACGCTCGCAAAGCGCGGCTACGCGCTCGACACGGACGACGCGCTCGTCCGGCTCCCGCGCGAGTACGCGGATAGTCGTTCGTCGTCTCGCAGAAGCTCGACCCGAAAGCGTTACGCGGTCCCGAGCTCGGGAAAACGATCGTCGCCTTTGCAAAGGATGCGGCGCCGCTGGTCAAATTCGGCTGGAAGGTGCTCGATCTCGCCTAGCTTCGAGCCAAGCCAGCCGTCGACTTGGAACCCGACCTCATCGCGGACTCTCGAACCGGCATGACCGCACGCACGCTCGCAACCACGTTCGTCCTCGCTGCCACCGTCTGCACGCTCGCCAGCCGCGCTGCGGCCGACGATCTTACGTTGCCGGCTCCGGTCGGCATGTCCGGAGATCCAAGCGCCGCGCTCGTGGTCGCCGGCAACAGCGCGTTCCTCCACGGTGATCTGGTAACGGCCGCACGCGACTATCGGTCTGCGCTCGCGCGTAAGCCCGATTTTGCGATTGCCTCATTCGATCTTGGCCTCGTGGAGATGCACGCGGGCCGCCCGGATTTGGGCCGAGCGGATATGGACCGCGGCATCCGCCTCGCGCAACGACACGGAATGAGCACACGTGTCATCGCCCGTTTACGCGCACTGCGCGCCGCGTTCGCGCCGAATCGCGTCGAGACGACTTAGTTCGGGACCGCTTCGAGCGTCGGGTAGTCGGTGTAACCCTTTTCATCACCGCCGTAGAACGTGCTCTGATCCGCAACGTTGAGCGACGCGTTCGTGCGGAAACGCTCGACGAGGTCGGGATTTGCAAGGAACGGTACGCCGAACGCGACGGCGTCGACACGGCCTGCCGCGATCGCCTCGATCGCTAGTTCGCGCGTGTATCCGTTGTTGGCGACGTACGCCGTCTCGATGCGCTCGCGGAGCGCGACGTAATCGACGCCGCCGAGATCGCGCGGGCCTCCCGTCTCGCCCTCGACGACGTGCACGTAGGCTAGTTTCAGCTCGTTGAGGCGGTCGACGAAATGCCCGAAGACCGCGCTCGGATCGCTGTCGTCGACGTCGGCAAAGTGCGTTTCCGGCGCAATCCGGATGCCGACGCGGTCGCTACCGATCGTCTCGCACACCGCCTTCACGACGGCGAACGGAAAGCGGACGCGATTTTCGATCGAGCCGCCGTAGTCGTCCTCGCGCCGGTTCGATTTTTTTTTGAGGAACTGATCGAGCAGGTAGCCGTTCGCGGCGTGAACTTCCACGCCGTCGAATCCGGCGGAAATCGCGTTCTTGGCGGCGTTGCGAAAATCGTCGACGATCCCGGGCAGTTCGTCCACGCGAAGTGCGCGCGGCACGACGCAATCGACGAAGCCCGTGGCGTTGTAGGTTTTCGATTCGAACGCGATCGCCGAAGGCGCGACCGGGAGTTCGCCGTGTTGTTGCAGCGTCGGGTGCGAGACCCGTCCGACGTGCCAGAGCTGCAATACGATCTTGCCGCCCTGTGCGTGCACTGCCTCCGTCACGAGTTTCCAGCCCGCGATCTGCGCGTCACTATAGATGCCGGGCGTGTACGCATACCCCTTGCCCTGCGGCGAGATCTGCGTCGCTTCTGCAACGATGAGACCCGCCGTCGCGCGCTGCGCGTAATAGCTCGCATTGATCGCGTTCGGAACGTCACCATCGTGCGTCGCCCGGCTGCGCGTGAGCGGAGCCATGAAGACGCGATTGTTCACGTCGATGGCTCCGAGGCGGATCGGTTGGAAGAGAGCGTCGGCGCCTGCAAGCTGTGACATGATCGTTTCGATTTCTCCGAGACATCGCGATGGTGTCGCACGCACGATGCGACGTCCAGCAAACACGAACCCACGATTGCAATCGACGGTTGCCGATAACGCTTAGGCCGCGATCTCTTTGAACCCGACGGCGTTCTTACCGCGGCGTTTGACCTCGTAGAGTGCGGCGTCCGCTCGCGCGTAGACGGTGCGAAAATCGTCGTCGCCGTCGTCGGTCAGCGCGACACCCAAACTGCACGTCATCGCGATCGAACCTAACGACGTTTCGATGCGCTCCTTACCGACCGCGCTACGGACGCGCTCGGCAAGCGCGCAGAGATCGGGAGCGCTGCGCGCGCCGAAGGAGAGGATCGCGAACTCTTCACCTCCGACGCGCGCCGCAACATCGTCTCCGCGGACGTTTTGTGCGAGCAGGCGTCCGATGATCCGCAGCACGTCGTCGCCGGTATCGTGGCCGTACGTATCGTTGATGCCCTTGAAACCATCGAGATCGAGTAAGATCAACCCGAACGCAACGCCCGTCGCATCGAAGCGCGCGAATGCCTCCGCGCTCCGGCGTTCGAAGACCCGGCGATTATTGAGCCCGGTGAGAAAATCCGTCGTCGCTTCCATCTTCACGTTGGTCTCTTCGAGCGTCTGCTGCGCGGCGAAGAGCCGTTCGACGTCGTTCGCCATCACGAGGAGGCCGCGAACGTTACCTTGCGCGTCCTTGTCGGGCAAATATTGCGCGTCGGTCATCGTCGCGGTGCCGTCGGCTTTGATCAGCCGGCGTTGGAAACGCTGCGGAACGCCGCGAAGCGCGCGGCGGACGAACGGTTCATTCTCCGCGAAGAGCGCCGGGCCGAGCAGCTCGTTCATCGTGATTCCGACGATGCGCTCGGGCGGGATGCCGAACCACGCACGGTAGGCGTCGTTGGCAAACTCGCAGCGGAGATCGCGAGTCCAGTAGCCGATCATCGCGGGCAAGCCGTTGGCGATCGTGCTGAGGCGCCGCAGCGCTTCTTCGTCGGGCGAGGGAACCACGGTCGTGGGCGTCACGACGTATTGCGCTGCCAAACGTGCGAAATCGCGGAGCATGGCGACTTCCACATCGTCGAAGTCGCGCTTGCGCGCATCCGATGCGACGAGCGCCCCGAGCGATCGTCCGTCGGCGGCACGCACGGGCACGGTAAGCACGGATCCGACCGCCCGAGCCATCGCGCCGTCGTCTGCATTCGCAAAAGCGTGACGGGCGATCGCGGCAAGTCCGCCCGCAGCATCGCTGCCCGCGACGAACGAGACGTGCGCGACGCGTAGCGCACGGCGCGCCAGGCCGAGCGTCACGTCTAAGAGTTCGGGAGGCGCGCTCACCGCTCACTCCGAGAACGGTACACGCGGAAACATCCGTTCGTCATTCCAATGCAAAACGTTCCGAAACGGTCCTTGGATGCTCGTCGCGCCACCGGACGTACGTAGAAATAAATCCGTCGAACCTGCTCCCGACGGGCAATGAAACCATTACTCATCGCTCACAATTCGCTGCATTTCGATGACGTCCCACCATTCGCCATTGCGGCGTTCGACGAAGCGTTCGAGGCGTCGCGTCTCCATGAAATTGCAGGCGCGGTACAGCGCGATCGCGGCCTCGTTGTGCACGAACACGAGCAAACCGAGCGTCGGCTCACGACGAACGCGCGCCCATGCAAGAACGGCATCGACCAAACCTCGGCCAATGCCACGGCCGCGGTGCGACGCCTTGACCATCATGCCGATCTGCATGCCGCGCTCGGCCGTGAGATAGGCTCCGAGCGACCCGACGATGAGGCCGTCCATGCACGCGATCAAAAGGGTACCGGTACCGTCCGCGGAGGCCCGGGCGAAGCCGGCGCGTTTGGCATCGCGATCGAAACCCGGTTCGGTGCCGATCCAGCGTTCCTCGGCCGCGACCTCCGCGAACAAGTCGAGAATCTGATCGTAGTCGGCTTCCGTCGCGCGGCGGTAGACGATCAACGACGGCGACGTACGTCACCGCTCGGTAAGGTGGGTTGCGTAAGGTGTTGGGCTACGGACGATTCGTGAGCGCGCGCTATCTGCTTCTTCTCCTGATCATTCTTTACGTGGTGTTCGAGCTTTTCGTTCCGGCGATGCAGAATATTTTTGGATACGGTTTTGGGACGCTGCTGGCACTGATCATTCTTTGGTACGTTTTTATTAAGAACCGCGGTCGCGTGTGATCGCGACGCGTCGCTTCGGGACAGCGCCTAAACGGAATTCCGCAGCCGGCGCCGATGGAGATCGAATCGCGGTCCCAGATGCGCAGATCTCGCTCTTGGCGAAGCACGACAAGGTTTTGGAGCCTGAAGTCTTACAGCAAGACTTCAGCGCAGTCTCGTCAGAAGACGACTTGAAGTCTAGCTACGAGACTTCAGATCGTCACACTACTGAACTTCAAGAAGTCTCACAAGTGAACGACCGGAAGTCTTACCACGAGACTTCCTTACGCGAGAAAAGCCTGAATACCGACTCCGTCGGATCAATATCTAGAACGGCAGCAGAAAACGAACGTGCTGTTGCGATTGAAGAGAGGCCGACGAAGTCGACGCGGTGGCCTGCGAGATCGTCGAAGCCGTTCTGACTCTTGCACGACGCGTCGAACCTGAGTATCCCGACGACCCGGGCCTGGTCCGTTGCACGGCGGCTCGCGACGACGGTGCTCGAAAGCGTAAGGGGCGAAGCGGCCACGGCTCGATTAGTGCTGTTAAACGCCATTAGCGATCGCCGGCTAGCGCGTGCGACCTCCCATTGGTTTGCTCATCCGCGGCGTCGTGGGTGACAAAAAGGGGGCCGATCGCTACCTACTGACCAGCGGAATTTCAACTGCCCGTAGCGAGCGACCCATCGACCATCCGACGGCCGGGACGTACAATACGTCAACCGGGTTGCCACCCGGCCTACACAACGGACTACTCGGGAGCGCTCCGAACACGTCGAACCATTAGCGAAGTGTGGCTACGCGAGCGGGATATCTCATCCCGAGCGCTCGAGATCGCGCGCAACGAAGTCGAGGCGGAAAAGCAACGCACCAACGCGAACCCCGTTTTCCGAACTCGTCGCCGACGACCTGGCCGTTTACAAGGCCCGTCTCGAACTCATTCTAGTCGAACTAGAACTCCCGGCGATCCTTCAAGTCGAACGCACGCTCGACCATCCGATGATTCTCGGAATGTGTAGTGCCCGACTAGAAGCTCAACTTCAACGCGAAGTAGGACGTTCGCTTTGATCGCCACGTTGAACCCGAAACGGTGCCGTTCCGTCGAGTGTTCGACGATACAACTTTATGCTTCTATCGCGCAGGAGCGTCTGCCCATTCCCACTTTAGCTGACGTAGAACACAAAGAGCCATGGCACTAACGTTCGGCGCCATTGAGGCGCTTGGTAGTGGCGCACGATTTGTTCGCGCTGACCTGCACGTCCATTCCAAGGCATCTTACGACGTGAATCAGGACTCCGGGATGACGCCGGCCGCGATCATGGATGCCGCGGTCAATGCAGGAATCGAAATTCTCGCGATCACGGATCACAATACGGTGGAAGCGATTCCGGAGTCCTTGGAATATTCACAGCGCTACGCAGGGAGCCTTTTGTTTATCCCCGGCATTGAGCTTTCAGCCAACGAGGGACACGTACTCGTGTATTTCGATCCGGAGGAATATAAGCGGCTCGAGCAGCTTCGCCACCAGCTCGACATTGTGCACGATGAACAGGGGTCAAGAGTCCGCGCCTCGATGATTGATGTGATTCGCACGGCCACGGCCCTCGGCGGCCTTTGCGTTGCGGCTCACATTGACACGAAAATCGGATTCGAGATCGGCAATCCAGGTTTTCCGGCTTGGAAGAAAGACCTGTTGCTCGAGGAGGGGTTGAGAGGGCTTGAATTCCGCGATCCGGCACACCACCTCTGGTATTCGATAGATGATCCGAGCCCCACGGATGAAGGCAACGAGCGCCGAAAGTATGCGCAATCGCGAGTTGACGCGGGTTTGCGGCCACGAGGACAGCTCGCCCGCTTTCACAATTCTGACGCGCACAGTTTAGATGAACTGATACCGCCGAAAGCGCTTAATCGACTCAAGGTATCGAGTTTGACCTTTGCGGCTCGCTCAGCGCTCGCTGACCCGGAAGCGCGAGTGCGAATCAACGAACTCGTTCCCAAGAGCATACCTAGGGTTATCGGTGTCGGCATCAACGGCGGCTTTCTCGACGGAACGTCGATTCATTTCGCGGACAACCTCAACATCTTTTTCGGCGGTCGTGGAACGGGTAAATCGACGGCACTGCGGGCTGTAGCGTTCGCCCTCGATCGTGACACGTTTAGTGCCGCCGACGCGCCTTTCCAAAGCGTGACGGTGTTCTGCGAGGACGCGAACGGCGTCGACTATCGATTCGATAGGACCGCTGGTGGCGCCGTTATCGGGCGACTTCGGAAAGATGGAAACGTCATGCCGAGCGTTTCGCCGTCTGAGTTTCCCGTCGAGTACTACGGCCAGGGCGAACTCGGAAGAGTGGCTCAAGGCTCACTGACCGATCCCCTAAGTCTGCAGCAGTTCCTTGACCGGCATGTAGCCTTTGCAGGCCTTCAAGAACGGGAGTCTTCGATCCGCGATGAGGCCGAAGAACTCATAGCGCAATTGGCTCCGCTAATGGTCGTACAGAGAGGCCGAAACGCTTTGGAGGAGCAGCTGCAAAGCCTTGAGGAGCGCTTAAAAGCCAGCGAAGGAACGAAAATTAAGCAGGTTGCCGAATTTCAAAACCGGCTAACGGCGGACCGTACTCTTCGGGCAAGCTACTTGAGCGTTGCGGGCCAGTATCGTCGCGGCGTCTCCCTGAAGAGCTTAATACGGGAAACCGGCGAGCTGCGAGGCTTGTCCCGCGTCGAATCTTTTGGAAAGGCGACGGCGGAGCCGTTTCGCGTTATCGAAGCTGCCATAAATGAGGCAAACGCGTTTCTTGCA
>JAABUX010003129.1_pt1 | contig 22316 bp, 21 predicted proteins | sample 5561851 | NCBI WGS metagenome assembly JAABUX01 (sample SAMN10711883, study PRJNA513361) | rock metagenome | isolation source: Antarctica rocks | place: Antarctica: Victoria Land, Richard Nunatak red sandstone | collected 2016-01-03 | reverse complement strand
ATGTCTCTATCCATACGCTTTCGCCGCAGCCTGCCAGCACGGCGGGGCAGGGCTTCATGGACGTGGAGAGGAACGGACTGGAGAACATCGTGACGGCTTGCCGGGCAAACAGTGTGCGCCGCCTGATTTATGTGACCTTTCTCGGTATCTCGCCGGATTCGCCGAGTGCCTGGGTGCGCGGCCGCTGGGAGGCGGAACAGTTTCTCTTAAACAGCGGCCTCGACGTAACCTGCATTCGGCCAGCCCAGATTGTGGGCGTGGGCGGGCAGGGGTTCAATATGATGGTCGCAAATGCTGGGAAGTCCGTCGCCCTGACGATGGCCCCCGCCCGGCAGAAGATGCGTAACATCGCTTTGGATGACCTGGTCTATTACCTTGTCGGTGTACTGGACGACCCACGTGCTTACGGTCAGTGTTACGATGTGGGCTGTGACGACGTTCTGACGAACGACCAGATGATGGACGTGGCCGCCGACGTTCTGGGCAGAAATCATCCCGCCAAAATTCACATTCCGCCGGCGCTCTTAGGCACACTCTCGCCGCTCATCGAGCGCCTCAGCAAGCTGCCTGCGGGAGCAATTAAGGGCATCGTGGATAGCCTGGGAACCGACTCCGTTGGCGACCCCGCGCCGATACGCCTGATCCTGCCTCGGCCTCCTCTCTCTTACCGTCAGGCGGTGGAACTGGCACTCACAAAGGAGAAGTAGTCATGCGAGTATTTGTCACGGGAGCCACCGGCTTCATCGGCTCTGCCGTTGTTCAGGAGCTGCTTGGCGCGGGCCATGAGGTCACCGGACTGGCCCGCTCGGACGCTTCTGCCGCGAAGCTGACAGCGGCTGGGGCGAAGGTGCATCGCGGCTCTGTGGAAGACCTGGAAAGCCTGAAGCGCGGCGCGGCGGCGGCGGACGGCGTTATTCACACGGCCTTTTACCACGAAATCACGCATATCCCGGTTTCGACGCGCCTGCGCGTGCTGTTGGGCGGCAGTCCGGGCGGGATCGTTGGACGCTTCATGACGGTCACTATTGACGCGGACCGGCTTGCCATTGAAACGCTCGGCAAGGCGCTCGCGGGATCGGGCCGGCCTCTCATCGCCGCGTTTGGAACTCTGTCAATGACGCCCGGTCAGCTCGCTACGGAGGATGAGGCGTATGATCCGAATCCTGTAGGCGGTCCCCGTGGCAAAACGGAAGACACGATGCTGGCGCTGGCGTCGCAGGGCGTCCGCACCTCGGTCATCCGCTTGCCGCCCTTAGTGCATGGCCCCGGCGACCGCGCCGGCTTCGCGCCGCGCCTCTACGGCGTCGCGCGTAAAACGGGCGTTTCCGTGTATGTAGGCGACGGCTCTAACCGCTGGCCGGCGGTGCACCGGCTCGATGCGGCCCATCTCTTCCGACTGGCGCTGGAGAACGGCATCGCCGGATCAAAGTATCACGCGGTTGCCGACGAGGGCGTGCCGTTCCGGTTGATCGCCGAAGTCTTCGGTCGGCGCTTAAACGTGCCGACTGCCTCTAAATCTCCCGCAGAGGCCGCCAAGCTCTTTAGCTGGCTCGCGCCCTTCCTGCCGGTGGATAACCCGGCGTCCAGCACGCTGACTCAAGAGCGGCTCGGATGGCGTCCAGCCCATCCAGCGCTCCTTCCCGATCTCGAAACGGAGAGCTACTTTCAGGCTTGAACTCCTCCCTCAAGGCTTAAAATCCTCTCTTGACAATTCTGGCTTTCTGCGTGTATACTATGCCTGCTCCGCTTCGCCCCGGCCTGTTCGGGACAAGCGGGCGGCCTGGAACAACGCTGTGCCAGTCGCCGCGCTCTTACCTTCCAATTTATTTCCCTTCCTGCCCGCGCACCGAAGCGCCCACCTTCTCTGTGAAACTCTACGAAAGAGGCAAGCCGACACCGCCGTCAGAATGACGGCTCCGTGCCGCCGCTTGGCCTCTTTTTTTGCGCCTCAAATTCATGAGATGCGCCTGAACGGACAGAGAATTGGAAGCAACTGCAACACACTCAGCAACTGAACCCATCAAAGTCATTCTAGCCGATGACGACCCGCTGACCCGCCTGGACCTGCGCCATGCGCTGGAAACGCTCGGCCTGCGCGTGCTTGGCGAAGCCGAAGACGGACGGCAGGCACTCAGCCTTGCCCGGACCCTGCGTCCGGATCTGCTGATTCTAGACATTATGATGCCGCAGATGGACGGCCTCGACGCCGCGCGGATCGTCCGTGCCGAGGGCCTCGGCGCAGTGATGCTGCTGACCGGGTACGCCGAAGAAGACATGATCGCGCGGGCTGATGCCGCCGGCGTTCTCGCGTATCTCCGCAAGCCGTTCCGCACCGAAGAACTCGGCCCGTCTATTGCCATTGCCCTCGGGCGCTACCGGGAACGGCAGGCACTGGAAACGGACGTGGAAGACCTGAAAGAAAAGATGGAAGCGCGGAAGATCGTGGGCCGCGCCAAAGCCATTTTGATGGAGCGTCACCAGCTCACCGAGCGGGAAGCGTTTTACCGGATTCAGGCCCAAAGCCAGACCCTGCAAAAGCCCGCGTCCGAGATCGCACGGGCCATCATCACCGCCAGCGAGATGGGAATGTAACGTTGAGCTGGGGATGTAGTGCTGAGAATGTAAAGTTTTCATTAAGATTGGGCCTGTTCGCTTCGAAAGTGATGCGGCCCGTTAGAATTATCGGGTAACATGGCGTCCGGATGCCTGATACTCTGTAAGACCAAACGCGCACGACGCGAAACACCTAAGAACCGCGAACACGAGGAGGAATGCACACTTTGCGACCCATCATGCCCCGTCCACTTACCCTGAAGACTGCACTGGCCCTGGGAGTCGGCCTCGCCGCGTTCGGCAGCCTGCCGGCAATGGCCCAGACTCCTGCGCCGGCCACCCCCGCCGGCCCCGGCCCGGCGACCCAGCCGCCGCCCGCTCCCGGCACCACCCAGCCCGCCCCGACCCAGCCCGCCGCCGCGCCCACGCCGCCTGGGACCGCGACAGCGCCCGCTGCGTCCGCCGCCCCTGCCGCAACGCCGCCGCCGAACTACAAGCTTCAGTACAACGGCCTGATTGACGGCTACTACTTGTTCAACTTCAATAACCCAAAAAACATTACGGCCGGCGGCGGTCATGCGTACTACGACGCACGGCACAACTCTCCGACGATTGATTTGGCGGAGCTGAACGTCTTCCAGACCGCGCCGCCGAAAAGCTTCGGCTACAAGGCAACCTTCATCACTGGAGATACTGCGGACCTCAACCATTACGACTTCCTGAGCGCGAGCCGTGGCCTCGGCGAAGCACGCTACAAGAACATCCAGCAGCTTTATGGAACATATGCCTTCGGCGCGGATGGCTCCGGCATTGACTTCGGCAAGTTCTACACGCCGTTCGGCTATGAAGTGACCGAGCCAAACGGCAACTACAACGAGTCGCGGTCTCTGGCGTACAGCCTGGTTCCGTTCTACCATGCCGGCCTGCGGATTTACACGCCGGTTCCCGGTCTGGCGGCGCTGACGGCGACGTTCTATGTAGTCAACGGCGTCTACAACACGCCGACTCTGGGCGTTCAAAACGACAGCAAGCGCCTGGGTTACATCGGCCAGCTCAATTACACCGACCCAAAAGGCAAGTTCACGCTGATTTCCGAGCTGGGCCTCGGCAAGCAAAAGTACGGCGGCACGGTGGATGTCGGCGGCCCGGACACGAAGCTGACGCTGAACGACAACAATTTCACCTATAACATCAACGCTAACCAGTTGTTTGGATTGGACTATGCGTACCTGAAGTTCAAGCCCGATGGTGGTCCGAAGACGACCCAGAACGGCTACGCCGTGTATTACCGCCAGGCGTTCACGCCCAAGACGGCTCTGGCTTTGCGCTTCTCCGGGTACAGCTCCAAAGTAGACGGCTCGGACACCGCGAAGCCCTACGAGATCACGGCGACGTATGAAGTGAAACCGACCACAGCTTTCACGACCCGGCTTGAGTACCGCCACGACCATAGCAACATCAACCCTGTCACTGGTGGTACTAACACGTTCTACGGCGGCAGCGATGACTTGGTCTCCGGCCCAACCAAGAAAAACGAGGACACGCTGGAACTGGCCGGCATCTTCACGTTCTAACGACATGTCCCCAGCCTCCACAACGGAGGCTGGGGTAGGATCAATGTTATGCCACTTGCCGTCACGGACGATGGCCCGACCACGGACCTTTCCGACAAAAATCTTGCCACTGCCCGCGCGGCCCCGCGCCTCTGGCTGCCCGGTGACACGCCCCATGCGGAGCCGCCTCCTGCCGCCGCACACACTCCCGCGCGCAAGCCGAAGTCTACTCCGAAACCTCGCCCTGCTGCCTCGCCCGTCGTGCGTGACCGCTACAATCCTATCTTAAAAGACCTGCCGCCGGAAGAACGCCCGCGCGAGCGCCTCCACGCTTACGGGGCGCAGGCGCTCACGGCGGCGGAGCTGATCGCCATTTTGATACGCACCGGCAACGGCGAGCGCAGCGCAGTCGCGCTCGGCGAGTTTCTGCTGTCTACGTTCGGCAGCATTCAAGGCATTGCGACCGCTTCCACCGAACAGCTTGCCGACGTGAAGGGGCTAGGCACCGCCAAAGCCGCCCAGATCAAAGCCGCCATTGAGTTCGGCAACCGGCTGGCGCTGTTTACCGAAGAAGGCCGGCCTTCGATTGGCGGCCCGCAGGACGTTTCCAACCTGCTGATGCCCGAGCTGCGCTACCAGAAAAAAGAGCATTTGAAGTCAATTCTCTTGAACACCAAGAACCGTGTTCTGGCAATCAAAACCGTCTCGGTCGGCGATTTATCCTCCTCCATCGTCCATCCCCGCGAAGTTTACAAAGACGCCGTGATTGCGTCGGCAGCTTCGATTATCGTCGCCCATAACCATCCTTCCGGTGACCCCACCCCAAGCGCCGAAGATGTGGCCGTCACCAAGCGCCTCATCCAGTCCGGCGAGATCATGGGCATTGATCTCTTGGACCACATCGTTCTCGGCGACGGCACCTTCGTCAGCCTCAAAGAACGCGGGCTAATCTGAGTGTGCATAGTATTTGATTTGAGTGTGCATGATGTTGACAATATAAGTTGCTTAAGATATACTTTGCATAACCTATCTTTATCACCGTCTAAAACTATAACGAGCTACTACACGCTACAACTTACACGACAGGATTAGCAATGCTTTTATGTATGTCTGCCCGAACAGCCATTAAATACCGCTTCGTTAGTTGCTTCATTCTTATTGTTTTCGCTTGCGCTTTTTTATCCGTTTCAACCGCATCAGGATCACAATTGTCTTTGCACAGTGTTGGTCCGTACCGCCATGTCAAACACACGAAGCGCAAGAACAATAGCCTTTCTGAGAAAAAAGCTAATGCTCTGTTACTCAAAACATCTCGATTAACACGGCGTAAACTTCCACTTCCAAACTCATCTGCTAGAGTAATCGTTTCTGCTATACCACCAGATCAAGTCAAATGGGCTGATGACGCTGCCGATGTTCCTCAGAAATCTCTTGGACAAAACTGGCCGGAAGGCACACTTACTGCAACCGCAAGTATCGTACCAACCAGCATTAATGTCAATCCAAAATCACCTCGTATCTTTGCTGGTATGAAGAACATCCAAATAGTCGTTCACTTGATGAACAGATCAAGTGTCGCTCAGCGCATTTTGTTCAGCCAATTAAGATTGATGACAAACGACCAGGACAACACGCCCTGGTTCTTTATCCTTCCTCTCTCAGCACTTCCCGATGTAATTCCACCGAACGGACAAGCGCAGCAAATGTTCCGGGTGGATACTTTCGATGACACTCCGTTCGCGCAGTATCACTTGCTCCCCCAAGTCACCTACGTTCCAGCAACAGCAGATTTGTTACAGAATGGAGGATTTGAGCAGATGGGGAAAATCAACAAGCAGCCTCAGCACTCTACTGCGGGGGCTGATTTGCCTGCGGGGTGGGATATTCCCGCAGACGCGCCTGCAAACTCCGAGGTCGCCGCAATTAAATCTAGCTCATCCTACTCCGCCTTATCCACACGAATTGCAGATTGGAAGGACTTCACAAAATTAGTAGTGGATAACACCACGCGCATACCGGCACAGGGAACGGGCCTGCTGGAAGCCGCTCACGGTAGCGCAGGAGTTGTTGCCGAACAGGTCTTGAAAACCATCGTGCCAGGAAGAAGATATATTGCGGGCGTAGACGCTTGGGGCAGCGGCAACATCCACATTGAATTGCTAGATCAAACGGGAAAATCCGTAGGTGGGCAAGATCGTCACTTACTGCCGGGCAGTTGGCGGGGCCGCACTATTACGTTTCAAGCATCTAAAGCCACCGCAAGCGGCAAGCTATCTTTGTTCGCTGAAAGCCAAAAATCCTGGTGGGATAATGCCTTTTGTGTTCCGTTGGATCAAGTGCGACGTGCTGCCGCCGAACCAGTCTCATTAGTGATAAGCAGCCCTGCCGCTATTACGAAGGCCGTGGCTTATATGGGGGAAGATCGTCAGACGGAAGGAGATTGGATTGGTAAATATGGTCAGTATGCCTTTATTCTGTGCGGCATGTCTGCCCCAGAAGATATGGTAGGTGGTCAAGTGCGGCCCCTGAAATGTGATTGGGCGGATATGCAGAAAGTCTATGCAGATGAGACCATTCGCGTTTCCGGCAAAGGCAACTTGCGCTACGCAGCTTGGACGGGAAATCCTAATGACGTACAGCCTCGTCATTATATTGATATGCCACTGCGTCAAGGATGGGATCAGGTACGGGCATTAGACAATCCGCAATGGGGCTACCGAACCAGCGCCTCTTGGGACGATCATGGGGAAGTTTATGAGTGGGGACCTGACCTTTACATCCGGCTTCGAATGCCACCGGGCGTGTGGCGCGTCAGTTACCATTTTTTGGACTGGAACTACTCCAATTCCTACAACCCTCGAAATTACCGCCTCGCCTTCCTTGATCCAAAGGGTGCGGAGATTTGCACCGCGCGTGTTCTGCCGCCGCAGCACGGAACTGGCATCTACAAAGTATTTCGAGTGCAAGGTGGCCGGGATATAGTTTTGCGTGTCCGAAAGGATTTTTCCCTCAACGCCATCATAGCTGGCATCTTCGTTGATCCTCTGGTCCCCGCTCGTGGTCCTGTCCCCCAAATCTCAGGAGTAACAGGGGTGGCCGCAAGTCAATTAGCCGACGCAGCGAAAAAGTGGCGAAATTCGGCTAGTTCCGTAGCTGGTTTTTCAGGAGAGGCAAACGCATTGCAGGAATATCATAATGTTCTGGTAGCAAGTGTTGGCCGAGAGGCAGCAGCGCGAACCCTGACAAAGCTAGGCGATCAGTGGTTCAGTGATGGTGAGTTCTGGCGGTCTGCTCTTGCCTACCAGGCAGTGCCGTTAGCTGCCGGCCTTACGCCGCAGCAAAGGGAGAAGATAAACGAAGATCGTGCATTGCAGTTTCGCATCGTGTTCCCACGCTACGCCGTCAGGAAGATCAACGAAGCAATCCTAACTCTGAATTCGTTGCCAAACACAGAAAAGTTGACGGCAACACGGGCGCTTGCAACTCGTCTGTTTGATGTTGCGATTAAAGACCATACGGACTCCAATGGGTTGCAACGCTTACCGATGCTTTTAGCGAAAGCGGGATATGATGCATTGGAAACAGATTTAGGGTATAATGGCTTAACAGCCACAGAGCGTGCCAAAAAGCTGGCAATTGCAGAACGCTCAACCTGGTACACTAGCGGTTGGGAAGATGTGGCAAATGAAGGCAAGCGATTCTGGCCGACGCTTGCAGAGAAACAAAAAGCAGCATTAGGAGCAGGTTTTTTCGCGGATCATATCGTACATCCTCTCGGTATTCTTGCACAGTCGGATCATTCTTATCTGGAACAATCTGTGGCTTTAGTTAATGACTTTGTGAAAGCCAATCCCAAAACGGAAGCGGCAGGTTTTGCTCAGTTTGAGTTGGCAAAAATTTACTTCCAGCAGGGGCAAAAGGATCAAGCTGCTTTAATCTGCAACAAATTGACCATTGATTACCCGAATTCACCATTGTCATCACTAGGAAAAGAACTACTAAAGCAACTTCGCTAAGATAGGAAAAAAATGAAATACTCGAAGCAAATATCGCTTTTACTGGTAGCGGTAGCCATGTCATTGTCAGGGAGCGCCCGCGCTGCTAAACAATGGGACCCATACACGGCCATAAGTTTTACAGTCAATGGATCAGATGCTGAAATGGCTCCAAGCGCAGAGGGGGACAATGGACTTCAGACAACAGGATTTGATGTTGTGACCTATTCCGACACGGATCATTGGATTGATCCCAACGAGTCTGCTCCGAACAATGAAGGGTATCCTAGTGAAAATCTTCCATTTGGCGATATAGATTACGCATCTAGTGCGGACTTTTGGTTCACTAGTTCGCCTCTAGTTGCCGATGGTTGGCAAAACAGTAAATCACTAGTTTTCAATGGTTGGTCACAAGACACAACATCAGCCCGTATCAGTGGCAATATACAAGATGACTTCACCTTTGCATCACCCGACCTCGCTGGGGCATACACATTGCAATTTACGGGAACAGACCGTAATCAAACCATTCCAGCAGGAGACAGCGGGAACCGCAATGACCCCAACAACACGGACAACTGGTGGGACATAGCGCCGTGAGTACCAGGTAGATCACCCGAAATAATGAAAACAGGAGAAATTAAATTGAAAAACAGTGTTTGCTTGTTGGCGCTTCTAGGGGTCTTCAATAACTTGTTTCTACAGCCTGCTTTAGCTGAGAAGCACCAAATTATAGTGAAAGGAGCAACCTGGAAGTTTGTAGCAGACCCTTCTTATGGTGCTGTAAGCACAACAACGATAGGCTGGGCCAGCAACACATTAGGATTAGTCTCGCCTCCTACTCCTCTGACGACTGGAAGCTATCTTGCTTACGGCTTCTACAAAAAAACACAAATAGCTATCACAGTTTCGCACTCAAAAACCGGTGAGGTTTATCAACTGTTTCAGGGTCTAAAAGGGCGAGTTGACAGTAACATACCTACAGCTAACGAACCAAACAAAACAAACTGGTACTGCGATGAATATAAGGGAGATACGAAGTCTTCTACATCCGTTGACGGATTAGCTCCTTCAGATTGGATCTTATATTCGGCATCTCAATCTACAATAGGGCAATACAATTGGCAGTCCCCTCAAACATTGTATATGTGGGACAATCCAGGTTTCAGTTGTTTACAATCGCCATCCCCAGGTGACATCGTGGAAACTGCTATGGTAGGGTCTCCTGGAACTCCGCCGGCAAACCCTGGAAGTTGGTTCTGTAATGTTTATAGGACCTTTGAGGATGTCATCAAGTACCAGATCAATGGAAGGTATGTTTACGTTGCAGGCCGCTCCTACGGCAACTGGTCACGAACCGTTCTGGTAAAGTCTACGCCAAATGCTAACTATCCTGCTCCTCATTTACGATGGGTCCTTGCGGGTGCGAACAACTGATCCCATAAATAGCAGGAATTACGCAGCCGAAGAGACACTGAGGACAATCCACAAGTTCGCTAGTGTCAACTTACCCCCAAGCCGCGTAATTCCTAGCTTTTCATAACTATCACTTTCGTTTTTCTATTCCCAATTCGGAAAAATTACACAGAAAATGAGATATTCTGCACAAATTCTATTCCTCTCCTGGCTGTTTACACAATGTGGGCCGCTTGCTTGCCAAGCTCAACAAGGTAGTAATAAGTCGGCGTCAGTCCAAAGTCAACGCAACGTGGACAATCCATCCCCCCCTACAAAAACGAACGGTATGGCAACCGTCCAGTCGCTCGTGGACGGCTTAGGTTCTAAAGACGCGAGGGAGCGTTACCAAACGGCCTCAGCTATAATAAATCTTCGGAACCATTATCAGGACGAAGCAAAACAGCTTATAGTTTCCAAAGGGGATAGTGGGAGTTATTCTAGCCCTCGTCAATCTGGTTTTATTTTGCTGCAATGCTTGCGCCCAACCAGCCCAGATGTCGCTCAGATAGTTTCTCTTTATGCACTTGTCAATTTCAATCCGCCTCACGCGGGCGCGACAGGCTTGGGAGAGTCTTCACCAGTATATTCAGCCTCTGATCTTCTAGAAAGAATGTCGCTTCCTGCCCTACCATCTCTAGCCAAACTCATTGCGAAATCGCCTGTCCCATCCGGCGATCAAACCAACGATGTCAGATTCGTTCCACTTCTCCGTTCGTTGAACATTTTGGACCCAGCGGCACCCTTGTGGCTGAAAAATAGCGCCGTTGAAGCCGTCAACAACAGTGAGAGGATTGCGCTAACAAAAAATGCAGCATATCTTAAATCGCATACCAACAACGTCGGAACAAGATCATTTGTAGCACCTTATTATCTTTCCGGGAGGCCACAATTAGAAGGTGGATACAACCAGCCTACAATAAATGCTCTTTCGTTAAACACGATTCCAATTGATTGGGATGCTCTGAGCCAGGCACGGGTGCTGGACAAAAAGTCCTCGCGAGATCAGCAAGGAGCGTTGTCATCTGCTGTGGACGCAGCCGTACTCACTATGCAGATGATCCAGTATGGTATAGTGCAACGGCTCGAAACTAATACTAATGGAAGGAGCAAGATGTACCCACCCTATACACCCGAAGCGCGAATAGATGCTATTCGGGTTCTTGGTGCGTTGAGGTCGGACATGGCTCCGTGGGTGGTTTGGGAACAGCTACAGCTCCGGCAGATGCCTACTCAGCAATTCGTTGACTGGGATAAGTCAGAGAATACATACGCTTGCATACGGGCGCTCGGCCAAATAGATGTACCTGCGGTCAAAATGCTGACTAATGACATTGCTAATGAGTGGACCGTCAAATCCCAAAGGGCAGCGACCTATGCACTCGGTAGGGTGTTGGGTCGTTATTCCGTCCCTTTTATCGAGCGCGAGATCGCTATACGCAAGCAAGCTGCCAGAGACGATACGGATTTGCATGACCAATGCCTGACTGAAGTTCAGCGGTTGGAGAGTATGCTGGAGCTGGGGAAAGAAAAGAAGTGGTTTGAGGGTGACTATTACGGCGCACATGACCCTCATGCCTACGACCTCGTGTTTGACACCGCTTCTGCCCCAGCCAAGATGTCACAAAACCATGCTCGGTAGACCACATCGTTCTCGGCGACGGCACGTTCGTTAGTCTCAAAGAACGCGGCTTGATTTGAGTGCGCGTGGTATAATTGCTAAGGGAGAACGAAAATGACAATCACTTTGGCTCCGCAGGTTGAGACGCGGCTGCGCCGGAAAGCGGCACGAACAGGAGAAGATGCAAATGCACTGGCCGATGCGCTTCTTTCTAATGCGCTCTCTGATGAGGCCTCGGAAACAGAGTTGCGTGAAGAATACCGGCAGCTTGTCACCCTGGAACTACGGGACACTCTCTCGGCCTCGCAAACAAACCGCCTGCATCAAGTCACCCAGGCACTGGATGACCTCGACATGCACTCTGCGGCGGCTCTGACGATGTCTTTGCGTTTAGACGAAGCAGGCCATAAGCTCGATGAAATGCTGGCAATTGTTCGCAGTCTTCCGGTCTCTGAGGAAAAGCAGTGATCTGAGGAAAAGCAGTGATTTTTCGCCGCTCCGTAAATGTGCCGCGTTTGAGCGATTACCATCTTTATCGGGACCCTTATCTACGCCCTGATTTCCAATATCGCTGTGCTTACTGCCTGACGCACGAGTTCTATTTTCTTCAGGGCGATGGTGGGGAGATAGACCACCATCGTCCACTTCACGCTGCATCTTACGATTTCGCCTCTCTCAAAAATACGTACACCAATCTTTACTGGACATGCGGCCAGTGCAATTCAGAGAATGGCAATGTCTGGCCTACCGATGTGGAGTATGAGCAAGGCCTCCGGTTTCTAGACCCCTGCACTGAAGATCATGATGACCACTGGGATACGCACCCCGACGGCACAGTGGCGGCCAAGACCAGCATAGGCCACTACACGATTCGTTTTATCCGACTGGATCGCCAAAGACTCACTCATCTTCGGCGGCTTGTTTTCATCTATCAGCAAAGGGTGGCTGCGCTTGAGGCGGAACTGAACCGCCGGAACCTGCTTCCTGAGCAGCGCCAGGTTCTGCTGGCTTATCTCGCCGACATCAAGCCGCTTGTTGATCCTCCGGTCTTTGATCGATAATCTTTTCAATGAACCACGCCTCATCCAATCCGGCGAGATCATGGGCATTGATCTTTTAGACCACCTTGTTCTCGGCGACGGCACTTTCGTCAGCCTCAAAGAACGCGGGCTAATCTGAGTTCTCTTTCTAGGCTTTCTTTCTGAGTTTTCTTCACGTTTAACTGCTTCATGGTCCGGGTAATTGGCTTCTGCCAAAGAGTCCATTACTACGAAAGGAATCGGAGCCATGCAGGAGCGGATTGCGGCGAACTGGTAGGTGCTGGCGGTGCGCGGGGCGTTTGCTGTTATTTTAGGAATTATTGCATTTGCGCGGCCGGGCGCGGCGCTGACGGTGCTAGTGACATTCTTCGGGGCATACGCGCTGGTGGACGGCGTGTTTGCGCTGCTGGCCGCGGCTCGCTGGCATCATGTGGACCAGCGCTGGTGGCTTTTGATCCTGGAAGGCATTATCGGCATTGGAGTCGGCATCTTCGTGTTCGCGCATCCGGCGGCGACGGCGCTGGGCCTAGTGACCGTCATCGGCATTTGGGCCATTGTGACCGGCATTGCCGAGATCGTTGCCGCAACCCGCCTGCACCGGATCATTGCAGGGGAGTGGTTTCTCGGCATCAGCGGCGCGGTGTCGGTTTTGTTCGGCATTGCCCTGCTGGCCGTGCCAAGCGCAGGGCTGCTCTTTTGGATTTATTTGATGGGGGCGTATGCCCTGCTGTTCGGCATATCGCTTCTCGTGGCGGCTTTTCGCCTGCGCGGACATAGCCAGAAGGTTACAATTTAAAGCAAATGGACTGGAAAATGCCTGATCGCGTGGACTTGGCACACTTTATGCAGTGTTAATTCTCCAAGCCTTATCGCCGCTCTCTCTCGATCACTGCCGCTCTCTCGATCACTGTAGAAAGAAAATGCAATCATGAACACCACAAAAACCATGCTGGGAGGGCTTGCCGCCCTGACTGCGCTCGGCCTCAGCGCCGCGCGTCCTGCACTTGCCCAGGTGACTTCAATCGCGCCGGGAGTTCTCGAATACGGCACCGAAAATCAGGAAGGAGCCGGCCCGTACAGCGGCGGCTTCAACCCGGTCGGCTTTGATCCCAAAGCCGGCGCGACTTTGTCCGGCCTCGCCGCAGGCCAGACCACTTCGGGAGCGCAGTCGGGCGGACACACCGAGTTCTTCCCGAACGCCCCGGCAGGCGACTTTGCCGGCACCGACACCATCCATGTCGGCAGCACGTTTGCCGGCAACTACCATGATGGTTACTCGGAGCAGGTTTTCCGCAACCCGAGCCACGGCGTCATCGGACCGGACACGTTTTCGCTGAACTACAGCTCCCTGCTGTCTGCCGGACAGACGCCGGGAACGCTGACGCTCGGCATCCTGGCGGACGACTTCCAGTTCTCAAAGTTCGGCGACCCGTTCACTGCCACGGTCAACGGCGTTGAGTCAACGCAAATCGAGAATGCTCTTAACGGCACTGTTTTGACGGACCCATCCACCAAGTTTTATACGTTTGGGATCAACACGTCTTTACTTACAAGCAGCAACGTCCTCAATCTGAGCATTGACGAGAAAGGCGACGGCGGCGACGGCTACGCGGTGGACTTCCTGACGGTCGGCGTGACCACAGCGACTCCGGCAGCGGTGCCGGAAGCTTCCACGACCGTTTCGTTTGGCGTGCTTCTTGCGCTCGGCCTCGGCGGCATGGCGTTTGCGGCCAAAAAGCGCCGCGCCTGCTGATTTCTCTGCTGCACCTCCACTCCTCACGCCTGGCTTCTTCCTAAAGAAGCCGGGCGTTTTTGTGTTTGTCTTGTTTTCATGGTAGAGTGGTAACAACTCGTGAAAACAAATTGCTGCCCACCGAAACTCCCCGCGCCTGAAACCGTTGTAGTTGATAAGTTTGCTGCTGTTGAAACTACTGAAGAGGAGCATTGTCATGTCATTTCGCTTTAAGCCGCTTTCGCTGAGGCCGTTCGGCTTACTTCTTTCCAGATTTCTTTTTTCCGCCGCGCTTCTGCCGCTTGTGCTGCACACACCCGCCGCTGGAGCGGCGAAAAAACCGGCACATCCGCGCCTCACGCCGGCGAACTCGGCGCTGTATGTTACGGATTTCGGCGATGGGACGATCATGCGCTGCGCGGGCGGCAGCGGCAAAGTGCTGAGTGTTTTAGGAGGCGGCCTGACTCCAATCGGACTGGCATTCGGGCCGGACCACAATCTGTATGTCACTTCTCACGACGATGGGACCATTGTTCGGTTCAACCCGATGACCGGAGTATCCCTCGGAACATTCATTCCACGCGGCAGCGGCGGCATGGCGACGCCGATTACACTGGCGTTCGGGCCGGATGGGAACCTGTACGTTGTCACCGAAGGCAATCAATCAGGAGAAATCCGGCGCTACAACGGCAAGACCGGCGCTCCGATGGGCCAGTTCATTCCGCCCGGAAAGGGGGGCCTGGCTGATCCTGTTGATATGACGTTTGGGCCGGACGGCAACCTTTATGTCACAAGCATCAGCAAGGACAACGTGCTGCGTTTCAACGGCAAAACCGGAACTCCGCTGGGAACATTTGTCAAACCCCATAGCGGCGGCCTGCGGAAGCCGCATAGCCTGGTCTTTGGCCCCGACGGCAGCCTGTATGTCGGCGGCGCGAGCGGCGTGCTCCAGTACAGCGGCAGGACCGGCGAGTTTGTGCGCGTCTTTGCCTTCCCCAGCGACCGCCTAAGCGGTGGCGACGGCCTGGCGTTCGGCCCGGACGGCGACCTCTATGTGAGCGACTGCCAGATGTCCGATGTCCTGCGCTATGACGGCAAGACAGCGGAGTTTAAAGGCATCTTTGTGAAGACAAGCGCGGGGTTAGTTTTGAACCTGCACATCCTGTTCGGACCCTGCGGCAGCGGCGGCCTCTCGCCTGCCGTCGCGGCAGTCGCCCGCGCCAAGCGCCTGAAGACGGCGCAAGCCGCCGAGGAAGCGTCCCTGCCTCCGCTGCTGGCTGTCGGCACACCTGCGCCGGACTTCACGGTCCAGGACAGAAGGGGCGCTCCGGTCAAGCTCTCGGACTACAAAGGCAAGATCGTGGTGCTGGATTTCTGGTCTACCTGGTGCGGCCCCTGCCAAATGTCCCTGCCGCATACCAATGCCGTCGCAAAGAAGTTTGCTGCCAGAGGCGTCGTCGTGCTGGCCGTCAATGTCTGGGACACTAAAAAAGCGTTTAAAGGCTGGCTGCCGCAGCACCCGAGATACAGCGCCATCAAGTTCGCGCTGGACCCGGCGGGACGCAGCCCGGACATCGCCTCGATGTACCATGTGTCCGGCATTCCGACCCAGTACGTGATTGACAAGAACGGCAGGATTTTCAAGAGCTTTGTCGGCTATGACGGCCCAACCATGGAACTTACCGATGCCCTTACAAAGGCCTCGGCCGCGCCTGCCAAAACGGCAAAAGCCTCGCTCTAAAAACTTGAAAAATTAAGGTTCCAGGTTCTGGTTTCACGGGGCTGAACCCCCGTGCTTTAAGAATGCAAGCTCCCACCTTCGTGGGCGAGGACACGAGTGAAAGGTTTCTATGTCCGCGCCCCTCCGGGCCTGCCAGTGCAGAGGCGGGAAGTTGTTTTTCAAATCCCTGCCGTTTAGGGCAGGGTGTTCCTCTAAAAACGCCTGGCTGCCCTGATGGGGCAGTCGGGCGTTGCTGTTAATGTTCTACTTCTTGAGCCAGCCGCCGGTCATTTCCGTGCCTTCCGGGAGCGGCGAATACAGGCCGCCCTCGGTGTCCGGGGCAGCCTCGGACTTCTCGATCGCGAGATGCGTCTGCTTGCCCATGGCGGCTTCGGTCAGAAGCCGGGCGACGTTGTGGCCGAACACCGTGGCAACGGCGGCGGTGCCGACCGAGACTTCATCCTGCGGCTTGACGGCAAGCGCCAAAATGGCGTCCACCACTTCCTGCGGGCTGTAGACCGGCGGGATTGGGACCGGCTTGTGGCCGGTGTAGTTTGCCGTGTGCTCAAAAAACGGCGTGTCCATCGAGGCCGGCAAAACCGTGCAGACATGAATATGGTCCGCTTTGGCTTCCACCAGTTCCTGGCGCACCGCGCCGGTCAGTCCGACAACGCCGTGCTTGGCGGCAGCATAAGAGGCAAAGTACGGTGCGGGAACTTTGCCGATGACCGACGCGACATTGATGAGTGTTCCCGCGCCCTGGCGGTGGAACTGCTGCAATGCAAAGTAGGTGCCGTACAGCGTCCCCAGCAGGTCCGTTTCAATGACATGGATGTGGTCTTGAAGCGGCACTTCGTCGAACCGGCCCAGCGCCCCGCTGCCGGCATTGTTGACCCAGACGTCAATATGCCCAAACCTATTTACAGCCGCCGCCGCGAGCTGCGCCACTTCTTCCTTGTCGCTGACATCGGTTGCCACCGCAAGCGCCTTGCCCCCGGCAGCCTCGCATTCCAAAACTAGCTCTTCCAGCAGCTCGCCCCGCCGGGCGGCAAGCACGATGGACGCGCCTGCTTTAGCGAAGTCCAGCGCCGTCCCTTTGCCGATGCCGCTGGACGCGCCTGTAATGACGACAACTTTCCCGTTCAATCCTGCCAAATCCGCCATAATTGCTTTCCGTTTCTAATGACCGTCTTTTGCTGGCTTGTTCCCCAGCGCCTTTTGCCCGAAACACGGGAAAGATTTTGGAACAAGGTAACATACACGCGGAGGCGCATTATGAACACGCAATTAAAGGAGATATTAGCGGAGCTGGAGGCTGAGGGGAAAGCGCATGATGCTCAGGAAACCGAGCATGGTCGGAAGATGCTCAACTTAGAGGCGGACACAGCCCAGCTTCTTTCGATCTTAGTTCGGAGCGGACACAAAACGCGGCTGCTGGAAATTGGGACATCTAATGGCTACAGCACGCTCTGGCTGGCCGACGCCGCGCAGGACACCGGCGGCCATGTGACCTCGATTGACCAAAGTGCGGAAAAGCAGGCGATGGCGGACGCAAACCTGACGCGAGCCGGTCTGCGTGAAGTGGTTACGCTGCTCTTAGGAGACGCGCTAGGTGTTGCGGCAAGCTTGGAAGAAACTTACGACTTTGTATTCTTAGATGCCAACCGCCGGCAATATCCCACGCTGCTGCGCCTGCTTCTGCCACGCCTCCTGCCGGGCGCTTTAGTGCTGGCGGACAATGTGCATTCACACCCGCAGGAGATCACCGGATACTTGAAAGCCATTGGCTCTCATCCTGATTTTGACTCTGCTGTCGTCGCCGTCGGCAAGGGCCTGAGCATCGCCTATTACCAGGGCTGAAGCAGGGACAAAACACCTGTGCGCGAATGCTGCTCTCATTGGTATAATAAAAGGAGTTATGAGTTCCGACCGTTTTAGCTTTCTGGAGTTTGGCGATGAAGACGCGGCCCCTGCCAAAGAGGCCGCGCCTTTTGGCGGGTCCGAGCCGGCGCAGCGGGAGATCGGCGCGGAGCTGCTGCCGGACGGCACGACGCTGGCTCAGGTGAAGATGCCGGACCCGCGCGGCTTCCAAAAGTATCTGGACGAGGACGACGGCAGCACCATCACGCTGTCGTCGCTGGCCGGGCAGGGGATGCAGGTGCCGAACCGGCTGCGAGTCGTGGAAGTCTTAGGCGAGCGCGGCACGAATGTTGACCAGTTCCAGTACCCTACGGGCCTCGCAGTTGATCCGGATGGCGTGCTGTTTGTCGCCGACTCGTATTCCCACTGCTTGAAGCGCATTACTCCCGATGGGGGCGTGTCGGTGATCGGCAGCCGGGGCAGCGGGCGGGCACAGTTTTTGTCGCCGCAGGGCGTGGCGACCGATAGCGACGGCGCGTTTTATGTGGTCGAGCAGGGCAACTGCCGGGTGCAGAAGTTCACGCGCGAGGGCATTTTGACGCTGGTGTTCGGCAGGCCGGGCCGCGAAAACGGCGAGTTTCTCGGGCCGACTGCCATCACTGTCGCGCCCGGCAGCGGCGACATCTATGTTGCCGACACCGGCGGCAGCCGGGTCCAGCGGTTCAGCGCCGACGGTCGTTTTCTCAATTCACTCGGAGCGCCGAGCCAGAGCAGGATAAATCAGAGCAGCAGGCAGGCGCAGGGGCCGGGCCTCAGCAGCCCGCAGGCGCTCGCCGCCGCGCCGGGCGGGGCGCTCTATGTCGCCGAGACATTCGCCCAGCGCCTGGTCCGCTTTGATCCGCTGGGGCGCTTAGACCAGCAGATTGGCGGGGCACGCTTACGCCGCTCTCAATCTCCAGGCCGAAGCATCACGTTGAACCAGCCGCGAGCGCTGGCAATTGACCCCGCTGGCCTGCTGTACATCGCCGACGCCGGAGAAGCCGACCTGCTGACGGGCGAGACGCGCGGGCGCTTGCAGTGTGTCTCGCTGATGGACGACCTGCCGGTCATCGCGACGATTGAAAAGATCGGCCGTTCGCTCGGCTCCCTGCTTCGCCCCGGCGGCCTCGCCCTCGGCCCGCCGTCCGAGCGGCCGATGCCGGGCCGGGCGATTTGGAGCGACATCTATGTTGCCGATACGCTCAACCACCGCATTCTGCGCTTTGCCTGGAGCGGCGCGGCGTGACACTGGCAGAACAAATTAAAATTGCCGAGCAGATCAAAGCGGAAGCGGCGCGGTTAGGCTTTGCGCTGTGCGGTATTACGTCGGCGGACCCGCCGCCCCATCACCGGCACTACGCCCGGTGGCTGGCCGAGGGCAAGGCGGGCGAGATGCTGTATCTGCACCGTCAGGAGCCGAAGCGCGGCGACTTGACTCAGGTTTTGCCGGACGCCAAAAGCGTGGTGTGCGTCGCGCTGAATTACTCGCCGGAAGATGGCCCCCCTGCCCCCCATAATGGGGGAGCTATACGGACGAATAACGAGGGCGCGTCTCGCAGCGCCCCTACGGGTTCTTTTCCTGGTGCTTCTCTGGCTCCCCAGAATTGGGGCGGGGGGGCCGGAACCGTCGCCCGCTATGCCCGCTTTGACGACTACCACGACACCCTCTGGCAGCGCTTAGAGAGCCTGCTGGCCTTCATCAAAACCCACTGCCCCGAGGCAAGCGGCAAAGTCTACTGCGATACCGGGCCGATTACCGAGCGCGACCTTGCCATGAGGGCGGGCCTCGGCTGGATCGGCAAGCACACCAATCTGATCTCGCGCCGTCTCGGCAACTGGTTCTTTCTTGGCGAGATTATCCTCGACATCGCTCTGCCTGCCGACACTCCCGAAACCACCCACTGCGGGACCTGCACACGCTGCCTGCCGGCCTGTCCGACCGGAGCCATTACCGCCCCGTACAAGCTAGACGCCCGCCGCTGCATTTCCTACCTGACCATTGAGCTGAAAGGCAGCATCCCAGAAGACCTGCGCCCGCTTGTCGGCACCCGCATCTACGGCTGCGACGACTGCCTCGCCGCCTGTCCCTGGAACAAGTTCGCCGTGAAATCCGACGACCCCGCCGTCCGTCCCCGCGCCGATTTGACTGCCCCCGATCTGTTGGAACTGCTCGCTTTAGATGACGCCACCTTCTGCGAAAAGTTTAAGCACAGCCCCATCAAGCGCACCAAGCGGCGCGGCCTCCTGCGAAACGTCTGCGTTGCCCTCGGAAACTTGGGTGATCCCCGCGCCCTTCCCGCGCTGACTTTTGCCGCCGAGACTGACCCGGAACCGCTAGTCCGTGAACACGCCGCGTGGGCCATGAGGCAAATTCATGCTACAATGGAGAAGAACAGCCAAGAGGAGAGTGAACAATGATTACCCTTGACCTGACACCCACAGAAGAAGCACAGATTTCCACCGTCGCGCGGCAGACCGGACTTGCCCCGGCAGACTATGTCAAGAAACTGGTGAAGGAGAACCTGCCGCCGGTCCCCACTGGGCTGGAAGTGCCGCAAATATCCGCAAAGAACGTCGCCGCGATTGCCCAGCTCCAAGCCTGGGAAGAAGAGGAGTTCACTGATGATCCGGAAGAACTTCGGCAAGCCGATGCTGACCTGAATGAACTTCTGCAAAATCTGAACAAGAACCGCATCGAAAGCGGGGAAAGGCCGCTCTTTCCTTAATGCTCCATATCCTGCTGGACTCTTACCCTCTGGGTGCGCTCTCGCACCCACAGCCGGATCTCAACATCGTGAGGTGGGCAGCCGCCTGTCAGACAGCGGGACATCAAATTTATGTCCCTGAAGTCATTGATTATGAAGTTCAGCGCGAGCTGCTGCGGGCGCGGAAATACAGCGGGGTCAGAAACTTAGATGCCCTGAAGGCCATCCTGCACTTTCTGCCAATCAGCAGTCCGGCAATGCTCCTCGCCGCTGATCTTTGGTCGCAGTCGCGGCAAAGTGGGCTGCCGACAGGCGATCCCAAGAAACTGGACATTGACGTGATCTTAGCGGCCCAAGCCCTGACGCTCGGCGTTGCCAACAGTGACTTGGTGATCGCCACCAGCAACGTCAGTCACATTGCCCGTTTTGTCTCCGCTGATCTTTGGAGCAATATCACGCCCTGACAGAAAGCCGGGTCAAATGGAGTTTTTGGAGATGTACAGCGGCGGCCTGCGCTCGCCGCTGCTGCAATTTGAGAAGCACGGCCACCCCGTCATGTACCGCCTCTTTCCGACAATCCATATTGCCGAGCCGGCTTATTACGATGCAGTCCTCGCGCACCTTGCCGACTGTGACCGTGTGCTGTACGAGTTCACGGCGACGTTTGATCTGGGGCCGCGCGACCATGACGGCTACCGGACGCTGGCCCGGCGGCTGGGGCTGGTCAGCCAGCTTGACGCCGTAGATTACGAGTGCGTTCCGGCGACCTGGGTGCTGGCGGACATGACGCGCGGCCACTTGGAACAGGCGATTGCCGCCCTGCCGTCGTGGTGGGAGCGGGCGCAGTTCACCGTGCGCGGACAGGCGGTTGTGGCCCGGCTGAGTGCGCTTCTGCCCCTGCCGACCCGGCAGGAGCTGGCGGAAGTCTGCGACATGAGCCAGACTTTGCACGAAGATCTCCTTGCCGAAACGCCTCTCGAAACCCTGATTTTGGAGGACCGGAACCGGGTGCTGTTCAGCGCCATCAAGCGGTTCCACAGCACGACGCTTGCGGATGCCGAAACGCCGTTTGTGGTCGGCGTCTTTTACGGGGCCGCCCATATGCCGGCTGCCGCCTACTACTTGACGGAGCATCTTGGCTACTTCTGCCGCACCGCCCAGTGGATTGAGCCAGACGTCTTTCAGTGGTGACGACACCCGAGTAGAATCGGTCTAGGCCGGCTGGCGTGCCTTCAAGCGCCGCATCCTCCAGCCGGTCAGCGAAGCAAAGAGGCAGGTAATCAGAAGCCACGCGCACTCCATCAGTGCCGCTTGCCCGAGTATATTGCTGAAAACCGGGTAGTGCGGCCACAGCTTCAGCCCGGTTCCGTCCAGAACCGCCCCGGCGATGATCTGTCCCAGCAGCGCTAGAAACGCGCCTGATCCAGCCCGCTGCGGTGAACGGAGGCCAATCGCCATTCCCAGCACGGCAGGCAGCACCACGAAATCCGACCACGCCAGCAGGGCACCAATCTGACTTGGATGACCGTCTAGCCACGGCTTCAGCCACGGGATAACGTGCCCATACAGCGGGGCCTGAGCAACCCAGACAACGACCGGCGTACAGGCCAGCAGCAAAAACGGGACCGACAAGCGCAGTCCGGTAAGCGTCGCCTGCCAAAGTCCGCCCCGCGCGTCAGGCCGCGCCGCCTGCGCCCATTCCTGCCGCCACTGCCGCAAGAAATCTTTCGCCCCGCCGAACTGCCGCAGCGCTTCCGTCACAGCGTCATCTTCGGACTGTCCGAGTTCCCGATAAGCGTCTATGCGCTCCCACAAATGCGCTTTAAGTTCGCGCCGCAGTTCTTGGTGATGAAATGGCGATAGCTGCCGCGTGAGAGGCGTAAGCACTTGGTCAAGATACGCTTCCACGCGGGCTGTGTTGTCGGGATTGCTGTTCTCAAAGTTCATGCCAATACCTTCTTTCGCCGCTGTATCCACCAGCCGCTTAATGTCGCCGCCGCAAAGGCAGTAGGAAGCCAAACCGCAGGCAATAGATTGACAGTG
>JAABUX010003128.1_pt1 | contig 22318 bp, 1 predicted proteins | sample 5561851 | NCBI WGS metagenome assembly JAABUX01 (sample SAMN10711883, study PRJNA513361) | rock metagenome | isolation source: Antarctica rocks | place: Antarctica: Victoria Land, Richard Nunatak red sandstone | collected 2016-01-03 | reverse complement strand
TACCTTACTAAAGTTAAAGGAGTAGTAAAGTAATAAAAGATAAAGCTAGGCCTTATATATATAACTTAGATAAAAAAGCTAGGGATAAAGAAGAATAGCGCTACTATATAATATTATTAAACTAGGCTACTAGAAGCTATTATAGATAATAGTATAAGGTATTAAAAGTTCCTAAAATACGCGCGGTTAAATAGGGAGGTTAAGTTAAGACTAGGTAATAATTAAGATTATAAGTCTCTATAATTATATAGATAATTTATTAATCTATTTATTTATTAAGGAGTAGTTAGAAATAATACTATATATATAAACTACTATAATTACTATTATAAGAGTAAAATTACTATTATATTTTAACTTAATAATATTAGGGTTAGTAGTTAAAGGTATTATATAAAATAAGCGTAGATAATAATATAATAGAGGTTTATAAAGATAACTATATACGCGTATATAGTAATAAAAGTTATTAATTCTACTATATCTATATACTATAATATAGTATTATAGATTCCGGCCCCTAGCGCCCAAGAGCTAGCACTTATACTTAATAGTTTAGGGCGCCACTAGCCGCGCCTAGCCGTTAGGGCTTCTATCCCCGAATTACTAATATACTAGTAAGCTCTAAATATTAGGCTACTTAGGATTATATATAAAGGTAAAAAAATAATAGGTTTACCCCTTTTTAGACTATTATTATAGCGTCTTATATTCTCGCTTTTATAGTACGTAGCCTTCCTAGTATTATTAATAGGAGGATAGTTACCCTACTACTAATATCTTTAAGCGAGATATCTAGATTAGTACTAAGCCTATCTATTAGGCTAGAGTAGTAGTCTACCTAAATAGTCTATTAATTCTAATAATACTAATTTAGGTTATTAAGCTCTATTAATATCTAGATATTAGTAGCCTAGTAGCTAAATAGATATCTACTATTAATAGTATAATTAAAGAAATCGGGCTAGATCTAGATATTAATTAGCTAATTATTTAAATTATATTAACTATCTTCTAGCCGTTATTAAAATAATTTAGAACTATTTATAACTAAGCGGATTCGGGTCTAGAAAATAACTAGGAAAATATATTAAATAGTCTTACTTATATCTATCTTATATAAAGTTAATATCTTATTACTCGCTAAGACCTACTATAACCCCGAGGTATATACTCGCTAGTAATATACTAGTCTAGTTCCTACTTAGGGTCGCTACCCTCTTCCTACTCTAGCTTATTATCGCTACTAATTAAGGTATATATAAGGACTCTATATAGGCTAATAGGCCCTAAAAAGGACGCCGAGGTATTTGGATTATTACCTGAATACCCCTATTCTTATAGGTATGCATGCGCGTATACGTACCGGTAGCGTACCGCTAACGGTAGGCTATGCAGCCATATAACCCTTACAATTATCCCTCTCTCTAGAGCCTTCGCCCTAAAGGCTAGGGAGTAGTGGCGTAAATATATATATTATTCTAGGATAGCTATACTAACTATTAGGGCCTTATTAGCCTAATTATAACTTATAGCTAGGGTACGTAACCTAATTAATATAGGTAGCGGGCGCGCTAGCCCCTAATTAACGGCTTATAGCTAGGGCGTATAGCCTAATTAAAATAGCTTATAACTAGGGCGTATAGGCTAATTAATAGCTTATAGCCGGGGCGTATAATCTAATTATAATAATAGTACGGGATTAACCTACCTACGGGGGTCTTATTACCCAAAGAAGAATGGTTCTAGCGGTTATACCGCCTAAGGAATAGCGTCTATAACGCATCGCGTACGTATAAATAACGTGATTTTACCCCTGAGTAACGAAATTTAACTGCCTACAGTATAATTTAAACCTACAGTATAATTTTCTAACCCCTTAACTCAGCTACCTATTACGCCTAGCCCCCGGAACTAGCCCCTGAATAATTAGTCCTAAGGCGATCCGAATATAGTATAAGGACTCTATATAGGCTAATAGGCCCTAAAAAGGACGCCGAGGTATTTAGATTATTACCCGAACACCCCTATTCTTATAGGTATGTATACGCGCATGCGTACCGGTAGCGTACCGCTAACAGTAGGCTATACAGCCATGTAACCCTTATAGTATACTAGGCGAGCGTACTAGCGATATAGTTCCGTCGTGATATATATAGTAGATGGTTACCTAGAAGCTAATAGCCGGCTAGTAGGAGGCGGTTATACTATAACTATTTACTAAATAGAAATAGGAGTGGATATTAGAGGGCTATATAGGAAGGATATTAATCTAGGATTAATATAAGGCCCCCCTTAATAGTTTTAATATAAATATCCCACTTAATCCGGCCTCTTATAGCGTTATTAGGAGTTATTATAATATAAGCGACTTCTATAAAGGTAGGGCGGTTATAAGTACCCTTATCCTATTATTTAGGATTTAGCTATTAAATATAAACGCTTATAATATTAATAGGATATTATAATTTATTCTCCTTAAGGCGGTTATAATAGGATTTAAAACCCTAGATATATAGGTTAATAGACCGGAGGGTATACTAAGCGGAAGTAAGGGTATCTTAATTTAAATTATTAAAATATTAATAGTAAATATCTAGTTACTCCTATATATTATCTAGTATATAGATCTAGGCGAATTTTAGCCTAAGGCTATTATTAATAATAAGAGGACCTATTAGATAATAGATAGACCCTTAGATCTAGAAGGTAGTTTAACTAATATAGGTATTAATATTAATTATATCGTTACTAGTAAAGGATAGATAGTTATTATAACTAATAATATTATCTAAAAATTCTTTATTATATATAATTCTCCTTCTTATAAACTATCTATTAATAATTATACTATCTACGTCACTTAGTAATTTATTTATAAATTATACCCTAAGCTTAGCCTCCTTTTCTAGCCCTTTAGGTAATAAGTTAATATCGCCTAGCTTATATAATTAGTTAGAAGATAGCTAATTATTCTTCCTACTATTATAATATAGCTATTAGCTATCCCCTATAATACTATTTTTTTTATAATAGTATATTATAGTATAGATATCTATTTATAAGGAGGTTGAATAATTTATTAACTAGGTAGGGTACTATATCTCCTACTATCTAGGGACCCCTATATACTTAATATCCCTAACCTAGCGTCCGCCCCTAATATATATTATTCTAACGCCGGTATAAGCCTTATTAAATAGGGGGCTAGTACTTAGTATTATTATCTTAATTAGCCTACTAGGAGGCGTGCTAGTAACGCGTATCTAGATGATATTTAGGAGCTAATAGAGGAGCGATTTCTTAGGGGGTCTCTTCAAAGATTAAGGAAGTAGGTTATTAAGGATTCCTAGGCGGAATAACTACTTAAATAGTTATATTAGTAACTACTATATACTACTAGGGAGTAATACCCTTATTAAAGTAGCTATTAGGGTAAGTACCTAATAGTATTTCTCTAGGGCGAGGTTCTATTAATATAGTATATCTAGGGTTTACTAGTAGGTTCCTAGATTTAACTTATATTCTAGAATTAATCTTCTTTAGACGTCTAATACGCCTTATACTATTACTCTTATAAGATTTAACCCTCTTATTAATAGTATTAGGGTGTAGCTTAGAAAGAGCTACGCGCTTAGAAGGTATTAATAGGGAGCTAGAGGAGCTATATTTAGTATAAGAAGGGTAATAATATATACTTTAAAGATAACTAGTATAACTTATAAGGTATAGATTATAAGGGGGAGGAATAATATCTATAATAAGGTATTTAATAATAAAAATAAGGTAGGAAGAAAAAATTAGTTAGGCGGTAGGGATATATTAAGATATTAGATAGTTAGACTAATTTTAGTAGGTAAATCTATTTATTCTAATATATCTTTTAAACTATTATATCGATTTTTATTATTTTTAAAGTATTAGATAGGTAAAAGTAAGCTATATAACTTTATTTAAATAGAAAATATTATAAAGCGCTATTATATAGGTAGGTAGAATAAGAAGAATTATTAGAGTTTTAATATTCGCGCTAGTCTAGGAAAGGAATCTAGGGGACTTATTAACTAACTAATAAGTAGCGATAAGCTTAGGGTCCTAAATTATATATATTCTATTATAGTAAGAAGATAAGGTTACTATTATTAGGTCTTTAAGGTAGTTAGTTCCTATAACTTAATAATAGTTTAGGGTATCCTTAAGCTTACTCCTACTAGTAATAATACTCCTATTATATTAAAGGACTTCCTTAAGGCTAAGTCCCTTATAAAATATAATAAATATCGCCTTATTAAGGGGTTTGATAAGGCTATTAGCTAACTATTAGTTTATAAGAATATATTCAAGGTTAATAATTCTAGTAATAATTTACTCCCTTATCTAGTAATAATTTACTCCCTTATCTAGTAATATTAGAGCTTAATATACTTAAAATAAATATAGAACTTAGGGTTCTTTATAAGGGTAATTATACTTTAGTTATTATTATAAATAATTACTATCTTAGGTACTTCCTTAGAATAGAGTTAATTAAGGAGGTTCCTTAGTTAGATAGCTTCTTTAAAGGCTTATATCTAGTTAATATATTCTACTTTATATAAGGAAAAGGCTATTATAGCCTATTACTTAAAAGACTAGTTAAGGGTTATATTATTAATATTAAAGATATAGCCTAAGGTTAACTTATATATATTATAATAACCTACCTAGTTAGAGTTAATATACTTAATAAGGTCTTATAAGGAGCCTTAGAATATAAGCTAAAATTTAATTATAATATATAGATATTAAAAGATATACTTAATAGCTAACTAATGTAACTTATTAGGGTTAATAATATAATAGCTAATAGCTAATACCGCGTAAGTAATATTAAGCTAAGTTTTTAGTATAATATATATAAGAGATCTTATAACCTTTTAATAATTCTTCTTAAATATAGGGTTTACTTTATACTTTTTTATTAGCCTTTTTTAGGTAAGTATTAATTTTTATTAGTATAGTAACTTACTTATATTCTTATCTATTAAAGTCTTATAATATCTTCTTAATATAGGCTATCTAACCTAGTTATAGTATTTATTATTAGCGGTCTTAAGTAATTATTATACTAAGGTAGTAGGTATATAGACTTAAATCTATTATCTTAAATTAATTATTTAAGGTATTTTTAATCTATTAAATAGCCTACTTATTTAGACTTATAATTAAGATATTATTTATATACAGAGCTATTAAGGTCCCTTCCTTAAGGTTAATAAAGATATTTAAGTTAATAGATAATAGTATAAGGCCTAATTCCTTTATAAAGTTAATAAAGGTATAATATTATACTTATAATAACTACTTAAGTTTATAAAGAGCTTTATAAAGGTAATAGACCCTTTTTCCTTACTTATAACTTATAGGTTAATTAATATAAATCTCCTTATTAATATTATTATAAAGGAAGGCTATCTCAATATATATTTACTCTAAATCCTAGTTTATAATAGCTATTAAAGTAAAGATAGCCTTATAACTTATAAGTTTTACTATTAAAGTAAAAGTTTTATTATAATTAATACCTTTATATTATTTAAACTTATAAATAACTTAGTATACCTTATAATATATAACCTATCCCTAAGGGTTATACTTTAAGGTATAAACCTATTTACCTCCTAAGGTATATTTACTTATAAGTAGATTAATAACCTTTTAAGTATTATTTCCTTATAGGGATTTAACTTTGTTATTTATCTTAAGGCTTTATTAGATATTATAACTATCCTCTATTACCTATTAATAGGTCTTTAACTTAAATAGTTTAATTTTATTAATATTAATAAAGAGTATAAGGGCTATTATAACTAGAGGGTCTAATAATAAGTCTTATAAATCTAGTAGAGCTAGCTTAAGATAATTATATATTACCTATTAAATAACCTATTCTTCCCTCCTAATATATTCTACCTTATAAGTACGGGCTTATTATTAAGTAGGAGTTATAGCTTATTAAATAGGGTTAATATTATCTTAAACATCCTACTTCTTATTATTCTCTCCTAGAGTAGATATTTATAGGCGCTTATTTAGCTTAAAGTTTAATTACTACTACTTATTAAGATTAATATATGAAGGGTATTTCTCTATTATAATTATAAATCATAGGGGTTATATAGTAATATAAAATCAGTCCATTTTTATAGTAAGACTAATTCTTAAGAAATCTAAGAATTATTCTACGGGGGATCTAATAAACCCCCTAAAGAGACTAGTAAGCCTAGTATATTATTTCCTCTTACGGGTTAATGTAAGGATGTAACGTATACTAAGCGTATATAACATAGAACGTATTTAGTTAGTTATAATAATTACCTCCTCTCTTAAAGAAACTCGCCCTTAAGTTTAATATAAATAACTTATTTAATTAAGTTTAATAAAAACCTTTAAACCTATTATAAGATATAAGGAAAAGAACTTAATAAAGCGAGATTATAACCTACGTAGTAATTATAATATATAGTACTTATAACTTTATATTATAGTATAGCTATCTATTATAGGTAGATATTATAATCTAAGGTATATATATTATATATAATAATTTTACGTGAATAATGATAATAGCTATATTAATATAGTCTTAGCGCCTTAGTAGTATTATTATAATACCTAAAATTTTCTTCAATACTTTCTCCCTTATAATTATTATTAATATCTTTCCTAGGTACTTAGTACCCTCTCTTCTTATACGTGTATAATATATATAATATACGTAATAATAGCTAATTATATAATATAATATCTAATATGTTAATATCTTAAGTATTACTTATAAGTTAGTTTACTAGCTCTTTATATAAATATAGCTAATATAATATAGCTTAATCTAATATAAAATATATATAGTACGCCTAGCTCTTATAATAGAAGCTAAAGTAGATCCTAACGCCTAGTTAGGTAATTAAATAAATAAGGATTTAATTAAAACCCCTATTAAAAACCCTATAGAGATTCCTATTAAAAATCCTATTAAGGAGCCTACTCCTTAGTTATATAAGCCTATCCCTAAGCCTACTACTTACCCTAGCTCCGCCGTAAGTATTAATAACCTGTTTAGCCTAGATAATAATCTAGTTATACCTACTTATTATCCCTCTTTTATAGATATAAGTACTTAATCATATCTTAACTATATAAATAATATAAAGTAGTATATTATTCTTACCCCTACTTCCCTAGCTACGCGCAAAATATATATAAGAGGTATATTTACTATATTAATAAAGGACTTATAAAGTATAGGTATTTATAGTTATATTATACTTAGTACGTATATTAATAGTATAGGTAATACTATATTTATAATTACTAATAATATAATCCTAGTTTATAATAAGGTAACTAAGCTCCGTTAATTAATTAATAACGCGGATTATCTAGATACTCTAGAGGATAAATTAAAGCTTTAAGTAGTAGGTATTACCCTTATAAATATTATAGTTATTATCTACTTTAAGCTGGCTTCTTATAATTATATCGCGGTACGTCTTAATAGTAAAACTAAATTAATAAGTATATTAGAAGTATAGATTATAATTCTTTAAATGATAAAATATATTAATAAAACCCTTATAGGTATTTATAATATTAAGTAAGCTAAGGTATAATTTCTTATACTTCTACTATATTTATTAATTATTATAACTACTACTTATATATCCTTAGGTAGGCCTTAAGCCCTTAGCCTCCGGCCTAGAGGATAAGATAGATATAGATAAGGAGGAGTAGATACCTAGTATACTAATATTATATTACCTATACTTATATAGGTAGCTAAGTAAGCTTTAACTACTTAATACTAGGTTCCCTTCTTCTAATTTAATTATATAGTTTTTTATTTCTTTCCTAAGTTATCCTTATATACTAGCGCCCCTAGGGCGTTTTACCTACTCTTAATAGGTAAGATAAAAGAGATTAATATTATTTATACTTACTTTTAGGTAACTAATTAAATATCCTTTATTATATTCTCTAATTCCATTTTAATATTTATAACTCCTATTTATAATAATAGTGCTTTTACTTTTTATTAAAGTCTTCGCGTATTTCTTATATCTTCTAGATTTTCTTCTATAACTTATTAATTATATTAGGGAGGATATCCCTCCTACTTAATAAGATACTAGAGTTTACCCTTCTTTATCTTCTTATTTAAAATCTCTTTTAACTCCTACTACTTATTATTATTAATAAGTTCTAGAGGTAGTAGCTTAGGTATAAAGGTATTACCTTACCTATATTAAAATAGTAGGAGTGGAACACTTAGTTGATTTATCTAAGACTATAAGAGCATCTATCTATATATGCTAAGACTCTATACTTAGTTATCTTAGTAAACCTTCCTTGCTAAGAGAATATTTTAATACTCCTATATAATTACTAGAAGTCTTAAGAATTAATAAGTAGAAAAATCTAACGCTAGGTAGTAAGAGTAAACCCTACTATATCTAAAAATAACTATATTAAACTAAAAGTTAAAAACGACTAAGTTATTTAGAATAGACTATTTTTATCTAGAGCTCTTACCTAAAAGTTCTACTTTTTATAGAAATATAATTATTTAAGATTTTTATTTTAGGATAAAGCTATATATACTAGAATTATATTAAAACGTAGTTAGACGTACTATAAGAGGGTAACTATTAATAGTTACTAGTAAGAGTTAACCTCTAGGCTTAGTAGGATAATAGTAGCTAGGTGAGTAGCTACGAGGTATAATATCACCGTCATTATTATACTATTTTAGGGTAGATACCTTTAAGCTAGTATCCCCGTAGCCGTTAATTAAGTAGCCGGAAATAGCGTAATAATAGTAATAAGATATAGTTAAGGACCTAGTTTATAATAAAGCGCTAATTAATTAATAGGTAGAAGGGACGAAATACTATAGGATTTAAGGTAGAAAATAAGCTAGTATAGCAGCGTTTAGCCGTAATAATAGCGCTAACTACGGGCTTACGTCCTTATAACTATTAGTAGAGTGGCCTAGAATAATTTAACAATAATAAAGATAGTAGAGTACTTAATTAATAAGACGTTAGTTAATAGAATAAATACGTACTTAATTAATAAGGCGTTAGTTAATTAATAAATATTATAAGATTTAAGGTAGTTATACCCTAGAGGGTTAACTCTAGGAGTACCCTAGAATATTATAATTATAAGAAAACTACCTTCTATTATTAGAGGTGTAATAACTTTACTAATTAGCTAATAAAGTCTTAGTTTAAACTATATATACCTAGGGGTATAATTAAGCCTTAGGCCTATTAATATAATAGTTAATAGTATTATTAGCGGGTAATATTATTAATAGTTATTAGTTAATAGTATTATTAAGGCCTAAAAGCTCCGGTAATTATAAGGTATTATAGCTGTTATATATAATTAACTTAGTACTCTATACTTATTAACGTAGTCTCTTTTAGACTAATTACCTCCTTAAAGATAATAAAGCTATTATAATTAAGGGCCTTAATAAGGCTATTAGCTACCTATTTATTAATAGGAGTCTACTTAAGGTTAATCTTACTATTAGTAATTTAACCCTAGATCTAGTAATATTAAATATTTATATACTTAATATAATTATAAAAAAGCGGGTTCTTTATAAGTATAATTATACCCTAACTATCCCTAAAGATAATAACTATTTAGAGTATATTACTAGTAGGATAGATTTAATCTAAGAGAGTTCTAAGTTAAATTACCTCCTTTATAGCCTATATCTATTTAATATATTTAGCTTTATAAGTTAATAGTACTACTATTACTTAACGCTTAAATAACTAAGAGATAATACTACTTTTAAGGTTAAAGACGTAGCTAGAGGTAGACTTCCTAATATTATAATCGCTAGCCTAGTCTAAGTCCGTCTATTTAATAAGGCTTTTTAGTAACCCTTTATAAGTAAGTTACTAGTAAATTATAAACTAGAGGTAGTAGAAGATATATTTTACTACTCTAAAGTATTTCGCCGTAGGGTTTAATAAGTAGTAAGAGATTACTAAGATTATATAGGTAATATTAAGTTAAGTACCTAATATTATATATATAAGAGAATTAATAGCTAACTAGTATTATTTAAAGAGGTCTAATAGAGCTATATACCCGTCTTTAGCTAATAGAAGCTAGGCAGTAATTTCTATTAGGGTTATAATAGGCTTTAACTCTTATATTCTATAGTACCTAAGGAAATATTCTACGTAGGTAGCTTACCTTAATTATAATATCTAATTAACCTAATCCTAAGTTACTATTATATTAAGGTAATAGCTATATAGACCTAAATCTATTATATAGAATTTAGCGCTAAGGGCGTCTTTAATCTACTAGATTTTAGGCTTTAAAGGCCTAGTAATTAGTATATTATCTACGTAGAGAGTAATAATAGTACTTAAAGAGGTATTAATAAATATATTAAAGTTAGTATTAATAGATTTAAGGCTAATCTCCTTTATATATTTTATAAAGTAGTTATATTAAACTTATAATAACTATTTTAATTTATAAAGGGCTTTATTTAACTTATATACCTTCCTAGGGTACTACTTATTATACCCTATAAGTTATTCTATATAGATTTCCTTATCTACCTATTTATAGAGGAAGGCCGTCTTAATATCTATCTATTCTAGGTCCTAATCTTTAGTAGTAGTAAGGGCGAAGATAGCCTTATAACTTATAAGCTTAATTATAAAGGTAAAGGTTTTATTATAATCTAGTCCCTTATATTATTTAAGTCCTTAAATAACCTATTAAGCTTTATAATAAGTAATTTCCCCCCTTTTACCACGTTTTAAGGTATAAACCTATTTATTATAAAGGATAGTCTAATTCTTTAATAGGTTAACTAGCTTCTAAGTATCATTTTTAATAAAGGAGTTAAATTTATCTATTATACTAGCCTTCTATTATTTTTAGTAGGTATAATTTACTATAACTTCCTTAAATATCTTAGATTTATAAGGTTCTTAATTAATAGCTTTAGATACTATAATATAGTATAAATAGATATCTAATAATAGGTCTTAAGGGATAAGATAGGGGTAATTAGGCTAGATACTATCTACTTATAAGGTTTTATTAGAGGTTAAGGGCGGAGTCGCTAGCGTTCCTACTATTAAAGGAGACTCTATAGATTAAAGGGTTTAAATTCCCGCTAATTCTAGCCTTAAATCTATTATTAAGGGCCTTAGTTATACTAATTAAATAAAGTTATTAATATCTATTAAATTTATAGGTAGGAAGGTATTAATAGGATAATACTCTTTAGCCTTATACTCCCCTACTATTAATACTCTACGCGTTAGGGGACTAATAATAATAGGTAGTATAAGGAGTAGGCTATCCTTTTCCCTTCCCTAAATAACCCGTAAGGCCCTAATAACCCGCTTATTAGGTATTAATATTTTATAAATATAATTACCCTTAAAACTAATAAGGGTACTAAGTTTAATTTAATCCTTTTTATAACCCTAGCTAATAGCCGGTTTTTAATAGTTAGTATAGCCCTTTATTCTAATATATTTAATAAAAGAGAGATAAGGGTAATAGCTAGTATAGGCCTTATATAATATAAGCTTTTAACTAAATATAAGGCTCCTATTTTATAAGTAGTTAGCCGCGAGGATAAGTTTAGGCTAGAAGTCTATATTAAGACCTATATCTTATAAGATAGTACTTACTATTAATTAGAGGATTTAGCCTAGATATTTAGTAGCTCTATTACTTTTAGAGTTTCTAGGGACTATAAGCTCTTATAAGATATTATAATTAACGCGGTAAGAATTAAAGTTATAATCTTTATATTTACTATTATAATTAGATCTTAAGTAATTTATAATAATATTATTATATTTATTATAAGCTTAATAATATTCAAAGGTTTTAAAAATCTTACTTTTTACCTTTACTACTTCTACTTTAGACCGCTTATCTTAATTATTAAGGAAGGTAATAAAGTAACGGCCTCTCTTATAACCTCTAGGGGTATAAGGGCTTAAGATATTATTATAAATAAGGTTAAAAGACCTTCTTCCTAGTTATATATAAGCTTTATATAGTACCTACTTTACTTTTTAAATATTATATAACGGGTATAAATCTTTATTAATAAGTTCCTTAGTAAGGTTAATTTCTTTAAAGAGATAGGTAAGTTTCCTAATATTTTAATAACCTAAATAGCCTATATAAGTATATTATAAATTAAGGGTTTTATTATTAATTTAGCCCTTTAAGCCTAAGGAGTCTAACTTTAAGTCTAAGTCTAAATATTTTAAAGTAGGAATAATATTATCTACTATATTAGCTTACTCCTTCTACCTTAATATAATATAAAGTATAGCGACCTTAATAAGGACTTTAATAACCCCTTTTAAGGGGGAATAGGGTATTTTTAATACTAGAATAGATATTTATAATACTATCTTTATAAATAGTATAGTATAAGAAGACTCCTATATATGTAAGTAGTAAAGATTATTATCTTATAATTAGGTTATAATACCTTACTTACTAATCTTAATACTATTTTAAATAATTTAAAGAGGTACTAAGGCCCGCTAGAGCTATCTTTATAAGATTAGATTAATAGGTAACCTAGGGATATAAAGGTAGTTAGTAAGAATTTGATCCTTTCTTCTTCTATCTATTATTATAGGAATATAGACCTTACTAATATCAAGGGGGTAGTAAGTACTATTAATACCTTTAATAGGTTAGATATTATTTAGTAAGGGATTAAGTAAGTAGTATTTAATAAAACTTATATAAGAGGGTATTAAATACGCTAAGTAAGTAGTATAAAGTATCTACTTCTTAGATTAGGCGTCTAACTTAGTAGTAAAAGCTACGCTAATATCATCTTAAAAAGTTATATAGGTTTTAGCCTTAGAGTTACTATTATTATAACGGCGTTTCTTATTAGGCTTATTATTAAGTTTATCCTTATCCTTAGAGGATTATTTCCCCCTATTTATTTTACCTTTAGCGCCTTTATTTCCTCTTCCCTTACTACTACTAGCGTTAGTCTTTATAGCTAGCTTACTATTCCTAAGCTTAGAGTATTCCTTTTAAGTATAATAATATATATAGTAATAAGTATAATATTTAATAAGCTTTTAAATAAGCTAGGTATTAAGTCTAGGTATAGCTCTATTTTAATTTTTAATTAGAATAGTAGGACTAGTAGTAGTAGGAGTATAAGTAGCTATTTTAGTAAAGTTTAATTCTTCTTAGTTAGTTAAGGGGTTAGTTACTATCTAAATAAAGCGCCTAGTAGCGTACTTAAGGGAATAAGCTAGCTAGATATAGTATATAAAATACCCTTTATAGGCTTTACTAAGACCTATATAAAAGAGGAAGATAAGGAAGTTTATTTCTAGCTTTAAGTAGGTAGATATTAAGGTAATTTTATTATAAAGAGACTTAAGGCGGGCTATAAAATCTATAATATCTTTATATTAGCTAAGGTCTAGCTTAAGTAGCTAGCGGTATAAGTTATTAAGGATACTAGAGCCTACTAGTTTATTATTAGTCTCAAGGGCTTCTTATAATATATAGGTATTTTTAATATCCTTATAATCTATAAAAAGATTATCACTTAAGCGGCTCTTTATAATATTAATAGCTAATTTATATCTAAGCTCCTACTTTACTAGCTCCTTAGAAGTAGATTTATAGGTTTTAATATTATTAATTATTAGATAGTTAGGGAGAGCTAGAGTAATAGGAGCTATAGCCTAGTCTACCTTATAAAATTTAAAAAGATAAGTAGATATTAAGTATTTATATATTTCTTAGGTCTATACTTAGAGCCCTTCTAGTCCTTTAAGCTTTTTAATATAGAGTAGTAGGCTATTAGTCTTATTTATAATAATAGTATTTTCTTCTAATATTACTTTTTATAAGGGTAAGTATAAGCTTTAAAGGGTTAATTTAAATTAAGTAGAGTTACCTAAGGAAGGGGAACTATTAAAGAGGTATTAAGGTATATAATCCTAACTATTTTAATTAAACTACTTATATTTATATTACCTAGCCGCCTTATTAAGTATAGCGTTATACCTTAGAAAGTTATACTTAAAGATATAATAACTTTAATAGGTTTAATTTTATTATTACCTAAATGTCATAGTAACTAATGGCCGTAAGCTAATTTTATATATATGTGGTTAATTAGCTATTAAGGATTCTATTAAGGAATGACTAGAGTATAGTACGGAAGGCTTCCGCACCATGATATAAAAGCTACAATAATGCCGATAAATAATAACAAGGTAACGCCTACGTTACTAACCCACGCTATAAAAGGCAAACCTTTCTTTATAAGAGTAAATAGTAATGCCCTTATACTTTACCAACCCTGCGTAATTTGCCATGAGGCCGTCGCTTATAGTTACTGATAAGGCCCGAGGCCTTAGAAAGATCCTTTTCACTATATTAAACATTGTACTTATAGCTATAGCCCTTCTATTTAATGAGATACTAAGTCTTACCTCTGCTAATCCGCTTACCTATAATAGCCTCCAGTTCGTAGACGTCTGATTCGGTGGCATTAAGGCTGTCATTCTCGATGACGGGAGGAGGGTATATGTCTCTAAGACGTTTATAAGGATCCAATCCCTTTACGGAAGGCTCTAACTGAGTAATTAATACGACAGGATAGATCCTTGTTAATAAAGGAAGCTATAGACGATACGCTAACGGACCCACACGTTTAAGAAATAGGAAAGGTCCTATACGTTAGTTATAAAGTTTATAATTTAAAATACCCGGAATCTTATAGCTATTTCCTAGTCGCAAGTATACTATATTACCCTTATTTAACGACAGGGGTTGATACTTAGAATTATAATGGATTTTAGTAAAGACATTTACGAAAGCTATAGATTCCTCGGCCTAGTTACGCTTTATATAGCGTAGCCTATTAAAGTCTTTAACAGGTAGCTGTACGAGTATGCCTAATATATCCCGTATATTAAACCTAATAAGGACCTCGTTAGGAGAGACCCCCGTTAATTAGTTCTTAGAATTATTAATATAGCCCTATAGATAGGGTAGAACGGCCGTCTAATTAACTGCGTCGATACTCGCTTATTCGGAGGCATAATATTTTATATAGCGATTTCGACTGTCTAATTTATTCTTTTAGATTATCCGTCGGTTTACGCATAGTACGAAGTTAATATTAGTAGATCGCAGCCTAACTTTTAAAAGACCGCCCGCTAGAAAGAAGACATAAATTTAGAATCTCTATCGCTAATAATTCTATAAGGCACTCCCTAACCGTAAGCTATTAATGCCGCTAGGACGATATCAGCCTACTAGCTTATAGACCATACGGACTGCCTAGGAAGTAATAGCAGGCGCTTAGAAAACTTATTAGTTATTATAAGTAGGCTATCGAAGCCTTCTATAGTTATTAGCAATGCGACTATAAAGTCTATAGCTATTATATAGAACGGAATAGACGGCCTGTTAAGAGGGAGTAAGCTGCTATAAGGTTTATAGCGCTTAGTCTAGTTTAATTAATAGGCGGGGCAGTAATTAATATACGTTCGCAAGTACTTTAATAGATAGCGCACGTATATTAAAGAGACTATTCGGTTATACGTATAATAGTAGCCGCCATGGTACTACTTATTATATACCAGTTCGAAGACCTCCTTCTCTAAGGCCTTTAGTATACAAAGTCTTTCCCTTCTATTATTAAAATTCGTGTAGTAGATAAGCCCGTCCCGTAATTTAAATTATAACCCTAGCTACTTTACTTTATTATTATCTTCGCTACTAATATTAATAAGGTCCTTATTAATCCTTTAAAGTAATTATAGGACTTAATACTACTAGGTGTCTTCTTAATAGGCTTATATAAGTTTTTACTTAAACGTTACTAATATCTTAATAAGGGTAATATGGTAAGATAACGATTATTTAACCTTCTATAGGTATAACTCGTTAAAAGCTTCTGTACACAAGGCATTAAGCGTCCTAATAGCCTCGACTAGGGGTATATCTACTTATAGTCTTAAGAGAGCGTCTGGGACTACGTTAGATTTACCGGATTTATATTTAATAATTAGCTTAAATTAGGAGAGATATAACGACGCTTAAATAAGACGTAAATTTAACTTATCTATAAACGAGGATATAAGGCTTATTTATCGTGAAATAGGAACTACTAATAAGTAATTAGTATAAATAATAGTAGGCGGCTTCTTTAACGACTTAATTAGGTGACGAGTACGCTTAACGACTTATATAATACCGGCGACTTCTAGCTCTATTAGCCAATAATTTTATTCGGCTTAATTTAGTATTTTACTAAGGAATATTATTAGCTCGACATCTATCCTATTAAAACCTTCGACGACGTTACCCTTAACGTGGTAAACTATAGCTGCGAAGCCCTATTTCTTTAAAGCATCTAGGTTAATAAATAAGATCCTTATTTCATTAAAATAGATAAGGAAGGTAGAGCTATTAAAGGCTACCTTTAAGTCTTTAAAGGCTTCTAACTCCGCCTCTATAGGCTCGTATACAGCCCGTGCCGACTGCGTCTTCCTAGTAAAACCCTTTATACCCTTTAGTAGAGTGCCAGTAAGATCGGTTTTACGGTATTATAATAGATTTACTCTCTAAGTATATCGCGGGATCGACGTCCGTAACTAGCCTATTAGGCCTAGGAAGAATTTAAGATCCTTTAATAATAATAGAAATAGAAGGGAGCTAATAGCTAGAAGCTTTTCTTCTAAAGTAGATAAGCCTAAGGAATTAACCCGTTACCCGAGTAGAGTAATAGATAGGTACCCTAAGAAGGTCTTTATAGGGTTAAGGCTAATTCGCTTATCACGGAAGAGTGTAAATAGCCTACGTAAGTAGGTAAGGTACTCTAATAGGCTAGCTAAGAAGGCTATTATATTATCAATATATACTTTAGTAAATACCCTATATAATCGGAGAAGTTTATTAGTTTAACGCTAAATATATAGTAGCGACCCCTTATACCCTATTAGGGCAACGTTATACTATTCCTACCTACGGTAAGAAACCATAGTAAGTTTATATTAATCCTTTCTTTATACGCTAAACTAGTAAAACTAGCCTATACCATCTATTATTAATATATATGGATAGCCTATAACAGCTAATATAAGTTTAGATTATAAGGGTAAAGGGTAACTATCTAGTTAGGTAATTTTATTAAGGCCCCTAATATCGACTACTACTCGACCTTTACGTCCTTCAGTTATATTACGCTAAATAATAAATATAGGATAGCTAAAGGGCGTAGGCTAATTAGCCTATATTATTTTATCCTAAGTATATAATTTATTAAATATCTAATTAATAAGATCCCGGTCTTTCTAGCTAATAGGATAAACTCGGGTAGGTTTAGACACTACGTTAGGCTTTAGAGGGATAGGTATCTACTCTTCCTCCGGAATATTAATAGTTAAGCCTCGATCTATCTAGATTTCTAGGAATTCGGTGGCCACGGTTACGATTTATTTTACTATATTAGGGAGGCCGTAGATAGTAATACCGCTAGGCTAAATATATTCGAGAGAGGGATTAATTAAGGCCCTTATTATTAGAGTAGAGACTAGTATAGTAGGCTATATAATTATAGGCTTCACGATCCCCGCGTAAGCTATAACTAAGGCTACGAAGCCTTTCGTAATAGAAGACTTCCAGCCGCTAGTATTACCAGTTATAAGGGGAGCGTCTACTAGGGTAGCGAGGTAAGTACTATCTTAGTTATATTTAATAAGTGAACTAAGGCGGGCCTTACGGGGTAGCCGCACTAGAGTAGCCGAAGAGCTCGGTATATAAACGAAAGAAATGGTGGAATCAGCGATATAGGTATAGACGCCCCTATTACTAAAGTCCTAGGCACATTCGGGTTTAAAGAGGAAGTCTCTATTAGAGGGAATCTCTCCCTAATAGACTACCGGGACCCTTATAGTCGTATAAGGAGGAATGATAACGGTAGACCTAGCTTTAATAGTATACTTCGTATTAAGTAACAAGCGATTATAAATACTAATAGGAGTATTAAGGCCCTAATAGGAATTAATAGTTAGATTATAGTCGGCGAGGTTAAGAATTATTTATTATAGAACTAATATATCTATGCCTATAAGTAAATTAGCCTTTAGATCTTTAACTATATAGACTTCTATTACTATCGAGGCCATAGCCGCCTTTCTACTAATAGTACCCCTAATATATATCTTAACTAGAGTATATTCGTTAGTATTTATAATTTTATTACTAACTCCCCGTATAGGTATTAGTAATACTAATCTTTTAATAGCAGCGTTAGGAAGGACCTTATTTAGATAGAATTAATTAATCAGGGTGACTAAGTAACCGCTATTAAGGTAAACCTCAGTCTAAGCTAATATAACGGTAGTAGGTATAGACTATAAGATACTAATAGTCGCGTATTTCCAACCGCAAAATCTATAACTAGGTGCCTTCCCTTAGTCTAGTATAATAGCCGAATCTACGAGTATAAGTACTTACGAAGTAGTATAGTTTACTATAAGCTTTACTATTAAACCTAATAAGGACCTCGTTAGTAAAGAAGTTATAGTTAAAGGCTTCTATATAGTCTAGTACTACTATTATAAGTAGCTGAAGAGCTTATTTCGTAAGGTAAACGTAGACGCGTATAAGGAATAGATATACGTTATTAGTTTTAACTAGGAGATAAAATTTACCTAAGGCATATTATTATTAAGGTTAATAAGGTCGTTATTATTTCCACTTAATAGCTTATTACCTATATTATAGGAGTCGTTATAGTATAAGGGATCCTCTTACTACTTACCCTTAGCCTATAAGGTATAATACTACTAGTATCCCGATTCTTTAAATCCTTTAGGGAAGTCTTCCGTAGTATCCTTAGCGGAAGCTTAATAAGCCCTTTAAGAAGAGAAACGAGGTTAGCGGCTATCCTATAGCCGACTACCCGTTTACCTATTAAATTAGCCTCGCCCTTAGCCTTATCCGAATCTTTCTAGTTAGCGTAGGCGAAGGGGTAGTCGTGAATCTAACTCATTTATAAGACTTACTGTAATCTATAGTTTTTAAGCGGGAGGTAGGATTTATAGAGCGTTTTAACGATACTAGTAAGGTGGCTACTAACTTTATTAGTAAGCTTGATTATTTTAAAAAGGTAGAGCGTAAGGACGAGTATTACCGTATAGCTAGTTCCTAGGCCGATACGGCTAGTAGCCTGCTCTATTAGGAAAACCATACTAACTATATTGCCCTATAGGTCTACCTTCGTTAAATACACGACCTTGTCGGTTATTCGGAGTACTACTACCGGAGTTGCGGTGCCTAGCGGTATAAGCCTACTATTCGTACTTTACTTTATCTAAGTTAAATAGGAAGTCATTAATAGTAGTCTAATTAGTAGCACGACGAATATCTCGACGTAATTCGAAGTTAATAGCATTATAAATGATATTAAGCTATACTTTAGTAGGTTAGAGCCTAGTATCCTTAGTAGCTCGCAGTATCTTAGTACTAAGTTCCCTAGGTTCTCGATAATTTACCGTATCCTTTATAGTAAATCTATTATATATTATAGTATTAATAGCTATATTTAAAGGTTATTAGAACCTTTTTAGTAGAAGCCTTACCTATTCGTTAATACTATTACCTATCTCTATAAGGCGTTAACTGTATTCCGATAATTAACCTATCTACTAGGCGAGGGCTTAGCTACGAAGACTTAGCTATAGATTTTTCCTTACTAAAGTAGGATCCTTTAGAGAGTACATCTACTTAGCACGATCTATAAAAAGGTAAATATTACGGAAGTAAGTCTCCTTACTAGTATATTTAATAGCCTTACTAGTACTTACTAATTTTCCGTTATATATAGGATCGAAGAACCCTAGATCACCCGGATTCTAACGAGGGCCTCGATTACTAGTATCCGCCGTAGCCTAGCCGTCCTAGCCGGTCTAGCCCAGTAGGCTAGGTGGACCTAGAGGGCTAGAAGGTCCTTATTAAGGAGGCTAAAGGGGGTGTTCTTAGATATACTAGGCTATTCCGGCGTTAATAGTAGCTTATATAGTCGCCTCGAGGTTAATATTCTATAATATACTTCCGGAGGAACTGCGTTCGGGTTCGAGTTCTAGTTCTAGACTAATTAGCTAATTATAGATAGTCTCTTCTACTAATATTTATCTAGTACTAGCGCCGCTAGGAATAGACGACGTGGTATTAGATATTTACTATTAGGTAGTTACTCGAGATAGCTCTAGCGATAATAGTTCGTTAAGACGCCTATAAGAGGCTTCCGTTCCTTTATTAAATTATGAGACGGCCTTACGAACTAAAGGTTTATTAATAGCCTACTTATAAGGCTAGGACGGTTCAGAATTCCTAATAATATTCCTAAGCTCTAAGGATACTAACCTAGAATAAGTGCCTTATCTCGAGGGCTTAGTTATCCTAGCCGGCCTGAGGGTATCTTTTATAATTAAGGAGATAATATAACGTGTAGATTTATTAATAATAGAAGTAAAACCGTGACTAGTCTAGATAAATTCGCTTAGCTAAAAGGCGAGTTCCGTAATTCCTTAGTCGACCTAGGAAGCCACGATAACGAGATATAGAGATTTATTAGGAAAAGCGGTGAATTTATTAGGGCCTTAGTAGAAATTCTCTGCCTTGGCACTAATTCTCTGGGAGTACGGGGAATACTCGCTGGTGAAGGCTTCTGTAGACGAGAGGTCTGCTGTAGTAGTCTTATTATGATGCTGGCGTATCTGGATGCTATCAAGGTCCTTGATAGTGAGGTACGTCGTTGTCGATGTATGGTGTTGTGTGCGAATGGATGTCTTTCCTAGGCTAGAGGACTCGCGATAATGGTGCCGTGAAAATGACGTTGGTCCTTCTCCAAGCAGTTGGATAGTACTTAATAAGGATATTAGTTATAATAGTATTACTACTATTATTATAGCAACTAATAGCCGTAAGCTGATTTTATATATGTGTGGTTGATTAGCTATTAAGGATTCTATTAAGGAATGACTAGAGCATGATACGGAAGGCTTCCGCACTATGATGTAAAAGCTATAATACTAAACTCTTTAGTAGCGGTATCTAAGGGAAAGATAGGTAGCTAATATATTTATATTTAACTAGAAGTAGAGGAGGAGCTTATAAATAATAGGCTTAAAGTACTAAAAAATAAGGGAGAATTACTTAAAAGAATATCTTTATTTAATAGAATTATAATAGGATTAGAAGATAATTATCCTAAAAAAAATAGGGGATCTAACTACCTTTTACAGCGGTTATACCTTATAATCTTAATAACTATTATATTTTAAGGGGGCTAAGAGATTATATCTTATACCTAATATAATTAGGAGTTATTATAATAAGTTAATAATCTAGTTCTTTTAACCTTTAGCTTAATAGGAGGTTCCTTACCTTCGCCTTAAGATTTATAAGTAGCGGTAGTATTAAAGTATACTAATAACTACTTAGCTAAGGCTATATTAACTATCTTATAAGTAGTTTTTTAGAGTAGGTAAAGTAGTTTTAATATTACTTTTACCTAGTAGATTAAGGCTATACCTCCTTTCTTACTACCCTAGTATATTTATCCTACTAAGTAGGTTAGCGTTCTATATAAGTAGAATTAGTATTATTTAGTATACTTAGCTAATTAGTAGGTACTATTATAAAGAAAATCCTAGTAGTATTAACTTCCTTAAAAGAATCCTAATAGCTAGGAAATTATAACTTTAAGCCTTAAGGCTTCCCCCGACTTTCTTTAGTTAATTAATTATTATACGGTAAGCTCGCTTATTAATTAAAGATTAAGGGTTACTTATAATAAGTAGTACCTTATAATATAATACGTATAATTAGTTAATAAGTAATAAATACCCTACGTCTAGGCTTATAACCTATTAAAATATTAGTAGTAGAATACTTAATTAATTTATCTAAGACTATAAGAGTATCTATCTATATATACTAAGACTCTATACTTAGTTATCTTAGTAAACCTTCCTTGCTAAGAGCATATTTTAATATTAATATCTAAGATAACTTTATCTAATTAGCTTTAATAGTAGAAGGATTACTAAAGATTATATAGAAGAAGTATAAAAAGCTTCTAGACTACCTAATAGTAACTAGTAATTTAAGTATATCTAATATAAAGAAATATACTTAGATAAGTAAGTATTATTTATAAAAGTAGTTTAATCTATTATTATAAATAGAA
>JAABUX010003127.1_pt1 | contig 22330 bp, 20 predicted proteins | sample 5561851 | NCBI WGS metagenome assembly JAABUX01 (sample SAMN10711883, study PRJNA513361) | rock metagenome | isolation source: Antarctica rocks | place: Antarctica: Victoria Land, Richard Nunatak red sandstone | collected 2016-01-03 | reverse complement strand
TCCCACATGGCAGCGGGCAGACGATCTTGCGCGAACTGTTGCTCGCCGCTGACCACAACGCGTACCACACGGGCGAGTTCGCCATTTTGCGGCAGGTGATGCAGACGTGGCCCGCCGACCATGGCAACCCGTAGCGGTGAAGTCCCGCGTGCATCCTGCCTACCGATGCCGCAGCCTCCTGCCCCGCCGACTCGATTACACTGCAACATCTCGCCACCGATGTGCGGGGTGTGACCCTTCCACAAGGCGCAAACTGCGACGCGCGCAGCTACGAGACCGCCACTGGCGCATGAGTTCCCCACCTCGGTACCATTGCGGTGAATCCCTGGGCATCTTGCACGCGCCCTTTGGACAGTATTGGCAGTGCAATTCCGGTTCCCACGTCGCGGGGCACGGGGCACGAGGCAGAGGTAAGGAGCAAGCACAGCATGGAACGGGGAATGCGGGCGCACGGCCTGACTATCGGCACGCTGCCCACGGGGCGACAGAACGCGATCACCGATGTCACGGGGGTGCGCGTCGGGCACTGCACGGTGGCCTTCGGGGCGGGGGCGTTGCGACCGGGGCACGGCCCGGCACGCACGGGCGTGACGGCGATTCTGCCGCACGCGGGCAACCTCTTTCGGGAGAAAGTACCCGCCGCCACCCACGTCATCAATGGCTTCGGCAAGTCCATCGGCCTCGTGCAGATCGCCGAACTCGGCACCATCGAGACCCCGCTGCTCCTGACGAACACACTGAATGTGGGCCGTGTGGCGGACGCGCTGATTGACCACATGCTGACCGAAGAATCGGGGATCGGCATCACGGAAACGAGCGTCAACCCCGTCGTGTGCGAGTGCAATGACGGTGGCCTGAACGATTTGCAGGGGCGGCATGTCGGCGCGGCCCACGTCCGACAGGCGCTTGCGGAGGCGCGGGCGAGCGACGATGGCGCGCCGGTGGCGGAGGGCGGCGTGGGTGCGGGCACGGGTATGATCGCCTTTGGTATGGCGGGGGGCGTCGGCACGGCCTCGCGCGTGTTGCTGCCGCCGCATCCCGCGTACGCCGTGGGCGCGCTCGTGCTGGCAAACACCGGCAGCCTGTCGGAACTGCGCATGAATGGCGTGCCGGTCGGGCGTGCCCTCGCCGCCGATCTTGCCAGTGGGGTGGTCTGGGAGGACGAACCGGTGGACGGCAGCATTATCATCGCGCTCGCCACCGACGCCCCGACCACGACGCGCCAACTGGGGCGGCTGGCGAAGCGGGCGGCGCTGGGGTTGGCGCGCACGGGGGCAACCGCCGCGCACGGCAGCGGCGACATCGCCGTGATCTTCGGTACGCACCCCGCGAACCGCGTGCCGCTTCACCCCGCTGGCCCGACCCGCATGGTGGAAGCCATCGCCGAAGATGGCCCGCTGATCTCGGCGCTGTTCACGGCGGTGATCGAGGCCACGGAAGAGGCAATCCTCAACGCGCTGTTCGCGGGCCGCACCGTGACCGGGCGCGATAACCGCCGCGTCCCCGGCCTCCCCATCGCCCGCGCCATCACCCTGCTGCGCGGCGGGGGGAATTGAATCGAAGGCGATGTCGCAGCGCTAGGGGGATCATAGTGGTATGGTAGAGAGGAGTGGGGGCTACCATAGCCCGTAGTAGGTCATCACTAACTTCTCAGAAGAATTGCCAAATCGGGGTGACTCCACTCCGGCACCACTGCGTCGGTCACGTTCAACTACACAAGACCTAAAAATGTTTTCGATGTCATAAATATGAGTTACAGCGGATCACAGAATTACTGAGCCTTTCGGCTATCCTTATGCTGTTAGTGCCCAAGAAACGACTGGCTCAGTGTTTGCGCAATCCGCTCTAATGGTCATCTGGTAATAGGAGGACTGGTGCAACGTATCGCTCCGGTTCACTCATCATCAACGGCGTCCAGAAGGTTACGTTGTCGCGGATGTACTGCGCTTCGGCGGTGCCGGACCATACGCCAACCCGTACTATTGCTTCAGACTGCCAAGTCCAATCCAAGATGTCATGGTAACGGCACTGGAGCCTCCACGTACCGTCGCCTTCACTGAGGCGAGGCAGTAATGCGGTAGTAAATACTACTGCGCGCTGTTCGGGTGTCGCGTTGAGTAGGGCGAGATGCGGTACTATATTTGTCGTCAGGAATTGCCCAACCCAGCAATCAACCCGGTGACTTATGTTGGGTGGGAGCTTCTCGAACCAGACACTCAAGTCAAGAGCAGGTTGACGCCCCCAATTTTCTACCGTGATCGAACCGCGCTCTTGACCATTCTCGCGAAACCAATTCATTGCCATTCGCAGTGTTGGTCGAACCGCCTCGTGCCGGTCCTGTTCGTCAATTGCTCGATGATCCTCCAGTGCCCACCGCTTTAGGATTGCGGGGTCTGCAAGGAGCGGATGTCCAGCAGAGTTTGTATAGGTCGCGCCGTTCTTCCCCTGGTACCAGCTTCCCCGCAGTCGCCCCGGTACCTCGATGGCGATCGTCTCCATACCATCTTCCCAGGAGAGGCGATGCCAACGGACCGCCATTGCCGGTGTCATCTCCCGCGCATGATTCACCAGGGTCTGCTCGGCCTGTGTCAATTGCCTGGGAACGACTGGTTGCTTATCCTTGTCCACCAGACCGACACATGTACCGTCGTCTTCTCGCCCCAGTTCGATGTAGCCACCTGACTCGGGGTTCCCGTTAGCGAGCCGCATTAACACCTGCTGAACCTTGTCGCGGTGTTCCTCCGAGGGCCAGATGGCACTACGCTTGAACTCAACTCGTCCGCTACCCTCGGCCTCGCGAAGTGCTACCTTAACCGCAGCGTGGGGTTCGACCATTGCCATCCTCTTCGCCTTTCTCTGTCCCGGTCTATTTCCCATCGCGACGCCCTCGTGCCGTGCTGCTCTGCCGCCCTATCATCCATACCTACTGCATCCGACGGGTCCGAGGATCGGTTGGAGGATTGCTACGATTTCCTCGCCGGATAGGCTCTCGTGGTCAAGGGCAGCGGATGCGAGGGCCGTAACTGCGCGCCAGTGTTTCGGGATGGACAGTAAGTCCCACGTCTCGTCCGCGATACGCTGGAACGCACGGTTAAACGGGGATTCTAATTCCGCGCGTGGCTTTCGCGCCGCGATGTCGTTCAGGTTATCTATGTCACCCGTGATGGTAAAAAGGGCGGTGGAGATGAGAGCGTAGTCGGAAAATGATTGGCGATACCATCCAAGGCGCAAGTCGGGGTCAAGTACGTCAATTCTATCGCTGCAATAGTACAACCGCTCGGCAACAAAACCTGCGAGATCAATCCGTATCTCATCCGCAGCTAGGTCGCGCGGAAGGGGAGTATCTGCGGGAAGGCCACGCTTTTCGTGCCATTCCTCGAATGTGACCTCGCCCGCATAGACGTCATACTGAAACTCACGCTTGTGATAAGGAACAATTTTAAGGGAGTATGGTTGACGGCCTGCAAGATATGCGGCGACCATATGTCCTGCCTCGTGGTGCGCTCCCGAAGCATCTTGCTCGCTCCGTTGTCGCCCTTCACTTCCTGTCGCTGGCCCCACATCCTTGCCCATCCTTTTCAACCCCTCTCACCTTCAATCCATTGTGGTATGGAGCCTGTTGTTTGCCTGGGTTTGCAGAAGCCGCTCCCGCTCCTTCCATCCTGGCAGGTAGGCGTCGAGAAAGCTCTTGAAGACACGCCCGTGGTTGGGGGCGAGCAGGTGGACGAGTTCGTGGACAATCACGTACTCGCCGAGGGGCTTCGGCAGATCGAGCAGGCTCGTATCGAGCGTCAGCCGCCCGCGTGTGGACATCGAGGCCCACTTGTGGCGCATTGCCCGCAGGTGTACCACGTTCACCTGCACGTTGATCCGCGCCGCCCATGCGCGCACTGCCCATCGCAGTTCTTCGGCGTCTTGCCAGTGGTCTTCCCCGGCCTCCCGCGTCGTGGGTACGCTTTGCGCCTCCGTCATGCGCGGGGCAATTTCAGCAGGGCATTCGTGACGGCGATCATCCCCGTCGCCCCCACGAGAGGCCGCACCTTGCCGTAGAGCTTGGTGCGCAGTTGCCGTGCCTGCTCATCGTTCCAGCGATAGTCGGGTAGCGCGACAAAGAGCGCGTCCATCTCCCGCGCCTGCGCGGTCGTGATCCCCGGCGCGGCCCGCTGCACCTCCTTGAACACTGCAAAGGTGTTCGCGTCCAGCCCCAACCGTTCCCGCTCCGCGTCCGCCTCCACGTACTCCATCGCTAACTGCTCAAAGGCGTGCAGCACCGCCTGCGTGGTCTCGTGCCGTTCCTCGTACCGGGCCATCAACTCCTCGGCCCGCTCGCCGATAGTCTGAGCGTAGGGTTTCGTCTGCGCGTCTTTGCGCACCGTTTCCATGAGAATCTTGCGCAGGTTCAGCACCTTGGTGGTGTCGTCGTGGTTGCTCGCGCGCAGCATCGCCAACTCTTCCGCGCCGAGGGTGTGGATCGCCCCCGGCAGGGCGAGATCGGCGCTCGTCACCTTGTCGCGCAGCAAGGCGCGCGTTTTCGCGGTCAGTTCCCGATCCACGTAGGGGCTATCGGCATATGCGGCCTGCACCAGGGCGAAGAGTTCGGCGAGCGCCTGGTATTCGTCCATGTAGGGCCGGAGAAAGGCATCGGGCGAGAGGATGTCGTAGAGATTCTGCACGCGCTTGAAAAAGGTGAAAAATGCTTCGCGCTCCTCCTTGCGCTCGAAGTGCGCGACGGCCTGCTCCTTCGCCTTGTCGTTACCGCCGCGCGTGTAGGCGAGGTACGGCTGTGCATCGGTCGCCATCTGGGCGGCGAACAGGTGCCGCAGCGCGTCGAGGTTGTGAATCACCGACTCCACCACGTCGGAGTCAAAGGCGAGGGCGCGTTCAAGGTTCTCGAAGATGCCGACGAAGTCCAGCACAAAGCCGTACGGCTTCGTTTGCCCACTCGCATCCTCGTACGGGCGGTTGACGCGGGCGATGGCTTGCAGCAGCACATGGTCGCGCATCGGTTTGTCGAGGTACATCGCGTATAGGATCGGCGCGTCGAACCCCGTGAGCAGCTTTTCCGTGACGATGAGGATTTTCGGCGTGGCGTCTTTCTCGCGTGCGAAGCGTTTGCGGATGTCTTTCTCCGCCTCCTCGCTCAGGTAATGGGCTTTCAGTTCCGGGCCGTCGTTGTGCGCCTGTGAGATGATGACCTGGCTATACTCTGGGGGGAGATAGCGGTCGAGGGCCTGCTTGTACAGGGCGCACGCCTGCCGGTCCACCGCCACCAGGAACGCCTTGAAACCCATCGGCTCGACGTTCTCGCGGTAGTGCGCCGCGACCATCTGCGCGATCTTGTCCACGCGGTCGGGCGACTTCATCGCCTCTTTCAACTCCACGGCGCGGTCCAGTACCGCGTTCAACTCTTCGATGTCGCTCAACCCCTCGGCGCGCGCCAGCGAGAGGAATTCCCGTTCCAGCGTTTCCTTATCCACGCGCAGGGCGGACGACGCGAGGGCATAGTTCAGTTCCACGGTGGTGCCATCCACTACCGACTCGCGGATGCTGTACTTATCGAGGTAGCCCTGGGGGGCGTCGTCACTGCCGAACACTTTGAAGGTGCCTTCGCCCCGTGAGATACGCTGAATCGGCGTGCCGGTGAAGCCGATGTACGTCGCGTTCGGCAGGGCGGCGAGCAGGTAGTTGCCGAGGTCGCCGCCCGTGGTGCGGTGCGCCTCGTCCACCAGGACGGTGATGCCGGTGCGCGTGTTGAGGTCGGCGGGCACGTCGTCGAACTTGTGGATCATCGAGACGATCAGGCCGCGCGTGTCGTGGGCGAGCAAGTCCTGCAACTCGCGCTTGCTGTTCGCCACGCGCACGTCCGCGATGCCGTACGCCTGCACATGGCGAAACAGTTGCGCTTCCAGTTCGTTGCGATCCACGAGCATCAGCACCGTGGGCTTCTCGCCCGCGCCGTCGCGCAACAGGCGGCTGGCAATGGTGAGCATTGTGTACGTCTTGCCACTGCCCTGCGTATGCCAGACGAGGCCGCGCCGCTTTTTTGGGTCCGCGACGCGGTCCAGCACCCGCTCCACCGCCCGCGTCTGGTGCTGGCGCAGCACGATCTTGGTCAACTGGTCGTCGGTGGTGAGAAAGACGATGTAGTCCCGCAGCACGCCGAGAAAGCGGGCGCGGTCGAAAAAGGCGGTCACTTTGCTCTCGAAGTCTTGCTCGCCGGGCCGTTCGTCCTTCCAGTTGAACAGCGCCTTGCGCGCGAGGCTCCACGTCGCCCCGTAGTAGAAGTCCCACAGGTGCGTGACCTCGAACAGTTGCGGCAGCGCGAGCAGGTCCGGCGTCTCGCGGTGGTAGCGGCGCACCTGCTCCACACCCTCGGCGATGCCGTTCGTGTGCGTGGCGGCTTTGGTTTCCGCGACCGCCACGGGAATGCCGTTGATAAGAAAGACGACATCGGCGCGGTTGCGGAAGGCTACACCCCCCTGCACCCACTCGTCCGTGATCTGGAAAACGTTCGCCTCCGGGTGGGCGAAGTCCACGAGGCGCACATTGCGCTCGCGCCGTGCGTGGGGGTCGAACACCGATTGCTCGCCGCGCAACCAGGCGAGGGCGTCGCGGTTGCCCTCCATCGTGGCGGGCAGGAGGCGGAGCCGCCGGGCGATCTCGTCGGCGCGTTCGTGGTTGACGACAGCGGGGTTGAGTTTGAGCAGTTGCGCAGTGAGCGTGTCGGTGAACAGGCGGCCCGTCTCGCCCGCACGCAGCTTCAGGGCCTCGTCGCGCCCGACGTACTGCCAGCCCACCGCCTCGGCGTAGCCGATCAGCGGCTTCTGCACGACCGTGTACTCGCTCATGTTGCCATCACCACGTCGCTATCGAGTTCCACGATCTCCACGGCGGCAAGGTCGGTGTCCGCGAAGGGCTGCACGGTGCCCCCGCACGCCCCGGCGATGAGACGACGCAACCGCTCGCGCCGGTCGCGCACGAATGCCTCCCAGTTGTCGGCGGCGAGAACGTCGGGCGTGATCTCGTGGCTTTCGAGGATTTCGTCGAACGCCTCCATGCCGAGCTTGCCCCGCATCTCCGCGATGTACTGGGAGGGCCGCTTGCCGCCGATACTGCGGTTCACTGCGGCACTAATGAGCGTTTTGTTGACGATGGTATCGCCCACTCCCGCAGCACGGCCCACCACGCCGATCTGTCGGAGGGCATCGGTGGGGAAAATGTGGTGGTGGTCCTGGTTCGAGTCCGAGAACAACGCGATGCTCAACATCCCGCCCCCACCGAAGTCGCGTGCGCCGTTGCGGGCAAGCAGGCACAGCACGCCCCGGTAGATGGCGTTGCGGATCGAAGCGATCTCCTGCAACACATCGGGGCGGAAGGTGAAGGTGCGCACCACATCGGGCGGCTCACCGCCGTCGAGCCAGCGCATCATCTGCTCGAAGTCGGCGGCGGAAGCCGATTCCACGCGGCTGCTGTATCGCTGGGTGAACACGCTGCACCAGTACCAGCGGGCGATTTTGTCGTATGCGGTCCCAATCGCTACCGCGCCCTTGCGCCGCTTCAAATCGGCAAACATGGCGGCGAGCGGGATGATGAGCGTGGTATACGGCAGGATGCGCCCGGCGAGAACGCCATTGTTCATCAGGAACTTGGATGCCTCGCGGTAGCCATCGAGCAGCACGAGCCACCAGCGTTCCACCGTTTCGTGCCGCAACGCCATCAGGTCTTGCTTGCGACACCCCACGGCGGCGTACCCATCGAAGCTCGCGCGCTTGCGGTCAAGCGAGTCGAGCAGCGCGATGCTCTGTAAGAACGACGTGCCGGTGAGCGGCTGCATGGGCAGCACGTTTGCCTGTTTCAACTCGTGATATGTCTCATCCCATTTGGCATTGAGGCGAAAGCCCTGCGCCCACAACAGCGCCGTGCAAAGGTCGAACACATCGAGCGGCACGCCGGTGCTGTTCACCTTCTCGAAGATGTGGCAGATCGCGCCGAGGGGCATGTCGGGCCGCAGTTCGATCACGGGGAAGGGGTAGCTGCGGATGCGGTCCAGCCACGGCTCCACGCGCTCCTCCCATGCCTTGAGCAGCGCTTTATAGCGGGCCATTGAGTCCCCGGACACGGCGGTCAGGTAGTCGTCCTTCCAGCCGGAGAGGTGGCCCGCGAGATTGAATGTACCGCCGAGAGGCAACACGCCGTTGGCAATTTCCTGCTCGCGCGTCGTTAATTCGTAAAGGGGGGTGATGCGTTCGTAGCGCACGCGCTTGCCGCTCTTTTCTTCGACCACGTAAAACAGGGCATCCTCGAACGGCGATGCAGTATCCCCCGGCGTTGCGTTCGTATCGAGCAGCAGGCCCACGTCCAGATAAAAGTGGTACGTGCGCTTTTTCGTGCGCACACCGTCACGCCGGTACAGCGTTTGATACAGGCTGGTCAGGCGTTGCTGCCCGTCCAGCACCATCAGGTTCGGTTTGGTCGTACCCAGTTTTTCCCCGGCACCCTCGAAGGGACGGAGGCTGAACGTCTCGCTTTGCACGGGCATTGTGAGCAAGCTGCCCGCCGGGTAGCGATTCGCCACGGAGACGAGCAGATCGCGCACCATCTCCGGCTCCCACACCCAGGGGCGCTGGAAGTCCGGCAGCGCGACATGATGCGCGTGAATACCCGCGAGCAAACCCGCGAGCGGTTCGGGCTTCGCTGTGAAGATATTGCCGTCACCGGGGATGTGCAGCATCCGATACGCCTCCTTACGTGCTTGCCACGGACGCGGTCAATGGGTTTTCCACGAGTGGCAGCGCGGAGAGCCGCCCGCTCATCAACGCTTCCAGCATCGCCCGAAACAGTTCACCGTGCAGCGCCGCCTCGCGTTCCAGCGCGGCAATCGTCGCATCGCACGCGCTGAGAACGTCCGCAATCTCGTGCTGCTCTTGGATAAGTGGCAGTGTAATGGGTAGTATATGAACGTGGTTACGGTTCAGCGTGGGATTTGCTGCTCCAACATCTAGATGTTTGACATCGAGAGACTCGAAGAAATAAAAGACAAACTTCGGATCATTCCCATGAAAATCCTTCACCCATAGCGTTGTGTCATGCGGCCAGAAGTCCTCTTCCACGAAGAACGAAGTGCCTATGGTTCCTTTTCGACCAATAACGACTCCCGGCCCCTCTACTCTTGCTTCGTCATGCGTGCCAGTAATCCCGGATGACGAGATGACTGGAACGATACCTTGTCTTCTTAATCCGCTAGTAATGTCAAAGCCACGTTGAAGGGTAATGAAATCACCTAACCTGCCAATGCTCCAACTTGCTGGTAGCGGGCCGATCTCGGTCTCGCGGGTTAGCTCGTTGTGGGTGCCGTGGGTGAACAGGTGGTGCATCAGGGCGGCCTTGCGCTCCCGTTCCAGGGCGATCTCGCGCCGCCGCGCCTCCCCCGCCGCCTGCACCGTGTGGAGCGCGTGCGCGATGGCCTGTTGCTCCGCGAGGGATGGCAGCAGGATCGGGATAGAGCGGAAATTCGACTTCGTAATCTCTTTGAAGGTAACACCGTTCGCACGATCCTCAAATATAGACCGATTTTGCTGTATCCAGAACGCGAAGAACTCATTGGCGATGATGCGCGGGTTACAAACCACGTTGATAAAACCCTGATTCGTTGCCATCGGGACGGTATTGATCGTCACCAAACCGATAGTTGCACGGCTCGTCATAAACACTGTGCCAACGGGTAGTAACTTCGTTGCGCTGCCTGCAAGCCCTGCCGCTGTGATCGTGCGTTCCGTTCGTGTGATGAACAGGCCGCGATTCTTCGTGACTTCGTTTGGCACGAGCCACGGTATATCTCCGCCCCAGTAGGACGCTACCTGTGTCGAGGGAGTGCCACCGCCGGAAATGTCGCCGAGATTGCCAAGCATCGTTTCTGTCCACGTTCCCATCTCACTGCTCATGCAGTCACCTGTGCTGACAAGCCGAGAGAGGTGAATAACGCGCTCATTTCGGCGTCAGCCTGCTCCCGCTCCGCCCGCGCGGTATCGAGATCAGCGAGGATGGCGGCAAGCGGGCGATACGTGGCCGCATCCGCCGTGGCAACGAACTGCGACGGGCTGAGGTTGTAGTCCGCCGCGCGCACCTCATCGAGTGTCACCACACGGCTGAGCTTGTCCCGCGTCTCCCACGCCCGGTACACGTCCGCCACCACCGCGATGCCCGCGTCCGTCAGCACGTTCTTCGGCCTCTCCCTGATGAAATACTGTGAGGCGTTCACGAGCAGGATTTGCCCCGCGCGCTCGGCGGGTTTCTGCCGGTTCAATAGCAGCACGATCCCCGGCGCGCTCGTGTTGTAGAACAGGTTTTCCGGCAGCAGCACCACGCCCTCGATGGCGTCCGCTTCCACGAATGCCTTGCGGATGTCCCGCTCCCGGTTCGACGACCGCCCGCCCGACCCGCGCGATACCGCACCCGTATCCAGCACCACCGCCGCGCGCCCGTGTGCGGTCAGCGAGGCGAGGATGTGCTGTGTCCAGCCCCAATCGGCGGAGGAGCGCGGCGGTGCGCCGTACCGAAAGCGCCCAAAAGAATCGCCGTCATACAGCGCGTCGTCGTAGCTATCCTGGTTCCACATCGGATTGGCAACCACGTAGTCGAACTGTTGCACCTGCCCGCCCCCGTCCGTGCCGAAGCCGGGGCGGCGAAAGGTGTCGCCAATGGCGAAACTCGTGTCCTCGTAGCCATGCAAAAAGGCGTTCATTTTCGCCATGGCGAAGGTGACGGGGTTCAACTCCTGCCCATAGAGGTGCGGGTAGCGCGTATCGTCGGGGTGATGCGCCTTGAACACCAGCCGCGCCTTGATGAGCAGGCCCGCCGAGCCGCACGCCGGGTCGTACACCGTGGTGCCGGGGTAGGGGTCGAGCAGTGCCGCCATCAGCCAGCCGACTTCCTTGGGCGTGTAGAACTCGCCCGCCGATTGCCCCTGCCCCTCGGCGAACTTGCGCAGCAGGTACTCGTAGGCCCGTCCGAGGATGTCCGGCTCGGCATTCGTCAGGCCGAGGCGGTGGCGGCTCAGCACCTCGATCAGGGCGGCGAGGCGGTCGTCGTCGAGCGTGCGCTGCCCGCTCTGGCGCTCGTTGTAGTCGCGCACATCCAGCACGCCGGGGAGGTCGGTGTTCGCTTCCGCCGTTTTACGCATCGCCTCCGTGACGAACTCGCCCAGCCTCCCGTTCGCCGGGTGGTTGCGCACCGCCGCCCAGTTGTACCCCTGTGGCACAAAGAAGCCCGCGATGCTCCGCCGCCCCTCGGCGAGCGCTGCCACATGGTCGGCGTCCACGATGTCGCGGGCAACGTCCTCGTCGCCAAACTCGGCGGTGAACCCCGCGAGCTTATCGTCGAACACATCGGAGATGCGCTTGAAGAACACGAGGGGCAAGATGAAGTCCTTGAACTTTGGCGCGTCCGTAGCCCCGCGAATTTCACACGCGGCGTCCCAGAGCCACGTTTCGAGCGCACTCGTGTCCAGCCGTTCCGCCGCCGATGCCACGAGCGGCAACGTCAGGGTACGTGTCGTACCCTCGCGCCCCACCCCACGATTCCCGCGTGATCGGCCCATCCCCCACCCCCTGTGTTCCCCGTCAGTGTCCGACTGCCCCGGCTCGATGTAAAGCGTATTGTACGTCACCGTACGCTGCGATGCGCGCTTTATCGCCGGGGTACCTTCATGGACGACAGTACAAGACAATGGGGGTAGGGGCGAAAGGACGCACCGCTCCATCGCCCCCTTGCGTCGGTCACACAGCGGGTCCTGTTCGCCGTGGGAACGGGCGCCACCAAAGCCGCCCCGTCGTCTCTTTCAGTTGAACAGGCCGATGAACCGACCGATGCCAAGTAGGGCGTACCGCGACAGCCGCGAAGCGACGGTTGTTCGGGAGGCGACTCAAGGGGGCACGTGCCGATTGATGCCAATGACCGCCAGCAAACCCGGCAGATGATCGCCACCAACGCCCCGACCACGAAGCGCCAACTGGGGCGGCTGGCGAAGCGGGCGACGCTGGGGCTGGCACGCACGGGGGTAACCGCCGCGCATGGCAGCGGCGATATCGCCGTGATCTTCGGCACCCGCCCCGCGAACCGCGTGCCGCTTCACCTGGCTGGCCCCACGCGGATGGTGGAGGCCATCGCCGAAGATGGCCCGCTGATCTCGGCGCTGTTCACGGCGGTGATCAAGGCCACGGAAGAGGCGATCCTGAACACCCTGTTCGCCGGTCGCACCGTGACGGAGCGTGATAACCGCCGCGTCCCGGGCCTCCCCATCGCCCGCGCTGTCGCCCTGCTACACGCGGCGGGGGGGAATTGAACGGCAAAGACGAGGTCGTAGCGCCAGGGGTGGAAGGGTTTCGTGGCGATAGGGTGGGTGAACTCAGCAGCCTCGGCGAGAAAGCCTGTGTGGGCCTTCAGGGCGTGCCGGTTCGCGATACCCTGCGCGTTGCGCATGGAGCTACACGAGGTACGCGGCATACTCCGAGCCGGCACCCTCTCAGCGGGAGCGCCTCCGGGGGATCAGGTTGCGTACGTGATCGGGCTTGCCCCCTGAGCCTTCCTCCGCACCGAATACCCTGCTTCGCCTGGCTCAATTTTCGGAGCGGGTAGAAGGACCGCGATCAGGCGACGAAGACGAACGCTCTTCTTCTCTGCTTGTAGCCTGTGGAGTAATCTCTGGTATTGCTCCGGCATTTTTCCCCCTTCCATCAGGCGCATCTTCCTGGCCTTCGCGCGCTTCTTCCGCTTCCAACCAGCTATTTTACCGGATGGGCTTCTCAGGTAGGGATGTTGCCGCCGCTCGCTCCTCAAGCAGTCTTCAGGCGGCGATCTGCAGTTTGTGCGAATCTTTCCAATTCTATCCGCAGTCAGGGTGGCGCCGCTACACGAGGGAACCGCAGGCGATCATGCCTGCCCGCGCCAATCGATGATTGCAGGAAGCGTTCCATCTCGCTCGTGGGCCGTGACACTTTCCCCTTGACTATTGTAGATTCCGACGAATTTGAATACCACGAGCATCTGTCCGCGCATATGAAGATGAGGAACCGATTCTTCTGGCAAAGGCATGCCCTTTGTCGCGTTCACCATGCGTGTGAACCTTTTGGGTACTTCATCCTCGACCTCCTCCCAGACGAAGTCCGCGAGGAACAGGCGGGCTACGCTGGAACGCACAACGAGTGAGTGCATCCAATCACCCCGGTTCGTGATTTCCTTAATGAGAACATTGGCGTCCACCGTGAAGCCGAGATGCCGCCCCGTACGCGTTTCTCTGTCATCCCCCCATCGCCGTTTAATCGTTCGCAATCGCCCGACGTTTCCAGTCGGACGCACGTCGCACTTTACTCCGAGTTTGTAATGTTGTATCGTCTCTACCTTTCACGAGGGAAACAGTTGGTGATATACCGCGCAATCATGGGGGCAACGGCTATGGGAACGACAATGGGAGCAGCAGTGCGACGGAACCCAACGATATGCACGGTGCTGCTCATGCTGGTGTGCTACGGCTTCGCTCGCGTGGATGGGGGCCAGCGTGATGTCCATGCGGCAGACGGCGATTGCCAGACCTTCACCCAAACAAGCAAGAGTGCGTGTGGGGAGTTCCTCGCGTACTGGAAGGCGAACGGCGGCCTCGTGCAACAGGGCTACCCGATCAGCGATGTGTTCAGCGAGCAAAGCGAAACGGACGGCAAGACATACCAGGTGCAGTATTACGAACGAGCGGTGTTCGAGTTGCACCCCGAACTGCCGCAAGGTCAGCGCGTGCTGCTGTCGCTTCTGGGTGCGCAGAAGTTCAAGACGCGGTACAACGGGATACCGCCGAGTAGCACGCCGATCGCGGCTGCGGTGACGACGGTGCCCGTAGCAACCGTGACAGCGACGGCTCCGACCACGCCGACCCCGGTTGCTACCCTCTCCAATGGCCCTATGGCAACCGTAACCGGGCCACTGCTGGGGTCAGGCATTGCCGGTGGCGTCGCCGTTCCAGCCACTATTCCGGTGGCAGCCACGGTCGGGGCATTGCCGGGGTCAACGAATGCCACGACAGCGGCGACCACTGTGGCAGCGAGCGCGACGGGGGCGGCAGCAGCCGCAACCGGGCCACTGCCGGGGTCAGCAATAGGCGTAGACATCCTGCAAAAAGGGTGTGCGAATGGCTATCGCACGGTAGTGTGTGGTTTCGTTGTGCGGAATACGACCGCGATGACGTTTGGCGTGGTTGAGCTTGCCTACACGCTTTACGACACCGGCGGGTCAATTGTTGCCACTGATTCCGCCTATGCCTACTACGTTCACGGTGGTGCGCGGGTGGGCACCACGAGCGGGAAAGCGCGGCCAGACAATGTGGTGCCTGCACGGGTTGAGGTGCAGGTGGTGTCCGTCAAACCGCTCGATGGCAACCCGGACTATCTGCCCCTGACAAGCCAGATGGCATCGTACCTGCCGAACGACGGAAACCCCAAGGTGACCGGCAGTATCACGAACATGAACGGAGCAATCACCGGGCGCGTGGATGTGAGCGTGATCCTGTTCGATGATGCAGGGAACATCGTCGGTGCGGGAAGCGGCATTGTCAATGATCTGCCCGATCACGGACAGCGTGCGGTTGAAGTGATGGTGACAGGAGAGCGTCCTGCCCGCATCGAACTGTTTGCCGCACCGTACTTTTTCAGCATGTAGCAATGCCGGGAAACGAGATGAGCGGACCGCGCCGACTGCCACGGGGCGCGCGACAAGTCGTCGGACGAATAGAATGGCCGAGGGAGGTACTGCATGACATCGCGCCGTGAGGCGTTATCGGTCCCATCGCGGCCCTGATGCGCACACGCGCGTGCTGCGCGCTGTGTGTCGGTCCATTGAAGGCGAAGCCATAATGCCTGCCGATGTACGCGAAGTGATCGCGAGCGCAGGCCTCGTTGCAAAGGACACGCTCGCGTTGCTGGCGAGCCTTGACGGCGAGGGACTGGTGGTGCTTGATGAAGAGGAAGACAACGCGGCGGTGTCGCTGACTGATGCAGGCGCGGCATGGGCGGCAGCGAGCCACTGGGCCTGGGGTGTGCTTGGCTGAGACTCGCGCCCCTACGCACTCGTGCGCCTGTTCGTGATCGTGGTGCTGCCATTCAGGCTTTGGGTAATACTGATCCAACCTGAGCCATCACAAATCTGGGTGTACGTACCGATAAGGCAGGTAACGGCTTTGCGACCTCTGATAGGCGATAGGGGATGCGACGTAATCGGTGGAGCGTCGTTGTTTGCGTGCTGTTGTTTTCATTGCTGCTCACGCTGCTGCCATAGGCGGGACGGTAGTAGGGAGTGATGGGGATGAGCATGGGCACACGGGGCAACCCCGAACGAATGGAGACACCCTTGACCCGCTGGTTCATCAGCATCGGTATCAGCATTGCCCTCCTCACCGCGTGTGGTGAGGCTCCCGTCGTCACCGCCACTGCCGGTTCCAGGCCGACAACACTGCCCACCACGCTTGCGGTACCAGGGATTGGTGCGGGGCCATCGCCGACGCTGATCGCAGGAGTCACCGGCACGCCGACCGCGCTGCCCACCGCGCGCTCTTCCACGGTCCCGGCAACGCCCACGCGCACCCTCAGCTTCACCGTTGCCCCCACACTCATACTGCCGACCGTCCCCGCAACGGCCCTTCCTGCCACGGCGACGGTACGATCATTGGTCCCGCTCATCGCTCCGGCGACCCTCACGCCAACACCTACCGCTCTCCCTGCGACGCACCTTCCTGCCACGGCGACCCCAGACCAATCAACAGTGGTCGCTAACCCGGTGATCGCCACGGCTACGCCCACCGCGACGCGTGGCGTGACCGCCCTGCCTCAGTCAATCCTTGCAGCGACATTCACCTCCACAACCACACCAATCCCGCCCACCGTGGTACCAACAACCACCGCGACAACTACTCCGATCCCACCCACATTTACACCAGCCGCCACCGACACGGGCACGCCAATCCCGCCTGCCCTTGCGCCAATGACTGTTGCTGCAGCCCGCGTCACCCCGCCAATGTCAAGGGCGACCGTCGTACCCACCGGCACGGCGACAGCGTCCGTTGCCTCCACAGCGACCCGCACCGCCACCGCCACGCGAATTCCCCCCACAGCAGTGCCCACGGCAACTGCCACCCGTGCCGCAACGATGACACCCACGGCAACTGCCACCGCTGCCCCGACCATGACGCCGATAACCGAGGCAACGAGCTATCAGGTGACAGCGTCCGTCTCCAATGCGCGTCCCACTCATAACACTACGGTCACGGTGACCGCGACGCTCACGAACAACGGACAGCCCGTGGCGGGCGCGACGCTCGATACCGTCTGGAACTACAAGACCACGATGAGTGCCTGCTCCGGGGGGCCAAGCGCGGCCAACGGTATGGCATCATGCGCGCGGGATATTAGCCGTGCGACCTCCGGGTACACGGTGACCATTGATGTGACAATGACCTATCAGGGCAAGCAATACAGGGCGACGACGAGCTTTACGCCACAATAGGAGATGGGACGGCTGTATCTTGTGGCAACTACCCCTCTTGCTGTGTATGACGAGCAGTGCAATCGTCGCCGCGACCGCAGCCAGGCCCGCCGTCACCAACGTCCTGTTCACGAATATCATGTCACCGGTCAAGCATGATGCGGCTACTACAGCGGCGATGCGGATCGCGCCCAGCGCAACGGGGCGCTGGGAAGTGGCAGGCCGTCTCACCGGGCACGAACTGCGCTTCGTGGTGAACGTCGTACCGAACCCGTTATCCCCTGCCACGATCTCTACGACCTCAGCGTTTGCCGCCACCACAGGGGCGCGTGACAAGGGCGGCGCAACCGGGTAGCACGTCGGAATCGGTCGGGATCAATACCTGCATCGTGTGCATTTTCCCACACCGCGTCCTGCATCCCGGTCTCCACCAGTCTGCCCTCCTGTGCTTATCCCAGGGAGTGGCCCTGCACAGGGGACACGGCAAGAGCTTGCAATATCCCCTGCACGTACTCCACGCCCTGTGCATCGCGCGTCAGTTGATCGCCCTCACGCACCCCTTCGATTGCCAGCGGCCCCGTATACCCCGCCGCCATCATCGCCGCAATTGCGAAGCGGTAATCAATTTCACCGTCGGGCAGCGATACTTTGTGGAAGTAGGCGCGGTTGAGTTCGGGGAGGTACAGGCGCTGAAGCTGCTTGCAATGCCAGTATTTCGCGTGTGGCGCGAGGGCGACGATGCACTCCTCGATGCTCCCTTCCGGCTCGGCATACGTCCAGTACAGATTGCCGAGGTCCGGGTTGATACCGATATTGGGGTGGTCAATGCGTTCGAGCAGGTGCAGGCAACTCCAGGTGTTGTCCGCGATGGAGTGCTGGTGCATCTCGATGGCGATCTCCACCCCCAGTTCCGCCGCCAGTGCCGCGCCCTCGCGCAGATGTTGCGCCGTGACCGCGAAATCGGCCTCGCTCGCGGTGCGGCTGCCACCTTGAGAGATTTGCTCGCCTACTCCCACCGCACCCGGCGCGTCTGGTGCGGTCGCCGGTGTGCCCACGGTCATGTTCACGCGGTTCGCGCCGATCCATGCCGCCTTGCGGATCGCCTCCGCCATCCGGTTATGGCTCTGCGCGGCGGTGCGGGGATGGGTAAAGCCGCCGCCGCCGCGAATGACCGCGCACGGCACGCCTGCCGCCGTTAACTCGCCACCAAGGGCACGCACCGCCGCCTCGTCATCTCCCGCCGACCGCACGCCGACCTCGATGCCCTCGAACCCCGCAGCGCGCACCGCCGCGAGGTACGCCGGACGTACCGTGAGTGGGGGCAGTTCGTTGCCCGGGCCATTGGCATCCGTAAATGGGTAGAATGCGGCACGACGGAATGCATAGACGATCTGCATCATATCAATCCCCTCCTTTGTTTTTGTTCGGCCACCGTCTCGGTGCGACAAGCCTGCGAGCAATCGGGTACTACCGTCGCGCCATAGGATGGTTCCCCACCGGCATAATCGGGCACGGGAGGAGGTGGCGCAGGAGGTAGTGCCGTGGGTGTCGGGGAAGGACGGTACGTATGGGTATTCCGGTGCTGTCCGCCCCCTGAGCGCTGTGACGTAGGTGACGCAAGTGACGCGGATTCTGGCATCAACGGCCTATGCAGTGCTTCGTGGCAGTGATACCGAAAGTCGTGTCATATGCGTCACTCGTATTACTCTTTACTCGCCGTGGTCCATTGTTGCGGTTCTTCAATCCTGGCATCACGCGCTCCATCCTGTCCCCGGTAGTATCCGAATCAAACCATGCCATCCCCACGTTCGAGGCATCAATTCTGAGCGTGCGACCCGTCACTCATTCCCCCTCAGCAGCGATGATCTCGACCACCCGCACCGTGGTGCCTCCCTGTGTCGCCGCTGCCCGCGCCGCCAGCGCCTCCGCTTGCTCACGACAGCGGAAAGGGCCGAGGCGAAACTGGCGTGGGCGACTCAACGGGGTGTCGGGTAGGTCGTGGACTTCGACAATGAACATTCCCCCTCCTCCTCATGCATTCCCTGCGTCGGTACGGTTGCGGTGAAGGGACAAGAATACACGAGGGAGCGGCGGGATGGCGAGATCGGATACGATAGACGCCCTGGGATAGACGCCGCTGCCCCCAACTTCAGTACGGCAGCGTAGGCCAAAGGAGGAAAGAGATGGTACAGCTTTCGGTGCAGATCGAGGGTGCGCAGGGATTGACCTGGCCAGCATGGCAAACGCTCGTGCGCGAGGTCTCCGCGTTGGGGTTCGCCGGTTTGTACTGCTGCGACCATTTCGCCAACCCCGCGCCGCCGGATCACGACTCATTGGAGGTCATGACGGCGATGACCTATGCTGCCACCCACAGTGAACAGATGGCCCTCGGCACCCTTGTCGCGCCCGTTTCGTGGCGCGATCCCGTGATGCTCGCGCGTCAGGCGATGGCTATTGATGATCTCAGTGGCGGTCGGTTTATCCTCGGTGTCGGTGCCGGGTGGAACGCGCGCGAACACGCGATGTTCGGCTATCCCCTCGGTGATATCCCGACCCGCATGGCCCGCTTCACCGAGGCGCTTGAGGTGATGACCCGCCTCATCCGCCGCACGGAACCACAGACGTTTGCAGGCCAGTTCTACCAGTTACACGACGCAACGCTCCGACCACATCCGAAGCGGCACACGCCGGTGATGATTGGCGGGAGCGGGCCAAAGCGCACGCTGCCGCTCGTGGCCCGTTATGCGGATATCTGGAATGCCACAGGTTCCGTGGAGGAGGTGCGCGAGCGGAACGCCCTGCTGGATCGGCTGCTCACCGAGGGGGGACGCGCACCGGGCGCGGTAAAGCGCACCTTGATGAAGGGCATCTTCTGCGGGCGTGACGCAGTGGAGTACGAGGGGCGGTTGCGGGGTGTGCGCAGCCAGGCGGGGAATGCCGAGACGCCGCAGGACGAACTGCTCGAACGCGCCCGCACGAAGTCGAAGGCCATTGTCGGCACGCCGGAGGAAGTGGCCGCGCAGATTCGCGCCTACGGGGATGCGGGGATCGAGGAAATCATGGCCCAGTTCCTCGTGGTGGACGACCTTGACGGCTTGCGCATTCTGGCGCGGGACGTGCTGCCGCTGCTGAAGTAGGGGCGGGATGCTGACCTACTTAGTCGCTCCCGATTCGCGCGTCAGCTTGACGGTGGTTGGGTGGGTGTGCTAGGGTGCGCCCACGATCACAGTGACATTCGTAGAGCGTACCGTGTTGTCCGCATCGGCGGTCCGCGCGTCGCCCCTATCCCGTGACTGCTCAGTGGACAGTGGTATGGGACAGGACAACAAGATCAGGGAAGGGGCGTCACCCATGGGTAGTTCATCGCATCCTGAGCAGACCCCACACGGATGGACACGGCGCGCGGTGATTCGCACCGCCTTGGTAACCACGGCGGCAGCCGCGAGTGGCGCACTGCTTGCGGCCTGTGGGGGGGGGAGTAATGCCCCTGCGAGTCTGCCTGCCACCGCCGGTGGCAATCCCACCGCATCCCCCGCTGTCGCCGTTGCCACCACCGCGAAGCCGACGACCATCCCTGCTGCCTCGGCAGGCGCGTCGAGCGCCGTGAGTGGAACGAGCGCGCCGGTCGCAAGTACCGCAGTCGGAAGTGCCACGACTGCGGGGGGCACGGCGGCAGCGGCGGTCGTTCCCGACGCAAGCGGCAAGATTCCCTCGCCCCTGTCTGGTGTGCCTGTTGCCTACACCAAGTATCCCGATCCCTTCACGAGCGTCAACGGCGTACCCGCCAAGAGCGCCAAAGTGACGGCCTTTCTCATCGCGTACAACCCACCACCGCCGCCGCGTGAGCAGAACACCTACTGGCAGGAACTGGAAAAGCGCCTCGGCGTCGCCTATGAGCCGACCCTTCAACCTGCCGATGGCTACCCGGAGAAGATGGCAACGCTCACCGCGAGTGGCAACCTGCCCGACCTCGTCACCATCGTGCCGCAGCAGGTGCCGGACCAGTACAAGTTCATCCAGCAGGGCGCATACACGGACCTCACCCCCTACCTGGGCGGGAGCGCGCTCAAGGACTACCCGAACCTCGCGCGCTTCGATGACTACCTGTGGAAGAACGTCGTCGTCAACGGCAAGATTTACGGCGTGCCCCGCGCGCAGTTGCCGATCACGGAGCAACTCTCCTGGCGCAAGGACTGGGCGGAGAAGTTCGGCACCCCCGAACCCAAAAACGCGGACGAGTTCTACGACCTGATGGTCAAGTTCACGAAGGGCGACCCGAACGGCACGGGTAAGCAAGACACGTACGGCCTCCACTTCATCGCCCAGTTCGCCTTTGGCGTGCAACTCTTCCAGAACATGTTTCGCGCTCCCAATGTCTGGCGCAAGAACGACAATGGCTCGCTCACCCATGTCCTCGAGACGCCGGAGTTCAAGCGGACAATCGAGTACATGCGCCGCCTCTACGACGGGGGCATCTTCCACCCGGAAACCGCGACGGGGAATCGCACCCAGCGCAAGGACTTCATCACTGGCGGCAAGGTGGGTGGCATTCTCGACTATATCGCGAACTTCGCCGGTCCAACGGGATACCGCCAGACCGCACGCACGCTGCTGAACGACCCAAAGATCAATATCACGACGCTGATCCCCCCTGGTTTCGATGGTGGCAAGCCTACGACCGACCTCACGACTGGCTTCTTCGCCCTTACCGCCATTCCAATCAGGGTCGGCAAGGACAAAGAGCGCGTGAAGGAACTCCTGCGCGTCGTGGACTACTTCGCCGCCCCCTTCGGCAGCGAGGAGTACACCTTTCTCCAGTATGGCCTCAAAGACGTGCATTACACGGTGCAGAAGGATGGCTCCCCCCTCAAAACCGATAAGGGCACGGCGGAGATCGGCGACCTCTCGACTGCCGGTGGCCCGATGACGACGTACTACTTCCCGATCCCCGGCGACTCCGCAGAGGCGCAGGAAAACACGCGAAAGATCACCGCGCTCGGCCAGGAGAACCCCTGCCTGACGCTCTACTCGCCGACCAATGCCGCGAAGGGCGGCCAACTGAACCAGTTGCGCATCGACCGGATCGACGCCCTGGTCACGGGCCGCGATCCCATGACGGCGCTGGACACCTTTATCAAGGACTGGCGGAGCCGGGGCGGTGACGACATGCGTAAGGAATACGAAGCGGCCCTGAAAGGGCAGTAGCGAGGGAATGAATCATCGCCCCGCAACCACATACCCGTACCGATGGCCGCCCTGCCGCAATGGGCACCACCGTGCCCGCTGTCACCAGCGTGACCTTCACGAGCGTTCCGTCGCCGGTGAAGCACGGCGCGAACGCCACGGCGACAGTGCAGACCGCGCCCTATGCCTCGTGTAGCATCGAAGTGGATTACAAGTCGGGCGAGTCGAAGGCAGCGGGACTGGCGAGCCGGTTCGCGGATGGCATGGGTGTGGTGTCATGAATATGGCCGGTCGGGGCACGCACCACGCCAGGGACATGGCCCGTGACGGTACCATGTGTGTGGGGCGGCAAGAGTGGGGTGGGAAAGACCACGATTCAGGTGACATAGGCAATTTAGGATGCCTGCGGGCGGGCGAAGCGCTACGCCGATGTGGGAACATCGTCGCGCGCGGCATCGCGTATACTGCCTCGCGAGTGCGGCAGATGCCTACAAGGAGAAGCCGGTGGAAACCGAAAACGTGCTGCGACACCATGTGGTGAATCTCTTGCGCGGTGGACAGGCGTCCATGACCTTCGATCAAGCAATCGCAGCGTTCCCCATGGAGCGCATCAACGACACGGCACCCC
>JAABUX010003126.1_pt1 | contig 22330 bp, 16 predicted proteins | sample 5561851 | NCBI WGS metagenome assembly JAABUX01 (sample SAMN10711883, study PRJNA513361) | rock metagenome | isolation source: Antarctica rocks | place: Antarctica: Victoria Land, Richard Nunatak red sandstone | collected 2016-01-03 | reverse complement strand
AGTGCGTTGAATGTGTTATAATCCATGGGGTGAGGTTCCTCTCTAGACAATTGGAACTCTACCCCAGGGGCAGGCGAAAGTAGTCACAAACGGCTACAATCGCTTGCCCTTTAGTCTAAACGTCAACCGAAACACTAGGCTTTAAAAAAGCATTAGTCCTCTTGCATAAGTCCCCCGCCCTGAACGGCGGGGCTAGAAAAAGCCCGCTGCCCGCCTGCGTGGGCGCAAGAACTCTCGTTTTCAGCCCTTACCCTCGGGGTTTCTGCTCTTCCCAGCCCAGGGGTTCAGCCCTGGGAATAGATGGCAATAGAAGTGTCGGACTTATGCAAGAGGTCTATTAAAGAACAGCACCAAGCACCAAATCAGTTTGGCTCAGGTGTTAAGTGACTACCTCGACTACAGACGGCTCACACGCTGAAAATCTACTGTGATGGTTTTTCACAAGCAGCCCCTAAACAGTATCGTTTAGGGGCTGCTTTTTAGTGTGGTGTCAGCACGAAGGCGTGGGGGTGGCCGTGGAGGTGGCCCAGGCCAGCGATCTGGCCTCGGTCGTTGATGGCGCGGGCTTCGTCCAGGGTCCAGCCGGAGTTTGGCGGGAGCAGGCGGCTTAGGTCAGCCGTCTGGCCGTTGCGCCAGAGGAGGGCGCGCTGACCGGGAGCGTCGGGGGCGGGCGCGGCGGCCCCCACGGCGTCGCCAGCGCTGTTGACATCGTAGGCGACGCTGTCGTCCAGGCCGGGCACGGTGCCGAGGTCGCGCATGGAGCCGTCGGTCGTGAGGAAGGCGTGGCGGGTCTCGCCCGCGCCGATCTCCGAGTAGCCGACGACCTGGCCCCGGTCGTTGATTTTGTACGCGAGGCTGTTCGCGCCGCCCAGCGTGCCCAAATCCTGCATCCGGCCGTCCGAGCAGGCGAAGCCGTGGGTCTGGCCGAAGACGGGCGTGTCCGCCTTGCCGACGACGACGCCCGCGTTGTTGATGCCGTAGGCGTGGCTGTACGGGCCCCCCAGTGTCCCCAGGTCGGTCATCTCGCCGCCGTCCCACAGGAAGGCGCGGGAGATTTGCGCCTGCCAGCGGTCGTGGCCGCCGGTCTCGGCGGAGCCGGCCACCTGGCCGGCGTCGTTGACGCCGCGCGCCTCGCTGTAGGGGAAGCCGGGCAGTGAGCCGATCCGGCGCCGGACGCCGTCCCACAGGAAGGCGCGGCCCCGGCCGGGGATGTTGTAGGAGGCGGCGGCGACTTGTCCGCGACTGTTCAGGCCGTAAGCGATGCTGGCATGGTGCTTGGGCAGCGCGCCCAGGGGCAGGGGATGGCCTGTGTCCCACAGGAAGCCGTGCGCGAGGTCGTCCGAACCCGGCATCGTGCCCGCGACCTGCCCGGCGTCGTTCAGGGCGGCCACGTCGCCACCCGTCAGGTTCCCTAAATCGGTGATCTGGTAACGGACCGGTGCGGCGTCGCCCACAGACGGGTCGGCGGGCGCGACCCGGACGGCTGCCGTCAAGCGCCAGGGGAGCAGCAGCGGCAGGGCAAGAGCCAGAAGCCAGCGGGCGAACGGGCGGCTCTCGCGCGCCCCCGGCGCCAGGCCGAGGAGACGGCGGCGCAGGCCGTGGTAGCCCGGCGAAAGTCCAAGCGCGGGCGCCCGCGTCTCGCCGGACGCCATTCGGAGCAGCAGGCGGCCGTAATGGGCCGTGGACGCGCCGGTCGCCCGCAGGGCCAGCGCGTCACAGGCTTCTTCACAGGCCGCGCCCCACTCGGCGCTCGCCCACCAGGCCAGGGGGTGAAAGAAGAACAGGGCGCGGGCCAGTGCGGGCGCCAGCGCCAGCCGGAGGTCGCCGCGCCGGACGTGCGCCATCTCGTGCGCCAAAGCCAGCCGCAGTTCTTCGGGTGCGAGTGATTGGGCGAGACCCGGCGGCAGCAGAATGGCGGGGCGGCCCCAGCCTGAGACGCAGGGAGCCGGGACAGCAGGGTGCTGCAAGACGCGCGGCACGCGGCGCAGCCCCAGCGCGGCGGCCAGCAGGGTTATGTCAACGTCGCCGACGGGGGCGGGGGACGCGGCGCGGACCGTCCGCGCGAGACGGACGCCCTGCCGCAGTGCGGAGGCGAGTGAGAGCAAGACGCCCGCCGCCCAGAAGACCAGGAGGCCCGCCTGCCAGGAAAAACACGGGAGGCGCGTCGCCTGTGCGTGGGGATGGTCGCTCTCTTCGGGCGGCAGGACTCCCTTCACGTTGGGGGCGGCGGCCAGTGGCGACAGCGCGGCGGGTTTCGGGACGGCCAAGTGCGCCGGAGCGGGCGCAAGGCGGGCGGCGGGCGCGGGCAGCAGCGGCAGCGCGATGGGCGCGGCCCCGCACAAGTCAAAAACCAGCTTCAGGCAGGCCAGCCACCAGAGCCAGCCGCGCCCCGACGCCGGGAGGCGCGGCAGGAGGCGGCAGGCGAGGCCGACGCCGAGGATGAACAGGCCACCCCCCACGCAAGCATGGCCCAGCTGAAGAATCCACTCTGCGCCCATGACGCCTAGCCCCTTTCGCCTTCCTGCGTCTCGATCAGCTTGCGTAATTCGGCCAGTTCGCGGTCCGACAGCCCCTTCGCCTCGCTTAAATAGGCGACGAACGGGGACAGCGAGCCGCCCAGTGTCTTTTCGACGAAGTCGTGAACTAATGTCTGCATCAGCTCGGTCTTGGCGACCACGGGCAGGTATTGGAACGCGCCCCCGTCCTTGCGCCGGGTCAAGAAATTCTTTTTCCGCAGGCGCTCCATCATGGTCAGGATCGTCGTCCGGGCCAGGCCGTGCGACTCGCCGAAGTGTTCGGCGGCCTCGCGGACGGTGACGGGGGCGTGGTCGGTGACGTAGCGAAGCAGGGACAGTTCCTGGTCGCCCAGCGTGGGCGGTTTGTTCATGATTAGGTTCCTTCCAGGCAGATCAAGGCAAGCACAGTATAACATAGGACTACGGGCGTAGTCAAGCGGCGAAATAAATTCGCGCGACTATTGACTACGGATGTAATCATGTGCATAATGACTACGATAGTAGTCTATTGATTAGGAGGTACGTCTATGTTGTCCGCTGTCCTGCGCCGCCTGCCGGCGCTCCTTCTCGCCGCCCTTTGCCTCGCTTTCCTGCCGCCCCGACCCGCCGCCGCTCAGGACGACGGCCAGCCGTCCGTGCAGATCCTGCAAGTCGGCCCGTACACGCCCCTGCCGCTGCGGGCCATCGCAAGCCACACCCTGGTTTTGGGGCCGGTCGCCCGCACCCGGACGACCTATCTGGCCGAGAACCGCAGCGCGGGCACCATCGAAGCCGACGTCAACCTGCATCTGCCGCCCGACACGGTTCTGACGGGCTTCGGCTACTACTACAAGGGCCGGTTCATTCCCGGCAAGATGTACGACACCGACGAAGCCTGGAATATCTATACCGCCGTCACCAGCCGGGGCCGCGACCCCGGCATCATGGACCGGCCCAGCCCGCAGGACTACCACGCGCAAATTTTCCCCGTCGAGGCGAGACATGACCTGCGCGTCGTCGTGGACTTCCGGCAGGCGCTGACGACCGACCGCGCCGGGGCGCACTTTGCCCTGCCGCTCTCCATTTCGGGCGACAGCGCAGTTTCCCCCCGCATACAGGCCGACGTTCAGGTCGCAGGGCGCCCGGCTTCGGAGATCGCCGCCCCCATCCAGGGGGAGGCCCGCGTCAGCAGATCGGACACGGCCGGCGGCTCGGATGTGCGCCTGGCGGGCCGCTGGAAGCCGAAATCGGACTGGATCGTCACCATCGCCCGCCGCGCGCCCGGCGTGGCGCGGTCCGTCTACGCGGCCCTGAACCCCTCCCGGCGCAACGGCTATTACGCCCTGTCCATCAGCGCCCCGTACCGCCTGGTCAACCCCCGAATTACTTTGAGCAGCCGGCCCGGCACGAACGATACGCTCCCGACGCGCTTTGGGACAGTCCCCGCCTATAGCCAGCTGTTCCTGACAGGCCGCTACTCTCATACCGGCCCGCTCGGCGTCACGATCCACAGCCGGGGCCGGGCGCCCCTGCGCTTCACCGTCCCCCTAAGCCGGCAGGTCGTGCCCGAACACGATAACCCGGCGGCGGGGCTGTGGGCAGACAAGCGCATCGCCGCGCTCCAGGCCGACCACACCAGCGACCACCGCGCCCGGATCGTCGGCCTGAGCAAGCGCTTCACCGTCGTCAGCCACTACACGGCTCTGCTCGCCATCCCCGCCGAGGAGCTGGCGTATTACCGCAAGGCGCTGGCGCACCAAAAGATCGGCACCAACACGCGCGCGGTCGGCGGCGGGGGCGGCGACCCGTACATCGCGGTCAAAGCGCCCGCCGACGCCTTGCAGGTCGTTGCCGTCTTTCCCAATGGCGATGTGAAAAACTTGCTCTTTGACACGACCAAGAACCTGTGGGACGGCCGCTTCGACATCCCCTTTGGCACGCCTTCCGGGGAGTACCGCGTCACGGTCATCGTCGTGCATAAGAACGGTGCCCGCAGCCGGTTCGCGCTGGTCTACCAGTACCTCACCGGCGGCCCGAAGGTGGGCAAAATGGAGACCCTCAGCGCCCATCCCGGCGGCCCCTTCCGGCTCGCCGTCACCGGGCAGGGCATCGCCCGCGCCGTCGCCGTCCTGCCCTGGGGCGAGCGCATGGACCTGACCGAAACGGGCGATGGGGGCTGGGCCGCGTCGGGCCGCGTCCCCGCCGATTGGCCGAAAGGAACGTCGCGGATCACCCTGGTCCTGCTGGACGGCGCGCACGACCGGACGGAGGTGAGCCTTGACCTGGACGTGCGGTAGGAAACCCCCTAGCCCCCAATTCTGGGGGGACAGGAAGGGGACAGGTAGGAGACAGAGGCGGCAAGGTAGCCCCCTTCTGAACTCCCCCAGAATTGGGGGCCGGGGGGTGATCTTTTCTCCCCGTCAACAGTGGCGGGGGGGTCTCCTTCTGGCCCTGTTCCTGGCAGGCTGCCGGCCGCTGGTTCCGCTGCCAGAGGCTATTCCCGTCGCCGCGCCGCCGCCCGCGCCCGCATCACCCGCGCTTTATACCGCCGTGGGCGCGATTCATGGGCTGGCGGCGGGGCTGGACGGCAGCCTGTGGGCGGCGACGGCAGGCGGGGTCGTCTGCTGGCGGCCGGACAAGCCGCCGGTCCGCTGGACGGCGGCGGACGGGCTGGCCGGCAGCGATGTCCGTGCCGTCCAGCCGTCCGGCGCGGGCGCATTGGCTGCGACCGAAACCCGGCTGTGCGGGTTAGGAACGCCGGGCGGCCTGACGAACGAGGCCGTTCCCGCCGGCGAGGAACTGCGCTGCCTGCTGACGGGGCCGGACGGGACGCGCTGGCTCGGCACGAACCGGAGCGTTTACGTCCGCACGGAAGGCCGCTGGCGGCGGCGCTGCTCAGGCGAAACATGGCGCATGGCCTCGGATGGAACGCAGGCATGGGCCGTCACGGCGGCGGGCCTGCGGCGGCTGGAAGATGGGCGTAGCGACGGGCGGCTGTTCCCGCTGCCCGTCGCGCGGGAGGAGTTGGGTCCCGTGACCGCGCTGGCGGCGGGGCCGGGGGGCGTCTTCCTGGCGGCTGCCCTGGGCCTGTGGCAATGGGACGGGAAGCGCTGGCGCGCGATCTCGCTGCCGCCCGGCTCGCCCGCCAGCCATGTCAGCGCCCTCTGTGTTCAGGAAGGGGCGCTCTACGCGGGTCTGTACGGCGACGGCGTGTACCGATGGGAACCCGGCGGCTGGCGGCGGCTGCCGGACCAGCCGATGGCCCTGGGCGCCGTCACCGCCCTCGCGCCCACGCGGGACGGCCTGGCGGCGGGGACGCGGGCGGTGGGCGTTTGGGACTGGATGGGCGGAGTCTGGAAGGCGCGCGCCCTGCCGGACGCCGTGCCATCCGGGGACATCTACGCCCTCGCCGCCTATCGCGGCGCGCTCTGGGCGTCCACCTTCGACGGCGGCCTGCTGCGCCTGGACCATCGGGGGCAGAGCCTCGTGACGCGGGCGGACGGGCTGCGCGCGGACGCGCCGCGCGCCCTCGTCGTCTTCGGGAATGCCCTGTATGTCCGCCACACGACGGGCCAAGTGGACTGCACGGACGACGGCCAAACGTGGCATCCGGCGTTCGCCAAGCGCGACCTGCCGCGCGCGATGGTCTCGGCCCTGGCGACGGACGGCAGCCGCCTCTACGTCGGCGGCTGGGCGAGCTGGTCGGCCTGGGACGGGCAGACGTGGGAGCGCCACGACAAAGACCCGGAACTGACGGGGCAGGTGGTCACGGCCATCGCGGCGCGGTTGGGCAAAGTCTGGATCGGGACGCAGAAGCAGGGCTTGTTCCGCTATGCAAATGGCCGCTACACACATTTCTTCGAGGCGCAGGGGCTGACCGACGACTGGATCACCTGCCTTGCGGTCACGCCCTCGCGCGTGCTGGCCGGCACCTACACCGGCGGCCTGCTGGAATGGGATGGGGGCCGCTTTTCAGTCCGGTTCCGGCCGGAGAAATACGCCGTCCGCGCCGTCTGCCTCCGGCCCCAGGACGGGCGCGCGCTGGCCGCCACGCCGCTGGGCGTGTACGAGGAAGGGGCGGCGGGGTGGACGCGGCTCGACCCGCATCGCTGCGGCGGCCCTGAAACGCAGGCGCTGCTGGCGCTGCCGTCGGGCCTGTGGATCGGCAGCCGGACGGGACTGGCCTATTGGCCTGGTGGGGGAGATGCCCTTGCATCGGGCCGCGACCTGGGGGTAAAATAGCGACGCACCATGAAAATCTTTCCATTCACTGCTCTCCTGCCGGGCGCCGTCGCCCTGCTGCTGGGGCCGCAGCCGGCCCGCGCACTGCCCGGCCCCGCCCCGCTGGAAGCGGCCCTCACGCATGAAGAAAACGTGCTCATCGGCCCGGTTGCGCCCCCGTCGGCGGACACGACCCTCATGACGCCCGCGCTCGACATGAACGCCCCGCTTTGGGGCCTGAATGGGGCGGGATGGAACGCGCTGTCGTGGGGCCGGACGGCGGACTCCAGCCTGCGATTAACGGACTGGCGGCACGTCTTCGACATCGCGGCGCTGGGGGCGTTCGACGTGCCCCTGCGCGCCGACCCCGCCGAGCGGACCAACATCCTGCTGTCGGCGCAGGCGGTGGACAATGTCACGGTCGCGCCCGGCATGGAGTTTTCGTTCAACGCCGAAGTGGGCGAGCGGACCCCGGAGCGGGGTTATCAAGACGGCCTGATGTTCGACCAGGGACACGTCATTCGGGGGACCGGCGGGGGCATCTGCCTGGTGGCGACGGGCCTGTACAACGCCGCGCTTCATGCGGGTCTGGCGATTACGGAGCGCCATCCGCATTCGGGGCTGGTTTCCTACGCCGCGCCCGGCTGCGACGCGGGGATCGTGTACGGCCAGGAAGACTTCAAGTTCCGCAACACGACGGGCAGGCCGCTCGTGATCCGCGCCGTGCCCGAAGAGGACCATGTCGCCGTGCGCCTTTTTGGTCACACGCCGCCGCCGGGCCGTCAGGTGATTGTCAAGCCGATTTCGCTCTCCACGATTCCTTATGCGGTCGTCACGAAGACGGACCCGACGCTGCCGCCCGGCGGGAGCGTCGTGGACCAAAAGCCGCGTTCCGGCTATGATGTCGTTCTCGCCCGGTTCTGGACCCAGAATGGGCGTGTCGTCCGTCGCGAGATCGTCACCCGTGAGCGGCGCGCGCCCCGCAACAAGGTCGTGCGCGTCGCGCCGCCAGTGGCCGTGCCCGCACCGGCCCTGCCGGACCCGCTGACCGATCTGCTGCTGCCGGGCCTGGCGTCGCCCGCCGCCCCGCTGCCCGCGCGCGCTGCGCCGTCTGTGGAGGGCGAACACAAGGTTCGCCCCTACACGTCTGTTACCCCGTAGGGGCGAACCTTGTGTTCGCCCTTTTGTTTCGTTCGCCCTTTCCTGCCCTATGACCAACATCACCGATGCGCCGCCCACGGCGGACCCGCTGCAAGACCTCGCCCCGCTTCAGGACGCCGCCGCGCGGGCCGAGGACCTGCGGGCGCGGCTGAACCACGCCAATTACTGCTACTACGTCCTCGACCAGCCGGAGATCGCCGACGTCGAGTACGACAAGCTGCTGCGCGAGCTGACCGACCTGGAAACGGCCCACCCTGAACTGGTCACGGCGGACTCGCCCACCCAGCGCGTCGGCGCGTCCCCGCAGTCCGACTTCCAGCCGCACACGCACCGCCAGCCGATGCTGTCCCTGGCGAACGCCTTCAACGAGGACGAGCTGCGGGCCTTTGATGAGAAGGTCAAGCGGCATCTGGGCCTGGCCGGAGACGCCGCCGTGGAGTATGTCACGGAACTCAAGATTGACGGCCTGGCGATCTCTCTCACCTACGACGGGGGCGTCTTCCAACGAGGGGCGACGCGCGGCGATGGGTTCGTCGGTGAGGACATCACCGCCAATCTTAGAACGGTTTCCAGCATCCCGCTCCGCCTGCGCCCGCCGTTTCCGGACTTCGTGGAAGCGCGCGGCGAGGTGTATCTGGACCACGCTGAATTCGCCCGCATCAACGCCGCCCGCGAGGCGGCGGGCGAGCCGGTCTTCGCCAACCCGCGCAACGCCGCCGCGGGCAGCGTCCGGCAGCTTGACCCGTCGGTCACGGCAAAGCGCAGGCTGACCGTCTTCCTGTACGCCCTGGGCGAAAGCAGCGCGTCCGTGGCGCATTCTCAGCAGGAATTGTTGCAGACACTTAAAGGGTGGGGAATGCGGGTCAACCCGAACGTCCAGACCTGCCCGGACATCGGTTCGGTGATCGCCTATGTGGCCGAGTGGACCGAGAAAAAGGCAACCCTGCCGTATGACATTGACGGCATCGTGGTCAAGGTCAACTCGTTCGGTCAGCAGCAGGACTTGGGCGCGGTCGCCCGGACGCCGCGCTGGGCCATCGCCTACAAGTTTCCCGCGCAGCAAGGCCGCACCAAGGTTCTGGACATCATCGCCCAGGTTGGGCGGACCGGCGCCATCACGCCGGTCGCGGTCGTCGAGGCCGTCACGCTGCCGCCCAATTCCGTCGTCCAGCGGGCGACGCTGCACAACCAGTTGGAAATAGACCGCAAGGACGTCCGCGTCGGCGACACCGTGCTGATCCAGAAGGCGGGCGACGTCATCCCGGAAATCGTGCAGGTCGTCCTGGACGCCCGGCCCGAAGGCACGCAGCCCTATAAGCTGCCCGAAACCTGCCCCGCCTGCGGCACAATTCTCGTTCGCCCCGAAGGCACGCCCGTCACGCGCTGCCCCAATTCCTCCGGCTGCCCCGGCCAGAACGTCCAGCGCATCATCCACTTCGTCTCGCGCCGCGCGATGGACATCCAGTGGCTCGGCGAGAAGCACGTCGCGCAGCTTGTCGAGAAGGGCCTGATCAAAGACGCCGCCGATCTCTATTTCGTCCAAAAAGAAGACCTGCTGCCGCTGGAGCGCATGGGCGACAAGCTGGCCGACAACATCCTCGCCGCCATCGCGGGCAGCAAGCATCCGCCCCTGCCGCGCCTGATTTTTGCGCTGGGCATCCTGTCCATCGGCGAACACGCGGGGGAGCTTCTGGCTCGCCACTTTGGCTCCCTCGATAAGTTAAAAGCGGCCACCGTGGAACAATTAAACGCCGTTTACGAGATCGGCCTGAAGACGGCGGAAAAGATTGTCGCCTTCTTCGGCCAGGCCGAAACGACCGAGCTGTTAGACAAGCTGGCCCGCGCTGGCGTCCATCCCGTCGCCGACGAGTACGCGCCCCAGGCGGACACCTTTGCCGGCAAGTCGTTCGTCTTCACCGGCGCGCTCCAAACGATGACGCGCGGCGACGCCGAGGGCACGGTCAAGCGGCTGGGGGGCCGCGCGGCCTCGTCCGTTTCCAAGCAGACGGATTACGTCGTGGCGGGCGAGAACGCGGGCAGCAAGCTGGAAAAAGCGCGGGCGCTGGGCGTCGCGGTGCTGACGGAGGAAGAGTTCGGGAAGCTGGCGGCGGGTTTAGAGGCGCAACCGCAGGAAGGGGCGGCGGAAGTGTCCGCTGAAGAGACGCCCCGGCCTTGAAAGGCCGGGGCCTTTGGCCTTACTTTTGCTGCGCGACCGTCGCGTGCAGGTACGCCTTCTGGTCCTGAATAGACGTATAATCCGCCCCGGTGACTCCGTAGGTCTGGTTAATCGCTTCCTGTGTGGGCAGCGCCTCCACAACTCCGATCAGCGACACGGGCTGGCCGGTCGCAACCGTCACTTTGGCCGCGCCGTTCGCCCCGGCGTCCATGCCCTTGTCCAGTAAGACCAGCATCTGCTGCTGGGGGCTGGGGCCGATGAAGAAGGCGCGGTCGGTAATGACCTTCTGCACCTGTACGTTCGTCAGCTTGGCCTTGCGCCCGATGAAGGTCGTCGGGTCGGTGGCGGTCGCGAAGACGACGACGTCACTCAACGGGACACCGGGAACGCTGGCCTGCGCGGGCTTGGCCGTGGCGATGTCCGTGCCGCTATGGACCTTGATGTCCTTGCCCGCCGTGTCCGTGCCGGTCGCCGCCGGGGTCGTGCTATCCGTTCCGGCGGCCGCCACAGGGGCGGGTGTCGTCGCGGGCGCCGCCGCCGGGGCGGCGGGCGCCGTTTCGCGGGCCTCATCGCCGTGATGACGCAGCAGGGCGAACAGCAGGCCCAAAAGCAGCAGGGCCAGCAGGGGCCAGAGCCAGATGGGAAGGCCCTTTTTCGGCTCCTGGTAAACTCGGGCGCCGTCCTCGGCCCCCGCGCGGTTCTGGTCGTCGGTGTATTTCTCTGCCATATGAAAAGGGTTCCTCCAAGAAAAAGCGGGCGGCTCTGTGCGAGCCGCCCGCCGCGCTGCGCCCTAGCGCCGGTCAGTGGTCTTGTTGCCGGTCGTGGTCGTCGTGCCGGGGATTTCCTCGACTTCGACGTCGGTGCGCCGGACCGTGTCCTGGACCGTTTCGGTGCGGTCGGTCGCCGTTTTGCCGACGACGACTTCCTCGACCACGCGGGCCTCTTTGGAAACCACGGGCACTTCCGCCGTTTCGGTCATCTCGATCGTGCCCTCTTTGAAGGCCGTGTCGGCGCCCGTCACGGCCCGGTCCACGGCGTGGCGCTGGACCGTGACGTGCTCTTCGTGCAGAGTCACCTGCTCCGAAACGGGCCGCTCCTCGACGCGCTGGAAGACGCGGACGCCGCCGCGCTGGATCTGCCGCTTGCCGACGGCCAGTTCTTCCTCGACGACGGGAATCACCGTCTCCCCCTGGACGTTCGCGGCGCCGGTCTTTGCCGTCGCTGTTGTCGAGGCCGCCGCCATGCCCGCCCCGGCCATGCCCGCTGCGCCGACGCCTGCCGCGCCCGTTGTCAGCGTCCCGCCGCGCTGGGTGAAGGCGTCGTGGATGTCCAGCGCGCCGTGCCGGTTCATGATGTCCTGGGCCATCATCGCCTGATCGTCGCTGGTGTGGGCGATCTCCAGCGCGTCCCCAGCCTTGACGCCCTCGACGTACAGGCGGGCGTCGTCGCTGGGGACGCCCTCGCCCTCTAGCTCCCGCATCAGGCCGGAATTGTCGCCGCCCGCGCCGCCCGGCGCCTTCAGGTCAATGTCGCTGCGGCTGAACCCGCTGTTGACCAGATCGTTCAGGGCGGCCTCCGCTTCGGAGCGCTGCTCAAAAAGTCCCACCACTGTGCTTGCCATCGTTGTTCTCCTTTGATTGCGTGTTGAGTTTGCGTGTCGGATGCCGTGGCCGTTCCTCTGCTTGGCGGAAAAGCTCGGCACGCACCTTTACCCGCCCCAACCTCGGGGCAAACGGGCGAAAACATGACTTTTTTGCTCGCTCTCAGGCGGAGCAGAAAAATAATTGGACGCTTCCTTGAATAAGCCGCTGAGGCGGCAGCCGAAGGCCCCTGATTGCTCCAACAGAGGGCCGCCGCAATCGGGTTCGTTTGTGCTATAATTTTGTGCTATAATAAGGCTGTGAACCGACGCGGCAATGGTCCCCGGTTCCCCCAGACCAGGAGACGCACGTTTTTCATGTTCACTTTCCTTCGGCGGATGTCGGGCCGTTTCTCGCGCGACATGGGCATTGACCTCGGCACCGCCAACACGCTGGTCCATGTCCAGGGCCGGGGCATCCTGCTGCGCGAGCCGAGCGTGGTCGCGATCAAGCGGCAGACCAACGAAGTCCTCAGCGTGGGCGAGGAAGCCAAGCGGATGCTGGGGCGCACGCCCGGCAGCATCATCGCCATCCGCCCGCTCAAAGACGGCGTCATCGCCGATTTCGACCAGACCGAGCGGATGCTGCGCTATTTCATCGAAAAGGTTCACCGCCGCAAAGGGTTCGTCCACCCGGTCGTCGTGGTCGGCATTCCATCGGGCATCACCGAGGTGGAACGCCGCGCGGTCATCGAGGCGACCAAGAAGGCGGGTGCGAAGGAAGCGTACTTGATCGAGGAGCCGATGGCGGCGGCGATCGGGGCGGGCTTGCCCGTGTCCGAGCCGGTCGGCTCGATGATCGTAGACATCGGCGGCGGGACGTCTGAGGTGGCCGTGATCTCGCTGGGCGCGATGGCCGCGTCGCGCTCGATCCGCATCGCCGGGGATGAGATTGACGAGGCCATCGTCACCTACGCCCGGCAGGTGTTCAATCTGCTCATCGGCGACCGCATGGCCGAAGACTGCAAGATCACCATCGGCTCCGCCGACCGGATGGAACAGGAGACCACGATGGAGATTCGGGGCCGCGACCTCATCACGGGCCTGCCGCGCATGACCCTGATCACGTCCCAGCAGGTGCGCGAGGCGATCTCCGACCCGATCAACGCCATCGTGGAAACCGTGAAAGAGACGCTGGAAGACACGCCTCCCGAACTGTCCGCCGACATCATGGACAGCGGCATTGTCCTGGCCGGCGGCGGGGCCTTGCTGCGCGGCCTGGACCGCCTGATCTCCCGCGAGACCGGGATGCCCGTGCATATCGCCCCCGACCCGCTCTCATGCGTCGTGCTGGGAACCGGCAAATGCCTGGACGAAGCCTCGCGCTCCAGTGCCTTGCGCAACGTGCTCCTGACCGAAACGCGCCTGGGCCATTACACGTCGCCGGGCCGGTGAGACTCCGACCCGGCCTTGAAAGGCCGGGCTATCCCCAATGGAAGTCGCTCCGCGACTGAGGAAAGGCCAGCAGATCCCCGTCCTTAGTGCCGGAGGCACTTCCACTCAGTAGTAGCCCGGCCCTTCAGGGCCGGGTGCTGAAGAGAAACTCTTATGCGACCTGAGCGCGACAACCGGCGCGGGGGGACGTTTCTCCTCCTGCTGCTCGCCTGCGGCCTGCTGACCGCCCTGCACAGCGGCGCGGCGCGGCGCGGCGAAGCCGATCCTGTTTCGGGCGTCGTGCGGGACATGGGACTGGTGCCGGGGCAGTTCGCGACCGCGCTCCTCGGCCAGTGGTGGCGCCTGAGCGCGGGGTCGCTCCTGTCCGGCCCGCGCCTCGCCCGCGAGAACGCTGCCCTGAAGTCCCGCGTCCTGGACCTGTCCGCCCAGAACAAAGGCCTGCTGACCGCGCAGGCCGAGAACGTCCGCCTGCGCCAGCTCCTCGGGTTCGCGCAGCGCTCGCCCCGGCCGCTTCTCGCCGCGCAGGTCATCGCGCTCAAGCCCAGCCCCCATTCGGACACGCTCACCCTGAACCGGGGCAGCGCGCAGGGCGTCCACCCGCACTCGGTCGTCCTCGCCCCGAACGGCGCCCTTGTCGGGCAGGTGCTGGACGTTTCGGCCCGCGCCTGCGACGTCCTGCTGCTGACCGATGCGGTCTCCAGCGTCGGCGCGCTCGTCCACAACCACACGCCGCGCGGCCCCATCGGGCTGTGCCAGGGCGACGGGCAGGGACACCTGCGGGTGACGTACCTGCGCAGCGACACCCTGCTGCACCTCGGCGACGCCGTGACCACGTCCGGGCTGGGCGGCGTCTTCCCCAAAGCCGTCCCTATCGGCGCAGTGGCCTCCGTCTCCGTGGACAAGACCCGGTCGCTGCAAACGGCGCTCCTGCGCCCGGCCGCCGACTACGACCATTTGGAGGAAGTCTTTCTTATCCAGGACGCGCCGCCGGACAACCCCGCCGGTGGTGGTCCTGCCCCATGATCCCGACGCGCCACGTCTTCCTGGCGGCCCTGACCGTCTGGCTGGCGGCTATCCTCCAGGGCCGCGTCGCCCACGCCCTCAGCATCCACGGCGCGCAGCCGGACCTGCCCCTGGTCGCGCTGTCCTGCGGCGCGCTCCTCGTCGGCAGCGCGCGCGGGACGGTTCTCGGCTTCTGGACGGGGCTGCTGGCCGCCTCGGCCTTTCCCCAGACCTACGGCAGCCTGTTCGTCAGCCGCATCGTGGCAGGCGCCTTTGCCGGCGGCTTCGGTCGAAACCTGATCCGCGACAATCTGGTCGTTCCGCCCCTCGTGGTTCTGGCGACGACCCTCCTGGCCGAGCTGCTGTATGTGCTGATGGCCCCCGGCCTGGCCGTCCACCATGTCCGCCGCTGGGCCGAGCAGACGGGTGGGGAGGCGCTGTACAACACGCTGCTCGCCCTGCCCGTGTATTTGCTGCTGCGGCTTTTGCAGGTCGGACGCCAGCGCGAAGATCCCTTCGGGCGGCTGTCGTGAGCTCCTATTGGAAAACGCCCGTGGAAAAGCGCGCGTTGCCGCTTGACAGCGCCGCCGCTTTCCTTTATAATAGAGGAGATGTGGCTGATTGCGCTCGCCAGCACCCCAGGCCGCTTCCGCACGTTCGCATCCGCTTTTCCGAATCAAGGAGCTTGTTTCCGATGCACCTCTTTCATAACCCCCGACTTTCGGCGCTGACGCCCGCGTTGCTGCTGGCCCTGCTGCTGACGGCGTTTGGTCCCGCGCCGGCGCGGGCGGCGGAGCCGCGCGTGTCGCTTTCGCGTCATGCGGCCCTGACGCCCTCCCTGCGCGGGGCGCGAATGCTGGGGCGGCTGACGGCCGGCGCCCCGCTTCACCTCGCGCTGACTCTGCCGCTGCGCAACCAGGCCGCGCTGGACACCCTGCTGCGCCGGCAGTACACGCCGGGCGACGCCCTGTACGGGCACTTTCTCACCTCGGATGAGTTCGTCGCGCGGTTCGGCCCGACGGAGGAAGACTACCGGGCGGTCGCCGACTGGGCGCAGTCGCAGGGGCTAGTCGTCACCGGCGTCCATCCGAGCCGCACCGTGCTGGATGTCGCCGGGTCCAGCGCTCAGGTGGAAACCGCGTTCGCCATTCGGATGAACCGTTACCAGACGAAGGACGGCCGCGTGGTCTTTGCCAACAGCGGCGCGCCCCGCGTCGCGCGCTCGGTCGCCGCGCGCCTGGCCGGGGTCGCGGGGTTGAGCGACATCAGCCGGATGCGGCCCTTCAGTCACCGCCTCACGCCTGGGAGCAAGGGGATGCGACAGGGCGCGCCGCCGATCGGCGTCGGCACGGGCGTCGGCAGTGGGCCGGCGGGCGGCCTGACGCCCAACGACATCAAGTTCGCTTACAACCTCACCTCGATCACGCCTCTGTACGGTTCAATACTCGGCACAACAACAGGCACCGGAACCGGCACTGGGACAGGAACCGGAGGAACGGGCACGGGCGGGACAGGCACAGGAACCGGCACAGGAACCGGCACAGGCACAGGAACCGGGACAGGAACGGGTACTGGCTACCCTGGCGGCGGCACGGGCACTACCGGAACGGGCACTGGTACAGGGACCGGCACGGGGACTGGAACCGGAGGAACGGGCACGGGCGGGACTGGAACGGGCACCGGGACTGGAACGGGCACCGGGACTGGAACGGGCACCGGGACTGGAACGGGCACCGGGACTGGAACCGGAGGAACGGGCACGGGGACTGGCACAGGAAGCATAACGGGAAATGCCGCAGGTCTGGACGGCACAGGGCAGACGCTGGGACTGTTTGAGCTGGACGGCTACAATTACAGCGACATTGACAAGTATATCAGCACCTATAGCCTGCCCTCTGTCCCCGGCAACACCGGGAAAACCACACAGAACCCGACGACCGTGCGGGCAGTCCTGGTGGATAACTTCAACGGCCTGCCGACGATCCTGGGCGGCCAGGACGAGGTAACGCTGGACATTGACATGATGCTGGCGCTCGCGCCGAACGCCGCGACCATTTACAGCTATGAGGGCACCGAAGGAACCGGCGTAACACTCAACTCGATCGTAGGGGTGGACATCTTCCAGAAGATGGCCGACGACCAGGCGGCGGACGGCAGCGGCAAGCCGCTCCTCCAGGTCATCAGCACCAGTTGGGGCATCGCGGAGGCCGACGAGGACCCGGCCATCCGCAATGCGGAGAACATCATCTTCCAGAAGATGGCCGCGCAGGGGCAGTCTGTCTTTTCCGCCACCGGTGACGCGGGCGCCTACCCTCTGTATGATCCCAGGACGGGCATCCTAGGGGCGCCCTCCGTGAGCAGCCCCTCCACGCAGCCCTTCGTCACCGCCGTCGGCGGCACGACCCTAGGGTATTCAAGGCCGGCGACCAACACGGCGACGGGGACGACGAACCCCGGCCGCTATGTGTCCGAAGCCGCCTGGAAGACCGGCACGATCAACAATCCCGGCGGGCCGGAAGGCGGCGGCGGCGGCACCAGCGTGGTTTGGCCGAAACCGAGTTATCAGGTGGGGCTGGGCGCGTCGGCATTGAGCCGCGATGTCCCGGATGTCGCCCTCAACTCCGACCCCGCGACGGGGTATGACATCTTCATCAACGGCCAAGTGGCGACGGTCGGCGGGACCAGCGCCGCCGCCCCGCTCTGGGCGGCGTTCACTTCTCTGGTGAACGAGCAGCGTGGGCTGAACGGATTGCCGACGCTGGGCTTCGCCAATCCGCCCCTTTATAGTCTCGCGCGCGGCACGAGCTACACGACGCTCTTCCATGACGTCACCCTAGGGGACAACCTCTTTTATTCGGCGGAGTTCGGCTTCGATGATGCGACCGGCTTCGGCTCGTTTATCGGCGACCAGCTCATCGCCGCCCTGTCCCTTAACCCGGACCAGGGTACGGGAACCGCCACGCTGACCGGTTTTGTCACCGACAACGGCAGCCCCGCAAACCCGATCTCGGGCGCCACCGTGACGGCAACGTCAATCGCTACCGGCGCCGTCAAGGCGACCGCAACCACGGACCCGACCGGCGCCTACACGCTCACAGTGCCCGCCGGTCTGGCGCTGACAATCACTGTGGACACGTCCACCGTCGTCGCCGCCGCCGGTGGGACGAACTTTGCCTCGCCATCGCCCGTGAGCCTCACCGTGCCGGCGAGCGCGACGGTGAGGCAGGACTTCGTGCTCGTTCCCGCCTTCACGTTCGCGGCGGGCTTGCAGATGATCTCCGCGCCCTATGACTTTTCCGGCCTGGGCGACTTCGCGACCCTGTTCGGCCTGGCCAAGCCGCTCGCCAACCCGAACCCGCGCTTGATCCAGTGGGTGCCGGCGCTCGGCAGCTACGTCTTCTATCCCACCGCCCCGGCCGACACGCTCCGGCTGGGACAGGGGTACTGGATCAAGTTCCTCGCGCCGACCTATCTGCACCGCCTGGGCGTCTCCGCCCCGCTCACCCAGCCGTACCGGATTCCGCTCGCGGCGGGCTGGAACCAGATCGGCGATCCATTCCCCGGCTCGGTCCCGCTGTCCACGGTCACGGCGGACACCGCGGCCGGCAGCGGCGCGGTCGCGCTGACCGCCGCCACCAGCCCGGTCCAGCCGACCTTGTACCGGTACGACCCCAAGGCCGGCGCCTATGTGGTCGTAGACACGGCGGCGGGAACGATTGACCCGTATAACGGCTACTGGATCTACGCCAAACAGGCGGCGGTGCTGATCGTGCCGCCGTCGCAGGGTGTTCCGCCCCCGCCCGGCGGCGGCCCGCCCGGCGCGCCGGGCGGTTAATCCTGACCTCACCCTGATAGGAAACGCGGGGGCTGTCCCTGGAGATTCCGGGGACAGCCCCCGCATTTTTGTTTGATGCCTGCCTCCTTGCAATCGGGCCCCCGCGTGTGCCATAATCGGCACAGAGGAGTCGAGCAGGGCGCGTGATGCATGAGCTGTGGCACAACGGACAAAAGTGGCTGTTAGGGGGGGACGCCTGGGGCCTGGTGCGGACCGGGGCCGACATCCTAATTGTCGCGTATCTGCTCTACCGCCTGATGATGCTGGCGAGGGGGACGCGGGCCTGGCAGATCATCACGGGCCTGATCGTCTTCGTCCTCATGCTGCTTTTTTCGACCTGGGCGCGTCTTTCCGCGTTGTCCTGGCTGCTCCAGCAGATCCTGCCGCTGGGGCCGGTCGCCATCGTCATCCTGTTTTATCCCGAACTGCGTCATGCCCTGGAGGAAGTCGGGCGGCTGGGCTTCTGGGGCAAAGGCTTTACCGGCCTGGACCGCGAGAACCTGTCCTCGATGGTCGGCGAGATCGTCCTGGCGGCCGAGCGCCTGTCGGACAAGAAGATCGGCGCCCTCCTGGTGCTGGAGCGCGAAACGGGGCTGAACTTCATCATTGAGACCGGCACCCTGATTAACGCCGAGGTCAACCACGACCTGCTGTGTACCCTGTTTTACACCGGCTCCCCCCTGCACGACGGCGCGGTCGTCATCCGCCGCGACCGCATCATCGCTGCGGGCTGCACCCTGCCGCTGTCCGAGAGCCGGGAAGTGCAGGGAATGCAGGTCCACACGCGCCACAAGGCGGCCCTGGGCATTTCCGAACAGAGCGACGCCCTGGTCGTCGTCGTTTCCGAGGAGACAGGCATCATTTCGCTGGCCTTTGACGGCAAGATGGCGCGCGGCCTGCGCGACGACGGCCGGCTGCGCGACCTGCTGATCCGCGAATACACAGGCCGCGTGCGTCCCAGCGTCCGCCGCCGCCGGGGCTTCATCCGGCCCCGCGCCGGGCGGTCGGCGCCGGAAAACCCGGTCAAGGAGCCGGTCAAGGAGGGCGCGGCGAAACCCGCCGTGCCCGAGCCGATGCGTCTTGCCGAACCCGCGCCGGAGCCGGTCACCTCATCGGAAGCTCGGTCGTAGGATGAGGGCTTAGGACACACCATGCTTGCTTTTTTGCAGCGCTCGGTCCGCCACAACTTCGGCTACAAGCTGCTTTGCCTCTTTTTCGCCCTTGCCCTGCACTTCTACACCGCCGGGCTGATCAGCGCGCGCCCGCCGCATATCCTGATCCTGCCCCTCACAGTGCGCAACCTGCCGCCGAACCTGATCCTCGACGACAAAGCCCTGCCGTCGGTGACGCTCACGCTGGACGGGCCGCCCGACGACATCAGCCGCCTAACGGACACCACCGTCACCGCCTGGGTGGACCTCTCCCACGCGCGCGCGGGCCAAACGCCGCCCCTGACCGTCCATCTCGCCGGATTGCCCGCCAATGTCAGCGCCGAACGCGACCCGCGCCCCATCGCGCTTCTCTTGCAGCCGCGCCGCCGCCGACAGCTCCCCATCAGCGCCGCCGACATCGGCATCGCCCCCGCCGCCTATGCCTTCACGCCGCCCGTCACCACGCCGCGCGAGGCGGTCATCACGGGGACGCGCGAGGCCGTGAACTCCGTCGTCCGGCTGGTCGCGCAGGCGGACCCGGACCAGACGGCCGGGGCGGTTGACGACGACTTCACCATCGTCGCGCTGGACGCGACGGGCAGCCCTGTGGGAGATGTCACGGTGACGCCGCCGACGGCCCATGTCCGCATGGAGCTGGCGCGCGCCCTGTCCCGCAAGACCCTGATCGTCAGCGCCAACGTCAAAGGGATGCTGCCCGCGCCTTACCGGTTCGGGAACATCGAGGTCGCGCCCGCCACCGTGGTCGCCGAGGGGCGGCCCGAACAACTCGCGCCCATCGGCACGCTGACGACCCAGCCGATTGACGTTTCCGGGGCGACGGCGGACGTGGCGCGGCGCGTGCAGCCGCTCGTCCCGCCCGGCGTCACGCTGTCGCCGCGCGGCCCGATCACCGTCACCGTCCACGTCATCGCGCCTCCCGCCCCGCCAACCGCGCCGGCGATCAGCCCCGCCGCGCCCCTGCCGACCGTCCCGGAAGCGACGAAGCCCTAACACTCTAATCGAGGAGATCACCCCTTTTCTATGACCGACAAGTTATTTGGAACCGACGGCGTGCGCGGCGTCGCCAACACCGAGCTGACCCCCGCGCTCGCGCTTGCCCTGGGGGCCGCCGCCGCCCGGACGTTGGGCCGGGGCCACACGCCCCGCTTCATCGTCGGCCGCGACACGCGCATTTCCGGGACGCTGCTCGAATCCGCCCTTGCCGCCGGGCTGTGCTCGATGGGCGCGCAGGTCGTCACGGCAGGCGTCGTCCCGACTCCCGCCGTCGCCAACATCGCGCGGATACAGGACTTCGATGCCGGCGTGGTCATCTCCGCCTCGCATAACCCGTTTGCCGACAACGGCATCAAGTTCTTCGGCGGCGACGGCTACAAGCTGGACGACGCCTTGGAAGCCGAGATCGAGGCGCAGCTTGCCTTCGTGGAAACGTGGGAGCGGCCTTCGGGCGCAGGCGTGGGGCGGCTGACCCAGGACACGGGCCTGGCGGGCCTGTACGCCGGCCACTTGGAAGACATGATGGACGGCGTCTCGCTGGCCGGGATCAAGATCGTCCTCGACGGCGCGCACGGCGCAAATTACCGATTGGCTCCGCGCGTCGTGTCCGACCTGGGCGCGGCCGTCATCGCCCTGCACTGCGCGCCCGACGGCCTCAACATCAACGCCGGCTGCGGCTCGCTGCACCCCGAAGAGATGATGCGGCGGACGGCGTCCGAGGGCGCCGACATCGGCCTGGCCTTCGACGGCGACGCCGACCGCGTCATTTTATCCGACGAGAAGGGCCGCAAGGTAGACGGTGACCGCGTGATGCTGCTGGTCGGCCGGCACCTAGCGTCCCAGGGCAAGCTGGCGAACAACACGGTTGTCGGAACCATCATGAGCAACATGGGCCTGGAAGTCGCCCTGCGCGAGTCGGGCCTGACCCTCCTCCGAACCGCCGTCGGCGACCGCTACGTCTCGGAAGCGATGCGCCGGGACGGCCACGTCCTGGGCGGCGAGAAGTCCGGGCACCTGATCTTCGGGCGCCTGACCACCACCGGCGACGGCCTGCTGACTGCCCTGCAAGTGCTCAAAGTGATGCGCGAGACGGGCCGGCCGCTGTCGGCCCTGGCCGACCAGATGACCGAGTACCCGCAGGTGCTCCTCGGCGTCAAGGTCCGCGACCGCCAATCCTGGGCCTCCGACCAGGACATCGGGAAGGCCATTTCCCACGCCGAAAGGCAGCTCGCCGGCCGGGGCCGGGTCAACGTCCGCGCGTCGGGCACGGAAAAGTTGGTGCGCGTGATGGCCGAAGGCCCGGACCAGGCCGAGATTGACGTTCTCGCGGGCGAGATCGCCTCGCTGGTGCAGAAGAAGGTAGGGGCCTAATCCCCCACCCACATCACCTCGACTCCCGCCAGCATCCCCGGCAGCGACCGGACCAGGGCGCGCATTCCCGGCGTCTCGGTCGCCCCGTGCCCAGCGTCCAGCAGGGCCAGCCCGCGCGCCTCGGCCTCCCAGAACTCGTGGTGGCGCACGTCGCTCGTCACATACGCCTCCGCCCCCGCCACTCGCGCGGCCTCGGCTAGACTTGCCCCCGCCCCGCCGCAGACGGCCACGCGCGCAATCATGCGCGTCGGGTCCACCCGGTTCACCCGCAGGGCGCTGGTCCCGGCGCACCCCAGGGCGGCCTCGACGAAGCGCGCGAAGTCGGCCAGTGGGCGCGGGGGCGACAGGTCGCCGATTCGGGGCAGGGCGGCCTCGCCCCCGGCTCCCAGCGGCCGGACGTCCGACAGTTCCAGACACTCCGCCAGGGTGTCGTTGATGCCGCCCGTCGCCCGATCCCAGTTCGTGTGCATCGCGTACAGCGTGATGTCGGCCTTGATCAAAGCCGTAACTGCCTGAGAGACCGGGTCCGCGCCGACCCGCTTCAGAGGATGGTAGATCAGAGGATGATGAGCGACGATTAGGCCAACGCCCTGCTGCGAGGCCCGCGCCGCCGCGTCCGGCGTGCAATCCAGGCAGACGCCGATGCGTGTCACTTCTTCCTCCGCACGCCTGATGAGCAGTCCCACCGGGTCTCCGTCCAGCGCGCTTTCCTCCGGCGCCAGCCGCCGCAAGGTCGTTAGGATGTCGTCGAGTGTCATGGAAGAACCCTCCTTTGGGTATGATACGCAGGAAAGCGGCCGCCCTGCTCCCCGCAACGAAGCCGCTTCCAAACCCGTATACTCAATCGGAGATGCTTATGATCCGCAAAAT
>JAABUX010003125.1_pt1 | contig 22331 bp, 20 predicted proteins | sample 5561851 | NCBI WGS metagenome assembly JAABUX01 (sample SAMN10711883, study PRJNA513361) | rock metagenome | isolation source: Antarctica rocks | place: Antarctica: Victoria Land, Richard Nunatak red sandstone | collected 2016-01-03 | reverse complement strand
CAGGGCGATCACCCCTCGTCCATGTCCCCTGCTCCATCTCCGTGCAGCCAGCGTACGACGACCGACCCCGCACCCACTCCGCGCGACCGGGCGTCCCCATCTTCTGTCCACTCCGCGCCCGCCGTCGCCCACTCCGCGGCGCATTCTGTCCACTCCGCGCGGGGTGTCCCGCCGTCCTCCCACTCCGCGTGGCCCTCACGGGGCAGCCCGCCGCCGGTCGGCGGCCGCGGCCAGCCGGTCCGCGACCGGGAGGATCGCCCGGGAGAGGGGGCTGTCGCGGCGCGCGACCGTCACCGGCAGACCCTGCTCCTCGGCGTCGTCGACGGCCTCATGGTGGTGGGGCAGGTAGGCCACAACCCGCAACGGCGCCTCGCCATCCGTGCGGCCACCTAGCGCGCCCGTGACGCGCCCCTCGTCCGTGCGCATGCGCCGGCCGGATCCGTTGTTGAGCACGCACCAGCGCTCGGCCGTGCCGGCCCCCGCGCCGCGCGCCAGCGCCTGGTCGAGGAGCGGGTACTGGAGCAGCAGGTCGGAGACGCCGAGCCGCGTCGCGCGCGCGATGACCAGCGCCAGATCGGCCGCGGCCAGCGCCGCCGCGTGTCCACTCCCCGCGTCGGACCCCGCCGCGGCCATCCCGGCGGGCGGCACGACGAGCCGCGACCCCACGTCCACGAGCACCAGGTCGGCCGCGCCGCGCAGCCGATCGAGCACGGCGGCCAGGGCCGTCGGCTCCACCGAGAGGCCCTGCGCTGGCCCCGGGATGCCGGGCAGCAGGCGGAAGCCGGCGCGGTGGTCCTGCAGCTGGCCAGGGGCACAGGCGGCGCCGCGCGGCGCCGGGAAGCGTGTGGCCGAGACGATATTCCCGCCCTGCGCGGCCTTGAGGAGCACGCCAAGCGCCCCGCGCGTCAGGTTGGCGTCCACGAGGATGACGCGCATGGCGGCAGCGAGTTCGCCGGCGAGGGCCGCGGCGACGGTGCTGACGCCCGGCGCGCCGGTCGGGCCCCACAGAGCGACCACCAGGCCGGCAGTCATGCGCTCCTCCTTTCGATGAACGGCGGCCGCCCGGCCCTACCGCGGCAACACGGTGAGCAGCCGGCTCAGGACGGGATACAAGATGACGGTCCCCAGGACCGGCAACGCGCTCACCGTTCCGATCGCCGTCGAGCGCAGCAGCGCGTAGGCGAGCTCGACCTTACGTCGCTCGCGGATCGCGGTGCGCGTCATGGCAGCAAGCTCGCGGAACAGCACCGGCGCCCGCTCCCCCGCGATCTTCCCCTCGTCAACGGTCAGGATGAGGCTGACGGCCGTCCGCACCTCGGGCGTGTCGCAGCGGACCACCAGCGCGGCCAGCGCCTCGGACCGTTTGACGCCGTACGCTTCCAGTTGCCGCGCACGGTAGATCTCGTGGAACAGCTCGCCACGGCGCACCGCCACGCGGTCCAGCGCCACGGCGACGGGCCGCCCGCCGGCGATGTAGGCGCCCAACCCATAGAGCAATGAGACGAGTTGGACGCACAGCCGGCGGCGACGGGCCGCGGCCAGACGCGCGAGCGCGCGCTCGGGGACGAGGCAGCCCAGGGCGAACGTGAGGGGCACGACGGCGCCGAGCAGGGCGACCGGACGGTGCAGCGCGAGCACGAACCCGGCGCCGAGGGCCGCCACGGTCAGGCCCACCTCGAGTTGCTTGACGCGGAACCACAGCAGCGAGCGGTGGCCCAGCCCGGCGTGCAGCAGGCGCCAGCGCAGGGCCGGCAACCCCTGCATCGCGACCCGTGTCCCGGCCAGCCCGGCGCCGACGGGCGCTCGCGGGTCCTCCCCGAGCACGGCCACACGGAGACGGTCGATAAACCGGCGCGCCCCGAACGAGCGGCTGCGCGGCAGGGTGAGCGTGCGGATGCGGCCGCCCACGCCGACACGCATGCGCGTGGCCGGACCGCCATGCACGAGGATCGGGACGCCGGCGATGACGCCGCCGACGACGAGCGCGAGGAGCAGGCGCAACAGGTGAATCACGGCGCCCCCTCCCCCGACAGGCTCGCGCGCGCGGCCCGCCGCTCGCTCGCCGTGGCCTGCCCCTGGCGGCCCCGGAGCATCGCGGCGAAGTCCTGGGCCAGGGCGTAGGCGGAGGCGAGGGCCGGCTCGGCGGCGTGCACCGCCGCGAGGTAGGTTGCTTGCTCCGTCGTCAGGCGATCTGGTGGCGCGATGAAGAGGAAGGCGACGCGACGCGCGGTCCACGCCTCTCCCTTGCGCCGACGCGGCAAACGCGCTGCCCCCTGCGGGTCCTGTCGCCGCCACTCCGTCATCAGGTGCGCCAGGGTGCGGCTGGATTGCGTATAGCCCATCGCGCGGATCTCGCGCCATAACTGAGTGGCGTTGCGGCAGCCTTCGGCCCAACGGTGCCACAGGTACGGGATGTACGGGTCGATCGAGCGGGATGTGCGCTCGTGTTTGCGCGTGCGCTCAGGGGGATGGGACATGGATAGGTAGCGGTAGGCCGTCGGGCGGCTGATCCCGACGGTGCGCGCGATGTGGGCGATGTCGTGGCCTTGTAGGCGCATCGCCCAGACCCGCTCGTAGGCGGTCACCTGCGGCGCATGCTTGCACAGCGGCCGCGCTGATGGATCTACGTCCCGGTCAATGGACGGCTTGTACGACGCGATTCAACGAGTCGTACACCCTGTTGTGGGGAGTTGAACGTGCATAGGCACAACTATTCGGCCTTCAACGTCAATTACGGCGTCTCGCGACGTGGACAATAATTGTCCACGTCGCGTTCGCACCGCCCGTTACGCTGATCAGTTCATCGCTACCCGGGCCACCAGTGCCATCAGCAGCTCCCAGCGTACAGATAGCGCATAGTTGCCGATATGGCACACGGGAGAGACGCCGGGAGAACGTCAAGGGCGTAGGGAAAGGAAGAGAGAAGATGGGGTATGGCACCATGACCAGAACACTGCGCTGTCCCGCCTCCACGTCCTATGCGGTCACGCCGCGTGCCCGCGCCGGCACACGTCCGCCGATACGCCTCGACGACAGGCCTGCTATGGCTGGCGAGCCGGAAACCATCGACGCAGCCGCGACAATCGCGCGGCTGCTTGGCGTCGACGTCGCACGCGCCCACCTCCTGCTCGACGACTACGGCGCCCTGGCCCCGCTGGCGCGCGCCGACCGCGTCGAGTTGCGCGCCCGGCACCGGTTAACCGAACGCCAGGCCACCCGGCTCCAGGACGCCCTGCGCCTGGGCCCATTGCTCCTGCTCGAAGACGCGGGGCCCCGGCCGCGAATCGCTAGCCCCGACGATGTGGCCCGCCTGATGCGCCCCCACATCGCGGGGCTACCGCACGAGGAGGTGTGGGTCCTGTTACTCGACATGCGCTGCCACTGCATCGCCCCGGTCCGACTCTACGTCGGCACGGCCGACACCTGCGTCGTCCAGATCGCCGAGATCTTCCGCGTCGCCATCCGCCGCAACGCCCCGCGACTCATCCTCGTCCATAACCACCCGACGGGAGACCCGTCGCCCTCGGATGCCGACATACGCCTGACGCGTGACGCCGTGCGCGCCGGCGAGTTATTGGATATCACCGTCCTCGACCATGTGATCATTGGTACGGGTGACCACGCGAGCCTGAGCGCACGGGGACTATGCCGGGAAGCCGTTGACGCGTCCAACGTAACTCTGGAATAGAACGCAATCCAGCGTAACTCTGGAATGCGGACTTTTCCACCGACAGGCGTGAAACCGGCCATCCGCTACGCGATCACGCCGTAGTCGGTGCCTAACGTTGGCGTGCGCAGGAAGGCTACGAAAAGTCCGTATTCCGCAGATACGGTGGACGGAAAGTCCGCGTTCCAGAGTTACGCCGGACTGGCGTAGCTGAAATGAGGCATTTGGACGAGACACGAGGCGTCGTCAGCCTCATTCCATTCCAGAGTTACGTTGGACGCGACAGCCGTTGATGCGTCCAACGTAACTCTGGGATAGAATGCGATCCAGCGTAACTCTGGAATACAGACTTTTCAGCCGGCAGGCGTGACGTTGCCCGGGAATAGGCGGCCTATCCCGCGATGACGCCGGACCATTCCGGCGCTATACGGGCGCGTATGCCCGTGTCCGTACTCATTCCATCGTGAGGTGCGCTGGACGCAACGGCGACAAGGGATAATCGCACCCACAGCGATAGCGCGGACTGTAGCGATGGGGTCGGTGTGCGGGATATGCTGCCCACGCGCTGGCACATGTCCGGTCGCGATCGACATACATGACATCGGGGTGACGCCATGATCCGCATCAACAGCGGACCGTCCGACGTGGCCGCCGACGGACGACCTCGTCCGGTCGTCCGTCGGTGGCCGCGCTGTGTAGCACGAAGGAAAAAGGCAAATTGACGATGGCACTGGAACGAGTAGAGTTGGATGTGCGCGAGCGGCGGCACGTCATCGACGACGCGACGAGCCACGCCCGCGGACGGCGCTAACCAACATCGCGTGAGTGGTGGCACAACTCCGACGGGCAGTCGTATCCTTGCACACGGTGGAAGAAGATGTGCGCCCGCTCGAAACGATCCACCTGCCGCGGACGGGCGATCGCATCGACGTGGTCCACGAGTTGGCGTGGATGGAGCAGTGCGCGGCGTACATCGATCAGGACGACGGCGAGATAGCGCAACACTTGACCATGGGCGCGCCTCGGCGCGATGCCTATGGCAACCCCTGCGGCATTGCATACACAGTCCGCGAGTAGTAGAGGTGGTAGAGACATAACGAGCGCCGCGAATGTGGAGCGCGTACAGACCACCGGGGTGCGGAGGATTCTACTGTGACGATCGCGACATACCCCAACAATGACCCGCATCTGTGCGACCTTGTCGCACTCGTAAACGACGCCGATCACCACGCATGGCACATGATCGATTGCAGTCATGCTGCCGAGGACGGCGACGACCACAGTGGCTTCCGCTTGCGCGACTCGGCGTTGCGCGCGGGCTGGACTCTCCCCTACGGCCACGGGCGTGGCTTCGATCTCCTCAGGCCGCCGACCGGGCAGCCGACCGCGCGCTTGCTCGTGGCTGCGCTCGCCGACGTGGCTGCTCATACGACCGGAGGGCTGTCGCCGCTGGGGGCGCTGGGCGACGGGCCATATCACTGGCGCACGACGAGGAGGGACACGCCGGCGCGTTATGGCGAGTATAAAGTGCCAGCGACGACCCGTTCCGGCTGTACCACCGGCGGGTCACCTACGGGGCGGCGACGGATGACGTCGCCCCAGCGGTTGAACTCCGGGTTGTGCTCACGCCGGGCGAGTAACCTGGGCGGTCGTCGAGGAGGCGGTGCGCGCCTACATCCGCAGCTGGGCGCGCGTCACGGCGCGCCTCAACCGTTGGTAGACGGGGTCCAGGCCCTGGCTGCCGCGGTCGCGACTCCCCTGGGATAGGGATAAGGCCCCTCGGAGGGACGCTGGCGCGTTGCCACCGACGCCCCTTTGAGGAACAATGGGCGGCCTTTTTTTGTTGGGACACACTTTCTATCTATGCTGCCGATACGCCAACGGAAGGGGTGTGTCCAACGCAACGTGACGGTAGACGACGGACGCGGCGTGGTTGTAGGCATAGCATGCGGATTACTGATGTGGACAATACGGCCACAAGACAGACAGACCTTCTATGTCAAGGGGTAAATAAAAATGTCCTTCTCCTGTGTGGACATAAGAGGCTGGAGGTGTCCGGTGGGAGTAGACACGCTCCGGCCGTGGCTTGTCGGGGGCAGGCCCGTGGGGGCTGCGCGCCCCCACACCCCGCGTCCTCAGGAGCGCAAGCGGGGTGGCGGAGGGCACGACAGCGCGCCCGGCGCGCCCGGCGCGGCGACGGGTGGTGACGACGGGGCGGCGGGAGGGACGCCCGCTATGCGGCGCGGGGCGCGTGGGCCTGCTGGGCCGCGTGGAAGATCGCCGGGTCGTAGGTGTCGTGGTTGGTCCACAGGGCGTAGATGAAGCGCACCCACTGATTCGCCAGGGCGCGCACGGCCATGGCGTGGCTCTTGCCGTCGCGCCGCTTCCGTTGACGGTAGGTCAAGGCCCAGGGTTCTTTCTGCGTGCTCTGCCAGGCGAACTGCTGCAAGGCGTTGCGCAACGGCTTGTTGCAGGCGTAGCAGCGATGCGCTTTGGCGAAGTTGCCGCTCTGGAAGGGCACCGGTGACGTCCCGGCCAGGGACTGGACGCTCGCCGCGTCGGTGTAGCGCTCCCGATCATCGCCCCATTCCGCCAGCAGTCGCGGCGCCAACCGCGTCCCGGCCCGCGGGAGGCTCGCGAAGGCCCTGCTGTCGGAATGCAGCCTAAAAAGGCGGGTGATCTCCTCATCATAGGCCGCAATCTCGGGGAGGAGCACCTGCAGCTGGGCGGCCAACGTCAGCATCAGGCGCGTTTTGGTCCGCGTCACCACCGGGTCGGCCCGCAATTGCGGCTGGTCCACGCGCCCCCGGATCCGCGCAGCTTTGGCCGCAACGGTGGGATGCCCCGCCGCTTTGAGCACGGCGGCGATCTGCTCCACCGTCGCCGCTCGCGCCTGGTCGGGGGTCGGGAACGCCTGCAAGAAAGCCAGCGTGGTCGGCTGCTGCAGTTTGCCGAACAACTCCAGCGCCACCGGATAGTACGCTTTGAGGCAGGCCGTGAGTTGGTTGACCAGGCGAGTCTGGCTCTGGATCAAGGTGTCCTGGTCGCGCGTGAGCGCCTTGAGTTCGGCGATCAGGGGGCTATCCGGGGTCAGGCGGCGCAGGTCGGCCAGGTCGCTCCGTCCCGTGCGCGCCAACAAGTAAGCGTCGATGGCGTCGGTCTTGGCTCCGGCGGGCTTGCGATGCCGCTCGACGGTCTTGGGGTTGACCGGATAGACGGGCAGGCCCGCGTCCAGCAAGGCCGCGATGAGCAAGCCCCGGTTCGTCTCGACAATGCAGGCCAGGTGGTCGGGGTGGTCAGCGACATCCCCCTGTTCTTTAAGGAACGTCACCAGCGTGTCCAGCCCTGCGGCGGTGTGGGACACACGGGTCGTCGCCACCCGCTTGCCTGCCTCGTCGATCACCACGGCGTCATGATGCTGATCGGCCCAATCGATGCCGGCATACCACATAGTCATCGTCTACAGTCGCTTTCTAGGAATAGAGAGAGGGATAGGGGAGAGTTCCTGGGTAGTCGTGGCCTTATACACGGCGCTCGAGGCGCATCCTTCTATGGTCGATTAGCCCCAGGACTGACGAGGAGGAAGGTCAATCTGTCTGAAACGGTCGCGCCGCTAGGAGAGGGTATCCTTTCCTTCCTCGCCCACCATCCGATGGCTGTACGGTCCACCGCGTCCCTCCGTTGAGGGGGGACAATCTTAGTTTAATGTATAAGGAGGGGCGGGTTGCGGTGAAGCCTTGCGCTGGTCGATGTGAGCCTTTCTTCTCATCGCCCTCTCATCCACATCCCGTACCGTGGAGATGGTGACCGCAGTCGCGCGGGGCTGTCCCTAGCGCATAGCGTCGGCGAGGTGTCCGCCCCGGCGGGACCGGCGAGATAGACACCCGGAGGGAGGATACAATGGGTATGATGACGTCGCAGGGGTGCAGGTCGTCCTAGCAATCCTGCTCCTGTGCGCGCTTCTGGCGGGCACGCTTGGCGCCCTCTTCGCGCCATAACCGCTAGCGTCCCGGTTGTGGCGTCAGCCCGCCGTCGTCATCGTCGCCTGGGGATAGCAATCGGGCGGTCGCGTCGGCGCGGCGCGCTGTGGTGGCTGTCCGCGTGAAACGCGCTTGACGCGGGCGCGGGATCATTGATCAGTAGGGAGGCATGACAATGCGCTATATCATCCGAGAGCGGTTCTTTCGCCTGGGCGAGGACTCCGACATCACCGACGAGCGAGGCCAGCCCATCTACCAGGTCGACGGCAAGGTCCTGACCATGCGCGACACGCTGGTCGTGCGTGACCGGACGGGGGCCGAGGTGGCAACGGTGCGGCGCCAGCTGGTGGCGCTCCGCCCGACCTACCACATCACGCGCCAGGGCCAGGAGGTGGCCGAGGTGCGCAAACGGCTCCTCAGCCCCTTCGTGGATCGCTTCACCATCGACATCCCCGGACCCGCCGACCTCAGCATGACCGGCAACCTGTTCGCGCACGAGTACACCATCGCGCGCGGCGATCGCGTCGTGGCGACGGTCTCCAAACGCTGGATCAGCCTCACCGAGACCTACGGCGTGGACATCGCCCCCGGCGAGGACGACCTGCTCATCCTGGCCAGTGTCCTCGCGCTCGATCTGGCCGAGGACCGTGAGCGCGGGGATCGGGACTAGCCGCCATCCGCGTGAGGACGGGTCCCGGGGTACCTACACTCATCGGGGGCCGCGGAGGAGTTCGCCCCTTGTGGCCGTGCTCCCTTCACCCCGATAGGCGTGGTCCGCAGCGGGCCCCTCCGCGCCTGGGATGAGGGCCGCGCCCATCCGTGAGGAGGCCCGCGTCCAGCGGGTACAGACGTAGGCCCGGTGTGCGGAGAGGTGCAGACGCGCGGCCCCGACGTCCCGGCGGCTCGGCGCTCACCACGGAATCACATAGGCAACCACCGACCCGTCCCAGTCGTCCTTTCCCACCACGAGGATGTGCCCGCCGCAGGCGTCGGTCCCAGACACCGCGCGCACGCTCCCGATATCGATGCCGTCAGCGGTAACGACACGGTCGTTTCGCCGGATCGCCGCCATGGGGACCGCCAGCCCATCCGCGTCCCGTTTCACCATTTCACGTCCTCCTCGTCTCCCCATACGGCGTCACCGCGCGGATCGCGCCACGCGCGATCCCGCTATAGGTTTAGTGTCCGCGCGGTCAATGAGAGAGGGATGAGAGATGTCAAGTGCGATGGTACGGGGACACGATACGTGTGCCGTGCGCGCTGCACGACGGGATCACATGTTCATGCGGCGCGGCTGGTACGCGGTCCACCTATGGCGCAGGTAGTGTACGCGCCGGGCGTCCACCGGAAGGTACAACAGGCGATGCATGGGCCTGCAGAGGCAATCGTCCCTATGTCCGCGGCGGCTCGGCGTCGACCACCGCGATGCTGTCGCCAACCTGCGTTGACGTCCGGGACACCGTCCCCGCCGGCAGCTCAACCACCGATCTACTGCGCAAAATGACGGGGCCGACCCTCCACGGCTTGAGGCCAGACACGACCCTGATGACGTGGTCGTCCCGGTCGAGATACAGCACGTCGAGGACAGTGAAGACGAAACACATGTGGATCGCATTGGCGGGCCGGATGATCAGACCATAGCCGCCGGGGAGATCGTGACAGCCCATGAGTCCCCTGGCGCGCGCCCAGAACGAGGTCGCGATCTCGACGTGATCGGCGATTGTCGTGCCCCGAGAGTGGTTGACAATGCGCACGGACGCTACAGGTGCGGCGCGCCATGGCCCGCGCCGTCCCGCGCCGTCCCGCGGTTGCTCGCCACGCCCCCCGGCCGCCACCCTCTCGCCTTCGCGCTGCGCGATCACCGTCACGATGATCGCCGCCACGACCCAGGGAATGAGATCCCAGCCAAACATCAACACAGCCTCGACCGTGAGGAGATGTTCGACCTTGTCCCACCGACCGGCGGCGGGCCGTTAGGAGTCGCCATCCCCGCTGGCGTGCGGCCGCTTGGCCCACAGGGCCGCGCGATCAGCCTCAAGAGCTGCCCACACGACCTCCCATGGCGCGGTCCCTCGGCCACGCGATGTCAGGCGTACCGTATTGAGCGTCGCCAGATCAACGAGCTGCGTACCAATCTCAGGATCGGTTCCGGGTCGCATGCCCGTGCGATCGACCGGCGCCAACACGTCGGGATGCGCGGCCACCTCCTCCGTCTCAGCGCGCGTCGGCGCGCCCAGTGCGGAGGACGTCGCTGGCGGCGCTACCACCAGCGCGGCCCCGCCTACGGCGAGGTCGCGCGTAGGGCCTACATCGCTCACGCCTTCCACCCCGTGGCTACCGCGGCGCGGCGATGACCCGCGCAGCGTCCCCTGTACGTCTTTGACGTCTTTGACACGCAGTCGTTCGCGGCCGGCGCGCTCGAGGAGCTCACGCCGGGCCGCCTCGTCCTTGATCTGCGCGATCTCCTGGCCGACCGTCGCTTTCACCGTGCCGGCGCGCAGCGCCTCCCGCACCTCAGGATACCTGAGCAGGCCCAACCGCTGGACGACGTACGAGTGGCTCTTCTTGACGCGCCTGGCCAACTCATGCCCGCTCAGGTGCTCCGCCTGCATGAGCAGCCAATACCCGTGCGCCTCGTTGAGCGCGGAGAGGTTCTCGCGTTGCGTGTTCTCCTGCAGCTGGATGAGCTTGACGTCGCGCGGATCGCCCTCGTAGAGCACACACGGCAACTCCTGCTTACCCGCCTCTTGCGCCGCCAGATAGCGCCGCTCGCCCGCGACGATCATGAACAGCGTTCGGTGATCCTCGAGCAACCCGTGCTCGCGAATCAGCAACGGTTGGAGCACGCCGTGCTCGCGGATGGACTCCGCCAGTTCCGCGAGCGCCACGCGTTGATCTGGATCGGTCAGGTTTGTCCGCGGCTGCTCCGGGTCGGGGATCAGCTGCTCGATCGGCACCAGCATCGCATTCTGGAAGTGTCGCTCGGCGCGCACCTGCGCCCGCGCGGACAAGGGCGCGGGCTGGCGCCCCGGTTGCAAGCGGCCGGGGACCGCCGCAACGGCGGCCTTGGTCGATTTAGGCACGGTCGATCTCCTCCTCGACGCGGCTGCGTAGCGCCCGGTACGCGCGCGCCGCCTTGCTCGTCGGCTCACGCGCCACAACCGCTTGGCCGACGTTGATGGCGCGCTTCACCGCGACCGCGTGCGGGATGGGTGTCGCCACCAGCTCCCCATACGTCTGGCACAGGACCTCATTGCTGGTCCTGTCGTTATCGTCGGCGCGCAGCTCGTTCGCGACGATGACGAGCCGCTTCGCCGCGTTCAATTCGGCCAACTCGTGCCACAGGGCCAGTGTATCGGCGAGGGCGTCGAAGTCGGGCTGCGCCAGGCGCGTCGGCACGACCGCGACCTGGGCGGCGAGGAGTGCGAGATTGAGGGCGAAGCCCAAATTGGGCGGCGTGTCGACAATGATGACGTCGTAGCCACGCACCTGGGCGAGCAGCTTGCGCAGGCGGAAGAAACCCATCGCCGTGTCGCTGAGCACCTGGGCGGCCGTCTCCATCTGACGGTCGCCGGGATAGATGTCGATATTGGCCGTGACGGGGACGGCCAGCCCATCCACACCCAGCCCCAGTTCCACCAGGCGGCGGCCGATGCCCGTGAATTCGAGGGACAGCGCCCCCGACACCTCGTGCTCCTGTCCGAGCAACACCCGGGTGAGCGAGGCCTGCGGGTCCAGGTCGACCAACAGGACGCGCCACCCCTTCTCGGCGAACGCGCCGGCGAGGTTCAGCGCCGTGGTGGTCTTGCCAGCCCCGCCCTTCCTCCCAGCGATAGCCACGATCGGGGGATGCGTCTCGTGCTGCTCCGTCGATACGTCCGCGGGCCCGGATACGCTAGCTGTCTGCACCATCGTCCACCTTCCAGCGGCCTGCGCCCGGGCTTCCTATCCTACAGCTCTTGCACCGCGCGCCAACTCTCATCTAGCCGGGTAGCACCGTTGCGCTGTGTGTCGCAACGCCTTCTACCAAACCAGGTACCCACGCTCTTACCACTCAGGCGCGCCGCCCGACGATTCGCCGAACGGCCGCGCCGAACGTCTCCTGGTCACGCTTCGTCATGGGCGGCGTCGCGAGGTGCGCGAGGAAGGTCGCGACGACAGGATAGCGTTGGAGCACGGCCCGCGGGTGCCGGCCGCTCGGCACACGCGTGGCCGGACGAACATCGTCCGGGTTGCAGCCATCGACCGGATAGACATGCGTGCCGTGCAGTATAAGGCGCTGCCAAGGTGTCTGTAGCCTCGCTCGGGTGGGCGAGTATGCTGCCGAGCCATGGCGGCGGAGTTGGCGTATAACGCCCTGACGATCGGGCGTTGAATACGGTATGCTGGGCCATGAAGGCGATGCAAGGGGAGGAGCGCGCAACATGGCAGGATTGACGGGACCGGACGAGAAGCCGGCGGTCCTCGCGGGGGACATGCCGGAGGTATCGGTAACGATCACCGCGCCGGTCACGCCACTCATCGATCCCGAGACCGGTCTGCCGTTCTCATCCGAGGAGATCGAGGTCCGTCGCCGCATCCAGGAGGACAACGCACATGGCCTGGTGGCCGTCGATCCGGTGTACTACGCGTCGGCCGACTTTATCCACGAACCGTTGCACGATGAGCGGGGCACCGTCGTCGAGGATGCGCTCGTCCTCAACCGCGCGAACCAGACGCGCCTCGTCGTCAACTTCGGCGATATCGAGGAGTTAGCGGAAGACGACCGCTCGGCGCTCGAGGATCTCGCCATCACCATCGCGGGCCGCGTTGGCGGCGCGAAGACGGCCGAGTTGATGAAGCATCTCTACGTGCTGGCCAACGACGCGGGGCGGACCGGCCGCTTTACCGTTTCCATCAATGATCTGCTCGACGCGCTCAAGTACAAGCGTGACGACCGCGGCATTCACCGCTCGAAGCCGCGGCTATTCGTTTCACAGGCGCTCTTTGCCCTCCTGCTCACGCAGGTAGGCGTCAACGTGACGGCCCGTGAGGGCAGCACACGCGGTTTTGTCGCCCCTTTACTCTCGGGTATCGAGTACCAGACGGCCGAGCGCGTGACGGAACTGACCCCGCAAGAGATTTTCGGCAAGGGTTTGCCCGAGAGCGTGACGATCCAGATCAACCCGCTGTGGTATCGGCTACGGGACGCGCAGGGGAGGATGGTCAAGAATCCATTCCTGGCGCCGCGCGCGCTCCTGACGCCGACCGATGTGCAGAGCTATCGCGGCCACCGTCGCACGGCGGCGCACGCTCTGGCCGCCTATCTCGCCGAGGCGCGGCCGTACGCGATCGATCGCACGATCACGGTGACACGCGACGCCCTGCTCAGGCAGGCCACGATCACCGATCGCAACCGCGCCAATGCGACGAAGACGCTGGTGCGCGCGCTCGACCGGTTGTGCGGGCGGGGTATCCTCGTCTCCTACGGTCCCCAACCCCTGCCCCTCGAGCCCAAAGGCTTAATCACCCTGGTCCTCGCTGAGGCGCTACCCCTCTTTGATGAGGAGTCGGCCGTGGAGCTGCGCGTGTAAAGCCCGTGTGCTACCAGCCATACAAGGGGTGACGCAGCCGTCGCACTCCCATGCAGGCTTGCCGTTCCGCCGTGTTATCGGACTATCGAATGATGCCGGCCCGTTGACATCACGTCAGGCTTCGCGGTCACATTGCCGGCACGTCGCACCCCAACTGCGCTACCAGCAATAAAGACTACGCGCTACCAGCCGTACAGGGGCCGTGCTACCAGTCATACAAGCGCGGTGCTCCCGTAAAGTGCGCGTGCTACCGGCCGTAAAAGCACTGTGCTATGTACACACTGCGAATTGTGTGACCAGTTGTACACCTTTTGTGCTACCAGCCACACCACATTTGTGTGGCTGGCCGTATGCTTGCGGTGCTACCAGCCATAAATCAGAGCGGTCCGAGAGCCGATTTCGGGGTAAATAGGCGTCATTCGGGGGTCCAGGGACAGAACGACGGCCCAGTCGACGCTGACTACCGCCGACCACCCACATCAACTCCGCGTGGGGAAGCCTTGCAAACATGGGGCGTATCCCGCATGGTGATAGGCAGAGTCCCCATAATAGCGATGCGGCTTGTAGGTCGATCCGCGCGGCGCAGCCCATGAAATGACTCCGGTCAGGAGGTGTCTCCGTGTACTCGCTGACATACGTCCCTACGCCTTACACTAGCAGGCGCGCGACGCTCTATGCCGCGCGTGCTTTCAGTAGGCCAGCGACGGTGACGGCGCGCGAAGACATGGCGTCCAGGCCGGTACATCCTGCCGTGCGTCCCGCCGATGGACGTCGCGACCGTAGAGCCATGAGGAAGGAGCAACGCCAGCCCGACCTCTGTCGCGGAGCACGCCCGATCGGAGTGCGCACAGGCCACGCGCTGCGCTGCGGCCAGGGAGCGCGAGCCGATGGCTAGCGGGTCCGGCGGCTTCGACAGCCCCAACTCGACGCAGACGCCGGACGCCGTCTTCGATTGCTGGCTCACCCGCCTGACGGGCGGTGAACTGCGGGTGCTGCTCTTCCTCATCCGCCGCACCTACGGCTGGAAGCGCGAACAGGATGACGTCAGCATTTCCCAATTCGTCGACGGCATCACCGATGGGCATGGCAACAGAATCACGGAGGGCAGCGGTGTTGGCCGCTCAACCGCCATCAGCGCCGTGAAAAAGCTCCTCGCCAGGGGGCTCATCCACAAGACGGAGAATAAGGACGCGATAGGCGCCGACGAGCCACCGACGTACCGCCTCCATATCCGCGACCGGAGTGGCCACGAGCATCCCGGCCCGCTCTCACCAATCAACACGACACAGGTCCCGGACGCCATCTTCGACTACTGGCTAGCGCACCTCTCGGATAGCGAGCTCGCCGTCCTGCTGTACATCGTGCGCCGCACGATGGGGTTTGGCAAACCGGCGGACATCATCAGCCCCGATCAGTTCCTCCACGGCATCATGACGCGCGACGGCGACGTCCTGGACGAGGGCTGCGGCGTGTCGAAGGGCAAGTTGTATCCGGCCCTCACACGCCTGGTGGAGTGCGGCCTGATCACGATCGAACGTCGCATCCATCCGAAGAAGGGCAACCTGCCCTCGCGGTTCGCACTTGTGTTCGCCGGACCGTTGCCGTCCGCTGTGCGCGCACGCGACCTCAGGTTTGCCAGCGACCCAACGCGTGCCGATGAGCTTACGCCGACGAGTGCCGACGCGAGTGCGGGTATCCGTTGCATCCTTATAAAGAAAGAGGGTCCAGAAAGTGGTCAGAGGGCGTCCAGGAATCGAGGAAAGGGGGTGCGGCAAGACGACCATGCGGGGTCCAGAAACGCTGCTAAGGGGGATCAATCCCGGCGACAATGGTCCGCACAGAAATTGGACCCACAAGAGACAGTGGATATACAAGACACAACTTTACAAGAAACAAGCTTTCAAAAGACACACCACCAACAACACATGCCCCGTCCCATGGACGCACCGACAACCAGTCAACCTGTTGGTGGTGGTGTGCTCTACGAGAACGCTGATATCATCGATGTATCCCCACTGGCTGCTGTCTCGGTAGGCCAAAAGGCACCTGGGAGCGTAGGGGAGCGCGCCGATGGTAACGCCGCCGCCGTTCCGGCCAGCGGCACCATGCCCACCACGGAAAGCGGCTCCTGCATGGAGGATACGGCCGCGAGCGTGGTGATCCTGGCGACGGAGGACACGATCCGGGACTATAGGCTAGGCGACGATGACGTATTACTCGACGCCGGCGAGGAGCGCGCCCAAGTCACCACATTGCGTGCGCTGGTGTGCAACGACATCCTGGCGACGCGGGACAGCTATGCGCCGGTCTGGACGGATGTTTACTATTCTGCTGCGCATTTTCTCGGTGTGGGAGGCGACGACTGGACGCCGGAGGAGGAGCGCAAGACGGCGCGGCACAGCGCGCTACGCGCCGAACTCGACGCGCTCTACAAAGACGTCGGGGCCTTCTCGCTTGAGGAGGCCCTCGGGCAATACTTCACGGAGGACCTCGTCCGGCGCTATGCCGGCGGCGACCAGCGCGACCGGGAGCGCGTGCAGGGCTGGCTGCGCTATGTGCGCGGCGACGCGGCCGCCAGCCTAACCAACGCAGCAGGGTTCCTGCGCACCCGCATCGAGTCCACGCAGTGGGCGCCGCGTGGCGCCTCGCCCGCGTCCAGGCACGGCAGCCGTCGTCGCCTGTGAGACAGCGATTATCGGAGCTTGAACTGCGCCAGGAGCTGGACGGCTGGCGACGGGTCGTCGCGGGCCTGATTGTCGAGGTGCTGCGCGCGTGCGCCTGCGATAAGACACCGGTTCTGTATGTAGAGAGGGGCACGATGAAGCGTCTCGCGATAAGGCACAGGAGGGTAGAGGCGTGAGCCGCAAAGGATATCTGTACGACTTTAACCCGCGCAACATGGGGCTTTACGAGGCCAACGTGTGGAAAGCCTATTACGACCGCGACTGGCCGCTGGCGCTGGCGCTGGTGTACCGGATGCTGCGGTCCCAGTTCAACTTAAGGCCGCTGCAAGGGGTGTTCGCGACGTACTACAGCGTCCGCGCGGCCGTTGCATGGACGCCGCGCGATCATGACCCCGAGAAGGTGCGCGCCTTGCTCAGGCGCTTCTATGGCGTGCTACGTGCCGCGACCGGCAATCCTGATGTGTCTGGTAGGTGATGTATGCCTCTTGCTGGTGGAGATGCCGATAAGGCTGGAAATCGCTACGAGTTGCTCATCACCGTCCGATGCATGATCGACATCATGGATGAGGACTCCGATTCGGTGTGCATTGAGGCCGCACACCTCGATCTAGCACCCGGTGATAGTGATGGTGCCGCCGCGATTCGACTTGAGCCACCTGGAGATGAAGGTGAAGGTATAGAGTTCCGCATGCTCAGGCACGGCGCCCCGCGCTACTATCAGGTCAAGCGCCAGATCGCAAAGGGTCAATGGTCCCTCGCTGACCTCAAGCGCAAGAGGGTGCTTGATGCTTTCTTTAAGAAGCTTGATGATCCAGCAGCTACCTGCATCTTCGCGTCGGCCAATAACGTCACCGCCCTGGATGAGTTGTCCGATAGGGCACATGACGCTGCGAGTGCTGAGGAGTTTACCCGCGATTTTCTCGGCACGTCGAAGGACTTACGTGAGACATTCACCGAAGTGCGCAGGGCATGGAGTGATTGCTCCGAGGAGGTTGCCTATGGCGCCTTGCGCCGTGTAGGGGTGCGCGTCCAGGACGAGAAGACCCTACGCGAGAATGTAATCAGCCTGCTCCGATCACGCGTCAATGGCGATCCCGCAACTGCACTGGATGTGCTCGCCCAATATGCCCTCGACAGTGTCCATGATGAGCTTACAGCACACGATCTCTGGCACCACCTGGATAAGAGGGGTCACCCGCGACGCACCTGGGCTCACGATTCGCGTCTCGCGGCCAAGGTCGATACGGCGACCGACCAATACCTGGCCTCCCTTCGCGATGCGTCAGTTGGGGGGCATGTCATCGACCGGGTGGAGACCGACGCGATGCTGGCGCGTCTCGCCGACGTAAAAGAGCGGCGCTGCATCATGCTCACCGGCGAGGCGGGCGGAGGAAAAACGGGCGTGGTACGGCAGGTGGTCGAGCGACTCAGGTCCGAAGGATGGCCCGTCCTGGTCTGCCGCCTTGATCGGGCGAAAGAACTGGATCTCCCAGCGTCGCTGGTCGCTGTCCTCGACGCGGTGGCCCAGAAGCGCCCCTGCCTCTTGGTGCTTGATCAGGTTGATACCGTCAGTCTTGCCTCGGGCCGTCACCCAGAGCTCTTCGATACCCTGCGCGCGATCCTCGATGAAGCGTTGATGGACAAGTACGGGCATGTGCGTGTGCTCTTAGCGTGTCGGTCATTCGATCTTCACAACGATCATCGACTGCGCAAACTGGTCGGCGACAAGGGCGTCGCGCAGGAGATGCCGATTGGGCGCTTGCCAGTGGAAACGGTGCGCACGGTCGTGCGTGAGCTCGGCCTTGACGCCGAAGCGTTGACGACCAAGCAAGTCGACCTGCTCTCCGTGCCGCTGCACCTTGGGCTGCTCGCGGAGGTTGTGGAAAGCGGTGTGATCCCGGAGTTTAGCACCGCCAAAGACCTGTTCGATCTCTACTGGGAGCGCAAGCAGGACCTCATCCGTGAGCGCACGGGCGCCGCGCCGCAATGGACCGGCGCGATTGATGTGCTCTGCGATTACGTGAGCGCCCGGCAGACCTTCTTTGTCCCGCATAGCGTCGTCGACGAGCACCGAACCGTGGTTCGGGTTATGGCGTCGGAGCACGTCCTCGTCGATGATGGCCGCCACTACTCCTTCTTCCACGAGAGCTTCTTCGACTACGCGTATGCACGACGCTTCGTCGCGCGGGGGCACACGCTAACATCGTTGCTGGCAAACGACGAGCAACACCTCTTCCGGCGCGCTCAAGTCCGTCAGATTCTGCGCCATGAGCGCGACGATGACAACGACCGTTATCTGCGTGATCTCGACTGGGTGCTCACCGACCCCTCCGTGCGCTTCCATTTGAAAGAAGCTGTTTGCGCTGTGCTCGGATCTGTCCTCGACCCGCGTCGGCAGGAGTGGGATGTCATCGCGCCGCTCGTGGAGAACCTGAACACGCCGCTCGCGGACGAATTGTGGCGGATGCTGCGCGGGGCTCCGGCATGGAGTGCGGCACTCGATGACTATGGGGTGCTGGCGCGCTGGCTGGCCAGCGGCAATGATCAGTTGATCAACGAAACCATGTATCTCCTGTGGGCAGCGCGCAGTCACATACCGGTGCGAGTCGCCGCATTGCTCGACCCCTACGTTGGTGTATCGGACACATGGGATGAGCGCCTGCGCTTCATCATGCGTGGCAGTGATCTAGCGGCGGACCGTTCCTTCCTCGACCTGTTTCTGCGCCTGATCGACCAAGGCACCTTGAACGATGCGCGGGGATCGATCGCCGTCAACAGCGATTTCTGGAGCTTCCTGTATGGGTTGCCCGAGAAACGCCCCGGCTGGGCCTGCGAGGTGATTGCCCATTACTTCGACCGTCGCGTGGCCATCGCCCGTGCGGACGGGTCGGCAAACCCATTTGAAGACGCCGCGACCGTGGGCGAGAGCGTCCACCACAACGACGCCCTCTTGCGCAAGAGCGCCGCTGGGGCAGCCGCGCGATTCGTCGAACTCATGCTGCCGTTCATGGAATCGGTGGCCGCCGCGACGGCGAACCGCGTCGGGTCAGGGCCGTTTTGCGACACAGTGTGGGGGACGCGTCGATATGGAGGGCTGTATCGGATCGAGGACGAACTCCTCGCCGCCATGGAAACCGCCCTCGCCGTCTTGGCCGCGAACGATGATGACCCAAGCGCATTCGCCGCCTGGGCCGCGCACTTGGCGCAATCCAAGTACGAGACGATGCACTACTTGCTGATGCGCGCCTACGCGGCCAATCCCGTGCGTTATGCTGACGACGCCATCGACTACCTCTGTGCCGCGCCAGATCGCTTGCTGACGGGGTACTACAACTGGTACTGCGGGGTGGCCGTGCAATTACTCAAGGTGGCAACGCCCCACTGCTCGTCCGCACGGCTAGCCTTGCTGGAGGAGCACGTCCTCCGCCTGTATCCCACATGGGAACAGAGAACACCATCTCTCTATCCAGTCGGGGCACGTCCTGCGCCGTGGCATAGAGGAAACAACCATGGCTACACGCAGTACAAGCTGCTCGCCGCCATTGATCCGGCGCGGCGCTCGCCAGCGGCAACGCACCGGTGGCAGGAACTCGAACGCAAGTTTGGGCTCTTGTCACAGGAAGAGCCGCCGCCACTAACGGCCAGCTACAGCCGATCGCCCATACCGGCGGACGCCGCCGGGCGGATGAGTGATGAACAATGGTTGCGGGCCATGCGCTGCTATGGCGGGGACATCAAGCGCCATCGCGATCCCCTCGCCATGCTAGGTGGCCCGATGGATGTCGCTCAACTCTTGCGTCAGCGCACCCAAGCAGAGCCGGAGCGCTTCGCCGCTTTAGCCGATCGCATGCCCGATGATGCCCACGTCTTCTACTTTCAAGCCATCGTGGAGGGTATTGCTGAAACGGACGCCACTGTGGATACCATGTGCGCCATTTGTCGGCGATGCCATGCCCTACCAGATCGGCCGTGTGGCGCGGCGCTCTCGCGTCTCGTCGCGCGACACGCCACGCGTCCGTGGCCTGACGACATTCTCGACATGGCCGCCTGGTATGCGGTCAATGCCCACGATTCGATAGCTACCGATGCAAGTGCGGAGGAGTCGGCATGACCAATCGCCTCGCGGACGACGACTCCTCATTGCGCCTCCTCGATGCAGGGATCAACACCGTGCGTGGCAGCGCTGCTGAAGCTGTCGCTCATTTGATCGCGGCCGATCCAAGGCGTTTACACAGGTTCTTGCCGACACTTGAGCGGATGGCGGACGATCCCTCGCCTGCCGTGCGTGCAGCCGTCGCCGAAGCACTCGGGCCGCTCTGGGCGCAGGATGCAGCGCTTGCCATCCGACTCTGCGTGCGCTTGTGCAGCACCACTGATGACAGGGTCCTCAAGACACATTACGTCGAAGCATTCTTGTGGCGCGTAGTTCAGGACTCCTTTGCCGACGTTGAGCCGATTGTCGAGCGAATGATACGGTCGTCTATCCCGACGGTGCAGCGAGCAGGTGCTCGAGTCGCTTGTTGGGCGTCCTTTTTTGGCGAAGCAGCGTATGAACACGCGACCCACTGCTTCTTCGGGTCAGCGGACATGCGCCTCGGCATGGCACAGGTGCTCGCCGGGCAAATCACCCGCTTCGATTGTGATCAAGCGTTGACGCTCCTCTTCGATAACTCTGACGACGACGTACGAACCGTTGCCTCACAGTGCTTCCGGATCATGCGGGACGACGAATTGGGTAAGCATACCGACCTCGTGGCCTCCTTCGTCCATAGTGCGGCATTCTCCGGTCATCAACAAGATCTCATCCGTGCCTTGCAAGAGACGACGGCGCAACTGCCCGAGGGGACCTGTCTGGTGGCCGAGAGATACATCGAGAGCGGATCCAGCGGTTCGATGGGCCCGTACACGGGCGACGCAGAGGCAATGAGCCAACTGGTCGTGCGCCTGTACAGTCAAACGGTCGATTCCAGCATCAAGACACGGTGCCTTGACTTGATCGATCGTATGTCGGAAATGGCCGGCCTGTATCAGTTAGACAAGTCGATGGAAGCGTATGAGCGATAGGAAATAGCCGATCTGGAGTCTGTTCGTTAAGCCATGTTGTCATTACATGCCGAGGTGTTCCTCACTACATACCCCCTGCGCAGCTCTCGTATCGCGCTTGTCTGTGAGCGTAGCGGCAGTTTGGCGGTCGCCGTATCGCGCTATCGGTTCCGATCGGGCATATACAGAGTGATGGAGCCCAACCCTGACTTATTTAGCACCGCCCACTGATCAATCGCGGCTAGCCATTCGTCATGACTCAGAGAGAGGTGTGATGCATTCTGGAAACGTATGACGACATCGTTTTCTGCTTGATTGGTCAGCGGAATCTCAATGTTGGGCGGGAAGCAGTTGGCGTCTACCCATGTGGCGTCGGAGCGGAGTCGCGCGACGACGAGCCACGAGGGCTGCTGGCAGGACGTGGCCGCCTGCATGAGGTCATCAATATGCGCCCGCAGTGTGTCTGCTACTGCTGCGCTACTCGGCTGCATGTTGTCTGACATAAAGCCTTCTTCTAACCTTCCAACATCTACGCCTACACTGCTGAGTGGAGGAGTGTCAATTGTAGGCGGTACCTGTTGTTTCAGAGTTTGCCGATTCTCGGGCATTCTACGCCTTCCTCCAAGTATCGCCGATCTCGATCAGACATGCCGAGTTTATCGGCGGCGTCCGCACGGTGTCGTCTGATAGTGGAGTGCGCCCTCGCAAGGACACCTGCATTGGCAGGTGCCTCTGAAAGATAATGGGGCCGGTCATTAATGGCGAAGGCCATCCCTGAGTGGCGCTCCCATAGCGGCACTGTGGTGTGCAAGTCCTAGAGCTAGAGCGCGTAGCAGGAACCCATGCTCTTCAATGGCCTGTTGGAATACCGCCTCATCGAGCGCCAGCCCGAAGCCTGGTGCCTCCGGCGCCGACACCTGCCCCTCGCGGAGGGCATAGCCGGTGCTGTCGAGTCCCGCGATGGCGACCTCGTCTCACTCGGCGTACGCGAAGCCGCAGAGCGCGCCCGCCAGGTGGCCGGCCGCGTAGTTGCCGTACCCCGCGCCGTAGTGGTGCGGGGCCGCGCGCACCCCCCACGCGTCGAGCCGTCGTCCCGTGCGCAGCCAGCCCGTGAACCCGTGCGCCCCGATGTCGTATTGCACCACGTCGATGAGACCCCGCCGCGCCCACCGCAGCAGCTGGGGCGAGGCATCCCCCTCGCCGTCGGCGATCGGGACGGGCAGGCCGTGGGCGTCCAACCAGGCGCGCAAATCCGCATACAGCGCGGCATCCTTGTCAATGGTCACGTTAATTAGCCAGGGGCTTGGTCACGTTAATTAGCCACCCTCATCTCTTGTTCGTCGTCTCTTGTTGTCCCTCTCGGCCAGCGGATGCCCCGTCCTTT
>JAABUX010003124.1_pt1 | contig 22344 bp, 19 predicted proteins | sample 5561851 | NCBI WGS metagenome assembly JAABUX01 (sample SAMN10711883, study PRJNA513361) | rock metagenome | isolation source: Antarctica rocks | place: Antarctica: Victoria Land, Richard Nunatak red sandstone | collected 2016-01-03 | reverse complement strand
ACCTCCGGCTGCCGTCCCCGCGGGATGGCTGGGCGCTCCTGGCGCTCCTACGGGCGGACCCGGTGCTGCGCACCGTGCCGGTGCTGATCTGTTCGGGCGATCAGTCGGCCATACGGGAACAGGGCGCCCGCCTCGATCGGCCGGACTGCGCGGTGCTCGCCAAGCCGTTCGACCTCGACGACCTGCTCGCCCTCCTCCAGCAGCTCATCGACGGCCCGGCGTAGGGATGCGTCAGGATTCGGAACGCAATCGGGCTATGGTGCGCGTCGTCCGGCGGTGGCCCCGGCCTGATGTCGCCTATGCCGCCTGCAGCACCGTACACACCTCGTCCCACCGCTCCTGGAAGAGGCGGCGCTGATCGGCCAAGGACACCGTCTCATTCAGGTGTTGGCGATAACGGAAATGGTCACGCAGTTCGTCGTGGGCAGAGCAAAAGCGGGCCGCCGCGTCAAAGGAGCCAAAGCCGCGCATCGGGTAGTAGCGTTGCTTGATCCCGCGATGGTCCTGCTCCATCCGATTATTCATGTAGCGGCTGGTGCGATGCTGTACGTCTGGCCCCAGCGTCTCGCGGATGGTGCGCGGATAGGCGTCGTGCCCGTCCGTGGTCACCTTCTCGGGCGCGTGGCCAACGACGGTGCGCGCCCGCTGGAAGAAACGCTTGGCGGCGTCCATGTCGCGCGTCTCGCTCAGCATGGAGTCGACGAGGTTCCCGTCGGCGTCCATCGCGCGATAGAGATAGCACCAGCGCCCGTCCACCTTGACGTAGGTCTCGTCGCAGTGCCACTTCACCCCCGCTTTGCCCCGTCGCTTGGCACGCAGACGCTCGGTCAGCAGGGGGGCGAACCGCTCCTCCCAGTCCCGGACGGTCTCGTGGGTGAAGGTAAAGCCCCGCGTGAGAAACATCTCGGCTAGGTCGCGCAGGCTGAGTTTGTACCGCAAGCGCCAGAGGACCACGAGCAAGGCGGTGTCGGTGGGGACCTGCAGGTGGTTGAAGGGCGTGCCCGTGCGCTCGTTGAAGGTGCGCCGACAGGGACGACAACGGAACAGGCGGTACCCCAACGCTGTTCTCCGCTCCACTTCCTGTGTCGCGTTCCCTTGGCAGTACGGGCAGGCCATCGTCCCCTCCTTCATGCACGTCTAAAAGAAGAAGGATACCCGACCGACAGGCTCTCGGCCACCGCTGATTCTGAGTCCTGACGCAACCGCCGCGAGCACGCCGTCAGCTGGTGCAGCCACCACGGCAGCAGGATCACCGCCCGCTCCCCCCAGCACGCCGTGCACACCGCCGGCCCCTCCCGCGTGTGCCCCTGCGCGCCGATGTCTGGCCACAGCGGCACGGCCAGGTAGTCGACCTCCGCCGGCAGCGGCCGCCCCAGCCACCGATCGACGCCATACCACGGCGCGAACCGGTGCAGCGTCAGCCCCAGCAGCGTTTCACGATCCAGCCCCGTCAACGCCCCCAGCCGCTGGAAGTCCGCCGTGCGTCGCAGCACCTCCGGCCGGTCCTGCCGTCGCCCCAGCACGCCATCCAGCCAGCGCCGTTCCTGATAGTGATTGGCCACCCGCAGCCGCTCCAGCAGGCTCCCCAGACTCTCCAGCGGCGCCGGCCGCAGCCGGTTGATCAGCGTGACCCCGTGCTCATACGCCCCCACCCCGTCTCTCTCCTGCACCCACGGCCGTCTCGGGCGTGGTCTCCGCCGCGTCCGCCTCCTCGCGCCGGTTCTCCGTACGGAATGGGTTCGCCGTCCCCCGCCGCACGCTCGCCAGCCGTTGCGCGAACGCCCGCCCCAGCACCTCCCGGTCCACCGTCGCCCGTCCCTCCGCCAGCGCCAGGTACGTCGCCCCCCGCAGCAATTCCATCAGGTGCGCCATCACCCCTCCGCTCGCCGCGTGCAGCCGCCGCGCCATGCCCGTCCCCGCCAGGTCCGGCTTCTCCGCCAGCGGCAGCGCCGCCTCCACCAGCGCCAGAAACGCCACGAACTCCCGTCGCACCTCCGGCTGCCGTTCATCCCAGGTGAACGGCAGCAGGACGTGCGGCGCCCCGAACAACCGCGCCAGCTGCGGGTTCAGCCCCACCACTTCTTCGGCTTCTCCCTGCAACCCCACCAGCACGCACGCCACCCCTGTCTCCTTGATCAGCGTCTTCAGCCAGTTGCTCGCGTTCTCTAGCACCCGCCGGCTGTCCCGGTCCCGAAAGTGCTGCACCTCGTCCAGGATCAGCAACTCTACCTTGCAATCCCGGAAATAGTGCACCAGCCGATAGGTCATCGACCCCACCGTCCCGCTCGTCGCCCGCGGGTCCCCCAGCGCTGCCAGCAACACCATCGCCAGCGCCTTCACCGTCGCCGGCGTCGGGATCGTCGCCCGCACTACCGGGTACGTGATCCCGCTCTCCGTCAGCACCGCCGGCCGCTCCCGCGCGTAACTCGCCACTAGCGTCGACTTTCCCGCCCCCGTTGGTCCCACCACCAGCAGGCACGGCGGCTCCGCCGCCACCGGCCCCCATTCCTGGCACCGCTCGATCTCCGCCACGATGCCCTGCCACCGTGGGTACGTCACCCGGATGCCCTCCACCTGCGCCCGCAGCGCCGGGCTTATGGCTCCCATCGCCCGTCCTCTTCCCTTACCATCCGCGGTCTCCCTCTATGGTCCGGGGTGGCGCGTAGATGATCCCCCATCCCGGTTCCGCCAGCGTCGCCGCGATGGCCCGCGCCGCCGCCGCCTTCTCCTCCACCGTCTCCTCGACGACGTTCTCGGCGCGCGCCGTGTGGGAAACCGGCGCCACGGCCGGCGTCTCCACCCCCACCCCCAGGTAGCGCGCCCCCGCCGTCCGCCGCCGCCCCCGCCGCGTCCGCCGGAATTCCTCCTCCACCAGCGTCTGGATACGCCCCTTCGCCTCCGCCAGCGCTTCTACGTTCACCGCCCGGCCCCGTTCCACGCGCGCCTGCCCCTGGATCACCCGATGCTTCCACAACGACAGGCCCCCCGCGTACTCCTGGTGCAGCGCCGGCACCCGCAGCCACGCCGACCCCTCCGGGTCCCGTTGTGCCGCCGGCACCTGCACATGCAGCGCCCCCAGGTCCTCCGGGTCGTACTTCAGCGCGACGGGCGTCCCCGCCGGCAACGCCCGCCGCAGCGCGTCCAGGTCCCTACTCTGGTACCGCAGGCACAGATGGTCGATCCCCGCCCGTTGGATCGTCCGCACCGCGGAGCGCCCCAGCAGCAGGCGTATCTCCGCCGCGTCGTGGGACAGCGCCGGCGTCCATCCTCCCGCCAGCGCCTCCGCCCACCGCTGCGCCGGCACGCCGCCCACGCCCCGGTTCCACTCCTGCCCGTACACGTCGAGCAGGTACATATGCAGGATCTCCCGGAACCGCGCCAGTGAGATGCACGCCATCCCCTCCGCGTCGTACTCCCCCCGCGCCAGCACGTTCGAGAACGTCGTCCCCGGCAGCCCATGCACCAGCCCCGTGTTGTGTGTCCGAAACTGCCGCTCGATCGCCCCCTTGAACCACGGCCGCCCCGCCGGCGACGGCTCCAGCCGGATGCCCAACTGCCCACAGGCGTCCCCCAGATCGCCCCCCACCAGGTGCGGCGCCCGGTCTACCACCAGCGTCTCCGGCAGCCCGTACGCCACCCAGGGATGCGCTGTGCCATAGCGCGCCCGCGCGTCCTCTTTCGGCAGGATCGCGTGCAGCAGGCACCGCATCGCCGCCCCGTACCCCGCCGCCTCGAACCCCACATGCAGCCCTACCGGCAGCCCACTGTACACGTCCAGCGCCAGCGTCACCGTCGGCCGCCCGATCGGCAGCCGGTCCGCCTCGTCCACCACGATCAGGTCCAGCGGCGTGTGGTCCAGCTCCACCCGCTCCAACGGGCGCGCCACGCGCGGTCCCGGCCACACTCCCGCCCCGGCGCGCCGCTCGCCTGGACCCGGCCGCCGCCGCAGCACCGTTGCCGGACCAACCGCACCGACGCGCCGGTAGACCGTGTTCCTACTCGGCAGGGGCAGGCGCTCCTCGAATGGCCGCGCCACATTAGCGTCGCGCACCCGGTTCACCACCATCAGGTACACGTCGCGCACCGTGCGCTGCGCCGGCGCCGCCCGGCACTCCGCCAGCACCCCCTGGATCATCTCCTCCACCTCCGCGCCCAGCCGCGTCCCTCCCGCGTCGCCCCGCGTCGTGGCCGGGGCCAGCGCGCGGATGTCCCCCCCGCTCGCCTCGAATGCGCGCAAATACCGCTCCACGCTCGTGCGACTCACGGCCCCCGGTGCCCTGTCCAGATCGAGACCATGCCGCACACGCGTGTCGACGAGGTGTTGCTCGATGGCGCGCCGCGTCCGCTCGTGCGGCGGCCACGCCAGCAAGGGGCGGATCAGCGTGTAGCGTCGCCACGCCTCCGCACGCTCGCCCTCCGCCACCAGGTGAAAATCAGCGATCGTGTACGCCGTGGCTAACGCCGCATCCCCACGCGCACGCGCGCCCGGCCCGCGCACCTCGAAGCGTAGTCTCCCCTCCGCCCAGGCCGCCGTCAGCTCGGCGCGCGTCACCACCGCCTCGCCCCCGACGCTCTGGTCCTCGACAAGTAGCCGCCCGTCCCGCAACACCTGCCGCACCACCTGCGCCCGCCCGTCCCGTAGATACCGCGTCCCCGCGGTCAGATGCAACCGGCCCATGAGCGCCGCCCTCACCCCCGGAGCCCCGCTCCCTACGACGACTCGTTGATTGACACCACTCTAGCACCACCACCCTCGCAGCGGAGCACGTTATGCGGATCGCCCCCTCCACGCCCGCGCTGGCGCCTCATCCACAATTGTGGAGCACCGTCCCTCTGGTCCCATACTGGTAAGATCCCACGCTCGCTGGGCCGTTACCCACATTCGCTGGGCCAACAATCCCACGCACGGTGGGCCATCCGACGCCACGAGCCCCACGCCCGCCACCGCGCGACGATCTCAGGGTTAAAACGCCCTCAGATAAGCGTTTCGGGGAAGACCAGCGCGCCGGCGTCACGCGCGGATTGGCCCACGTACTGTGGGATCAAAAGGAGGATCGGCCCACGTACTGTGGGATTTTCCGCCCACAGAGCGTGGGATTCCTCCCTGCTTTAAGCGTGAGCCCCGCCCATCTAATGTGGGGACTTACAATTTCTGGATGCTAACAGCGCTACACGCCTTACACTAGAATCCACGCCTGGCCGTGTCAACATCTTCGCGCAAAGTACCATCGACCCACCTGCAGACGCGCCCCACGCGCGCCTGCCCCACGCGGGCACCACCGGCCGCCGCTATCAGGGACACGGAGATGTTCGTGCTGCCCGCCATGGTGCTAGGGGGACAGGACGACTCCAGCGGGGCACAGGCCCACCCCCCGTCCTGGGCATCCAGGAGCGGCCCGGAGGCGGACGCGTAGTATGAGCTGGGGGGTCACCGGGACCAGCCGCGCGAGGGTCACCCCAAGGAGCGGGAGGGCCGACACATGGGCGAGCAGCTCGGCGGCGGGGGCGGCCATGGGGACTGATCGCGTCGGTGAGACGAGGAGAAGGGCGCGCACGGACGGCCCGACGGGAGGCGACAGGCGATACGTCCCGTCCCGCGCCCGTGCCATCACCGCCAGGTGCGATGACAACTGCAGCGCGGTGCTCCCGCGCGGTGCCGCGCCCGGCTGAAGATAGAACCAGGTGGCTTGGGGGCACGGCCACGACGGGCACACGATAGAACCCGACACCACGATCACCCCTGCCACCCGCACGGTTCGCCCCGCCCACGCCTGCGGGCGCTGCGCGAGCCCTGCTTGAACCTGCGCGACGGTGTACGCGGGCGCGGGCGTCAGCGCCCACGCCACAGCACCGGCCCCCGCGACACCGCCGCAGAGGGCCGCGGAGATGACGGCCGCGACGCGATTCCCCATGGCACGAGTATAGCCCCTCCGCTCTCGTCCGTCAGACGGCCGTGTGTGGCGTGGGCGCTGACACCCGCGCCCGCTGGACCCCACACACCCGCCCCACACGCCCGCGCAGCCCGTTAGGGGCACGAGGGACCACACGGGGTGACGGCTAGGGGCGTCAGGTGAGCGTCTGTGAGGGCATGAGGGTCTATAACAACGTTGTGATAATTCCGGTATAATTCCGGTATGTGGGACGTGCGCTACACGGAGGCGGCGACGCAAGAGTTGCATCAGCGGGCCTTACCGCGTCAGGAGAGGGCAGCCCTTCTCAACGCGGTGGCAAAACTGCGTGCTCTTGGCCCCCAGCTTCCTTTCCCACATCAAAGCGCCGTCCAGGGAGCCAGTGGTATCCGCGAGCTACGGCCGCGCCAAGGGCGCAGTCCCTGGCGTGCCTTCTACTGCCGTGTGGGCGATACCTTCCTGATCGCGTCCATCGGTCCGGAAGCGGACGTCGACCCGCGCGGCTTCACACGCGCCATTGACGCCGCACAGCACCGCTGTGCAGAGATTGAGCGAGGGGACGAAGAAGGGGAGAAGAATGAAGCTAACAGACCTGAAAACAGCTGATGAGGTCCTCGCCGCGGCGCTAGAGGCTGATCCTGAACTGCGGGAGGAGTGGGATCGTCTGGAGGTTGCCCGGACTATTGCCAGTCTGGTCATCGCCTACCGGGCCGACCATGAGCTGACACAGACGCACCTCGCCCGCCTCCTGGCGATGCACCAGTCGGCCGTCGCCCGCCTCGAATCCGGGGAGCACGAGCCGACGCTCCCCACTCTGCTCCGTCTCGCACGCGTGCTCGACACGCAGTTTCGCATCGAGATTACGCCGCGGCGCATCGCGGTATCGGCGCAGCCTGGCCTCGTTGGCTCTGTCGCCTGACGCGCCGCGTGACAGGTGCGGCCAACCGGTCTACTATGTCCAGTAGACAGACGACGTGCGGAAAGGACACGCAAGAGATGGACGCCGACGATCCCGCCGCCCTGGATACCCTCCTCAGCGTCACCGCGGCCGCCGCCGCGCTCGGTTTGCGCCCCGCCACCATGAAACAGTACATCCTCACCGAGCGCCTCGCCGGCGTCCGCGTCCCTTGGGGTCACAGGGTGCGCCTGTGCGTCCCCCGCGCCGACATCGCACGCTACCGCCGGGACTCGCTCGGTGGCAAAGTCTGGGATAAGCGTAAGGATTCGCTGGCGAGAGCCACGGGCGAGGACACCATCACGGGGGACGCCGACGAGGATGAGAAGGCGATGCACTGAGCACCTTCCGGAGAGGAGAGCAGAGACATGGCCGGTAGTTACAACCGCATCAGCATCATTGGGAACCTGGGCCGCGACCCTGAAACACGCCTGCTCCCCAGCGGCGACAGCGTCGCCACCTTTAGCGTGGCGACGACCGAGCGCAGTAAGAACGGCGACGTGACGACCTGGTTCCGCGTCAGCGCCTTCGGCAAGCTCGCTGAGACCTGTCAGCAGTACGTGCGCCGCGTCGGCGGCGAAGTCAAGAGTGCGGCGTAAGCCGTTAGGATTGATGGAAAATCCTATGCGCACCCCACTTACCCCGGACCTCGTGTCTGAAAGCCCGAAAGGGCAGGGCGACCACAGCATGTGGGGAAGGCCGCGTACAGGGAAGTCACTAATCCCTGGATCGGTCAGCGCAAGATGTGTATGGCAAGAGCTACACTGCCCGAACTCCAGCTCACCGGTCTTTGTGCGCAGACCCCGACGAAAGGTGACTAGCTCACGTCGGGACCAGGGCGTGACGACGCTAAGGTATTGGGCGTCATCATCCATCCACCCTGGCGGTCCCTCCATCAGAGGGGACAAGGGGCGAACGGAGTGCCTAACCACATCGCATCTCACTTCGCAGCAAACGCGGGATCGCCTACCCAGGGGAACATATCCCCTGAACGGCGACAGAGCTTCCATATTACTCAGCGTCGCGCCTGTAATGGGCACGGCAGAGGGCAGGCGCGCAACAAGCGTGCACATGCCCTACCGGCGACGGTATAAGGCCCCGGTAACGGGGACCGAAAGCCCTACCGCCTGGGAGGAAGGGAAGCAGCCTACTAGCCACCATGTTATCCGACAGCGAGGGTTGTGCTGATGCTAACCGATACAGCTATGCGACGCATGGAGGCACTTGGAACGATCTCCAAGGAGGGCAAACGGATTAACGGTCTGTATCGCCTTCTTGAAACGCCCCTGGTCTGGTACGAGGCATACGCCCACATCTACTCCAACAAGGGTGCAATCACCCCCGGAATAGACCAAACCACACTAGACGGCTTCTCTAAGGAACGAGTGGAAACTCTCATCCAAAGACTCAAGAGCGACACATACCGGCCCAAGCCAACCCGACGAGTCTACATTCCTAAAGCGAACGGAAAGACGCGCCCACTAGGGATACCTGGTGGAGATGATAAGCTCGTTCAAGAAGTGGTGCGCCACATCCTCGAACGAATCTATGAGCCGGTGTTCGACACCCATTCCCATGGATTCAGAAGAGAACGGTCATGCCACACCGCCCTAGACGAAATAGAGCGGACCTGGGCGGGCGTCAAATGGATCATAGACGTTGACATCAAAGGCTTCTTCGACCACATGGACCACACTGTTATGGTAGAAGTCCTGCGCAAGAAGATAGCCGATGAGCGGTTCATCGCCCTCATCAAGGCCATGCTACAAGCAGGGTACCTTGAGGAATGGACCTACAACGCCACGTACAGCGGTACCCCACAAGGGGGTATAGTCACCCCTCCCACAATAGTGCAAAAAAGGCGTTAGAGTTCACGGTAGCCATTCCACGGGCTGAGTTGCGTCCGCGGTATGGTGACGGATTCGCCGGAGCGCCGATCGGTCAGCGCCGCCTGGGGCGCGCCGATGATTTGCCTATATAAGGAGGCGACGATGACTATCTTGGCATCGGCCACAGGCCGAAAATGTTGGGTAACATTCTGGCGGGGGAGAGCCTCATGAAAGGGGACAAAATCACGCCGCCGCGCATGGGGCGTCAGCGCCCGGTTCTGATGGTCCGCGCGACGTTCGAGGAGAGCCGGTTGGCGGCCACCTGCCTGTCCACGGCGTACGAGCAGGCCGTGCCCGTGCGGCACCGCATGCCCTCCAGGGCACGCTCGTCCATGTCAGGCGTTCAGGCCGGACACATGCCTGCCGAAAGGATGGGCTCCTGATGGATATCCAAGCCGCCCTCTACGCGCGGGTTTCCTCGGAGCAGCAGGCCACCGCGCACACCGTCGCCAGCCAAGTGGCTGCCCTGCGCGAGCGCATCGCCGCCGATGGACTCGTGTTGCTGGACGACCTGGCCTTCATCGATGAGGGTTACAGCGGCGCGACCCTGATCCGGCCCGCCCTCGAACGCCTGCGTGATGCGGCCGCCGCCGGTGGCGTGGACCGCCTCTACGTCCACTCGCCCGATCGCCTGGCGCGCAAATACGCCTACCAGGCGCTGCTCATCGACGAACTGCGCCGCGCCGGCGTCGAGGTCGTCTTCCTCAATCGCGCCCTCGGCCAGTCGCCCGAGGACGACCTGCTCCTGCAGGTGCAGGGCATGGTCGCCGAGTATGAGCGGGCCAAGATCCTGGAGCGCAGCCGGCGGGGCAAGCGCCATGGCGCGCACAGCGGTGTGGTCAACGTCCTCTCCGGCGCGCCCTACGGCTACCAGTACATTACCAAGCATGAGGGCGGGGGCCGCGCGCGCTACGAGATCCTGCTGGAGGAGGCGCGCGTGGTCCGCCAGGCGTTTGATTGGGTCGGGCGTGAGCGCGTGAGCATCGGGGAGGTGGTGCGGCGCTTCACCCAGGCTGGAGAGCGCACGCGCACCGGCAAGACGGTGTGGGACCGCAGCACGGTGTGGGCCATGCTCAAGAACCCGGCCTACAAGGGCCTGGCCGCGTTCGGCAAGACGCGGGCGACGGAACTGCGGCCACGCTTACGGACGCAGCGGGGCCGGCCAGCACAGCCGCGACGGGCGGTCTCCCTCGTCGACGTGCCCGCGGACGCGTGGATCGGGGTGCCCGTGCCGGCCCTCGTCTCGGAGGCGCTCTTCGCCACGGTGCAGGAGCAGTTGCAGGAGAATCGTCAACGGGCGCGGCAAGGGCAGCGCGGGGCGCGCTACCTCTTACAAGGATTGGTCTGCTGCGCCCTGTGCGGCTATGCGTACTATGGCAAAGAGATCAGCCCGAGCGCGGCCAAGCATCATGAGCGCCATTACGCGTACTACCGCTGCGTCGGCAGCGATGCGTACCGCTTCGGCGGGCAGCGCCTCTGCCACAACGCGCAGGTCCGCACCGATCTGGTGGACCTGGCGGTGTGGGCGGAAGTGCGTGGCCTGCTGGAGCACCCGCGGCGGCTGATTGAGGAGTACCAGCGGCGTCTGCACGATCCGGGACGGGAGACGGATCGGGCCGATCTAACGGCCACTGAGACGCAGGTCCGCAAGCTGCGCCAGGGGATCGGACGGCTGATCGACAGCTACGCCGAGGGGCTCATCGAGAAGGGCGAATTCGAGCCCCGCGTCGCGCACCTCAAAGAGCGCGTTGTGACCCTCGAAACGCAGGCCAAAGACCTCGCCGAGAAGGCTGCGACGGAGAGCGATCTGCGGCTGATTATCGGCCACCTGGACGACTTCGCCGCGACCATGGCCGCCAACCTCGATCACCTGGACTGGGAGGCCCAGCGTGGTATCATACGGACGGTGGTGAAGCGGGTTGAGATTGACCACAGCCAGGTGAACGTCGTGTTCCGCATCGGCCCTGGCCCCCTCATTTCAGCCCCTGATCCCACGATTTTGCAACATTGTGGGAGGGGTGTGTTCCCCGATCCTCTCCAACATCTACCTACACGAACTGGACACCCGCATGGCGAACATGAGGGACCGGTTTAATACAGGCAAGAAACGGGGAGACAACAAGGAGTATAAAAGGCTGTCGTACCAGATCCAATCGCTGTGGCACAAGGAGGATAACCTCCCCCCATCGGCTAAGACCGAACGGACGGCTATCCATGCGCAACGTCTCCAACTCAACCTCGCGCGACAGGGAGTCCCATCGAATGATCCGATGGACCCACACTACAAACGTCTGCGTTACTGCCGGTACGCCGATGACTTTGTTATCGGACTAATCGGCTCAAAAGCAGAAGCTGACCGTACACTGAACGAGGTGAGGGCATTCATCCAAAATGACCTCAAACTCACAACGTCGGTCGAGAAAACGTGCGTCGTACCTGCCAACGAGGGTGTCACCTTTCTCGGATACACCCTCAAGATAGCGAGCGGCAAGCGAGTGGTCAAGGCCAAAAGGGGGACCAAGCATGTACTTGTACGGTCCTATACAGACCGCGTACACCTACGCACGCCAGAAAACCGTCTAGAGCGATTCTGCCATAGCAAAGGATACGGGGACTACCGAACCTTCAAGCCGACGCCACGTATGACGTTGCAAAACCACAGCGAAGCCGAAATCGTATCGCTGTACAACGGGGAAATAAGGGGGCTAGCAAATTACTACAGCCTCGCCAAAAGCGTCAAAAGCGACATAAGCAAACTGCACGGCCTTTGGCGCGGCAGCCTGCTGAAAACGCTGGCGACCAAACGGCGCAGTACCGTAGCAAAAGTCTATGCCAGTTTGTATCAACCGAATGGGGACTTTATCCTCACGGTTAATACCCCGCAAGGGCCAAAACACTACCCCTTATGGCACCCACGGGACGTGAGCAGACCCACGAATCTACAAAGAGACAGCGACTCCCTACCCAAAATGGGATGGGTATACGCCAGAACAGAGTTGATCTCACGGCTCAATGCTAGGGAATGCGAATACTGTGGAACGGCCAACGGGCCATTCCAGGTACACCACGTCAAGGGATTAAAGGTCGTCGAAAAGGGTAAGGAACTGTGGGAAAGGGTCATGAAGGAACAGCGGCGCAAGACAATCGTCTTATGCGAGCCATGCCACATTGACCTGCACCGGGGAACCTTACCGTCCAACAGATACATTGACACCAAGAGTAGGGGGAGAGCCGGATGACGCGAAAGTGTCCAGTCCGGTTCGGTGGGGAGATGACGCGCGACCCTGACATGGGCGCACGCTTCTTACCCAATCTGCACAAGGGCTCCTACGTCTACATCGAGGGGCCGCTCTCCCAGAACGAGTACACCAATCGCGAGGGCCAGGTCCGCCAGAGCCTGGAGGTCCGCGTGCGTGAGATGCGCATGCTCGACAAGGCCGGGGACAACGCCGGGGCGTCACAGGACGGATCTCAAGGGGCCCGGCAAACCACGCCCGCGCCGGTGGCCGACGTTGACACCCTCGGCAGTCCTGACGATATCCCGTTCTAGGCGCGGAGTGCGCGCGGATGCGCGCGCCAGGAGCGTTCGTGTCTCTCGCACACGCCATCACACAGACGATACAGGCGCACAACCTCACGCGCGCCACGGTCGCCGCGCGGCTGGGCCACACCCAGGACCGCGCCACCTTCTACCGCCTGGTCAACGGAGCAACGACCCGGCCGCGCTTAGGCACGCTCGTCCAGTTGTGCATCGCCTTGGAGACGACCCCCTCGGAGTTGCTTGAACTGGCCGGGGTCTGGTCCCCGGACACGCCGGGACACGCCGGGCCGGCTGATTTGCGCCTACGCCAAGCGTTCAGGCGGACGAGCACGCTGCCGCTGGACGGAAAGCAGTGGGTGGTGCCGCTCGTCGCCGCGCTGGCGACGGCGCTAGCGGCCGCTGGTGCGCACGACGCGCATGAGGACGGATCGCGTGTCCCCGATGACGGTGGCGACGCCTAAAGGAGGCGGTCGGCCACCGCGCACCGACACCAGCCTCACCCCCGTCGCGCGGCCACGGCCCCCGTCGCGCGGCCACGGCCCCCGTCGCGCGGCCACGGCCCCCGTCGCGGCGCAACTCCACGCGACAAGACGACGCGTACGCGCGCGTGGGCACGGATGGCCGCGCCGTACAGGGACAGGTCATGTCTATACGCAACGGCCTTGTCGTCGTAGCGGAACCTCGGTCCCCCTCAGCACGACGAGTCAGCCAGCCTCTTCGTCGGGTCGTGATCGGACGCCGCCCCGGCGGCCAGCCGCCGGCTGCCCCCTGGCCGCTGTGTTGGCGCAGAGACCGGCCAGGACCTCATCCACCCAGCCCTGGGTCGTGAGGTAGGGGCCAAATATACTGCTTGTGAGGGGTGTCGCGCATGGTAGCATCACCCGTCGCTGTCAGCATCGGGCGGTCACCAGCCGCGCCGGAGCGCTGTCCGGTGGCCGCGCGCCACCACGACCGCTTGGTTCCCGAGCACCGCCCAGCCCGCCGTGAACTGCGCTGTCGTGTCGTGCCACAGCCACTGGCCCTGCGACCGATACGTGTAATCGGGATTGTCCAACCAGAAGTGTAAGATCCCATAGTTCCTGCGCCCTGTCCCACAGTTCCTGCGCCGGACATCCCACAGTTTTTGAGCCATCCTGCAGATGTCCCCTCATCACGCGTGAAAAGCGCCCTCTGCACGGAGCCCCGCGCGCGGATCGGCGCAGGAACGCTGGGATTTTGTGCAGGGTGGCGCAGGAACGCTGGGACAATCCGCTCACTATCTATGGGATTCGACCCTCGTTCACGCCTGGGATCGGCGCACCAACTGTGGGATCTTACAGTCAGCACGAGAGGGCGCCCGCCGGTGGCTGCACGGAGCGCCAGACGCCGCGTGGCACGCCGCCCCCCTACGCCACGGCCCAGGGTGAGTCGCGCAGCCAGCGCGCGAGGGCCTCGGCCGGCAGCGGGCGACTGAGGTAGTAGCCCTGCGCCACGTCGCAGCCCTGCGCCACGAGCAGATCCCACGTCGCCCGGTCCTCGATCCCCTCGGCCACCACCCGCAGCCCCAGCGCGTGCCCCAGCGCCACCGTCGAGGCCACGATCGCCGCGTCCGTCGCATCCGTCGCCAGCGCGCGCACGAAGCCCTTGTCGATCTTGAGTTCGTCCACCGGCAGCCGCTTGAGATAGGCCAGTGACGAGTAGCCGGAGCCGAAGTCGTCCACCCCCAGGCGCACGCCCAGCGCGGAAAGGCGCGCCAGCACGTCCATGGTGCGGTCCGTGTCCGCCATCAGCGCGCTCTCCGTCAGCTCCAGGCGCAGCCATGCTGGCGACAGGCCGTGCTCCTGGAGCAGGCTGGCCACGCGGTCGGGCAGCGCCGGGTCGTGCAGGTTCCACATCGAGAGGTTCACCGAGACGCCGAGCAAGAGGCCCGCGCGCTGCCACGCGCGTCCCTGCCGGATCGCTTCTCCTAGCACCCAGTTGGTCAGCGGCGCGATCAGGCCGGTCTGCTCGGCCAGCGGGATGAACGCATCGGGGGGGATGAGGCCCCGCTCCGGGTGGGGCCAACGCACCAAGGCTTCGACGCCGCAGACGCGGCCCGAGGCCAGATCGACCTGCGGCTGGTAGTGCAGCGTGAGCGCGCCCCCCTCGATGGCGTCGCGCAGGTCACCGACGAGGGCCAGGCGCGCGGGGCTGTGCTGGTCCTGCGTCGGGTCGTAGATAGCGTGGCCGCTCCGCGCGCGCTTGGCGGCGTCCATGGCCACGTCGGCGTGGCGCAGCAGCGTGGGTCCGTCCGCGCCGTGGACAGGGCCGAGCGCGATCCCGACGCTCGCGCCGACCCGGAGCGCCTGCCCCGCGACCTGCAGGGGCGCGTCCAGCGCGGCGCGGAGGTCCGTGGCGACCCGCGCTGCCCCCGCCGCGTCGGCGCCGGGCAGGAGCACGGCGAACTCGTCGCCCCCCAGGCGCGCCACCGTGTCGTCCGCGCGGACCGCGCCGCGCAGCCGGTCGGCCACCTCCCGCAGGAGCGCGTCGCCCCGCTCGTGGCCGAAGGTGTCGTTGACCTCCTTGAAGTGATCCAGGTCGAGCAGCAGCAGCGCGCGCGGCCGCGCGGCGGCATCCGTGTCGTCGCACGCCGCGGCCACGCGCTCGTGCAGGAAGGCACGGTTGGGCAGGCCGGTGAGGGCGTCGTGCCGGGCCTGGTGGCGCAGCGCCTGTTCCGCCCGCACCCGCGCGGTGACGTCGTGGACGATGGAGTATAACAGCGCCTGGCCCCCAATCGTGAGCGGACCACTGTAGACATCGACGTCGCGGATGTCGCCGCTGGCCAGGCGGTGGCGAAAGGAAAAGTGCTGGCGTTGTCCCGTCCGTGCCTGCTCCAGGTGCGCGACGGCCTGCGCGCGCGGCAGCGTGTTGATAGCCGCGATCGTCATCGCCCGCAGGTGGTCCAGGCTATAGCCATAAAAGGCGCAGGCCGCGGGGTTCGCGTCGACGATGGTGCCCGTCTCGGGCGCGATCAGGAGCATGACGGCGTGATTGTGCTGGAACAGGCTGCTGTAGCGTTGCTCGCTCACGCGCAGCGCGTTATTGAGCTGCTGGGTGCGGGACGCGGCGGCCACCGTCTCCCGATAAGCGTCGCTCAGCCGCCGGTAGAGGTGCCCGTTCTCCACGATCACCAAGATCTGGTGCAGCACCACCAGGCCGACGAGCACCGCCGCCCCCAGGTAGACCCCCGGCTCCAGGGTGTCATCGCTCCGTACCTGCCGGGTCACGACGACCAACACCCCCACCACCGGGATGAGCGCGTAGGGGAGCAGCGCGCGCCAGACGGGCGGGGGCGGCGACGGCCGGCCCGCGGTGTCGTTAGGCCCGGGACGTGCGGCCGCGGCGGCCGGGGCTGTTCCTGTGGCCGAGACCAGGCGTAGGCTCCGGGCCCCGAGTCCCAGCAGCAGCCACCCCAGCGCCCAGCCCACGTCAATCAGGTCACCGGGCGCATACAGGCCGTGCAACGTCTTGTAGTCATACAGGCTATCGGTGACGACGATGATGCTCAGGGCCAGCGTGACCAGCCGTACGGCCGGCCGCAGGGACACGTCCTTGATCCGAGCGGAGAGCAGGAGCACGCAGCAGATCAGCAGCAGATCGCCCAGCGGATAGGCGGAGTTCACGATCTTGTCGACCGTCGGCTCGTCGCCCTGTATGACCAGCGGCCCCAGGAGGAAGTACCAGCTGACGGTGACCACGGCGGTCATGAACATCAGGCTGTCCAGCACGACGCGGGCGCGGGCCGCCAGCGAGAGGGGGCGCCCGGACAGCAGCAGGATGCCCAGCAGCCAGCAGGGGTACCCGCCCAGCCAGCCGAGGTCGGCCCAGGACGGAAAGGGCACGGCCTGGTGCAGGATCTGCGCATAGACGAGCCAGATGCCGGCCCCCAGCCCCTGGCTGAGGAGGCCCAGGCCGAGCAGGAGGGGCGCCCAGCGTCGGGCTAACGCTGCCGGGGCGGGGGCGTCGGAGCGCGCCGCGCCGGGCCACCCGCGCCCCCTGCCCACACAGAGGACCGCCCCCAGGAGGGCGGCGCCCAGCAGGGCCAGGTTGTCCGCCGCGCGCACCAGGGTCGGAGGGCCGGGTTTGACCAGCAGCCAGGTGAGGAAGACGCCGGTGACCAGCACGATCAGCGTGGCCCACGGCCAGAGGGCATGGGTCTCCCGTGTCCGCGCCGTTTCCATCGTCCCCTGCCTTCCCTGGCGCGTCCGGCTGTCTGCGCTTCACGGAGGAGTAGCCCACGCACTAGCTTCGCTATAGGGCCGAAACATGATGCGATTGAGTCAAGTTTTTGCGTCGCATATATCTCGTCGGTCTGAGGCGGAGCCTCGTTAGTATGCACTAACACAATTATAGGAGTACACCATCGCCGGCAACCATGCAATAGCCCTCTCGTCCTCGTCAAAGACCGCCCTGCCGTCGGCACGGCCAGGGCCTGTCGTCAGCAGCAGCCTCTCCGGCCCCGCCATTGTCCTCTACGCCGTCTACGCCGTGACCGCCGCCGCCCCCCTCATCATCTCATCATCGTGCGCTCCTGGACCTCCCCGTGTTCACCCTCGCCGTGCCGTGCTCGCCGACGAGATCGCCTCATGCGCGCGCCCTGTCACCGCCGCTATCCTGGTGGTCAGTAGGGGGTGGACACGCCGTTGTGGGGACGCCGGAGTGGCCGCCCCTTATGCGTGTCCGCGCGCGTCCCTACCGACGACAGGCCACCGCTGGCGGCCGACGAGGGCCGACCGGAGGGCGGCGCCACGGGGCGGGCGTTGTCACGGCCCGCCGCGCCCATCAGCCAAGACGCCGCCGGCCGGCCCGGCCCACCCCGTGGCCCCCTCATCTCTATCGCCGCCACATGAACGCCCCGTGACACCGCGCCAGGCGGCCCCCGTCGATGCCGTCCTGTCCTGTCGCCGCGCGCCGACGCGCCCACGACCGCCAGGAGCCCCGTTAGGCGCTTACGGCGCCCACATCGACAAAAGATTGTCTATGCGGCCAGGCCCAAATCCTCGAACAGGGTCTGCATGTCCTTGCGGATCGTTTCATAGTGCGCGTCAATGGGGCTCCAGTTCTTCGGTTTCCGGCCCATTTTGGGCTTGGCGGTGCCCGCCAGGATCGGCTTGATGACGTTGTCGCGCAGGATGACCAGGGCAGCGATGGTGCGGACTCCCGTGGGGGGAACGCGATACCGGCGCGAGGAAGGGACCGTTTCAACGAGGTGCTTGGCCCGGAGCTTCTTGAGGTCGTAGGCCGCGTGGCGTGGTCCGTACGCGTCCGCTGTCTGTCCGGTCCGTGTGCGGACCTGCGCGGCGACGTCCGCCACGCGGAACCCCTGGGGTGCGGGTGCCAGGGCGAGCACGGCCGCGAGGAGGACACGCGTGCGCGGCTTGTTGAGATCGATCCCGCCGACTCTGGTCTGACCGACCAGGGAGGGGAGGGGCAGGTGGTCCAGGGTGTCATCAGGGACAAAGGCCTGGTCTACCGCGTGCAGCGTGGTGAGGAATCCCTCGACCATGCCGCGGAGGCGTGCGATGATCTGAGGGAACTTGGCCACGACGCGACCACAGCCCAGCGCCTTCGTGTTGTGGACAATCGCCTCGAAGCGCAGGACGTGCTCGCCTTTGGTGTAGGCCTTGAGCGTGAGCGCGCCAAAGTGCAGCTTGAACACGGTCAGGTCATACACAGGGGTCTCGAGTACCACCGCCATGCGTGGAGGCGTCGCTGCCTTGTGCCGGAAGGGACGGCGCTTGGCCCCGAAGATCGTCTTGAGGTCGCGGACGGTGAGGCGGGCGCGCGTGCGGTCAATCACGCCCTGGAAGACCTGCTCCATCTGGCCGCCGCTATGGAACAGCAGGTTGCGGCTGTACTCGACCTGATAGATCGAGTACGCATAGCGAAAGCCGCTGCGTTGCTGCTCCTCCGCGTCGAGGGCAAAATGCAGACACGTCGTATAGATCCAGCGCTCACAGACCCGCGTCAGCCGCCCTATCGTCCGCTCCTCGGACAAGGTGTCTGCGACGTGCGCCAAGTCGGCGGCGCTGGACATGTGGGTGAAACAGTTGCCCTCCTTGCGAAAGGTGAGTCCGGCCTGCTGGGCGTGACACGCGACGTACTCGTGCCCGTTCAGGATGATCTGGGCTCCGAAAGGCGGATGCCCGGACATCTTGATCGTGAGGTGACCCCACTCCGGGTCCAGGATGTGGAACGAGTAATGGTTCACATAGGGCTTCTTGACGGCGAGATTCCTGATCGCGCCCCCCGTCGACCGCTGGACCTCCCATACTGGGGCCTGCGCCCGTGCCACCAGGATCATGAAAAGCCCGCGCGCCTCCGGATGCGTGGACAGGTGCTCCTCGGCGATCTCGTGTTTCCGGTCGCCCCGTGCACAGTCGATGACCGGGATGCCATGCGCTTTGGCGTAGGCGCGCACCCGTCGGCTGAAGCGACCGGCCATGCGCATCAGATGGGCATTGTCCAGCGTGTCCTCCTGCCCGTTCATCAGTTGTCGCCACCACTGGCGAAAACCACCTGGGGAGTAGCACAGCGTGTGGTACGCATTGAGGACGATACGGTCGACACAATCGTAGCTGCCGTCCAGAAGATCCTCATAGTACGTGCTCAACTCGTCCGCCATCGTACCGCCCTCCCCGCACTTTTGCATGCTGCACTATCATACTGGAGAGGCTACACCTCATCGGCCTCGGGTGCAACTGCCCCGCCAGGGGCCTCTTGTTCCGAGCGCGTCTCGGAACAAGCGTAGTACCTTACGAGTAAAGTTGATCGCAAAATGTGCAGAAGTTTAGGCGGCGACGGGGAGCAGCCCAGCCAGCGCGGGAATGACGACAAGCTCGCGCAGCTTCAAAGCAGTCACGACGACCTGTTGACCGGCCTGGGTCAGGTAGTACTTGTAGGTGTGCCCAACTTTCTTGATGAGGCCATGCGCGTGCAACCGTTTGAGTACACGCGAGAGTTGCGGACCGGAATAGGTGGGCAAGACGCGCCGCAAGCTGGCGTTGCGGAAGCCGCTGATCTGCCATTCGCCACGCGCCAGGGCGGTGAAGAGAGCCAGGTCATCGGCGCTGCACAGGTTGAAGCCGCGATAGCTGCGCTCGTCCAGGCGGGTCGGCTCCGCCAGTCGCTCCACCTGCTGGACGCCGGCGGTCGGGTCGGCCAGGTCGGAGAGGAAGGCCAGATAGCGGCGGTTAGCGGCGCTGAGGACCTCGCGCAGGGGCGCCAGGCTATAGATCGTCTTCTGCATGGGCGCGAGCGTGGTCTCGGTGGTGCCGTCGCGCTGTTCCACCCGCCGGTGGTGACGAAAGAACGACACGTCGTTGACGGTCGTTTCGATGCGCAAGACCAGGGCCTGCTTGTCATAGAGCTTGAGGGCGACTGGTCCCATATGGTGCGTCAGGCGCGTCCCTTCGACGCGCGTGTGAAAGTCATTACCGAGGTCATCGGCATAGTTGCCGGTGAGTTTGCGGCCGAGAAAGGTGGCGACATCGGGGGGCTTGACGGCGTGGATGGCGGTGCGGACCAGCGTGTCGTAGAGGGGGCGCAGGTCCTCCTGCCGGTGGAAGATGAGGTCGGTGGCATACTCGACCTGCATCAGGCTCCCGTGATAGGTGGCGCCAAAGCGCGCCGCGACCGGGCAACAGCATGCGGCCAAACGATCAAGGGCGACATGCAGTTGGTCGATCGGGAAGGCGTCGGCGAGCGCCTGCGCCTGGGCGCTGTCACCGAGGGTGCGGAACGTATTGTCGAGTGGCTCGACGGCGATGCCGGCCTGCCGGAGTTGTCTGGTCAGCCAGTTGTGGCCGTTGCAGTAGAACTGCAGCCGGAACGGTGCCCAGGTCGGCACCCGCAGATAGCACAGGCCGAACTCCTTGTCGAGGACGTAGAAGTAGTCATGCAGGCACTTGCCGTCCTTGTAGCGCAGCGTGGTCTTGCCGGTTGTCTTGTCATGCCAGGGCGTGAAGGCGGCGCAGGGCTCCATCGCCGCGAAGATGTGGACCAGACCCGGCTGGTCGCCGCGCTGAGCCAAGAGGGCGCGGATGCGGTCTTCCTTGCGGAAGGCGTGCGCCGAGCGGATGAACGCGATCTCCAGGCCGTGCTCGCGCGCCAGCCGCTCGGCGTTGTGCCGGATCTCCTCCCGCAGGGGTTCGACGAAGCGGGGATAGTCGAACAGGCGGATGCCGTGGCCGCGCAGGTAGGTCGCCATGCCCTCGGCGTAGCAGACACCGGGCAGCGTGCCCATGATCACGAGGCGGTCGTCGCACGAGACGACGCCCGCGATCTGCTCAGCGTAGCGGTCGGTCAGCAGGGTCATGGTGGCACACTCCTTTCAGCGCCCGTTGAGCTCAGGAGACGATCAGCAATGCCCCAGGATACACCTTTTTTGGTTTCGGCTTTGCCGAGTTAGGGTCATACAGGCCATATGCCACAGCCCCTCACGCCCGCCTGCGGCCACCACAGCGCCTTGAACGATGCCAGGGACGCCTATCAACGGGATTAATCTCGTCGTTCGTCATTAACCTCGACGAGCTCTTCAGCTAGGGCATAGCCTTTGCTCCCGTCGTCGGCAAATCGTAGGATCATGTATAACCCCGAGTCGATCGACCGAAAACCTAACACCGTGGCCACACGTCCCCAGTGCCCCTTCTTACGTGGATTCAAGGGCTCCAGGCGAAACACCCCCCCACGCTGGACTCGGCCACATGACACTGGCTCTCCCGCATATAACGTGAATCGGGTTTCATGAGGGTGACGATGGGCGCGCCGACATCGCCCTCTCGGGTGTGATGCATCTTGTTTTAGCCGACTCTCCCGGCAAGCACCTCATGGGCTTCTCCTTTTTCACGTTATATGCGGGAGAGCCATGACACTTGGCGTTGGTGGAAAGGGCACTTTGGGCATCCCATTCACAGAAAAGTACGTTGCCCATTACAAAACGACAGGTTGAGCACGCCGTGCGTACCTCATTTGCCGCAGCAGGTCAAACCTCTTGATAGGAGGGCTTACCCTTATGCGGAAGGTCGCCTTTCCAAGGGTGTCAAGTGTCATGTGGCCCAGTCCACCCACGCTCAACGGTGAACGTCCGATGGATGCCAGTCCCTTCCTGCGTCACCTCGACATCGGCTTTGATGACTCTCCCTGTGTGGTCAGTGAACGTGCTGATCGATGTGGATGTGCGACGCATATTTCCCAGCCCCCTTACCATCCAGCCCTCTATTATGGTGCTGGTGCCTACCGGCCAAGCGGAGCGCCTTACGTGCCCGCTCAGCTCCGGGCGCTGTCCCCTCAGTCTACGGCCTCCTATCAACACACCCCGCGCATGCAGTGGCGCGGGACAAGCGATCACGGGACGTGGACCGCATGCCCAGCGAGGGTCAGCAGGCTCAGGGCGGCCACCGGTGCGGTGAGCAGCAGGCCCAGGGCGACGAGGCCATAGCGCACCGGGCGCTGATAGAGCGGCAGGACATCGCAGGCCAGGACGCGCCACACCGCGACAAGGGCCAGGAGCGAGGCAGCCGCCGTCACCAGCGCGTCGGCGGTGGCGAGCGCGACGTCGCCGAGCACGAGGATCAGCACGATGACAAGAATGATGCGGGTGGCTCGATCCCGTCGGCGTGTATGCCGTTCCACGACCTTGTCCCCCTCCCCACTCACAGGTCGAGCGCGAACGTCCCCACCACGTCGGTCACGCGCGCGTCTACATCCATCCCGTACGTCTCCAGCCACGCCGTCCCGAACGCTTCGGCCGCCGCCGCCGTGTCCCCATCTTCCAGCGCGTCCAGCGCCCGTTAGCGTTCACATCAGCCCCATTGGTGACACATAGACGCATAGAGCCATCAACGACACTTGTTAGGGACTACCACCACGCCGCGCAGGCCCTATCTAAAACGCATGACCCTATCTATTTTGGGGGCCTGCGTGCATAGCTGTTCGGCAGCCGATAAGATGAAAGTAGCGCGCCACGAGGTTGTAGGGGTGGGTCGTCGCCAGTGCGCACTCAAGGCGTGCGAGGTCAGCATAAAACTGAGG
>JAABUX010003121.1_pt1 | contig 22352 bp, 21 predicted proteins | sample 5561851 | NCBI WGS metagenome assembly JAABUX01 (sample SAMN10711883, study PRJNA513361) | rock metagenome | isolation source: Antarctica rocks | place: Antarctica: Victoria Land, Richard Nunatak red sandstone | collected 2016-01-03 | reverse complement strand
TTCCAACTTGGATCACATGTCTCGAGCCAGAGACTGCTACCGTCTCTTTCGGGATTCAAAGCACGCCCCAAAGTTCGCGAACTTTCACCAAGCACTTTGGGCTTGAATTGAACATCTACGAGACGTACTTCGGTTGTAAGGAGAACATTTATATAACGAGATATGCACCCAACTAATCAGGTCAACCTCGCGTCTGCCATCTCCCGAAGTTCAACACAAGAACGCCGCGATCCGTTAACGACCTTTTCGAAACGGTCATCATAGCCGTCGTCGATATTGGAACGGTGCAAATCACAGCGTTGACTGGTCGTAACAATTTGAAGTCGAAACATGCCCAAGACACGTTCTGTGAAGGCGCTCACACAGAGAGCACTCAGACGTCCGCCTGCGTCATTACGATATCCATTTGGTACAGAATTTCAAAACCAGGTCTGTTTTCCGGCCCCCGTGCTCCAAACGCGGAGCAAGCTCTGGCTTGCAAGGAAGTCGTCGTACATCGAGATCGTAGCTCCTATTGCTTGTCCTGAAAGCCAAGACCATCTCCAGCAATTCATGTACCCCACCTTCCTAGACAAGTCCTGTCCTGTAAATTGGAACTTGCCACGTTTAAATCTTGATCGCCTCCCTGTACTTGACACGACAAAGACGGAGAACCTATAATGGCTCATTACTCATACGTCACTTATGTTCTCGATGCGCGAACGTACTTTGCGTGAGACATCAACAAAGATGACAAGTTAGATTCACCGAGATGTCCGACTGAGTTATAAAGAATCTTTGTTCTCGATGTTCATGAGCTTCAGCGGCCTCCAGTCAACCAGGTCCGAGATCTTCGGTCTCAGTGATTCCACTCGAGGCGGCGTGAGTATTCTCATTATCGGATCCCGACTTAGACTCGATTTGGCAAATCACACCGTTGTCCTTGATGCGGCCGTCTTGCCATTGACACATTCGCCACGAATACGTTCATTTCTGGAAACGATTTCGACCATGGGAGTGCGCATCATCAACATGAACGACGATGAAATGAGATTATGGAAGCAAATGCTTTTGGCGTATGTTGAAAGATGTCGAGACTGGAGCCACACCTCATCCTGCGAATATCTCAACGGTTCCTGCGTACCTATTTCCCTGTGGAACAGACAGGCTCCCGTCGAGGTTTATGTCTGTCATTCCAAGATGGGAATCGGTTTCGAAATACGCGCGTTGAATCGCGATCTCGCCCTCCTTTAGCGTGCCATATGTAGAGGGCGTCTGTGAGATCGACGATAAACGGCTAAACAAATCCTATCCCAGCAATTGCGATGCTTGCGGTAAAGAAGAACGAGGCCGTGGAATGGCCCTCCTGAAGTGCGCACGTTGTCAGAAGGTGAGGTATTGCTCTGCCGAATGCCAGCGTTCAAGATGGAGGGACCATAACAGGACGTGCAAGAAAGGCGGATCAAGTGAATAAGGGAAGACGAATGATGTTCCTTGCTGTCAGTGATCAATTGAGATAATCCTGCCATACCATACTTTTAGATAATAGATGCAGCCCTACCATAATCCCCGCTCAGGCTGCTACCGTCGAGAGGTAGGGTGTGCTAGGCAGACTTAGACCCAGATCGTATTACCTGCACACTGATGAATGTTAATGGAACGGTTGATTGTTTAGCTATGGACACGTTAACTATTTGTAGTCCATTGCCAAGCATATAGGGCTGAGACTGATTTCCAACACACACCACCATCCCGTCGATCTCTTTTTTGAGCTGCAAAGTCTTCGCAGACTGGGCCGCTCCATCCACCAATCGCAGCTATGACAATAAAGGCGATTATTGTCAAGTCTTGGAGCCCGATGAAAGCGAGGGGTGTGGCCCGACAAGCCATGCAGCCGAAGCATCCCTTGCGACTCGGCCAATGGACGAAGTACACATGGCTCTACCCCGCCGGTGATGCAGCCTCACTGCTTTCATCCTCATACATTTGATAGATTCTACGAGCTTTGGTATTGAACCCGCCAAGGCTGCCAATCTTCCGCATGTCGTGACTACTTTACCGTACTACTGATCAACTGTGACTCGTAGAAAGCATAGAGCCGACTTCAGGAAAAGAGGCCAAAAGATGGCCTTACTACACAGTGCCTCCCAGACCCCTCTTACGATATGGACGCCAATACGTGAGGACCAATTTGCAAGAACGGTCCAGAGGATACAGAATTTGTCCGCGCAAGTACCAGAGGAGGCCCGCACTCATGATCAAGAGAGTGGCCGGGCTCGCCGCGGTAATTACGTTCTCCACTACAATGTGGAATATCAGCTAGCACAAGATCTCGCCTTTATCGCCGTCCACGATGAAGGCGTGCACACAGTTTCCGCAGCAACGGTTGAGCAATCGTCCGCCGACCAAGGTCTTACATTCACCATTGCCAGCAACTCAGGTGTTGGACAACCAATTAGGGAGGGTCTTCTCGAAGTTGGGAAATGCTTAGCGCGTTGCGCTCTCAAGGGTAATGCGGCTGCAAATTGTGAGTACGTTTGCTAAGGCGTACGCTGATGCTAGAAATACCACCCTCGGAATGCACCGATCTTATCTTCCACTCTGTGGTACAATTATGCGAGAATCGAATCATCGGTAGATTGAAATGTAAAGACTGGATCACTCCAGCATTCCATAGCAAAAGACGGCGCCCGATGCACGAAGACTTGAATTCCATGTTCAATCGATACCTGTCGAATCCAAACAAGCGCCCGGACCAGATAAAGTCGCAAGTTCCCAGGTTGCGGGACTTCGTAGACTTCATGTTTCAGATGAATCGGCATGAATCCATCATGAATTTTCAGACTCGACTGAATGCTCTGCGCCTGGCCGGCAGTGTTTGTGATTTTCGGCAGTCTCTCGAATTGGCTCTCAAACAAGCAGGCATAAGCATCGACGTGATCAGCGGGAAAGCGATCAAGGCATTTGACAAAGTCGCGAACTACTGGCATATCAGTAAAAGGCTTTCGTGTTTGGCGGCAAGTAGCGAATACCGTCACCTTATCGGATCATCCCAATTCAGGTTCTTGGCTGAGTACGCGTCTCATAGAGTTTTAGGACGAGAGCGATTCGTGCACGCTGAGATACAAATCGTTACTTTCCACCGGCTGGAGAAGACTCTTCCCCTCCCAAGGACCATAGGGACGTCCAAAGCAGCCTGCTACCTTTGCAATCTCTTCCTTTCACTCTATCCACAGTATACAATATCAGCAACTCATGGGACAATCTTCGAGGCTTGGACCATCCCGGATGTCTTGCCCTACTCCGTAGAGGACAGGAGACAGCTGAGGGCTTTGATTGAGAGTATGCAAGCAGCGTTGGAAGCTCGAGTCAGAAAAGGAAACCAAAGGTTCCTGCCATTTCCAGTTCAAAGTGGTATATATCATATCCCTAGTCTTCCAAGTCTCGCAAAGACGGTCATCGGTCCTGATTCTTTGGCTCAGTCTGTGAGACCCTCTACTGTTCGATCAAGTTCAGAAATCCAAATCACCGTCGGCGAGATCTGTGTGGGGTCTATTGGGGAAGTTGCCGGTATGCCTATGTCAGATCGCAATGCAGCGGATTACATTGTTACCATAGAATCCGATCCAGGTCGCCAACCTCACAGGGAGTCTGAATTGGAAGCAGGCCCAGAGATTCACAAAACATCCGCACATGAAGGGACTTTTGGCAAAAGATATGACAGCGACGACAAGCGACCGCAGATGCGCCACACCTCTTCGGCTCAGGTTGAACAGCCCGATGCAAGCAGGCAGCTTGTTGAAAAGGAAATTGAGATCTCATCACACAGTGATGTAGATGATCATGGTACAAGCGTTGCGTATCCTTCGAGCAAGCGCTTGGATGGTTTCACAGGCGAATCAGAGCCCAGGCGGACCAAAGTCGATATGTCTCAAAAAGGGTCCAGAGAAGCTGATCAGGAGGTCGAAGGACGTTCACGAAATCCCCGCAAGAGGCGCAGAAGGCAACGCCGTAGCGTTAGAGACCAACCAAATCGCCAGGGAAGTGAGGAGCCATCGCGACACCTACGATCGAGCCGGAACAGAACATACCAGAGACATGGCAATCGAGTACATTCTGGGCCCCGAAGCCATAAAAAGTCTCACCACCGGAGCTCAGGAGGCAGATACGGCTTCTTGCAAAGCCTGTGGAGAGCGATTTGTGGAGCTCAGAGACTTTGTTGCCTATGAAGCCCATCTATTTGAGCCGTCTGATTGCAAGGACCCCCTCACTTCGAAAGCTGTCGGCCCATGCCTAGCGACGGCGCAAACTAGCAGGCCGCAGGGAAAATGAGACATCGAAAGGGCTAAGATTAGCGGTACTGGGTGGTAGACACTGGGCTGGTCTCACGCTTCCGACGTTCACTCGGCAGCAAAAATCGGTTTCGGAGGTAGCGAACGGATCAGTGCTTGGTAGCCAAAGCTTTCGGAATTAAGTGGTAGCAAAGAACGCTATTCTCTGAGCCATCACATATACCACACCACTGTATTGCAAATCTGGGGCTGTCATTATGCATGGAGGATTCGACAACGGCCATCACAAAGGTCTGGCTCTCTTAATACCACCCTGAAGCTTGATCGACTAATTCACACAGATGGTACCCCGCCATGATATCATATTCTACAGATATGGTGCCCGGGATGAGCTCAAATTGTTCATCCAGAGCTACCGGATTAATCATTGCGGGTAGGTCTGTAGCCCGTTCCATGACGATATTCAAATTCTTCGGCTGTCTCACCCCGCACGGTTGCAGGCTTTTGATGTTGTTCTTCTGGGCCCTTCAGCACAGATCCATGATCACGATCTCGCGAAAGCTGTTGAAGTGCAGTATCAGACATCTGTCCGACCCACTGCGTTGACTTATCTCCTGTGACGACTCGTCGAGCTGTGATAAGATCTCCAAGTGTAGCAACCACCACTTGATGGGAGTCGTGACCAGAGGAAAGGTCTTCGACGATGTTTGTTCGAGCATGGTCTGCTTGCCCCGCAGCCTCGGCGCAGATCCCGAGGCACTGTTCAACGCAGTCTTTCTCTTCCTGGATTCGTCTCACTTCTGTTCCTCCGTCCGCTGTTTTGTCAGCCGTGCAAAGGACTCCAGCCTACTGTTTATCTTATGGAGATGATTCTCCAATTCGCTGGTCGTATTCACAAATGTCTCCCTACATTCTTGGATGGTGGAACCGGTGAGTCGTTTGGGGGATAAAGGGTTTCCAAAGACAAAAGTGAACGCTTGGCCGGTACCTTCCTGGGTATCGGTACGGAGTTGATCCATGTGGTTGGCGACCTCGGCACAGATCCTGAGGGATTGTCTGGTACTGTCTTTTCCCTCTTGCAAGTGCTTTTGATGAAACAACTTCCTCGTCTGATAGCCGAGACTTTTGCACAGACAGCCCTTGGAGTCTGCCATCTATTTCCTGCAGATGTTCCTCCAAGTCGGTGGTAGTATTGGTAATCAACTCTTTATATTGCTCCAGAACATTCGCCGTGACCGCTGCTTTGCGACTAGTGACAACCCTCGTCAGCTTTGCTCATGAGAAGCCGTAAACGTGTCTTACATATTCGCATCACCAAGCGCAATACCGATCGTTGATTTGTACCCTGCGAGCATATTCCGGAAACCGGTGATATCTTCACCCATGTATGTCAACCTCGCCCAATCTCGAAAACTTGTTCTCGATCCGCTCGAATGTGCTGTACACTTGACTACAATTGCCTTGAAATCTTTACATGCCGTCCCACATCGATACAGGGGCAGCTTGAGAGCATCGAGGTGTGTTGGAGTGACTGTTGCCGTTTGTGTCAGAGCTTGTAAGACCCCATCGAGGGCCTCCAGCTCTTCTCTGAGATCACGAATGGCCTTGCGGTTATTCTGGAAGCTTTGTATCGTTTGGTAAAGGGCTTTGCTAGATTGGAGCGCAAACGTAGTGAGTGCTATCAGCCCTGAGGCAAGGCTGATAGGGTCTGCCATTTCACTCGACTGGGCAAACGCCGTTGGAGCCGTACAAAGATTTATGGATCAGGGAGAGTGGTCTTTGTAGTAGCTGTGTGGTATCGTGGATCCCTACGTGTATTGTTCAAAGTTGAGTGGAATGAGGATCGATTCTCCGCCATTTCTAGCGCCGGACGAAACCTCTCCCATATGTGCGCTAGCGTTTCAAGTATCTCGGACATCGGGATTGGCTGGTCCGGAAAAACCATAAATTGTACGAATTTGTTGATCTTCGGTCTACCAGGGACGGATGAAGACCGTGCGCTCCCCACCCAAAAGCCGAAAATACAGGAGTAGTGTCAGATCTTTTCAGGCCGCAGTCCCTCGAACACGGCAGCAAAGGGCTTTGAAAAATGGGCAAAAGAGGTGCGGCAACACGTCAGGAATCGCATTGCTAAGGCGTCCAGGAGCGTCTAGTATGTGGGATTTGTAATGGGAAACTTGAGGGTTTCACGGACATTTGACACGGAAGAATCGTGATAGTTTTCAACAAAGATGGTTGTCAAGCTGCGCTTTGCTTCTTCAAAGTGCGAAGAAGATTACCATAGCAGCCGTTACATAAGGGTTCAGCCCATTTGTTCTCGACACAACATACTAGCCTGGATGTTTTCACAAGAGTGCAGCGACTGCGAGTGAACTTCACGAGCTCAACGAGACGATACAGGCGCAGAGAGCCCTGCTTGGTCTGCTCGTTGTAGTAGACGTGGACTGTTTGACCTGACTGTTCTGCGACCTGCCGAGCAGTCTTCATTCTCAGGGTAACATGCGGTCTGCTATCGGAATGACTGGTATGTCTCGGATTCCTGACGACTGTATCAGCGATAATCTCGTGGCGAGATAGATATATTTACTTGATCAACACATCTGTGAAATGCTCGCAGTCGGGCGTGTTCCACACCGCCAGTGTGAGGCTTTGGAGCAATTGGCGTTTCGCAGGATTCTGAATACGCTGAAGGAACTTGACTGGCGCTGAAGGCTGGCGCCTAGACTAAGCCATTTCGCAGTTAGCGCTTCGGTGCACGGGTATCATCCGACGCAATCCATAAGTCTGCATCCTTTACTTATGCTTCTCTAGGCGAAGATCGTATGTCGTCTTTGTCTCTTTCAAAGTGGTGCGTGTTACCATTAAACCGATCACCATACTCGGCACCAACATTGAGATCGGCCTGGACTTGGAAGCAGATGACTTCTGCAGCAAAGAGGACTGGATCTCTCTACTGCGAAGTGGATGCTGAACCACTGGAACGTTATCGGAAAGGCGCATACCATCCAACACACCTGGGAGATATATTGAAGGACGGGAGGTACAAGATTATACATAAATTAGGCTGGGGAGGTTAGGCAACTGTTTGGCTCGCAAGAGACTCTATGTGAGGATATATCAACGCTATTCCATATACGGAAGGTTTCACGGACCGGTATAGGCTCATTTCAAAATAGGCTATCCCGCCACGTCGCTATTAAGATATTGATATCTGAACTGTGGCATAGTAGCCAGGAGGTCCGAATCCTCGAGCACTTATCGCAGGGACCGGCCAGCCATCCAGGAAAGAAGCATATCGTACAGCTGTTAGATCGGTTTGAACAAGAAGGCCCAAATGGTACCCACCCGTGTCTCGTTTTTGAGCCTCTTGGGCCAAGCGTGCTATCCGAAGCCGAGTTGTATACGAGTAATAGATTGCCTGGCAAAATCGCTTGGGAGGCTTCGAGGCAGACTATACAAGCACTTGCTTATATCCATGCCAACGGTATTACACACGGGGGTCAATTGTGATTGAGCTACTGTCAAGTCCTTTTTGCTTGCTCTCTGGATGCTGATTAGCGTGCACCTTTAGACCTGCATCCCGGTAATATCGTCTTCGCGAACAGGACGATGTCATGTCAATCCAATACAGATCTTCTAAGGTCTTTAGGCGAGCCCAAAATTGGTGACGTTATATCGTCATCCGGGCGTTTCTTGACCACGCAAGTCACCAAATACCTAGTCCTCTCCGCCTCATGTCCTTCCGCGGCACAAGATTCCGAGAGCTGTCAGGTGAAGCTCGTCGACTTTGGGGAAGCATTTATGATTAGACAGCAACGCCAAATTCGCTGCCCCTTGGTTTTTCGAGCCCCTGAAGTTGTCTTAACATCTCAATGGGACCTGCAAATCGATATCTGGAGCTTAGGCTGTACCGTATTATACCTTCTGCTTATATTTCAAGGTTGAAACTAACATATAGCGAACATATTCGAGCTGGTCGTCGGATACCCTCCTTTCGATAATTTTATGCCGAACAAAGATGAGCTTATACACGAATGGGTTTCAATGCTTGGAGATCTACCAGAGGAATGGAGAGAGGGCCTTCCTTCCCGGAGAGCTACTAGTAGGTATATATCGACTTCGCTTTCTATAATTCTCTGGCAATAGGCTTGCTGTGGAGCTATCAACGCCAGCCTATCTTTCTTTCAAGTTTGCGGTTCAAAACGAGATATCTAATTCTGAATTGTGGAGAATCTCGAGTCCGAGCAAGCTACACTATGTGACTGGCTGCATGAGACATACTTTGACGATGACAAAAAACCATACTTCTCCAAAGCAGATATCGATACTCTCGGTACGCTCCTACAATCAGTAATGCAATATCGCCCTTCGGACCGTCCACGAGCGTCTGACTTGCTCAATCATACTTGGTTCCAACGCAATCCCTTTACGATATAACAGATTTGGAATAGCTATTTCCCGAATTCGAGGATTCTCACATACCTCATAGATGATTTCCCCGCCGAAGCTGAGCATGCGAGCGTGAGTATCATGAAAAGGCGGACTATCGGAAGATTTAGGTACTGGTTAACTCCTTCCAGTTGCAGTTTAAGCCGTTCTAATAGCTTGGTGGCCTGATCTATGACGTATGCTGGAGGAGGATCGTAAACCCGGTGCTCTACAGCGAGACAGCAGCGGCGTCCAGCTCAGCGAGCACTCAACTGTCGAGGTGTAAGATGAGGAGCGAAATCGGCACCAAAAGGACTTCCGCGGTGCGACGAGCGTGAACTCGTTATCACGCAAACATCGAACGGCTGCTGGACCCGACGAATCCTTTTTCGCAGGAGGCAGAAATATTTGGTGTGTGAATTGTAGGAGCGAGGGTTTGCGGCAGGTTCCTCGACAATGCGACTGAAGCTATCCGTCCCGGCAGGGGGAAGGATTTGAGTGTTGCTACCGTACTATCGTAAAATCGTGCGGACTCGAAGCAAGGCTTAGATGATGCTTCAGATAGAGAGATAGATAAAAACGAGTAATGAAGAAGATGACACTAATTTCATCTTCTTTTGTGTGTTGATTCAGTCTGAAAGTGCAGCGTAAATCTTCGTCGATTGGTCTAGCTTACGCGTTTTCAATATGCTGTTCTCGGGTTAAGATCGAACACTTGATCTCTCATCCTTGAAGCCTACATAATACAGTTCCGGATCTTGGCGAGGCTCTGGAACTTGAGATTCATACGGTGTCGGGAGGATTCGCCAAGTCTAACAATAAAGAATTTTTTCCTTCTAGACATCGGCTTTAGAAGCACCCTTGGTAACGCATCCGCTAGTCTCTTTTGGTTGAAGCTCTTATATCGAAGCTACGCTAAATGTATCGGGACATGATTCAGTAGACTGCAGATTTCATTATCTGATATCAAACGGCGATATTCTCCTCAAGTCCTTCTCGTTCATCGACTGATCATCGCCGTTTTCAGCACTTCGCATCGTCTGCACAAACTCGTCAAAAGCCTTCTGGTGCGCTACTTCCGTTACTTCCCATAATTCTGTTGGAACCCATCCATCTGGGGTGGTGTCCAGAAGATCTATCAACCTCCGTTTCAGATCATTCGCAGTGCAAAAGCTTTCAAACTCTTTCTGATACTCGAGCAATTCGATCGACGTGGGCAGTGCAAACGGGCAGGATCCCGCGAGACCAAGCTTCTTCCAGAGGCTGGAGACTTCGACCAGCTCGTGCCTAAATGCCGCAGCACCATCCCTCCATGTCCTATGACAGTAACGGAAAGGTCGAAGCAGGTCATCATCAAGCGCTCTTGCGGCATACAGCTTTGGGATAAGACCCTGTAGGCAGGCAGAAAAAGCCTGTCTGCAGAGAGCAACCTGCATGTCTGCGAGCTTTTCCCCTTGCGAAGGGTCGGTCACAGGTGCGGCGAAATCTGGTACGTAATCTGCGTATTCGAAAGCTGGCTCAATGCTGGATGATTGCCAATCGATGAGACCCGTAATAACGGAGGGATTATCATCTGAAACAAAGATGTTTCTTTTGTGTAGATCAGCATGGCAGAGGGTAGCCGTAGCTGCTCCACGAACTCGAGGATCCTCGGCCAGCTTTTGGATGACCTCACGACCAGTATTTAGTAGGCGGGTGTGCGTTGCCACCGATCCATGAAAGGGCGGCTTGTCAGCAAGCGAAATCTCCCCAGACGGAAAGCGGCAAAGACCAGTGTCTATGAGGCTGTCGCAGTATGCAGCAAGATGAGGCCCTGCGCAGGCCAGTCAGCTGACGTGCTGCGTAGTCTTAGAGCAGCACAACTCACAGGGCCCTCTGTTAGGCTTCGTCGAATTATAGTATCTCGCTTCGCCGAAATTGCAGTCCCAATACCTGGTTCCACAATGGGGTCCAATACAGAAGTCTTGTGTCAATGGGAGCGTCGAGATGGAGTGAAGAGGGGAATTGGCAAAGTATAGGCTCCCATACGCTGGAAAGTCGACCGCCGCTATTTGCTGAACACTCATACAGATGGCCTGGATACAAGCGATCTGCTGCTCCCCAGACATCATTGGCCATTTCTGATGCAATTGAATGCAAATGGCATGTTCCATGATGATATATTCACTGCCGATAGCATTTGAAGGGTCGTCGCTCCAGTCAAGAACCTTGGGCGTTGGGGGGGGCAGGTTTCAAGCTCACCGTAAGTGATGGTGGCCACCTCCGAATTGGTAGTCAGCCTACTTGGTCCTGCCACAGAAGTGGGCAGCCTCGCGACAACACGCCTTGCGTTGTCGCAGGTGAAGATGAAGATTCTATTGTATCCCCCTTCCTTTTTCTCGTATCTTGCAATGGACGTGGCGCCAGGACATAGCTCGATGACCCTCTTGCGGAGCGCGTCGAAGTCGAATCCAAGGAGGCGCGAATCACGCTCCAGGTTGTCACGACGAAGCCATCGCCCACTCGTATACTTATAAGGATTTAGACCTGGATATATTAGCGCACAGGGTATTGAGCGAGATGGGAAGCTTATACTATTATCCGACGACAGTTTGGATGTAGGTTGAGGATCATGGACATCCACACTCTGTGTCATTGGCGCGTTCAACGACGAGCAAGGGTGTGAGAGACGTCTATTTCTGGAGACGGAGGATATGTTGGAAAATTTATTGATGTATGGAAAACGATGCATCACCGGGCATTGCGAGGATATTCGCCCGGTTCAGGAATTCACAAGTTCACCCGTGCTGAGTCAGCTGCCAAGCTGCAACTGACTATGGTAAGTCACAGAGCAGTCACGCCAACGGAGGAGCAGAACTTATGTTCGGGCCCAAAGCCTAGTCATACGAATTGAATGTCGTTCTTTCGGAATGACTCACCAGGCAGCAGCTCTAGGCAGCAGGATGCAGCTTGCTAGACAGGGTTGAATCTCGTCTGGGCAACCGTAATCGACAGACCTGTCGGAGATGATTGAGGAAGACTTTCTCTAGAGCTACGCGCTGGGATTGATACCCTGCAGGTTATAGCACCATGTATCAGATATTGGCTAAGCGCTGGGATTGACATCCTGGTAGAGTATTGTCTATAAGACCTTGGGTATCGCTCCTTTATCGTCCGCCTGCATGATCTTCGTAAACCAACTCGTCCAAGCTCCTGTACTTGGTACTTGGCCAATTTTAGCCCGTCAGAGACATACAGCAAAGTGCAGGATGTCCAAAGCTATTGATGCTGCGTTTACCAAATTCAAAGGCGTCAAGAATGCAGCATCCAAATTTTCGGCCTCAGCGGCAGAAGGTAAACGAAGGATGCAGAATATCAGCTCCGCATCGACGCAGGGCGTTTCGATCCGAAGACGAATCGTCTCAACGTCGCATTGCAAGAAAATTTCCAAGCCAAAAGCCCAGGCTTGGTGGACTGGGTCAAAAAGAATTCGACTCATTCCAATCTGGCAACGGCGACATTTGACACAAAAGCTTAGGACAAGAATGCAGAGCTGAACCGCGTCATGGAAGTACTGAGGCAAAAGGCAAAAGACAATGTCAAATGAACAGATCCTGCCTTTCAGGTATGACAGCGTGACCATATTGCATAGCACGGATGACTGATAAAAGCTCATCTTTCTCTAGGGAAGAGGGAGATAAGACATATTCCTAATGTCTGCATCTCGTTACATGCCCATACAATCACTACAGATATGTCATCAACAGAAATGTCGTTATCAGAAGAAAAGATGGGTGAAAGTGGGTTCTTGCAGCAGACTTAAATCGTTCAATAGCCTTTGGACAATCACATTCCTTACCTGCTACCCAGGGTCGGATTTTTGTAACGAAGAGATTGCCTCTTTTGTCATCAATTCACGGCACTCCCAGACAGCTAGATGCAAAGCAGTGCGAACATCATGCGTCCACCTTCTCAGCCACCCTTGTTTGCACCCCGCGGTCCCTGGTCACTCGCCCCAAATTCTCGCACAAGTCGCTGTGCATTTCCCAGCTCGCTTTTAGCCATCCATATACTCATTAATCGCCCTTTCACAAACATCTCTGATCGCTTCTTCCCAATCATTCCAACAAGCTCCTATGTATGGTCCGCTAATTCGCTGTGAAACCGTTATAACTCTGAGGCTGCCGAGATGGTGGAACAAAGTAATCGGTAGTCCTTGAAATCGCTGCTGCTCCGTCATAGTCTTCGCCGACGATTCGCCAAGATGGACGGTGAAGTAGGTTAGTTTTGATCGCTGGTGACTACATAATTGGTTGCACCAGCTGTAGTCACAGTCTAAAAGTAGAACGACCTGTTTCAGAAGGCAGGTATATAATACTAATCTAAATCTTTTTGATTAGGTAGACTACACGTAAAAGATTAATAATAAAAGTATAAAATACTATAAATACGTCTGTAATATATCTAAGAGCTAGACTTCTCTACTTTACAGCTTAACGCTTTATAGTTACTAGTAAGAGCGAAGAGTTTAGCGTACTAATTTTAAAGCCCAGGGTATTATAATATACCTTAATTAGCTAAGCTTAAATACCTTTAATATTTAGTTCGCGCACATTATTACCCTTAGATACAACGTCTTTAAGGTCTAGGTATTTAGAAATATAATATATCTTGATTGTACCTTTAGATTAAGAATCCTCTAAGTCTATATTATGAAACTAAGGTTTTATAAAAGATTATTACCGGATTTCTCCTCGTTTCCTCCTTAGCTATTACTAGCCTTAAAGTAGAATACGTGCTCTTTTATCGCTATTACTTCTAATATCTAATCGCTACAATTAAGTATAGTAGTTATAAGTCGAAGTATTAGATTTATATCGAATACGTTAGTACCTTTATAGTTAGGTAATAATACTTCTACAGATAAGTTATAGAATTCCATAGCGATTTCTATAAGATATTAAATCTATTCTACTATTATTTAACACTTGAAGCCTAGATCCTTTAAAATCTACTAATATGCTTTTAATCTCTTATTGATTTCGCCTTTTACCTACAAAGTATCTATTAATATTAAAATCTTCGAAGTAACCAGCGATCTTATCTTTAGAAACTCTCAACGAATATAATCTATAAGGATTTCCTATAAGCGAGCCTAGAAGGCGTTAATACCTACCTTTTCTTTTTCTAGTATGTTCTACGGTTAATTTTACTCGAAAAAGGCTTGTTTAATATTCCGACGTTTAGTAATTAGCTTTCCAAGGTCTACCTAGCCGGCGTTACGAAGAATATACTAACCTGATCTAAGCTAATACATTTTACCTTAAACCAGATCGACTACATTTATTTCAGCCCTATTATCTACTAAATCTGGCTTTATTAATACGCCGAGCGTTCTTATTCCGTCCGGGTCTATTTCCTCTCCCTTCTCAAGGATCCCTTAAGTCGCAATATCGACGTTAGCGGGTACTACTGTTAGTATTACCGAATAGGAGTTATCTAATTAATCGTGAACTATATCGTAGACTAGTTCTATATCAGCTTTAGTAGTTACTCTAGTAGTCGTCCTTATAAAGATATCCGGGACGTTAATAACACTTGAAGTAATCTTTTTAAGGGCCGGAAAACTTAAGTCGTGAGATATATTTAGAGAAAGTACTTTTTACGCTTAACTCGTCCGGCGAGAGGCCTATAACGGTATTAACCTAGGTAAGTTATAATAATAAAAGAGTCGTAAGGAATATACGTACCTACGTCTTTATATTAGCGAATAAGGCTATATTTAAGGAGCGAAGCCTATCGACTATCTAAGCGCGATAAATTGTTTAGTGTTTCTTACTCGCATTTCAATAAGGACTAATAGATACTTTCACCCCGGTTTCATGCGCCCGGCGGAATATAATATGAGTTACGAATCTCGTGTAAAGACTACTATCTCAAGGAAATGGTAGCTTCTGCCGCTTAACTAGTTACTAATGACTACGAGCTGCGGGAGGTTATATAAGCCCCTACGTTATATGCGAAAAACTTGTTAATCTTCTCTAAAAAGATCCGGACTCGTAAGTCTAGAATACGAGCCACTGGCTTCTATTCCTGTAAGATGGGTTATATTCGAAGATATCGGACACTAAGCCTCAGTGTAGTACTATATCGATGGCAAGGCTCACGCGATATACTTATAACTAAAGTTGCGGTGAAGAAGTGGTAAGACGCAGGTAATTCTTGTTTGCCTCGCCGTCCTAGACACGTCACCGATGTTTCGGAATGGTGTATATCGGCAGAACGGAGGCTTGTGGCTAATCGGTCGATATAGCTCTATTCACTTCCGTGGTTAAGACTTCAATTTTCTCCCTGGTCCACATAGTTGGTGAAGCTTGTAGGCCAAGAGCCTACTTACTTCCGTACGCTCTCCGTGGTATTGTCATTCGCAGCCGCATGCCAGTCCTGTTATTGATGATGACAGTGACGGTATAAAGGAAGACCAGAATCCGATTATTACTCAGCACCCGAATCACGTAAATCTACCTATTACAGGTGAAGCATCTTATATATTCGCCAAAGATCGTCTAAAAATTGGTCTTGTTGTCGCCGGCTTACTTAAAGGAGATGAGGCAGTTCCATTTAGATGAGCCACGCCATCGGTAGGGAACCATTCTGCCAATTAACCAGCACTTCGCCCAGTGTCCGATTTCGAGTCTATAGAGCATAGTGCGTCTAGCCGATTGAGGTAGTAGAAGGAGACTGAGTTCGATTATATCGTTTGATATATCACTAAAGCGTTTACGGGAGATTCAATGATATATTGAGAAAACATGCGGAAACCCATAGTGGTGCAAGGAGCTTATTATATAGCGATTCGCATCAACAAAATTATAGAAGAAGTAGCATCCTGATTGCTCTGCTGTGCGGAAAGGATCGAGGCAGTGCTCCATCGTTACGCAGGATATCCTGGAAGTCGAAAAGTTAGAGCAGACACAATCACGGAGATTTCGAATTTTCCTCTTTAGTACTAGTGCAAACGTTACCCCAAGATATATAAGGATTACGACGCTGCTTGGGTAGATTGACGTCCCACGCGACCATCTTCTCCACCATCCAAATAGATCGATGGAGACACTGATTACTCTTCCCAGAGTCTGCTTGTCGGACCTAGAGTCTGGCCTCCACTGGAAAGAACGTGATCTGCGAGTACTGTCTCCCTTCGCCAATCTATAGAACGATTCTTGACTTCATTGGCATCAACCATCTGACGCGCAAACACCAAGTCAAAATCATAGCATCCCTCGCAGTACTGGCGATGGGCGTATCCAAAATTCAGGGGCGTACGACTCTCGTAGCTACGAATTTGATATTTCTGGTCCCTTAGTACTGAAAGGAATTGGCCAGCGGAACCTCGGTCAACGCGGCGAAATAATTGATGGATTTATTATATCGTCCTTACTTTAATTACTAATAACTACTTCTATATATGTTAGTCTATATAACCTTCCGTTAAATTCAACCTTCGTGTATCTACCTAGGAAACGAGTAGCTAAACTACCTCGAATATTCCGCGGGTATAGGATCAATTAAGCCGGAGGTTTAAGTATAGTTATATATTAAGGGCTGCTTATTACTTTTTTCTTCCTATATAATATTACGCCTTAATACCTAGCGTAGGATATAGGTAGCTGTAGTCTACCCTCGACTTTTAATAGATGTAGGCGAGGCTTTAGTAATGTCTTACCTTATATTAAAGATCTATTCTACCTATAAAGTATTATACTTATTACTTCAGCGGCGTTATTTATTATACGGCTTGATTGTAACGTAATACTAAGATATTAGGCCGTTCTATCTAGCCTCTCTTAAAGAGCTAATATAAATTATAATATAAGAATAGGATCTCTTTAACTTATCTTATAAATAGGACGAGATTAAGGTAGTAATATATATAATTATCTTAGGTAAAGCGTCTTTAAGGCTTAATATATATCTACTTAGATAGATCCCCTATACCTATAATCTATAGCCTTATAGCGGTCCCTTAATATTTTAATATCTACCTCCCCCTCGCCTCGTCTCTATTATTTAGTAGCTATCTCGCCTATATTTCATATAAATTTGACTATTATATGAGATCTTATAAGTATTATAAAGGTTAGAAACCTTAGCCCTAGTAATACTTCTACTAGTATATCGAGTAACGGAGATATCTAAACGATTAAAAGGAATAAACGTAAAATTATCGCGGTAGCTAAAAGAAGAAAGGAAAAATAGGCTATATACGAATACTAGCGATAAGTTAACTATATCCCAGGATTTTTATTTATATTACCTATCCTGTAAATAATATAGTACTAACCCTTTTTATATTTTAACCTTAGTAATATTCTATAAGGCTAAAGTAGTAGAAGAGAAAGGCCTTAGTATCTTCGCTATTTAAGATCTTAAGCGCGGAACCCGAATTATATACAAGCGGCCCTTAATATACCTAGCTAAAAGGAATAAATTAGACGCTCCTACCGAGTTTATAAAACTTTTACTGGATGAAAAAGCCTTATTCCTATCACTTTATTACTAGCTATTAGGCCCTCGTAATAGCTCGAGAATAAATATTATCTGTACTTAGTAAGACCTATAACTAAGCGTAGCTACTCTATCTATTACAAAGTATATTAAAATTATAGCTATATACGAGATAAACGCATTTAGAGTAGGCGAGGGATCTATTATCTATTCTAAGGTATTATATATTATTCATTCATACTTGCCTAATATCTATTACTACTAGAATAATACTATTAGACGAGAAATATTATACGTAGTCAAAGATATTATAGCTAGCAAGGAAATCTTAATAACATATATCTAAATATACCGTGATTCTACTAAATATAAGAAGTAGTTATATTAGTATAGGTTTACCTATAATTATCTAGCGTACGATAAATCTACTACCTTTAGTAGGGTAAGCGAGAAGAGACGTAAACGCTTATTCTAGCTTAACTAGAGTAGAGCTATATATAGTACCCTGCTAGCGTTTAGTTATAACGATAGAAAAGCTTTAGACGCTACGCTTAAGTATACGGAGCTGCTCCGTAAGTAAGGAGTAGGGAATATAGAATTAACTCGAAGGTTTATTAAGAAGAAGCTAACAGCTATAATATCTGAGAAGCGGTAAGTTTCAGCGCTAGTATTAGGTAGAGAAAGCTCTAGAGATAACTATATACTATATAGGGATAGATTATAAGGGATATAAAAAAGACTATGAATTTATATAGGAGTTTATGGTCAGACGCGATAGACGCCGAAGAATACGGTAGATAATAGTATATAGGTTACGAGAGGTTAACGGAGGCATGCCAGCCCGGCGAATGCTCAGCCTCGCTCACCAAGCAGCCTTAGTAGCGAAACGTTATAGATACTGCTGTAAACAATTGGCAGAATTTGCGTCTGACATCGAGAATCTGCATAAATATCCTACCGGCGCCGCGACGTCGTATTCCCTCTATGTGAGTTTCAGGAGCTCCCTCTTTCGCTCTTTGACCCTTCGATCTATAAGTCGTTTGGCTTCCTCATATTCGTCGTAGATGGGCTGTCCTTTACACAATAGATGAAGTTGAACTGTTTCTAAACACGCAGGAACAGTTCATCCGGGCGGCCGCGAAGCTCCTTGACTTCGCTATGCTCACGTATCTACGCGCTCTGTTTCTCCATCAGCTCTTTCGGTCAACGAGGGTCGATCAGTCTGTCACAAGGCTTCTAATGGTCAACCAGTTCGCGCTAACTAATAGTTTGAACCAGTACAACGAACTGGTTCAGCGAACTGGTTCAGCGAACTGGTTCAGCGAACTGATACAGGAGTCTCGTACTAATAGTCGAACCAGTTCATGCTCCGAACTGTACCAGTTCATATATAGGTGAACTGGTTCAAATTGTCGGTACAGATATCCTGCCATGATTGGCCGGATGCTAGGGCTAGGCTACTATATTAGGTAAAGCGGCAGCGCTAAAATCGAAACACCACCTTACAAAAATTCTATATAGACGCAGAAAAGGTTTAGCGTAGCCCTAGGCCGACAGATATGCAAATTTTGTAGTCCTGCTCCGCCAATACTCCATCTTCAAGCTTGTCCTACTCCACCACTATGACTAGTGATGAGGAATCCGGGCTATCAGAACCTTCTAAGATACCGTCAAATCCTTTCACGAAGGCTGTAGCGTCTGTAACCTCTTCTACGCCAGTTGCTCATAAAACTCGCAGAAAGCATGAGCGCAGGCCGATTGTTCCACCTAGAATCAAAAAGAACCTACTACATAAGCCTCCTTCCCAATCAATACCGACACTCCGATACCTATGAATTCTGTGGAGTCTGATAAGGAGAAGGATGACGAGAAGGACGTAGAGGAGGACCTATATGCGGAAGAGTCTGAGCTGTCATTTTTACTATCTACACCAGGCCCTCAGTCGAGCGTTTCTCAGTCGTCAGGAAGCTTGTTGAAGAAGCCTGGTAGCAGGGTCAAAACCTCATGGGTACACGACCATTTACAGTCAAAAGGCCAGGCAGGGAATACAGTCTACTTTGCAACAAGACGTACCAATCTAGTGGCGGTACTGCAGGTGTTGCACGGCATCTGAAAGAAAAGCATAAGATCAATCCGAAGGCTAGTTCTGTGGCTCAGAAAAGAGATGCGAATGGTACAGCAGTCAACGCTGCTATCTTACGTCATGCTGAGTTCACACATGAGTTCAAAATTGAAGAAGAAGCTCAACGGCGCGAGGAGATGCTAAGCCATGGCCTACATAAGGCAACACTGGAATACCTGTATCTTCATTGGACGGTTACACAGAATATTGCGTTCAACCAGGTAACTCATCGCCATTTCCGCAGTTTCTTAGAGTACGTCAATCCTGTGGCCAATCGTCTCCTTCCTGATAGTAGTGATACTATCCGCCAGCATGCATCTAAGTTATTCCAAGAAGGGAAACAGCGACTCCGTCATATCCTTGCGTCGGCAATTTCGGATATACATATCACATGTGATATGTGGACCTTGCCTAATCATCTCGGGCTGCTTGCTATTATCGCTCATTTTACTAGCGAGAAGCTTGAACTTACAATAGTCACGCTTGGCCTAATTGAGATGGAAGGGGAGCACTCAGGCTCTAATCAAGCATCAGTGGTGCTGCAGGTGCTTGACGATTATGGGATCCGAGCCAAATTGGGTTATTTCATAATGGATAACGTTAACTCCAATGATCAATTGGTAGCACACGTGGCTAGTGCTCTTAATCAGGATGGTGTCAAGTATAATGCGGAGGAACGGCGGCTTCGCTGTAATGGTCATATCATCAATCTCGTTGTACAAGCTTTTCTCTTTGGTGAAGTGGTACCCGACTATGACGATATCGACGTCGGCGAGTCTCCTTCGGAAGCTGAATTAATTCGATGGCGACGCCTAGGTCCCCTAGGTAAACTCCACAACATCTGCAACTGGATAATGGGTTCATCGCAGCGCATTCAGAACTGGAAGAAATCAGTAAGCTGATGCCTCGCCGCGATCAGAGCACTCGATGGAACTCATGGTATGAGATGATCGATCGAGCACTACGTCAAATTAAGCAGCCCCTGATACATCTCCTTTCTGAAGAACCAGCTCTGACTAAAGATAATTTGAGCTCCGATGATTGGCAGACATCGACGTACATACGAGACTTTTTGGCAAGCTTTTATGATACAACAAAAGCAACAGAAGGCCGCCATGCTACTCTTGATAAGGTCATTCCATCGCTTGACTTCATGGCCATTCAGTTCGAGCAGGCCTTAAAGAAGTATAATGATCATCCATACATGAAACCCTGCTTACACGCCGGATTTACTAAGCTTCTTAAGTACTGGAATCGAACTGAGCGGGTCCCTGTATACACCGCCGCAATGATACTCGATCCGACCCTCAAATACACCTATTTTGAAGACGGTTGGGATCCCGAATGGCAACCACATATCAGGGAGCAGATGCGATTATTTTGGGAGTCAACATACAAGCCTAGTGCTACCATTTCTCGGCCATCAGCACCACCAGTTCATCTAGATAATGAGTTTCTTAGATGGATGCACCGTCGACGAGCAGATACAGGAGCAGATATTGATGAGCTAGAGCGCTATATCAACGAGCCATTATTGATTCAGAACAACGGTACCGCTCTTCATTGGTGGCTTATGCATGAGCAACGTACACGACTCCCTTCTTATCAAAGATGGCTATCGATATCTTTTCTATACCTGCTATGTCATCTGAACCTGAAAGAGTCTTTTCCGGAGCCAAGCATACTATGAGTGAGCAGCGATGGAGCACTAGAGCACATACAGTAGAGCTTCTGGAGTGCTTAAAGTCATGGTTCCGGATTGGGATATATACTCAGGAAGATCTACATGCAATTATTGCAGCGGAGCAGCAGATTGACCAATCAGAAGCCTTGAACTAATAGTTTGAACCAGTACACTAATTGTTGAACTGGTTCAGAGCTCAAACTGTACTGGTTCAAAATAAACAAGCAGTTTATGAACCAGTACAGGCCTTGTACTGAACCAGTTGAACCATTAGAAGCCTTGATTATTCAGTCAGCTCATCCAGTTAGCCGATCAGAACAACTTCATGCGAGGCCACCTGCCCCCATATATGGCTTGGGTATCGTAGCGGATCATGCGCGAAAGGTAGTTGCGGAAGAAGACGGTCGAGCTGACTTGATCCATGACCGGTTGCGGACGGCGACATTGGAATGGGGATCGTCTGGTGGGCCCTTGCGTTAGTAATACGACTTCCCCCCAAGTGGCTCACGACTCGCCATTGATGGCATTCCCTGTCGCTCGTCGTAGACAATAGATCGTGAAATTCTTCACGAAGCCGGTCTCCTCTCCGAAGCGTATGATCCATTCATGATGCTATTGGTAGGAAAGTTCTTTATCAGGCAAGCTCGCACGGCCCTTGAGGGTTCGTACAGACGCACCGAACACCGGCATATCCATCATCCCCTTGTTCCATGGGATTGACTGGCTATCGGATAATATGCCAAAGTTTGCTGCTGTTTCGTACAGGTCATGGTCGGAGTAAGAAAGGCATCGTCATCACAGGCAAGGCTAACGAGATGGGACATGATGCAGAAGATGGGGTTCGTTTCGATGAAGAAGGTGTATGTTATTCTACAGATTTGTTAGATAGACGCATTCTCTTCTCTGGTAGTCACTTACGGTCTCCTGCGCTTCTTGCGAGACTCAGTCCTGGTGAGTCTCACCTGCAAGGTGAGCGCCGTTTCCAAGGTAGTCGAACCGTGTAAAAAGAATAGATCTAAATCGCGGTGAGGCATCTGAAATATAAAAGGCGACACGGAGCTGCGTTGAATCAGCATTGGCGCCTCGCATCTATATTGCCCAGTATCCGCTAGATCTTTATCAGTAAAGCCGAGGCAATCTCTCGAACCACGCTCAATCACGAGGCAACCGTCTGCGCGACATCTTCATCCTCTCATTACCATGTCGCTGCAGTCTTGGCAATAAGACCCGTATCACTCTGGCGGTGAGGGATAGCCTTCAGTATCCGTTGGGCGTAAACGTCACGGGTATGGCTTCGTGCTGTCTAATTCCGCTCCACATCCCATACAATTTACATACTCCAGCCTTCCAACGGACCCAG
>JAABUX010003120.1_pt1 | contig 22353 bp, 23 predicted proteins | sample 5561851 | NCBI WGS metagenome assembly JAABUX01 (sample SAMN10711883, study PRJNA513361) | rock metagenome | isolation source: Antarctica rocks | place: Antarctica: Victoria Land, Richard Nunatak red sandstone | collected 2016-01-03 | reverse complement strand
CTAAGTTCATCCGGGCGCGGGACGGTGCGCTGCAACATCGACGCTTGCACCCGCCCGCCGCGCTGTTCAATACCGTCATGGAGGTTGCCGGTGCTCAAGCTGCGCGTGATACCCTGCCTGGACGTAAAGGACGGCCGCGTCGTGAAAGGCGTGAACTTCGTCTCGTTGCGCGACGCCGGCGACCCGGTGGAGCAGGCAGCCGTCTACGACGCGGCCGGCGCGGACGAGTTGACGTTCCTGGATATCACCGCCAGCCACGAGAACCGCGACACCATCTACGACGTCGTCAACCGCACGGCTGCCCGCGTGTTCCTGCCGTTGACGGTCGGCGGAGGCGTGCGCAGCACCGGCGACATGCGCCGCCTGCTGCTGGCTGGCGCGGACAAATGCAGCATGAACTCCGCAGCCGTCGCCCGCCCGGCGCTGGTGGCCGAGGCTGCGGAGAAGTTCGGCAGCCAGTGCGTGGTGGTCGCGGTCGATGCGCGCCGGGCTGGCCCGAGTCGGTGGGAGGTGTTCACCCACGGTGGCCGGACGCCCACGGGACTCGACGCGGTCGAGTGGTGCCGGCAGGTGGCCACTTCGGGCGCTGGTGAAATCCTGCTGACCAGCATGGATCGCGACGGCACCGGCGAGGGGTTCGACCTGGCCCTGCTGACGGCGGTTTGCGGCGTCGTGCGCGTCCCGGTGGTGGCGTCGGGCGGCGTGGGCACGCTGCAGCATTTCGTGGAGGGCGCGCGCGCCGGGGCGACGGGGCTGCTGGCGGCGAGTGTTTTCCATTTCGGCGCATTCACGATCTCGCAGGTGAAGCACGCGTTGGACGAAGCGGGGCTGCCGGTGCGGCTTCCCCGCATGTCCGGTTGAGGGAGGCCGTCCATGGCCAAGGCCGCGAAGAAAACCGACAAGCCGCCCAAGGCAAAGCCTGCTGCCTCGCCGCGGCCCGTCATGGACCTGCCGACCGCCATCGTCCTCGACAGCCTTTGGTCCGTCGTGCTCAGCCGCCGCGAGGCCGACCCGGCGAGCAGCCACTCCGCGCGGCTGCTGTCGCGCGGCCGGGCGAAGGTTGCGCAGAAGTTCGGCGAGGAGGCGGTCGAGTGCCTGATCGAAGCCGTTGCCGGCAACCGGGCGCAGCTGATCGCGGAAAGCGCCGACGTGCTCTACCACCTGCTGGTGATGTGGGTGGACGCCGGCATCGCGCCGCACGAGGTATGGGCCGAACTGGAGCGGCGCCAGGGCGTATCCGGCATCGCGGAGAAGGCCACGCGATCGTCGCCGCTTGTGTCCGGCGCCCGGACCCGCAAAATTCCCTGACATCGAGCATAAGGATTAGCCATGCCGGTAGCCGGGCTAGGGCCCTACGACGACCAGAACATCTTCGCCCGCCTGCTGCGCGACGAAATTCCGTCGCGCCGGGTGTATGAGGATGCGTGGGCGGTGGCGTTCCACGACATCGCCCCGCAAGCGCCGCTGCACATCCTCGTGGTGCCGCGGGGACGCTACGTGTCGCTCGCCGACTTCACGCGGGAAGCGGCGGATGCCGAGATCGCCGGGTTCTTCCGCGCAGTCGGCACGGTCGCGCGGCAATTCGGCTTGGAGGACCCCGGCTATCGCATCCTGGCCAACATGGGCGGGCATGGCGGACAGGAGGTGCCGCACTTCCACGTCCACCTGTTCGGCGGCGCCCCGCTCGGCCGCATGATCGCCGACCCGGCGCTGGCCCCAAGCTGAGCGAACCGGCTCTGGACCCGGCTCTGGACAGCGCATGATGGAAACCGGGCCGCAGGAGCTGGCTACCTAGCGCCCGGTGAGGCGCCGCCAGAAGCTGGTCGATACCGGCTTACCGTGCGTGACGTGTGGGGTGCGGGCAGGCGGGCGCAGCGCACTGCTGATCAAGTGCCGCCCGGCGTCCCGCGCATCGATCCGCTCACGCTGAAAGGCAAGAAGCCGCGCGCTGGTTTCATCCAGGTCCTGGGTGGCCAGCGCGTTCGCCCGGGCATGGGCCGCATCGAACGCTTCCGCCCGGCGCAGCACGTCCAGGAGGCGCAACGCCTGCTCCGGGCCGTCCGGCTCGCCCCACGCCGCAACTGCCGCCAGACGCAGGGCGCGCGCATCCCGGCCCGCATCGTCCGCCTCCCACGCTGCCTGGAGCGTTGCCTCCGCGGCTCCGGGCGTATCGCCGACGGCACGGCAGATCGCGGCTGCCCGCAGAAAGGGCGACTGCGTGGCACGATAGTCCTCGTCGTTGCGGACGGTGCCAGCGGCAGTGCCCGGCAGCCGCGCCAGGTTAGAGCCGCACGCGCCGCAGCGACGGCATCGCGCCACCCAGCGCGGCAACGTCGAGCGGGCCGGCTCGCCGGGCCGTCCGTCGAGATCGGGCGCCTGCTCGGGCGGCGGCGGGCGAAACGGCGGCGGGGCGGGAGCGCCACACACGGCGCACAGGGCTGACATGGCGGGAACTTAGCCTGCTTCGTCCCGGCAAACACCCTGGCAGGCGATCGTTTCGCATCCGTAGCTCGGGTCCGGCGGTAGCTAGCTGGTGCGATCATTCCTGATGCTTGGCGTCCTGATGGCGATTTTTGCCATCGCTCCCGGCCATGCAGAGGCCCACGTCAAATGGTTTTGCGGCCCCACCGACGTCCGGGCGCCACCGCTCGGCCTCGCCACGGTGCTCTCGCCGATGTTCCTGTCGCGCGCCGCCGCATTCTTGTCGCTCGTGTCAATCGGCAGCCTCGTGGACGCCTGGATCGCGCGACGCTGGCCGCGCCGCTTGACGGGAGGCTGGCGCTTCGACGTGTTCGAGGAGCTGCTGCTCCGACTCGGCGTCGGCGCATACGCCGTTTGCCTGTGGGACAACACGGCGATGGTTCCGTGGGGGGCCGGCGCGACCGGCGCCATCCTGACGCCAGAACTGTTCGACCGGGACCACCTCGTCGGCTTGCTGCAGCTTGGGGTCGCAGCCATGCTGGTGTTCCGGCGCACCTGTCCCTTGGCAGGGCTGGGCCTCGCCGTCCTGTATGCCGTTGGGGTGGTCCGCTACGGCGTGTTCCACATGACGGACTACATTTATTTCCTCGGCATCGCCTTGTACCTCGTCCTGAGCGCGCCGTTCTTCGACGGGCGACCCGGTGTCCGCAGCTGGCGCGTCCCACTCGTCGCCGGCTGCCTCGGCTTCAGCCTGATGTGGACCGCCGTCGAGAAATTCCTTTATCCAGCCTGGACCGAGATCATTCTTGCCACCCATCCAAATCTCACCCTTGGGTTCCCGCTGCCGTTCGTCACCGTGACCGCAGGCTTCGTCGAATTCAGCCTGGCCTTTTACCTGCTGGTTGGCCGCAGCCTGCTCCGCCTCGACGCCCTGGCGCTGATCACGGTGTTCGTCAGCGCAATCCCTGAATTCGGCGAATTGGACCGCGTCGGACATCTGCCGATCATCGCCATCCTGCTCGTGGTGGTCCTGCACGGCGCAACCCGCCTGCAGGAAGCCGCGCGATCCCGGAACGCAGGGCCACTACGGTCGGCTGCCTCGGTCGCGGGCCTGTATGCCGCGTCGCTGGCCGCGATGATGGCGATGTACTACGGCCTGCAGCAAACCACCGGATGGCTCTGACGTGCAGGCCTATTCGCGCGCCAACACGCGATCCGTGATGAAGCTGGACAGGCCGCCGGCGACGAAATCCCGCCGCAACGCGGTCTCGTCGTACTCGGTGGCCACCCAATCGAGCAACGGGAGCCGACCTTCCGCCTTGGCAGCGTAGCGGACGAAGAACGCGTCGAGGATGCCGGTGCGCGCCCGCCGCCAATGGCCGAAGCGCCAGGACAGTTGGGCAAGCGCCTGCTGGCTGGTGCCGCCCTCGAACACCACGGCCAATCCAGCAGCGAGCCCGGCGCGGTCGGCGCCCGATTTGCAGTGCATCAATGCCGGTGTTTCGAGCCTGCGATAGATGTCATGGAAGCGCAGGATGCGGTCCCGATGCGGCGCGCCACGGCTCTCGAATGCCATGTCGACATGACGCAAGCCCAGCCGCTCCGCAGTCGCCCGGGACAGCGCATCCGACCCGCACTGGCGATGGCCGCGCAGGTTGATCAGCGTGCGCAGGCCGTATGTGCGGGCTGCTGCGGCCAGCCGTGCCGGAGTCGGATGGTTGGACCGGTAAAGCTTTCCCGGCACAACCTCCGCCCAGTTGTCCCATAGCACCCGGAACACGGCATGATCGACCAGCAAGCTGTCGCGCCACGCGGCGACCCGGCCGCGCGGCGTTGTCAGGTCACCGGAAAAAGCCAAGTCAGCCGGCGCGTTCGACCAGCATGCGCTTGATCTCACCGATCGCCTTGGCCGGATTCAACCCCTTCGGACAGGCTTGGACGCAGTTCATGATCGTGCGGCAGCCGTACAGCTTGAACGGATCCTCCAACGCATCGAGCCGCTCCCCGGTGTACTCGTCGCGGCTATCGGCAATCCAGCGATAGGCCGCCAACAGCGTCGCGGGGCCGAGATAGCGGTCGCCGTTCCACCAATAGCTGGGGCAGGATGTCGTGCAGCAGAAGCACAGGATGCACTCCCACATTCCGTCCAGCTTCGACCGTTCCTGCTTGCTCTGCAGGCGCTCGGCGTCGGGCGGAGCCGGCGTGTCGGCCTTCAGCCATGGCTCGATGCTGCGGAGCTGGGCATAGGCCATGCTCAAGTCGGGCACGAGATCCTTCACCACCGCCATATGCGGCAGCGGATACAGTTTCACCGCGCCTTTCACCTCCTCGATCGGCTTGAGGCAGGCAAGCGTGTTGGACCCGTCGATGTTCATCGAGCATGAGCCGCAAATGCCCTCGCGGCAGGAGCGGCGGAACGTCAGCGTCGGATCGATGTCGTTCTTGATGTGGATCAACGCATCCAGCACCATCGGCCCGATCCGGTCCAAGTCGACCTGGTAGGTGTCGGTGCGCGGATTCTCGCCGTCATCGGGATTCCAGCGATAAACCTTGAACTCGCGCACCCGCTTGGCGTCGGCCGGCGCGGCCCAGGTCTTGCCCTGGCCGATCTTGCTGTTCTTGGGAAGCGTGAAAGTAGCCATTTGTCCCTATTTCCGATCAGTAAACGCGCTTCTTCGGCGGGATGACGCTGACCTCGTTGGTCAACGTCTGCATCCGCACCGGGCGATAGTCGAGCTTCACGTCGCCCTTGCGGTCGCAGGTGGCGATCGTGTGCTTCATCCAGTTCTGGTCGTCGCGTTCCTGGAAATCGTCGTGGGCATGGGCACCACGGCTTTCCTGGCGGGCTTCGGCGCTGACCATGGTGGTCATCGCGTTGTCGATGAGGTTATCGAACTCCAGCGCCTCCACCAGGTCGCTGTTCCAGATCAGGCTGCGGTCGGACACCGACAAGTCCTCGGACGCCGTCCACAGCTTCTGCATCTTGGCGACGCCTTCCTTCAGGCTTTCGCTGCTGCGGAACACGGCGGCGTGCTTCTGCATCACCCGCTGCATCTGCTCGCGCAATTCTCCGGTCCTGGTGCCGCCGGACGCATGGCGCTTGCGGTCCAGGCGGTCGAGTGCGGCCTCCCCGGCACGGGCCGGCAACGGTGCCTGGCTGCTGCCGGGCTTGATGATCTCGGCTGCCCGGTGCGCCGCAGCGCGGCCGAACACCACGAGGTCGAGCAGCGAGTTGGTGCCGAGCCGGTTGGCGCCGTGCACCGACACGCAGGCCGCCTCGCCCACCGCCATCAAGCCCGGCACGACCGCCTCGGGATCGTTGCGGGTCGGGCGCAGCACCTCGGTACGGTAGTTGGTAGGGATGCCGCCCATGTTGTAGTGCACGGTCGGCAGCACCGGGATCGGGTCCTTCGTCACGTCGACGCCGGCGAACACCTTGGCGGTCTCGGAGATGCCCGGCAACCGCTCGTTCAGCAGGTCGGCGCCGAGGTGCTCGATGTGGAGGTTGATGTGGTCCTTGTTCGGACCGACGCCGCGGCCCTCGTTGATCTCGATCGTCATGGAGCGGCTGACCACGTCGCGGCTGGCAAGGTCCTTGGCGGTCGGGGCGTAGCGCTCCATGAAGCGCTCGCCGTTGCCGTTTGTGAGGTAGCCGCCCTCGCCGCGCACGCCCTCGGTGATCAGGCAGCCGGCCGGGAAGATGCCGGTCGGGTGGAACTGCACGAACTCCATGTCCTGCACCGGCAACCCGGCGCGGATCACCATGCCGCCGCCATCGCCCGTGCAGGTATGCGCCGAGGTGCATGACAGGTAGGCGCGGCCGTAGCCACCGGTCGCGAGCACCACCGTCTGCGCCCGGAAGCGGTGCATGGAGCCGTCCTCCAGGCACCAGGCGACCACGCCGCGGCAGGCGCCATCCTCGTCCATGATCAGGTCGAGGGCAAAATACTCGACGAAGAATTCGACCTCGTGCTTCAGGCTTTGTTGATACAACGTGTGCAGGATGGCGTGGCCGGTGCGGTCGGCGGCGGCGCAAGCGCGCATCGCCGGCTCCTTGCCGAATTCCTTCATGTGGCCGCCGAACGGACGCTGGTAGATGCGCCCGTCCTCGGTGCGGCTGAACGGCACGCCGTAGTGCTCCAGCTCGTATACCGCCGGAATCGCCTCGCGGCACATGTACTCGATGCTGTCCTGGTCGCCGAGCCAGTCCGACCCCTTCACGGTATCGTACATATGCCAGCGCCAATCGTCCTCGCCCATGTTGCCCAGCGCCGCGCCGATGCCGCCCTGCGCCGCCACGGTATGGCTGCGGGTCGGAAACACCTTGGTGATGCAAGCCGTCTTCAGCCCGGCCGCCCCCATGCCGAGCGTCGCCCGCAACCCGGCGCCGCCCGCGCCCACCACCACGACATCATAGGTGTGGTCGATGATGTTGTAGGAAGCCGAAGGCTTGGACATCGCGTTCATCGTTCGTACTGCCTTGCAGGGCGCGGAGGCGCCAAAGAAGCTTAAGCCGTGAAAGCCAAGCGCAACACCGACACCACGCAGAGCAGGGTGAGGATCAGCGCCACGGCCTTGTTTGCCAGGACCGCCATCGACTGGACTGTCGTAGTCGTAATGTAGTCACCGATAATCACCTGCAAACCCAATTGCATATGGTGAAACGTCATGGCGACCAGCGCCAGCAGCAGCACCGTATTGACCGGATGCGCCACCCAACGATGGACCGCCGGGTAGTCTGCCCCGATCAGGTGCAGTACGGCGTAGATGAACCACAGCGTCAGCGGGATCAGCGCAATCGCGGTAATCCGCTCGACCGTCCAGTGGTGCAGCCCGGAATGCGCCGCTCCCACGCCGCGCGCACGCGACAGGGGCGTCTTCATGATCTCGATCTTCATGGTTTCGCGCATCGGTCAGCCCACCAAAAAGATAAGACCGGCGCCCCACACGAGCGCCGTCAGCACCACGGTGGCAATCACCGCCGCCCAACCGCTGGCGTGGATCTTTGGCAGTTCCCACCCAAAGCCGGCGTCCCAGGCGAGGTGCCTCAGGCCGCCAAACAGGTGGTAAGCCATCGCCGCCGTCCAGCCGAGCAACACGAGCATGCCGAATGGGGAAGCGAGGAAGCCGTCGACCTGCGCCAGTGCCTTCGGGCCGCTCGCCGCCGCCACGATCCACCATACCATGAACAGGGTGCCGATCGAGGAGGCGACCCCGCTCATCCGGTTCATGATCGACAGTACGGAAGTGATCTGCGGGCGGTACACCTGCAAATGCGGGGACAGCGGCCGGCGGACGGTGGTGCCGTCCGTGGCATGGCCCACCATCAGCGCGTCGCGGACATCTTTCATGGGTAAACGGCTCCGGGCAATGACGACGCGAATTCTACGCCGCAGTGCAGCGATTGGGTATCTTTCCAGGTGGGGAGGGTCAACGCCGGGTCAACTCATGAGCCGAGTTTGAGCCCGGCGACGCCCGCCAAAATCAGCCCGATGCAGCCGATCCGCACGAGGCCGGCGGGCTCGCCTTCCATTGCGATGCCCCACACCAACCCGCCCACCGCGCCGATGCCGGTCCAAACCGCATACACGGTGCCCATGGGCAACGCCCGCAACGACTGGGACATGCAGAACATGCTGGCGCCCATCGCCGCCAAGGTGGCGATGCTTGCGAGCGGCCGGGTGAAACCCTCGCTCTGCTTCAGCACGACCACCCAGACTATCTCGAACAGCCCGGCCGTGCTCAGCCACGCCCAGGGACCGGGCAAAGCGTTACGACGTTATCTGAACGCCCTCTCCCGCCAGCGGGAAAGGGCGCAGGAAGCGTGATCCGTCATCTTACGCCGCCTTGGCCAGCAGCCCCTGCGCCACCAGCGTTTCGGCGATCTGGACGGCGTTCAGCGCGGCGCCCTTGCGCAGGTTGTCCGACACGCACCAGAACGACAGGCCGTGCTCCACCGTCGGGTCGCGGCGGATGCGGCTGACGAACACGCTGTCCTCCCCGGCGCAGTCCAGCGGGGTGATGTAGCCGCCGTCGTCGCGGCTATCCATCACGCTGATGCCGGGCGCGTCGCGCAGCGCGGCGCGGGCGTCGGACGCCGTCACCGGGCGCTCGAACTCCACCGTCACCGCCTCGGCGTGGCCGATGAACACCGGCACGCGCACGCAGGTCGCCACCAGCTTGATGTCGGCGCCCATGATCTTGCGGGTCTCGACCGCCATCTTCCACTCCTCCTTGGTCGAGCCGTCCTCCATGAAGCGGTCGATGTGGGGGATGACGTTGAAGGCGATCGGCTTGGTGAACTCCTGCGGCGTGATCGCGTCGTTCACGTAGGCGGCGCGCGCCTGCGACCACAGTTCGTCCATGCCGTCCTTGCCCGCGCCCGACACCGACTGGTAGGTCGACACCACCACCCGCTTGACCACGAACCGGTCGTGCAGCGGCTTCAGCGCGACCACCAGCTGGATGGTGCTGCAGTTCGGGTTGGCGACGATGCCGCGGCGGATGCGCGACAACGCGCCCGGGTTCACCTCCGGCACCACCAACGGCACGTCCGGCTCCATGCGGAACTGGCTGGTGTTGTCGATCACCATGCAGCCGGCGGCGGCGGCGCGCGGCGCATGGACGGCGGAGATTTCGGCGCTGGGGCTAAACAGGCCGATGTCCCAGCCCTTGAAGTCGAAGCTGTCGAGCGGCTTGACCTTCAGCACGGACTTCTCGCCGAACGAGACCTCCTTGCCGGCCGACTTGCCGGACGCCACCGCCGCGACTTCGCTGACGGGGAAACGCCGCTCGGCCAGCGTCTTGAGGATTTCGCGCCCGACCGCGCCCGTGGCACCGACGACTGCGACCCTGTAAGCCATATGCAAGCTCCTGATGGCGGCGTGCCCACCTGCCGCACGCCCGCCTGACGCCGGGAATTAACCATTCCTGCCCCCGCCGACAAGCGCGGGCCATGATAGCGTGCCGCCACATCCTTTCAGGAGAGCTGCGTGGGCGATGCACCGGGTTGGCCAGGGATTTCTGCGCGATGGACGTCCAGCGACAAAAGCGGCGTCGGCACCGCGCTTTCCCCGCTCAGCCTGGTCTGGTTCACGATCAGCCATGGCGTGCTGAACGAAATCTATTACCCGCGGGTGGACCAGGCCTGCACTCGGGATTTCGGGCTGCTCGTGGCCGACGGGCACGGCTTCTTTGCCGAGGAGAAGCGCGACACCTTCAGCGAGGTCAGCCGGTTCATAGACGGCGTGCCCGCCTTCGCCTTGCTGAACACCCACGCCCCGGCCGAGCACGGGCCGCCGCGCTTCCGCATCCACAAGCGCATCATCGCCGACCCGCGGCGGGAGGTCGTGCTGCAGGAAATCCGGCTGGAGAACTTGGGTCCGACACCGCTGCAATTATACGCCCTGCTGGCGCCGCATCTGGTCAACGGCGGCGCCAACAACCGCGCCTGGGTCGGCGACTACAAGGGCCAGCCGATGCTGTTCGCGGAGGGGCACGGCACGTCGCTGGCGCTCGCCTGCAGCCGGCCGTGGCTCGCCCGCAGCGTTGGCTTCACCGGCGTGAGCGACGGGTGGCAGGACATCAGCCGGCACTTCCGCATGGAATGGAGCTACGACCGCGCGATCGACGGCAACGTGGCGCTGACGGGCCAGCTACCAGCGGACGACCATACCGTCCTGGCGCTCGGCTTCGGCCGCAGCCCGGCGGAGGCGGCCTACCGCGCCCGCAGTAGCCTGCTGGACGATTTCGACACCCTCGCCGACGAGTACGCCGGGAACTGGCGCGAGTGGCAGGCCGGCCTCCGCCCGCTCGACCGGCAGCGCCGGGGCCACAACACCTACCGCATCAGCACGGCGGTGATGCGCGCCCATGAAAGCCCGTCCTTTCCCGGCGGGCTGATCGCCAGCCTGTCGATCCCGTGGGGCGCCGCCAAGGGCGATGACGACCTCGGCGGCTACCACCTGGTCTGGCCGCGCGACCTGGTGGAGACGGCGGGCGGCCTGCTCGCGGCTGGCGCCAGCGCCGAGGCGATCCGCGTGCTCGACTACCTGCGCGCCACCCAGGAGCCGGACGGACGCTGGCCGCAAAATGCCTGGCTGGACGGCACGCCGTACTGGGGCGGGGTGCAGATGGACGAGTGCGCGTTCCCGATCCTGCTGGTCGAGATGGCGCTGCGGCTCGGCGCATTGCCGGCGGCCCGGGCCGGAGAATACTGGCCGATGGTCCGCGCCGCGGCCGGGTTCGTGGTCCGCAACGGCCCTGTCACCGGTCAGGACCGGTGGGAGGAGGATGCCGGCTACTCTCCCTTCACTCTCGCGTTGGAGATCTCGGCCCTGCTCGCCGCCGCCGAACTCGCCGAGCCGCACGACCCGGCGGTCGCGACCTTCCTGCGCGAGACCGCCGACGCCTGGAACGACGCGATCGAGGGCTGGACGTATGCGCGCGGGTCGCGGCTGGCCACGGCGGCCGGCGCAGATGGTTTCTACGTCCGCATCTCCGCCCCCAAGCTGCCCATGGCGGAGGCCGACCTGAACGCGCCCGTGGCGGTGAAAAACCGCCCGGATGGCCAGGGTACGCTGCCCGCCTGCGAGATGGTCGCCACGGACGCCCTGGCCCTGGTGCGTTTCGGACTGCGCGCCGCCGACGACCCAAGAATTACCGCGACATTGCGGGTGATCGACCACGCCCTCAAGGCCGACCTGCCGGCTGGTCCCGCCTGGCACCGCTACAACCAGGACGGCTACGGCGAGCACGCCGACGGCGCGCCGTTTGACGGCACTGGGATCGGCCGGCTCTGGCCGCTGCTGACCGGGGAGCGCGCTCATTACGCCCTCGCCGTCGGCGACACGGCGCAGGGGACTGCGCTGCTGGAAACAATGGAGGCGTGCGGCAGCGCCGGCTTCATGCTGCCGGAGCAGGTCTGGGACTCCGCCGACATCCCGGCGCGCGAGTTGCGGCTGGGACGGCCGAGCGGGTCGGCGATGCCACTGGTCTGGGCGCATTCGGAACACGTGAAGCTGCTGCGCTCCCTGGCCGACGGCGCCGTGTTCGACCTGCCGCCGCAAACGGTCCAGCGCTACCAGGTGCAGAAGCAGCGCGCCCGCGTGCAGCCCTGGCGGCCGGAGTTCCAGCCGGCAACCTTGCCCGCAGGACGCGTGTTGCGCGTCGAGCTGCCGGAACCCGCCACCGTGCGGTGGACGTGCGACGGTTGGGCGACCATGCACGACCAGCCCACTGCCGATACCGGCCTCGGGGTGCACGCGGTGGAAATCCCGACGCAGGCGGTGGCATCAGGCCAGCACGTGATCTTCGCCTGGTTTGCCCTTGAAGGCGGCGCTTGGAGCGCCTCGGATATCCGTGTTCCGGTCAGCTGACGCGGACGCCGGATCCCGCGGTCAGGCCTCGCAGCGATCCTTTTCCGGCAGCATGGCCAAAAACAGCCCGGCCGCGGCATGCCCCTGCTCGGCCGCATCGCGATACAGCCGGGCTGCCTCGCACCGATCCTGCGCAACCCCGCGGCCCCACTCGTACAGCATGCCCAACCGCACCGAACCCTCGACCTCACCGGCCATCATAGCCTGGCGGAACAGGGCCGCCGCCGTCTCCGGGTCGCGTTCCGCGCCCATGCCGTTCTCCAGCAACACGCCAATCTGCACCAAGGCGCGCTTCTCACCCTCCCCAGCCGCGCGGCGATACCACGCGAGGGCGGCGGCGTAGTCCTGCGGCAACCCTTCGCCCCACTCGTAGGCCGCCCCGACCGCCTCGGCCGGCGCGTTGGCAAGCAACCGCGCGTGCTGGGCCGAATGCGTGGCGAGGTCGGCGGCGAGACGATCGTCCAACGGAGCGGCCGCCGCCGGCTGGGCGAGATGTGCGGCGAGCAGGGCAAGGCCGAGCCGGGCGAAGGTCATGACGTGGAGTCCCGTTCGAATATCTCGCACGTGACTGTGGAGACGGACCCATTACGCCTGAGATTTATTAACACTTTGCTACGCGCCTGAGACTCTGTCTCGAAACCGGTCCATGCTGGGCATGGATCGTCACCGGCCTTCGAACGCCGGCAGCCGCCGCTCCGCCATGGCCCTCACGCCCTCCTTGAAATCGGCGGTCTCGAAATGAAGCTGCTGCTCCGACAACTCATGGTCGGTGATGGCGGCAACCGCATCCGCAAGGCCGCGGCGAAGGGTGCGCCGGGTGGAGGCGACCGCGATCGGGGCCGATTGCGCGATCTCGGCCGCCAGCGCCAGCGCCGCCGCGCGTAGCTCGTTTTGGGGCGCTAGCACGTCCGCCAAGCCGATCGCGTGCGCCTCCTGGCCGCCGATGCGACGCCCGGTGTACAGCAGCAGCGCGGCCCGTTGCTCCCCCACCACGCGCGGCAAGGTCACGCTGATGCCGAAGCCGGGATGGAAGCCGAGCCGGTTGAAGTTGGCGGTGAACCGGGTGTCCGGCGACGCCACCCGGAAATCCGCGACCAAGGCCAGTCCCAGCCCGCCGCCGACCGCGGCGCCCTGCACCGCCGCGACGATCGGCTTGCCGCAGCGGAACAGCCGCACCGCTTGCTGGTACAGATGACCGCCTTCGCGGTCGCCGACGGTGTCGCGCGCGGGCGAGCTGAAATCGGCGCCGGCGCAGAAGTTCCGGCCCTCTGCGGCTAGCACGATGCAGCGGATGGTGGGGTCCGCGTCGAAACCCTCGAACGCCGCGGCCAAATCGCCGATCAGGGCGCGGTCGAAGTAGTTGTTCGGCGGGCGGCATATCTCCGCGACGCCGACATGTCCCTGGGTCGTGGTCCGAACGTCGCTCATCGCAATCCTAGCCCCCGGGCTATGATGCCGCGCAGGATCTCGCGCGTGCCGCCCCGCAGCGAGAACGACGGCGCCGTCATGACGAGATGGGCCAGCACCGCCGCCAGCGGCGGATTGCCGTCCGCCTCCGACGGTTCCACGTCCAGCAACAGGCGCACGACCTCCACCGTCTCCTGTTCCAGGACGTTGCCAAGGTCCTTCACCAGGGCCGCCTGCAGCGCCGGGTCCTCGCCCGCCTGCAGCATGCCGGCGACCGAGCGCGACAGGCGGCGCAGGGCGAGCGTATGCGAGGTGAGCCGGCCGATCGCGACCGCCGCCCGCTCCGTCGCGTCCGGGCCGAGCGCGCGGACGGTTTCCACCAGCAGGGCGAACGCGGACAGGAAGCGGTCGGGGCCGCTGCGTTCGAAGGCGAGTTCGGCCGTCACCTGCTGCCAGCCGTCGCCTTGCCGGCCGAGCAGCGCGTCCTCCGGCAGCAGCAAGTCCTCGATCGCGACCTCGTTGAAATGGTGCGCGCCGCGCATGTCGATGATCGGCCGCACCGTCATGCCGTTTCCGCGCGCCCGGTCCATGTCGACCAGGAACTGGCTGGCGCCGGCGTGGCGGTCGCCCTCCGATTTCGCGTCGGTGCGGCAGAACAGGATCATGTAGTCGGCCAGGTGCGCGCCGGAGGTCCACAGCTTGGTGCCGTTCACCAGCCAGCCGCCCTGCACGGGCTGCGCCCGGGTGCGCGCCGCCGCGAGGTCGGAGCCGGAATCGGGCTCGCTCATGCCGATGCAGAACGAGCACTCGCCGGCGGCGATCCGGGGCAGGATCAGCTCGCGCTGCGCTTCGGTGCCGTTGCGCAGGATGTTGGGGCCGCTCTGGCGGTCGGCGACCCAGTGGTGGCCGACCGGCGCGCCGGCGGCGAGCATCTCCTCCAGCACCACGTAGCGCTCCAGCGCGGAACGTTCGTGGCCGCCGTAGCGCTTGGGCAACGTCATGCCGATCCAGCCGCGCGCGCCCATCTTGCGGCTGAACGCCGGGTCGCTGCCGCTCCAGGATTCCGCGCGTTGCTGCGGCGTGCGGTCCCGCAGCTCGACGGCCAGGAAGTCGCGCACCTCCCGCCGCAGCGCCTCGGCGGCAGCGCCCGGCGGCGGGGTGGCGAAGGCGAGTGCCTGCATGGCGGTCATGCTCCTGGTGATGCGGCTGGCGAGAGCACCAGCAGGGCATCGGCGATGGTGCAGCCCTGGCCGACGGGGTGGACGATCACCGGGTTGAGTTCCAGTTCGGCCACATCGGCGCGTCCGGCCGAGGCGATTTGGGAGACGAGGGCGACCAGATGCGCCAGGGCCGGGACATCGGCGGGGCGCGCGCCGCGGAAGCCCTCGAGCAGCGGGGCGCTACGGAGGTCCCGGATCATGGCGGCCGCCTCGGCTTCGTCCACGGGTGCGAGGCGATACGCCGTGTCGTTGAACAGTTCCGTCGCAACCCCGCCGGCCCCCACCATCACCACGGGACCGAAGGTTGGGTCGCGCACGATGCCGACGATGATCTCGACTCCCGGCGGCGCCATCGGCTCGAGCAACACGCCTTCGATCGGCGCACCGGGGGCGTGGCGTGCGGCGTTGGCGACGACCGCGGCAAACGCCGTCTCGAGCGCGGGCAGGCCGGCGATGCCGAGGCGCACGCCATCGGCCTCGGTCTTGTGCGGAATGGCGGCAGACTGGACTTTGACCGCCAAGGGAAAGCCGAGTGAAGCTGCGGCCTCGGCCAATTCGGCCGCTTGCCTCACCAACCGGGACGGCGCGACGACGGCCCCGCACGCGGCCAGGACCGCCTTGGCCGCGTGTTCCGCCAACGTTCCCGTGCCGCCCGCCAACCGCCTGCGAACCGCTTCGGGCAGCGCCATCGCGGGCACGGGGACCGACCGGTCGTGGCCGATCAGCGCCCGGGCGGCGGTCGCCAGCACCGCCATGGAGGGGCAGATCACCGCTCCCGCCTCCGCCAGGACGCGCCGGCCCCGCGCCGAGGGCAGGGTATAGCTGTAGAACAGCACCGGCTTGCGGCGTTCGGCGAGCAGCGCCGCCAGGCCCGGGCCGTCGAGGGACACGCGCGCCGGGTTGGCCAGCGAGGACACCACGGCAATCTGGTCCACGCCGGGGTCTTGACTCAACAACTCGACCGCCCGGAGCAGGCCGCCGCCCTGCGCCCCACCGGCGGTGAGGTCCACCGGGTTGCGCGCACTGCCGTAGCTGGGAATGAAGGCGCGGATGGCCGCCTGCGTAGCCTCGCTCAGCTCCGGCAGTTCCAGCCCGGCCGCGGCCAGCGCGTCGGCGGACCACGCCCCGGCCCCGCCCGACACCGTGACGACGCCGACCCGGCCGCCACGGGCACGCGGATTGGACGCCAGCGCCGCAACGATCGCCAGCGCCTCGTCCAGCTCGGTCGCGACGACGATATCGTGACGGCGGAACATCGCGTCGTAGCCCACGTCCCACCCGGCCATGCTCGCGGTGTGGGACGCGGCGGCCAGCTTGCCCACGGCGGACCGGCCGATCTTGATCGCGACCATGGGCTTGCCCGCTTGCGCCGCCGCCGTGGCAGCGGCGGCAAAGGCGGCCGGATTGCGCACGCTCTCCAGGAACAGCAGCACCGCCGCCGTGTCGGGGTCCGCCGCCATGTGCGCGAGGAAGTCGGCCGCAGTCAGGTCCGCCTCGTTGCCCGTGCTGACGACGGTGCTGAACGACAGCCCGAGCGCCCGGCCGCGGTTGTACAGCGCGAACCCCATGCCGCCGCTCTGCGCCACGATGCCGACGCGCGCCGTCAACGCGGTGGGATGGTCGTCGGACTCGCGGTCCACCGCCGGGCTGAACGTGGCGCTGACGTGGGCGATCTCGTTGTGGAACCCCTCGGCGTTCGGGCCGGAGACGCGCATTCCCGTGCGCCGGGCCAGCGCGCCGACCTGGTCCTGGAGGTCGGCCGGCGCCGCGTCGTCCTCGGCGAAACCGGAGGAGATCACGACGGCGTTGCGGACCCCCGCGGCGGCGCACTCCTCCAGTGCCGGCAGCACGCCACCGGCCGGTATCGCGATCAGGGCAAGATCCACGGCCTCGCCCGCCGCGGCGATGGTGGGGAAGCAGGACAGGCCGTCGATGTCGCGGTAGCTTGGGTTGATTGGAACAATGCGCCCGGGAAACCCGTTCTTGCGGAGCACGTGCAGCAGCGCGCCGCGAATCTTGAGCTGGTCCGGGGACGCGCCGATCACCGCGACCGACCGCGGCGACAGCAGGGTGGCGAGGCGCATCAGGCCGCCGTCAGCGCGGGCCACAGCCCATCCGGCCCGGCCGCCAGCGCCGCGCGGCCGACCACGGCGTTCCACTCCGCCTCGTTGCCGAACTCGTCGCGCCAGGACCAGAGCCGCCGGGTCAGGGTGTGCAGCTCGTATTCCTGGGTGAAGCCGATCGCGCCGTGCGCCTGGTGCGCGAGCCCTGCGGCGATGCTCGCGGCCTCTCCGGAACGGGCCTTGGCGGCGCCGACCAGCAACGGCGCGAGCCCGTTCGCCAGGGCGTCGGTCGCCATGTCCGCGGCGGCGATCGCGGCGGCGGACTGCCCGGCCAGCACGGCGAGGCTCTGCTGGACGGCCTGGAACTTGCCGATGGGGCGGCCGAACTGCACCCGGGTTTGGGCATACTGGACGCTGAGCGCCAGCGCACGGGACAGGGCGCCGGCGATCTGCACGGTGCGGACGGCAGCCCCGGCGGCGCGCAACTGCGCCGGGCCAACATCGATGGTCACCGGATCCACCCTCGCGTCGACAGTGATCGTGTCCCGCGGCTCACCGGCCAGGTTGCGGTCGTGGCTTACGGTGAACCCGCCTGGGCGGAGCAGCGCCACGGCCGGCCCGTCCACGAGCACGACGATCGCGGCGGCGTCGCGCGCCCACGGAATTCGGCTCGCCGTTCCCGTCAGCCGCCAGCCGTCCCCCGCCCGGCGCAAGGACAGCGCGTCCTTCAAGCGCACCGGGGCCAGGGTGAGCGGCCCCTCCGGCACTCGCAGGCCGGCCCGGGCCAGCAGCCATCCCGCGAGCATGGTTTCCGCCAGCGGAATCGGCGCGGCATGGGTGGCGGCGATCCGCAGCAGGCCCATCGCCTCGGCCACGGTCGCGCCAAAGCCGCCGGCCGCCTCGGGCAGCAGGGCGGCGGTGAACCCGGCGTCGGTCACGGCATCCCACAGGGCTTGCGGGAACACGCCGTCCTCGGCCGAGCGCCGCACGCTCGTGCCGGCGTAGGCGGCGAACAGCCGTTCGGCGCTATCGGCCAGCTGGTCGCTCATTCGCTCTCCTTCAGGAAGCGCAGCAGCAGCGCCGTCACCTGCTCCGGCTGCTCCTGCTGCACCCAGTGTCCGGCGCGTTCGATCAGATGACAGCCGACCATGCGCGTGCAGGCATGCGACTGCATTCGCTCCAGGGCGCCGGGGGTTTGCTGAATGCCCCAGTCGCTCGCCCCGGCGATGAACACCGAGGGCACGTCGATGGTGCGGCCGGAGAACAAGTCGAGGTCCGCGTTGGTCCCTTCGGTGCGGCACCGATACCAGTTCAGGCCGCCGCCGAAGCCGGTGCGCTCGAACTCGGCCGCATAGACTGCAAGGTCGTCGTCCGTCAGCCACGCGCAGCCGGGCGCGGGCATGTGGGGCGCCACCGTGGCCGCCATGCCATCGTGCAGGTTCATGACGTAGTAGGTCGGCAGGCGCGCCAGTTCGTCCGCCGTCCAGGACCGCAGCGGCGTCGGCGTGTTGCCGGGCCAGTCCGCACTTTTATAGTGGTAGTAGGCGCGCAGGAAGTCGTGCAGGCCCTGCGGCGCGCGCCACATGTCGGCGTTGGCCTCCCGGGTCGAGTAGTGCCAATGGTAATGCTTGCGCGGCGGATCGAGCCGGGCCAGCGCCGCGTGGATCGGGTCGGGTTCGGACGGCGTGGCGCCGGCGCCGAACGGCAGGGAGGGCGGCCCGGTGAACGGCGCACTCATCAGCGCCACCGCGCGGAACACGTCCGGCCTCGCGAGGGCGCAGATCGCCGCGACCGACGCGCCGAAATCGTGCCCAACCACCGCTACGACCGAGGGATGGCCGAGTGCGGACACCAGCGCCAAGGTGTCGCGCAGGAGGTTCAGCAACCGGAACGGCCGCAGATCGGTGTCGTAGCTGCCGTCCCATCCGGTGGTGCGCCCGTAGCCGCGCTGGTCCGGCGCGATCACGTGGTAGCCGGCATCGGCAAGCGGCTCCAGGACCTTGCGCCAGGAAAACGCGAGTTCGGGGAAACCGTGCAGGAGCAGGAGGGCAGGATGCCGGGGGTCGCCGGCCTCCAACACGTGCATGTCCAGCCCGTTCACCCCGGGCACGGTGCGGGAACGTATCACGGCAGCACGAGCTGGATCAGCGTGGTCTGCTCCATGTCGTCGCCGTACCAGGCCGAAATGGCGGCTTTGCGCTCGCCGATGTAGCTGGCCACGCCGTCGTGCTGCACCATCGGCAGGTCGTGGCCGGGGATCACAACGGTGCTGGGGCGGCGACGCCATAGCCGCCAGATGGCCTCGATCGAACCCGCGCTGACCGCCGGGTCGTAGGTCATGTCGGTGGTGCGCGATATCAGTTCCGCCCGGTTCTTGGCCGCATCGCCGGTGAAGATCACGTCGTGCCCCTCCCCCCGCAGCAGAAACACCAGGCAGCCCGGCGTGTGCCCGGGCGCGAGGTGGGCGGTCATGCCAGGCAGCACCTCGTCGCCCTCCGCCACGGTGGCGACGGTGGGCCAGGACGCCAGTTCCCGGACATAAAGCTCCGGCACCGGCGTCTCGCCCCACGGCTCCCGCACCGACCAGTCCAGTTCCACGGCGCCGATGACGATGCGCGCATGGCCAAACAGCGTCCAGTTCACCGAATGATTGAAATGGGAATGGGTGAGGATCACGTCGGTGACGTCGCGCGGCGTCAGCCCGTGGGCGGCAAGGTGGGCGATCAACGGCCCCCGGATGCCGAACGAGCCGACGTCGACCAGCGCAATGCGGCCGTGCCCGCGCAACAGCACGATGCTGCTCCAGCCCAACCCGCCATGGCAGACCGACTTGCCCGGGAAACCCTGGACCAGGATGTCGATCGTGTAGTTGCCAGCCTGCATGGGCGGGCTGCCGCGCTAGAGTTCAACCCCTCGCGTGTTGACGTTGTAAGCGTATAGCGAGTGGCTGGCGGTGATGTACAGCGTGCTGTGCCGGTGGTCCAAGCCGCCGAAACACAGGTTGCCCGCAACTTCCGGCAGCACGATGCGGCCGAGCGGGGTGCTATCAGGCGCATAAATGCTCACGCCGTTGAAGTTTTTGTTCGACGACCAGCCGCCGGCGCACCACAGGTTGCCGTCCACGTCCACGCGCATATCGTCCGCGAGGCCGCCGTCCAGGTCCTTCATGTCGTGGAACACGCGGTCGTTGCTCAACTTGCCATCGTCCGCCACGTCGAACACGCGAATGACGGAGGGCGGGGCCGAGGTATCCGAGATGTAGAGCTTCTTCTCGTCCGGGGAGAAGCAGAGTCCATTGGGCTCGTGGAAATCGCCCACCGCAACAGCGATCTGCCCGGATTTCGGATCGATCCGGTACACGTTGCGCGGCAGTTCCGACTCCGCCTTGATGCCTTCGTTGTTGCCCTCGATGCCGTAGGTCGGGTCGGTGAACCAAATCGAGTCGTCGGATTTCACGATCACGCCATTGGGAGAATTGAGCTTCTTGCCCTGATAGCTGTCAGCCAGCACCGTGATGTCGCCGGTATGCTCGGTGCGAGTGACGCGGCGGGCGCCATGCTCGCAGGAGAGCAGCCGGCCCTGGCGGTCGCGCGTGTTGCCGTTGGTGAAGTTGGACGGGGCGCGGAACACGCTCGTGTGGCCGGTCCGTTCGTCGTACTGCATCAGGCGGTTGTTCGGGATGTCGCTGAAGATCACGCAGTGCATGTCGCCGAAATACACCGGGCCTTCGGTCCATGCGCCGCCTTTCCACACCCGGCGCAAGGTCGTCGTGCCGGCGATGTATTTCTTGAACCGCGGGTCGAACACTTCCATGGCCGGATCGGGATAAACCACCAGCGAAGGATCTTCCCAGTCACGCGGCGGCGGCGTGGTGCCGGCTGGGTCCGACGTCGAGGACTGGGCGAGTGCGGACGTTGCGCCGGCCGATCCAAGCGCGGCTGCTGCACTCCATAAGAAGTTGCGCCTGTGCATGTCTAATTCCCCCCTGAAAGGCCGGCATTCGTTTACCGCCGGTCCCTTGCAGGCAAGTCTGACCAAACGACAGGAGCATCGCAAGCACTTGTCTCGTGCTGCACTGGCGGCCGGCAAAAATTCACCGATGTCAGCTCTTGCTGCCCCAACCCGCGCCGGCGAACACCATCTGGTCCTTGTTGTCCCGCATCAACATGGCAAAGCCGGGAATGGTCTCGAAGCTCAGTCCTTGCGGCAGTCCCGACTCCGGGTCGGCGGTCACCTTCGCGTAGCTCTCCCCGGCAACCTTCTCCCACTTGCCAGCGGGTTTTTTTACCTCGACCGCAACCACGGTCGCCTTCAATACCAGCCGCACGATGGCCTCCTTGCGGGACGACGGCTTGGTCAGGCTCGGGCATCCGGCGATCATTTGCCAACCGTTCGCCAGCGCCTAGTCGGTCAATTCTTGCTTGGTCATCACATGCTCCGTGCATTCCGTGATCTTGGTTGGACAAATTGGTGTGCCGGCTTAGGCATCCACACCGTGTGGTTGCACCACGACGACCAGCCTGCCTATGCTCCCCATGCTGCAAGCTTCTCGTAGGTGCTGCAGCTGTCCATAAAAACTTTGGGAGGATAATCATGATTGCGAGTCACCGGGCGCTAGCTACGCGGCGTCAACTCATCGCCGGGGCCGCCGTCGGAGCTGCAGCGCTCGCCCTGCCTAGCCGGGGAATGGCGAAAATGCCAATGGGCCAGGCGCAAACGCCCTATTTCTACCGGTTCAAACTGGGCGCGGCCGAGTGCACGGTCGTGTCGGACGGACAACTTCCCTTGGGCGACCCCAACGCGTCGTTCCTGAAGATTTCCAAGGAGGAGATCGGCAGCGAACTGCACGACAACTTCCTTTCCACCACGAATGCCGTGCTGGAACAGAATGTCCTCGTGGCGAATTTCGGCGACCGGGTCGTCCTGTTCGACACCGGCATGGGCACCGACAACCTGTTCGGCGCCAGCACCGGCAAGCTGCCGGCAACGCTGCGCCAGGCTGGCATCGATCCCGCGAACGTGGACGCAGTCGTCATGAGCCACGCCCACATCGACCATTGCGGCGGGCTCGTGGCCGACGACGGCAGCCATAACTTCCCCAACGCGCAATACTTCGTCGGAGAGGCGGACTTCAATTACTGGACGGATGACTCCAAAATACCGTCCAACTACCCGGCGCGCCCGCATTTCCTGGGCCAAGCCCGTAAAAACCTGCTGCCGGTGAAGGACCGCATTCATTTCTACAAGGATGGCGAGGAAATCCTGCCGGGCGTCACCGCATTGTCGGCGCCGGGCCACACGGTCAGCCACACGGTCTTCATGATCAACTCTGGCAACCAGCAACTCTGCTACATCGGCGACCTGGCGCATCATCCGGTGCTGTTGCTGGAACATCCCCGCACGCAGTTCGCGTTCGATACTGACCCGGCGCAGTCGGCGGAGAGCCGGGTGCGGATGTTGACCATGTTGGCGGCCAACCGGACTCCGCTTCTGGCGTATCACTTTGCCTGGCCTGGATTGGGCCATGTCGCCAAAGTAGGCGACGGCTTCCGTTACTTCCCGGCTCCGTTGCAAGTGGAAACCGTTGCGGACATCTAGCCGGTCCAGACGCAGGCCGAACCGGTATGGGGTCGCGAGGCCCCACACCGGTTTGCCGCAGGGCGTGTGATGCGGTCGCCAGCTGATGCAAGATGCGCCAATGCGGCGGCTGCCTCTCTTTTGTGGGATCTGGCGCGAAACTAAGAGCCCGGCCCAAAAAGAATTGGGTGATTTCAGCAGGTTGTGATTCTGTCGGATTGCGAGCCACGACGGAGCCACCATGCCTTGGACCGAAACCACCCGCGCGCAGTATCGGCGCGACGGGCT
>JAABUX010003119.1_pt1 | contig 22360 bp, 27 predicted proteins | sample 5561851 | NCBI WGS metagenome assembly JAABUX01 (sample SAMN10711883, study PRJNA513361) | rock metagenome | isolation source: Antarctica rocks | place: Antarctica: Victoria Land, Richard Nunatak red sandstone | collected 2016-01-03 | reverse complement strand
CGGGACCCCGAACGCGCCACCAAACGACTCATCGCCAAGCTCCAAGCACTCGGACATCACGTCACCCTCCAACCAGCCGCTGCTTGATCTGGAAGGCATTTCCCATCAGTGAGCACAAGTGAGCATGTGGCTGGGTTAGTGAGTCGTAAGCAGACGAGGGGCCGGTGGGAGTCCGGGTGTCCGAAGGCGAACGTATGCTCGTGTCTGTGGGCCAATCGTTGAGAGAGATCGCCGCGCCGTTCGTGGTCGCTCCGCCCGCTGGTCGGCGGATCAGAATCCGGCTGCGCCCGACGGCCGGTGAAGAGCGGGCGCTCTGGGCGCTCGGCGCGCACTTGGGGTCCCTCGCGGGACGCGACTTGACAGAGCGCTGTCGCCTGGGCCGCGGCGACGCGCAGCGCGCTCGACGCAAACAGGAGTTGACCCCAGAGTCGAGCTCGCGGTGGGCAGGGGCGATCACCCGCACCAGCAACGACCAGTGCCAGCGCGCCTGGCTGAACCTGCTTGACCGGCGACGGGGGCTGCGCCGGGCGCTCGCGACGATCGACCGCAGGCTCTGCGCGCCTGTCGGCGGGCGGAACGAGAAGACAGGGGTGCATGGGTACGCGAGCCGAGCCGAGCGCTTCCACAAGCAACAGCGCCGCCAGATCCTCGCTGCCCGTCTCGCTGCCGTGGACGCGTGGATCGTTGAGGGGCGTGTGAGCGTGGTGCGCGGCGGGCGCAGGCTCGCGAGCACCCGGCATCATCTCAAAGACGCCAGGCTCACCAAGCGTGAGTGGCGGGAGCGCTGGCACGCCGAGCGCATGTTCATCACCGCCGACGGCGAGAGGTGCAAGCGGCATGGCAACGAGACGATCCGCATAGACCCAACCACGGGCATCGTGGAGGTCAAGCTTCCGGTCGTGCTCGCCGAGCACGCGAACGTCAAGGATGCTCGCTTGCGGCTCGCTGTGCCGGTGGCGTTCAGGCACCGCGCGGATGAGTGGGCAGCGCAAGCGCAAACGGGAGCCGTCCGGTACGACATCGTGCACGACCCTGACCGCAAACGCTGGTATCTGGACGCCTCGTGGAGGATCGCTGTGGGCGAGCCGGTCACCGTCGCGCAGGCCACCAGGCACGGCGTGCTCGCGCTGGACCTCAATGCTGGGCACCTCGCCTGCTGCGCGCTCGACAGCGCCGGGAACCCCACCGGCCAGCCGTTCACGGTCCCGATCGTCAATGAGGGCGCGACGGGCCTGCGAGACGCGAGCATCCGACACGCGATCTCCACGCTCATCCACCACGCCGAGACGGCCGGTGTCCAAGCGATAGCGGTCCGCCTGTTCGCCCATGCCGGGCAGCGCGCCCCGACGCGCCTGATCGAGCGTCGAGCGCAGCCAGTCCTCAGTCAGCCGCTTGGTGAAGTAGCCGACGGCCGGGCGTCCGCGGTCCGTCCAAGCCAGCCCAAGGCGCCTCTGCACCTGGCGCCCGTCCGGCAGTCGGTATTTCGCGGTACCACTGCGGACCGCGCGTGCGCTCGACGCGAAAGACGTGTCCTGTTGGGGGGCTGAGGCCGCCCGCTGCCGCCATGCCCTGGATGGTACGCCAAGCTCGGGACATATTGGGGACATATTGCGCGCTTCCGCAGAAGCGTCCCGACCCGAAAGCGCCGGTTTACCAGCGAGTTCCCATGGCCCGGGCAGGACTCGAACCTGCGCGCGACGGATTATGAGTCCGCTGCTCTAACCGACTGAGCTACCGGGCCGCAAAGCTGGCGCGACGCTAGCACTGCGGGAGGGCACGCGCAGGATATTGCGGCCCCGCGCTCGAGCTTGAGGTAGGCTGCCGGTCGAGATGCTGATCACTGCTGGGGCCGCCCTGGCCCAGACCCTCGCGTTGCTCGCCACGTTCCTCGGGATCGGGGTGATGGTCAACGTGCTGATCGTATACATCGTCATTCAGGGGATGGGGGAGCGCAAGCAGGACCAGGAGCGCCAGGAGCGCCTCGGCCAGTAGCCCGCGAAGTCACGTGAAGGAACACCGGCAGGTGGCGTCGAATCAGACGCCAGCCGATGAAACCGTCAGTCAGTTCGACCGCCACCGCAGAGGCCTCCACACGCCATCAGGCTCTATCTGCGTACATCCGCGATCGCTTCGAGGAATTCTCGCGCTCACAGAAGGACGTCGCGCAGTACATCGTCGATCATCTCGACGAAGCCGCGTTTCAGACCGCCGAGGAGCTGGCCCGGCGGGCGAACACGTCGTCGAGCACGGTGGTCAGGTTTTCCCAGGGCCTTGGGTTCGAAGGCTTTCCAGAGCTCCAGCAGGCTGCGCGCGACGAGTACCGCCGCCGGCCGCCGGGCGCCGGTGAGACGATCGCCCCCACGCCGCTGTTCTCGCTGGATCACACCGAGTTCGAGGCAGCGCTCGCGGCCGACCATGTGAACGTCGAGGACACCGCGCACAAGCTCTCGCGCTCCGCCGTCGAAGCCGCCGTCGACGCGATCGTCTGCGCCCAGAAGGTGCTGATCGCGGGTGCCGACCAGATGGCCTTCTTTGCCAGCTACCTACGGCACCTGCTGATGCTGCTCGACCTGCGAGCGGAGATCGTCGCAAGCCCATCGCAGGAGGCGCTCGGCCGGTTGGCGCGGATTGACTCCGAGACGTTGGTGATCGGCTTGTCCGCCGGACGCCCTCATCCGCTGATCTCGCGGACGATGAAGCTTGCGCGACACCGCAAGGCGCCGACGCTTGCAATCACCGACGCGACGCTCTCGGAAGTCGCGCGGCTGGCGCGGATCCGGCTCTACTACTCCTCCAACACGCCAGCGTTCGTTCGTTCGCACACGGCGCTGCTGTCGCTGATCCAGGCGCTCGCATACGCCGTGTACGCACGCGACGCCCAGCAGTATGACGTGCGCATCAAGGCATTCCGGCTGAAGTAGGCCCGCGGCCCGCTGGCCGTGGGCAGCAAGCCGCAGCGCCCCCGGCCGGCCGCGCGCCCCCGGCCGGCCGCGCACCTCCGTTTGGTTTGCGCCCCGCCGTTTAGCCGCCGCGCCCCCCTCCTCCGTTCGCACGCCCGCATGCTCATCGGCGCGCGACGAGCAGGGCCTGCATCGCTCGCCCTACGCGGCCCTGCTGGTCGTACAGCACGCTCTCGCTGACGCCGACTGCGCCCGATGCGATCCTCGTCTGCGCTTCCAGCGCGATCCATTCGCCGACCGGTTCACGCTCGACGTAGAGCGTCAGGTCGGGATTGATAAAGAGGTGCTCGTCCCATCGCAGCACCGCGCTGATGCCGTTACCGAAGTCGCTGGCAGCCGCCAGTCGCTGCAGCGGTGAAGCGTGCTCGCCCGCGACTAGCGCTACGCGCAGGCGAAACCAAGCAGTCGCAGGCCCGGGTTGGTGAAAGGCGCCGTCGGCGAAGCGGATCTCCATTGCGTCCGTGGCGAACGTCACGCCCTGATCGCGCTCCAGATCGTTCTCGGCTCCTTGGCTGGGCGGTAGGAGAGGGCGTACGGTCTCAGGCTGGAGCTGGGTCTCGGCTCGCCGGATCCGCAGGCCGCGCGCGCGCACGACTTCGGTCCCGGCGGCATCGAGGATCGATCCCTCCAGGAGCTGGACCCGGCGTCCTGTACTGAGCGCCTGAGCCGTGACCTCGAGCGCACCGAGCGGGACCGGGCGCAGGATTTCGTAGGTGACCCGAGCCAAAGCCAGGTCCTTTGCGCCAATCAGCCGCTCGAACGCGCGCATGAGCAGCGCCGCGGGGGCGCCGCCGTGCTGCGCATGTGGGTCCCATGGCCCGCGCGCAAGCTCGCTGGCGTGCATGCGGTCCTCGGCGCCGGCGATCGCGGTGAACACCGCCTGAGGTACGGGTTTCGCCACGACGGGCGATGGTAGCCGTCGAACCTGGCCGGGCTACACTCACGCTGGCGATGAGACACGATTCAGAGATCGCGCGCGACGAAGCCACGTTCACTGTCAAGGCCGGCTTGGCCGAGATGCTGAAGGGCGGCGTGATCATGGATGTCGTGACCGCCGAGCAGGCGCGGATCGCGCAGGATGCGGGTGCCGTTGCGGTCATGGCGCTGGAGCGTGTTCCCGCAGACATTAGGCGCGACGGCGGTGTCGCCCGCATGTCTGATCCCGCGATGATCCGCACGATTCAGGAGGAGGTTTCGATCCCCGTGATGGCCAAGGCGCGGATCGGGCATTTCGCTGAGGCTCGAGTGCTAGAGGCGCTGGAGGTCGATTATGTCGATGAGTCGGAAGTCTTGACGCCCGCCGACGAGGCCAACCACATCGACAAGTGGGCGTTCAAGATCCCATTCGTCTGCGGCGCCACCAACCTGGGCGAGGCGCTCAGGCGTATCGGCGAGGGCGCCGCGATGATCCGCTCCAAGGGCGAGGCGGGGACGGGCGACATCGTCGAGGCCGTACGTCACCTGCGGATGATCCGGAGCGAGATCGCGAGGATCGCCACTCTTGACCAAGGGGAGATGGCAAGCGCCGCCAAGGACCTGGGGGCACCGCTTCACCTCGTGCGCCAGATCGCCGCCGAGGGGCGCCTTGGAGTGGTGCTGTTCTGCGCGGGTGGGATTGCCACCCCAGCCGACGCCGCGCTCGTGATGGCACTTGGGGCCGAGGGCGTGTTCGTCGGCTCGGGGATCTTCAAATCCGCGGATCCCGAGCGACGAGCCCGCGCGATCGTGGAGGCCACCACCCACTACCAGGATCCGGTCCGGGTGGCTGCGGCGTCCACAGGGCTCGGTGAGCCGATGGTGGGCCTCGAGACCTCCAAGCTCGGAGCTGAGCAGCTACTGGCACCGCGCGGCTGGTAGCCACGTGCGCCGGCGCGGGGCGCCCGGGCCCGGACTCGTCGGGATTCTCGCCTTGCAGGGTGGATTCGAGGCACACGCCAAGATCGTCCGCTCGCTGGGCGCAAGCGCCCGCGAGGTTCGAGTTCCGGGGGACCTCGACAGGCTGGATGCGCTGATCATTCCCGGTGGTGAGTCGACCGTGATGACGCTCGGAATCCAGCGTGAAGGACTCGCCCAGCCGCTGCAGGAGCTGATCGGCAGCGGCACTCCGGTCCTCGGTACGTGCGCCGGGATGATCATGCTCGACCGCGATCATCTCGGAGCATTGGATGTCCGCACGCAGCGCAATGCGTTCGGGCGCCAGCTACGCTCCTTCGAGGCCGACATCGCGCTCACGGGCGTGGCTGGGGGACCCGTGCACGCGGTCTTCATCCGTGCTCCCTGGGTGCAGGCGCACGGAGCCGGCGTGGAGGTGCTGGGCGTCCTCGACGGTCACCCGGTCGCCGTCAGGCACCGCAACGTTCTCGCGGTCGCGTTCCATCCCGAGCTTGCGGGAGAATCCCGGCTGCACGAGTTGCTGCTCGCGTAGACTCCGCTGGCCAGAGAACCAGCCACCGCCCATCCAACCAAGGGAAGGAGCCCACAATGGCTCACGTCGAGAACATCGCGGACTGGCGCGGCAAGGACCTAGCCGATCGTGATGGTGACAAGATCGGAACGCTTCAGGACGTCTACGTCGATACGACGACCGACGAGCCTATGTTCGGGTCGGTCAAGGAGGGCTTGGTTTCAAAGCACCTGACTTTCGTGCCGCTCGTAGGCGCCACCGCCAGCCCTGACGGGATCGCGGTCACCGTGTCCAAGGAGGAGGTCAAGGACGCCCTCAACATCGACCAAGACGGCGAGCTCGACGCTCACCAGGAGGGCGAGCTGTATCACCACTACGGCATCAACTACGTCCAGCCGTCCAGTCCCAGCGGCCGGCGGCTGGCCAAGCGCTGAGGCCTGCGCCAAGACAGTGCACGTGCGGTCATGCGAGCTGGTCTGCGATGAATGGGCGGCGAGGTGGGCTCGTGGGTGGCAGGTGAAGCGAGGTGCGCGGCTTGCGGTGCTAGCGAGCTGCGCGCACACATGGCGGTGGCAGCCGAGCTGGACCCCGAAGGACTGATTCCGAGTAGCGATCGGTTCGGGACCGCGCTCGCCGACATCGTCAGGTGCTCTGGTTGTGGGCACATGCAGCTTCAGCCGATGCCCGCCGAGACTGTGCTAGCGCCCGCTTACGCAGGGGCCGCCTCTGAGGATTATGTCGAGGAGGAGGCAGGTCAGCGTGAGACGGCCAGACGCGCACTGGCGCAGATCGAGGCCTACGCGCCGGATCGCGGCGCCATGCTGGACCTCGGCTGCTGGGTGGGCTTCCTGCTCGCGGAGGGCTCGCGACCGCGGCTGGGAGACGCTCGGCGTCGAGCCGAGCGAGTTCGGCTCGGCGTACGCGCGTGAGCGCCTTGGCCTGCGAGTTCTCAACGCCGGCATGCTCTCGGCGTCGCCGCCGCGCGGCGCGTTCGCCGCGGTCGCGATGGGAGACGTGATCGAGCACCTCATTGCACCGGCAGACGCACTGCAGCGCGTCCACGACCTGCTAGCGCCTCGGGGCGTGCTCTGGCTGGCGCTGCCCGACGCTGGAAGTCGCCTGGCACGCGCGATGGGGCGACGTTGGTGGTCGGTGTTGCCGACCCATGTTCAGTATTTCACGCGTCACTCGATCACGATCATGCTGCAGCGCAACGGCTTCGAGGTACTGGAGCTTGCCACCGCCCCCAAGGCATTCACGGTGCGCTACTACCTGCAGCGAATCGAGGGCTACTCGCCACCAGCCGGACGCGCCCTGGTCCGGATCGCGAGCGCCGCCGGACTGGCCGACCGGATGTGGGCTCCCGACTTCCGTGACCGGATGGCGATCGTGGCACGCCGGCACTCAGTGCCGGACTGATCGCGCGTCCAGCATTTGGACCAGTGGAGGAACAAGGACCACGCTCCCGAACATTCACCGTATGCGCTTGACGGTCGTCCTCCTTGCCGCGCTCGTGCTCGCGTCCTGCGGGGGATCGGGCAACGCGAGACGGCAACCAGCCTCGTCGGCCGGCTCGCCTCCGAGCACCGCATCGACCGCCACGACGGCGACCGCCGCGACAACCGCCACAACCGCCACAACCGCCACCGCCACCGCCACCCACGCTACGCCGCGCAAGCCCGCCGGCGGCCCAGCGCCTTGCGTGGGCGCCGGGCTGGCACTGTCGTTCCTCGGCCAGAATGGAGGTCTCGGCCATGGCGAGCTCGGGTTCGCACTGCGAAACGTCAGCGGTGCTCACTGCCGGACCTACGGCTATCCGGGCGTCCTATTCGTTGATCGCGCCGGCGCCCCGCTGCCCACTGTCCCGACCCGCACCACGCACGACTTCTTCGGCGCGGTGCCCGTGAGGGCGCTGGTGCTCGGCCCTGGAGCCAGCGCGTCCTTCCGGCTCGGCGTCACGCACGTCGCACCGGGCAGCGACTCGAGCGCGGGTTGCGCCACCGCGTATGGCCTGCAGGCGATCGCACCCGATGACACGGCGACGATCCGCACGGCGACGCCGGATGGTGCGTATGAGTGCCGCACCGTCACCGTCTCGCCCCTCGCGCCGGCGCACTCCGCCTATCCGTGAGCGGCGCTGCTCTGGTGGCCGCTGACTGCGCCGCTCTCGCTACTCGACCTTTGGCACTTCGAGGTCGTGAGTGGGGTCGGAAGGCTACCTGTACGGCACAGGCTCTCTGAGGCGGCGATCCGCGGATCCGCCACCCGATCCGCGGATCCGCGGATCCGCGGATCCGCCACCAGCTCGATCACAACTCGACACTCGACGCCGTCGCCGAGGCGAGTGTCGTGCTGTTGCTATGCGCGCTCCATGCGACACTCGGCATCGCAGAAGCCTCGAGTGTCGAGTTCTGGCGCCCGTTCGACGCTCCGGTGACGATGCTCGCGACACGGAGCGGGTTATGCGTAAGTGCTCACCGCTTCGACCCGAGCTCCCGCGCCTCGCGGTTGCGTTCAAGCCCAGCGGAACGTCTTGGGCTCCTTGCGCGTGCGGATCACGCGCGCCGGGATGCCGGCCACGACTGCGTTCTCCGGTACGTCGCGGGTGACCACGGCGCTTGTCCCGATCACGGAGTTCTCGCCCACCTTCACGCCGCGCAGCACGCAGGCGCCGTAGCCGATCCAGACGTTGTGGCCGACCTCGATGTCGCGCTTGTAGATCCCCTGCTCCCGGATCGGGCGCTCGATCTCGGCCGTGCCGTGGTCGAAGTCGATCATCATGACCCGGTCGGCGATGATGCACTCGCGGCCGATCGACACGCGCTGGTAGGCGGAGATCGTGCACTCCTGGCCGAGCACCGACTTGGCTCCGATCGAAATCGTCCCTTCGTGCGCGCGCACCTTGCACCCGTGTCCGAGCCACGACCAGCGCCCTAAGGAAATGGTGGCACTGGGGCCGATCTCGAGCTTCACCCCCGGGCATATGAAACACAGGCCGTCGGTCTGAAGGCGCCCGCGCCAGCGCAGCTTGAGCCACAGCCAGCGCGCGATAAGCAGTACGTAGCCGCGTCTGAGCATGTGGTTTGCCCGCGCGAAGCGCAGGAATGCAAGCGGTCCGCCGGCCAGCGGGGCCGGCGGCGAGCGCAGCAGCGAGGGCGTCGTCAAAGGATCGCGTGCGCGCTGCACCTGGTGTCCAATCGCTGACTGCATGTCAGCCGTCGTCAATGAGTCCTTGCAAGGGCCCGAGCAGCCGGCGCGAGCGCCTGCTTACTCCGGGCAGGGCAAGCAGGCGGTGAGTAGGAGGCTCTCCCGCGTCTCGGCGCGCGAGCTGCTCCTGCGCGATCGGGCGCCAACGCTCGTCGACGAGCACGTGCGGATCGCAGCTCGCCACCGTCGCTTCGTCGAGCTGGAGGTGCTCGGCCCATAGGCGAACTCGCAGTTGATGGGCAAGCTCCGGATCCTCGGTGACCAAGTTCATCTCGGTGTCGTTGAAGAGCGAATGGGCATTGAGGTTGGCCGATCCCACCGTGAGCCAGCGATCGTCTACGACGGCGACTTTCGCATGGACGTACAGCGGATCCGCACGGCCCTCTGAGAGCGCGCGGACCGTCACCGCCAGCAGGCGCCCGGCGCCCGCGTCCGCGGCGCCCAGCACTCCGAGCTGCCCGCGGGTGTCATCGCTCCCATTGTTGGGCTTAGCGGGCAGCAGGAGCACGAGGCGGAAGTCTGGCTGCGGCGGGTGGCGCAGCTTATCGGCGAGGATCGCGACGATCTCGGTCGACCACAGAAACTGGTTCTCGATGTAGATCAGATGGCGCGCGGAGCGCAGCGCCCGTGTGTAGCTCTCCAGGATGCGGAAGTCTCCGTGCGGCACGCGATCGTACATACCGTTCGCGATCGTGCGTACGACTTGCACGGTTTGGCCTCCGAGCGGTTGCGGTGAAGGTGCGCGCGGGAGTTGCTCCCCAGTCAGCTCCTCCCAGCGCAGCCGGAAGTGCTGATCGACGTCCGCCACGGCGGGTCCTCGCAGGCGCGCCGCCGCATCATGCCAGCCCAAGCTGCGGCGAGCGTGATGTGCCTGGGAGTCAAAGCGGTCACCGCCGGCGTTGGTCAGATCGATCCCGCCCACGAACGCGAGCTCACCGTCGATCACGATCGTCTTCTCGTGGTGACAGTGGAAGGGGTGCTCGCGCGGGTCGGGCTTGCACTGGATGCGCGTGCCGGTGACCAGGTTGTGCACGGTTTTGAGCACCTCGCGACGGGTCGGATGAAACGCGGGAACCGGCGCTCCGGCCCAGACCATGACCCGCACGTCCACTCGCTCGGCGAGCTCTGCCAGCAGCAGGCCCATAACTACTGGAACGTCCCCGCGCACCAGCTCCAAAGAGGGTTCGATGTGCCATCCGGTGATGTGGATGAACTCGCGGGCACCGGCGAGCGCCCGCGCCATCTCCGGCAACGCATGTGCGCCGTCGAGAAGCAGGTCGAGTGAGCACCCGCTCCGGGGTGGCGGATCCCCGTGCGCCCAGAGCCCGTCTCCAACCGGCTTCAGCGCATGCTGCCAACCCAGGCGGCGGAGCCGAAGGCGATGCTTGGTTCGGACAGCCGTCTCGATGCCGTCCCCCAGCAGCGAGTCGACGCGATCGACCAACGAATCGGGCATCGGGCAAACATACCGGGGTCCCGCCCAGCCGCACGCGGCCAGAGCCGGCGCACACGGTCAGAGCCGGCGCCCGGCGGCCCTGGCATGATTGCTCGCCGCCATGGCCAATTCCGATCAGTCGCTCGCGGAGCGCTTACTAGCGGGCGACACGCGTGCACTCGCGCGAGCGATCTCGCTGGTGGAGAACGACGAGCCCGAAGGCTGGGCGCTCGTGCACGAAATTTACCCCAGGACCGGTAGGGCGGCGATCATCGGCTTCACCGGGGCTCCGGGCGTAGGCAAGTCAACGCTCCTGGCCGCGCTCTGCAAGCTCGAGCGCGGTCGCGACAATACGGTTGCGGTGCTGTCCCTTGACCCCTCTTCGCCGTTCACGCGAGGAGCGCTGCTCGGGGACAGGATCCGTCTCGTGGAGCACTTCCTGGATCCCGGTGTCTTCATCCGTTCGATGGCCAGCCGCGGCGCGCTCGGCGGGTTGAGCGAAGCAGCACTGCAGGCGGCGCTGCTGATGGACGCCTCCGGGCGAGACGTGGTTCTGCTCGAGACGGTCGGAGTCGGTCAAGCGGAGGTGGACATCATCGACCACGCGGACACGGTCGTGCTCGTGCTGATGCCCGGCTCGGGTGATTCGATCCAGGCGCTCAAAGCCGGGGTGATGGAGATCCCCGACGTGATCGTCGTCAACAAGGCCGACCATCCGCTGACCGACACGATGGTGCGCGAGGTCAAGGCGGTCCTCTCGCTCAGCCCGCGCGAGGGCTGGGAGGTTCCGATCGTGAGGACCGAGGCGCTACGCGGCGGGGGAACCGAGGAGCTCGCCGCGAAGCTCGCCGAGCATCGGGCGTACATCGAGGCCGAAGGGACGCTCGCCGAGCGCCGCCGGCGCAACCTCATGAACGAGGTGCTCGGAATCGCGGCCTTTCGGATGCGCCACGAGCTCGAGGAATCGCTCCGAGAGGACTCCGTGATCCAAGAGCTGCTCGACCGCGTCGTATCACGCGAGCTCGATCCCGCGAGCGCCGCGGCGAGCATCCTGGAGCGCCGGGCAGGGAGCATGGGGCAGGAAAGGCGATGAGCTCGTGGCCGGCGCGCTGATGGCTCCGTTCGCCGCCGCCGCGATCGTGCTCTGCGTCGCGGGGGTGGCCAAGCTCCGCTCCCCGGTGGCCGCGGTGCGCGTGCTGGCTGCCTTGGGGCTGCCAGCACGACCTTGGCTGGTCCGGGGCGTTGCTTGCGGTGAGCTGAGCCTCGGCGCATGGTGCCTGGTTGCCCCAAGCCGCTTTGCGGCAGCCGCGCTGGCGCTGCTCTACGCGGCGTTCGCCGGCTTGGCGTTGGTGCTCGCCCGCCGGAGCGTTTCGTGCGGCTGCTTCGGCGATGCCGATGCGTCACCCGTTACGTTCACCCATTCGATCCCCAGCGCTATGCTTGCGTCGGCTTGCATCGCCGGAGCGCTCTGGGTTCCGCACGGCGTCTCGTGGGTGCTCAGCCGCTCGGTCGGGGTCGGTGCCGCGCTCGCGATCGGAGTCGCGGGTATGGCCTACGCGGTCGTGCTCGCATACACCGAGCTGCCGGGAGCTTGGCGGGCATGGAGCGCACCATGAGCATGGACGAGGTGAATGAGATGCTGCGCGCGATGACCGGGCGTATGATGAGGTGGTGCGGGCGCTCACCGGGTGCGCGCGATGACCGGGTCGGGTGCAGGCGATGACCGGGTCCGGAGCGCCCACCGAGCGCGTGGCCGCCTCGCTCGGGGGGCTGCTGGAGCGCAGGATCTCACGCCGCGGACTGCTCGCCCGCGCCGCGCTGGCGGGGACGGCGTTTGCCGTCGCGCCGATCCGCTATCTGATCCGGCCCGGCAGCGCGTGGGCAGTAATCGCTCCCGCCCACTGCGCGCCGGACAGCAAGTGCAACGACGGCTACACAGCGTTCTGTTGCGAGATCGAGCACGGGCTCAACAGGTGCCCGGAGGGCACTTACATCGCTGGGTGGTGGAAGTGCACCAACTACCAGGGTGCCGGCCTGTGTCACGAGGAGGGCGTCCGCTATTACCTGGACTGCAACCGGATCCCCGGCCACAATTTTGCCGGTGGATGCCGGTGCGCACGAGGCGACTGCGGGCGCCGGCGCGTGGACTGCAACCACTTCCGCTATGGCCAGTGCAACACACACGTCGAAGGGACCACCGAAGTAGCGTGCAGGATCGTGATCTGCCAGAACCCGGCCACCGTCGAGACGCTCGGCTGCAACGCCACCGAGATGGTCGACGACAACACCTGCACCCAGGACATGGACTGCCTGCAAGGTCTGGCGGGGCAGTTGCCCGGTGGAGCGGGCGCCTGATGGTGGCTCTCGTCTGCACCGAGACGGTGCTGCTCGTACTGCTGGTCGTCTTGGTGGCCGGTCTGCTGCGCAGCCACGCGGAGATACTGCGCCGCCTGGGCCCGGCCAGCGCCGATCTGCCGCCGACCGCCGCCGCCGCCGCGCAAGCGGCCGCGCCGCTCTCGCCGCCGCTCTTCGTCTCACGCGCGGTGCGCGACCCGCACGCCCCGGCGCTCGCCGGGACCGCTCCGGCGCTGGCGGGCGCAACCCCCTGCGGCGACGCGATCAAGCTCGGATTCGACGGCGTCAGCACTACAACATCTGCGCCGACGCTGCTGGCGTTCCTCTCCAGCGGCTGCGCGACGTGCGCTGCGTTCTGGGAGGGCCTGAGCGATCGGCGGGTGGCGCCCCACGTCCAGAGCGTGATCGTGACCCGTAGCGCGGATCGTGAGCGCCCGTCGCGGCTGCGCTCGCTCGCTCGCCCGGGCGTCCCCGTCGTGATGTCCTCGCAGGCGTGGGAGGACTATGGCGTGCCGGGAAGCCCGTACTTCGTGCTGGTCGATGGCGCCGTCCAGGGCGAGGGCGTCGCGACGACCTGGACCGCACTGGCCTCGTTGGTGGGCGATGCGATCGAGGATCAGCGTGAGCTCGCCAGCGGCAAGGCGGGCACAAGGCGGGCGCGATCGATCGAGGCGACGCTCGCGGCCGCGGGCATCGGGCGTGAGCACCCGAGCCTGCACCCGGGACCCCGCTCGAGGCCAGACGCGGACGCACGCGGCACCCATACGCAATGACCGTACCAGTCCGTCCGCAAGTCCCCGGCCTTCAGGCCGTGGGCAAAGGACGACTTGGCTTCTGCGCGGTGGCTTTAGCGGCCACGCGGTACCATCCGGTGCGTTGGCGAACATACGTACGGATGCGGCGCGCATACTATACAAGCTCGAGCCAACCGCAGTCCAAGACCAGGCGCTCAATCGCTACCTCAACGTCACGCGTAACCTCTACAACGCGGCGCTCGAGCAGCGGATCACCGTCTACCACCGTCGCAACGGGACGAGCCAGGAGTGCTCAGGGTGCGGAGTACCGGTGCCGAAAGCCCTGCGCGAGCGCTGGCACTCGTGCCCGGACTGCGGGCTCAGCATCCACCGCGGTCACAACGCGGGCATCAACATCGGACAACGGGCATGGGCAGTGCCCTTCGCAGAGGCGGTGTCAGGCTCGTGCGCGAGCATTGAGCAGTCGCCGATGAGCGAGAAGCTGTCGGGATCTATCCCGTGCCGAGTGTCACGGTGCTACTGATCCTCGGCTGCTGCGCCGCCACTCTCGGCGCGCTCCGAGCGGCGTGGTCTCCTTGAGGGGAGTCGATGCTTGCGAGCATCACCCCGCTCGGCGAGCGGGGCCGCCAGGCGAGGTGGGCGATCACGATGGCAGCGTTCGTGATCGGGTCCGTGGCTGCCGGATGTGGTGCCGGCGCGCTCGCCGGCACCATGGGGGCGGTCGTTCTGCCATCGAGCTTCGGCACGCGCCAGCGGCTCGCGATCCTGGCCCTGGTCGCACTCGTTGCGCTCGCGGTGGACGGCGGCCCGTTCGCGGTGCCGGGCCCGCGCCGGCAGGTCAACGAGCGCTGGCTCGACGAATACCGGGGCTGGGTCTACGGCGTGGGGTTCGGTGCCCAGCTCGGCCTCGGCGTCAGCACGGTGGTCTCGAGCGCGGCCACGTACTTGATGTTGATCGCAGCGCTCCTGACGGGGAGCGTGTCCGGTGGCGTGCTGATCGCCGGCTGTTTCGGAGCCGTCCGCGGCCTTACCCTTCTGGCCGGCGCGCACGTCAGGACCCCCGGCCAGCTCCTCGTCCTGCATGCTCGGCTGCGGCGATGGCGAGCACCGGCCGAGCGCCTCGGGCTCGTCACGCTGACCGCGATCCTCGCGCTCGCGGTCGCAGGGAGCTTGGGATGAACCTCGCACTCGCACTCGCACTCGCACTCGCGGGGAGCTTGGCGTGATTCTCGCCCTCGCCCGCGCGTCCGCCGTCGCCATCGCCGGCAGCTCGACGTGATCCGCGCCCGCGCCACCCGCGCCTGGACACGGACGTGATCCTCGAGGCCCACGGGCTGCGGATCGAGTTGCCCGCGAGGTGGAGTGGGCACATCTTTAGCCGCGCGGGCGGGATTGCCGCGCTCCATGCCGGTGACTTCGCGCTGGCGCTGGGAGACAACGGGTCGTTCGGCGATGCCAGCACGTCGGCGATGCCCCCCGGCGCATCGTTCCTGGCGCTGATCGAGTATCTGTCCGGCTCCGGGCTGAAGCCGGGAGCGGGATTGTTTACACCGTTACGGATCCCGCCGGCGCTAGATGCCGGGAGCTTCACCGCCAGTCGCCTCGTCCATCCACGTCCGGGGCAGGTTGGCACGCAGCACTTCTTCGCCGCCTCCGGACGCCCGTTCTGCCTGTACGTCGTGATCGCGGGCGACCGCGCCACGCGCCGCCGGCAGTTGCTTGCCGTTGACCACGTGCTCGGCTCGCTGCGGATCACGCCGCGCGAATAGCCTCGAGGCCTCTCAGCTTCGATCTAGCGCGGCGCAGGGCAGCGGTCGGCCGAGGCTCAGCTCGAGCCCATAAGGTGCCCGCGATAGGTCGCCGCGTCGTGCCCCAGCACCGCAAAGCATGGCGTCAGGTTCGTTCGCGTCCGGTTGGTGTAGGACGCCTGGACCCCGGTCGCGAGCACTGTCGCGCTCGCGACCGTAGCCGCCGTCACTCGGACGGCGATTGTGAAGGGAACCGACTCGCCCTTCGAATACGTGCGCTTGGCGCACCGCAGCGGCGCATAGAAGCGCCCGCTGCCGCGGTAGTAGCCGGCGCTCAACCGCCGCAGCCTTACTGTGTCGGTTCCACGGGCGCGGCGGCGAACGAGCTGGACGGTCGCGCAGGGACCGGCAGCGCAGGGCGATGAGAACGTCCATCTGCGCAGCACGGCCTCGCCTCTGTGCTCGCCGCGAACGTCGTCTGCCACCGTTACCCGGCCAGCGAGCAGAAACGTCCCCTGCAGGCGGGCGGTGGCGGGGGAAGGTTTGAGGGCCGGGCCGGGGGAGGGACCGGGTGCCGGGCCGGGGGAGGGGGTGGGCGATGCCGCCAGAGTTGGCGGTACCGACAGGGCGAGCGCTGCCGCCGCGACGGCCGTGACACCGAGCCGCAGTCGGATCATGCTCTACGTGCCCGGCGGAAGCTGGTGATCGCCATCACGGGATTGTCACAGCCAGGGGGCATGCGGGCGCCGGCGTCCTCTTGACACCGCGAGGTGGTCTCCGATGATCAGATCATGAGCAAGATCTCTGCCACTGGCGCGTCCAAGCGCTTCGCAGGCATGCTCGATGCGGTCGAGCACCGAGGTGAGACGTTCACGGGCGGTCACGCGGATCGTGCCGCGGGGCTCCCGGACGATGCCGACGTCGGGATCAGCGCGATCAGCGCATTCGAGCTGTTCGTCGGCGTCGAGCTCGCCGACGACGAGCACCGCGATCGCCGACGCGAGATGGTGCAAGGAACGATCGTCTACCACCGGCTCGTGCTCTAGCGCCGGGTGGGCTTGACCAAAGCGTTGTCGCGAGCTCCGGCAAGCTCGAACGCTTGCGCGCGACTGACCGTTGCGGCCGGCGAGCTTCCGTACCGCACTTGCGGCGTACGGCGTGCTCTCCCATCGTCTTCAACACCGCGCACCACGACCAGGAAGAAGGTCGCTATGCGCTGCCGCCTCCCCACGAGCGTGAGAGCCGAACAGAATCACCTGCGCACCCGGCGCCGCAGCCCGTAAGCGCTGGCAGCCTCTGCGATCAGCCACTCGTCGATCATCCCCTGAGACGGTACCGCGGCGCGGGTCGTCGTCGACTCGTGCACGCCGCCCCCCGCTCCTACGCCATCGCGTACGCTCGGAAAGGGGAGGCTCCACCTCGAGGCGCCGCACAGCGGGCCAAGGAGGAGATAGGCTCGTGACAGCTTCCATGCACGGTGAACTGACTTTCTTCGAGATCGGCGTCCCGGACTCCGAACGCGCGCAGACCTTCTTCGCGCGTCTGTTCGGCTGGCAGTTCCCGCCAACCGGCGAGCCGGATCAGGTCTGGGTCAAGACTCCCACCATCATGGCCGGCTTGCACGAGCAGGATGCGGAAGCCCACATCGCGATGTACTTCGCAGTCGATGACATCGAGCTGGCCGTCCACAGCGTTCGGGAGCTGGGGGGCACCGCAGAGGATCCGGGCCCGGAGGAGCCGGGCTTCGGGAGGTTCGCCGCTTGCATCGATGACCAGGGTTTGCAGTTCGGACTGCACCAGGCAGCAGGCTGAGGAGGCATTCGCCCCCCGAGCTGAGGAGGCCTTCGCCCGTCGAGTCCCCGAAGTGCAGGGTGCCGTCCGCTGGACGGCCGCACCGTCTCAACCGCGACGGCTCACGAAGCCATCCCGCGCCAGCTCGACCAGCAGCCGTACGCCGAACCCCGTGCCGCCCTTGTCGAAGTACGCCCGCTCGACGTCGTAGGCGGTGCCGGCGATGTCGAGGTGCACCCAGGGCGTGTCGCCGGCGAAGTGGTGCAGGAACTCGGCGGCGGTGATCGAGCTGGCAGCCCTATCCTCGGTCACGTTGCTGAGCTGGGCGTAGCGGCCCTTGACCATCTCGGCGTAGTCGCGGTGCAGGGGCAGGCGCCAAACGAGCTCTCCGGTGCTGGCACCGCAGGTCTCCACGCGCTCCGCCCACGCGTCGTCGTTGGACATCAAGCCGGCGTAGGTCGACCCGAGCGCGACGACGATACCGCCGGTCAGGGTCGCGAGATCGACGATCCGCTCGCAGCCCTCACGCCGCGCGTAGGAGATGCAGTCGGCGAGCACGAGCCTGCCCTCCGCGTCGGTGTTGTTGACCTCGATCGTCGTTCCGTCGAGCGCCTTGACGATGTCGCCCGGCTTCACCGCGTTGCCGCTCGGGAGGTTCTCGGTCGCCCCGACTACACCGAGCACGTTGATCGGAGCGCGAAGCTCGGCCAGCGCGACGATCGCCTCGATCACCGCAGCGCCGCCGCACATGTCGAACTTCATCTCCTGCATCTTCGCCGCGGGCTTGATCGACAGACCGCCGGAGTCGAAGGTGACCGCCTTGCCGACCAGCGCCATCCGCGGCGCGCCAGATCCGGCGCCGTCGTAGCGCAGCTCGATCAGCCGCGCCCCCTGGAGCGAGCCCTGAGCCACGGCCGCGAACGCTCCCATGCCTCGATCGCGGATCTCGTTCTCGTCGAGCACCGTCACGACCAGCCCATCGCGACTACCTGGCTCGTCGCGACCAACGACCAGCCCATCGCGACCGCCTGCCCCGTCGCGACCAGCGGCCAGCATCTGCGCGTAGGTCGCGAGTGCGGCCGGCGTGAGCTCGTTGCCGGGTGTGTTGCCGAGGTCGCGGGCGCGGTTCTGTGCGGTGGTGACGATCACTGCTCTCTGCACCGCATCGGAGAAGTCTGCGTGCGCGCTGAGGATCAGGCTCTCCACCTCGTGCTGCTCGGGCCCGCATTGCGCCGGCCCTGCCGACCCCGCCGGCTCAGCCAACCCCGCGGGCCCCGCCGGCCCTGCCGACCCCGCCGGCTCAGCCAACTCAGCCGGCTCGTCCGGCTTGTAGCGCGTGAACCGGTAGGCGTGCAGGAGCGTGCCCTGCACGAGACCGGCGACGATCGCGTCGTCGCAGTGGTGGGGAACCTCCCAGCACAACGTACGAGCCCCCAGCTCCTGTGCTCGCCCGTGGGCCAGTGCAGCGACGATCCGTGCCCGCTCGGCGCCGAACTGCTCGCGCGCCCCCAGGCCGGCCACGATGAAGCGGCGCCCCTCCGCGTGAGCTACGGCGAGCCGCTCGAGCTCGCGCCGCGCCTCACCCGACTCCAGCAGCGCCGCCAGCGTGCCGCCGGGAACGTCGTGGGCGACCCCGTGCTCGTCCTCGAACACCCCGACCACGATCGTGTCGGCGCCGGTGTCAAGGGGGTTCGCGCTGGTCTCCGCGACGTGCACGAGCATGGACGTTACCAATGGACGCGGCGCCAGGCCGGGCACCGGGCGGGTGCCAGGACCTACGGCCGGCGGGCGCAAGCAAGCCCCGCGCCGGCCCTGCGGGGCCGGGCGCGGCGAAGGGATCGCAGGGCGGCCAGCGGTTCCCAGTTAGGATTGAGCTCCCAAGCGCGCGCAATCCCGGCGCCCCAGACCAGATGCCCACGACCGTAATCCTCTCCGCCGCCCGCACGCCAGTCGGCAAGCTCGGGGGCGCACTCGCCTCGCTCGACGCCACCGAGCTCGGCGCCAGCGCGATCAGGGCCGCGCTGCAGCGCGCCGACGTCGCGCCCGAGCAGGTGCAGCACGTAGTGATGGGTCAGGTGATCCAGGCGGGGCAGGGCCAGGTCCCCTCCCGCCAGGCTCAGATCAAGGCCGGCATTCCGAAGGAGGTCTCCTCGGAGACTGTCAACAAGGTGTGTGCGTCGGGAATCCGCGCCGCGGGCATGCTCGATGCCGCGATCCGGGCCGGCGACCTCGAAGTCGGAGTCGGCGGCGGAATGGAGTCGATGTCAAAGGCCCCCTACCTGCTCAAGGAGGCGCGCTTCGGCTTTCGCATGGGCGACGCCAAGGCGATCGACGCGATGATCAACGACGGGCTCACGAATCCGTTCTCTGGTAAGCACATGGCCCAAGAGGCGAGCGAGGTCGCCTCACAGCTCGAGCTCACCCGGCCCGACATGGATCGCTGGGCGCTTCGCTCGCACCGGCTCGCGGTCGAGGCCACCGACGAAGGCCGCCTGCCCGACGAGATCGTGCCGGTTACCGTCAAGGGCAGGAAGGGCGACACGGTGGTCGAGGTCGACGAAGGCCCGCGCCGCGACGCGAGCCTCGAGAGCCTCTCCAAGCTGCCGCCGATCTTCCTGAAGGACGGCTCGCACACGGCCGGCAATTCTCCGGGAGTCAACGACGGTGGCGGCGCGCTGGTTCTCGCAAGCGACGAATGGGCGGCACGCAATGGCAAGGCGGCCCTGGCGACGATCCTCGCGCAGGCCCAGGTCGGTGATGACTTTGCGTACCTGGCGCGGACCCCCGCGGCTGCGGCGGCGAAGGCGCTCGCCAAGGCGGGGCTAGAGGCGTCGGAAATCGATTTGTGGGAGATCAACGAGGCGTTCGCGTCGGTCACGCTGCACTCGATCCGCGTGCTCGAGATCGACGAGAATCGCGTCAACGTCAACGGTGGCGCGGTCGCGCTCGGGCATCCGATCGGCGCCTCGGGTGCGCGCATCCTCGGTACCCTCGTCTACGAGTTGCGCCGCCGTGGCGGCGGCTTGGGCTGCGCGGCGATCTGCTCGGGCGGGGGTCAGGGCGACGCGGTGATAATCGAGGTGAACGGCGGCTGAGCGCGGCCGCCTTCTTCGACCTCGACCGGACGCTGATGGAGGGCTCCTCGGCCTTCCAGTTCGGGCGCGCCGCGTACAAGGCCGGTCTATTGGGCCGCCGCCGGCTCGCTGCCGACGCCTGGGCGAACATGCGCTTTCGCCTGCGCGGATCGACCGACGAGAGAAGTCATGCGCTGCGCGCCCGGATCTCGGCCTCGTTGCAAGGGACGAGCGTGCTCCAGCTCGAGCGCCTCGGGGCAGGCGTCATGGCCGGCGTTCTGCCGCGCATCTACCCGCGAATGCTCGCGTTCGCCTACGAGCACCAGGATGCGGGGCGCCGGGTGTACATAGTGACGGCGGCCTCGCGGGAGCTGGCGGAGCTCCTCGCGCGCGTACTGGCGTTCGACGGCGCGATCGGCTCACAGTTCTCGGAGGTCGCGGATGGCCGCTACACGGGTAGGCCGGGCGGGCTGTTCGTCTACGGCGATGACAAGGCGCTTGCGGTCAGAGAGCTCGCGCAACGCGAAGGCATCGAGCTTGCATCGTCCTACGCATACTCCGATTCGGAGTCCGACCTTCCGATGCTGCGGGTTGTCGGGCACCCCGTCGCCGTCAACCCCGACCGGGGGCTCGCGCGCGTCGCCGAGCAGGAAGGCTGGGAGGTGCTCCGCTTTGACCGCCTGGGGCGTCGTTTGAAGACCGCCGCCGCGCTTGCCGGCGCGGCGGCAGCGGGTGGCCTTGTCAGTGCGGCGCTCGCGAGCCGGGCGCGCCTGGCGCGGGAGGGCACCAGCGCCGGTTGCGCTGGCCGAGCTGGACCTGGAGGGACTACGAACGCAGCGATGCCGCAAGGCCGGCGGAGTACGCGCGACTCGCGAGTCTGTATTTGACCCCTGGTGGGGGACGACCCCAGCCGCCGTAGCCGCCGCCGACGGCCTCAGCCCCTAAGTAGGGGCACGCTTGGGTTCGCGCGGTCATCGCAACACCCGCTGAGATCGAGGGACTTTCAGAGCCGTCCGCCGTCCGTGGTTGAGTAGCGGTGCGCTACGCGGCTCGCGGTGCGGGGGTCCCTGGGGTTCATGTGTCTCGTCGACCTTGGCGGGGTTGATCGGAGGTTGCGATGGCGAGGTTCTCTGACCGGATGGTGACGGAGGTTGTGCAGCCGTTCTGGGCGGCAATGGCGCGGGGTGAGTTCATCACCGACGCTGCGGCCGAGGCTGGTACGTATCGAATTAAGGGGGCTCGGTGGCTGGCCAGCGCAGGCGGGGTCCGTCCGCGTCGCGGCCGGGATCTGAAGGGCCGCTGCCTATCGTTCTCAGAGCGTGAGGAGATCGCGCTCGCGCGCGAGGGCGGGGAGTCGATGCGCGCGATCGCCGGGCGGCTGGGTCGCTCACCGTCGACGGTCAGCCGTGAGCTTCAGCGCCACGCCTGCTGCGCCGGTCAGAGCTACCGCGCGAGGACCGCGCACGCGCTGGCGTATGAGCGCGCCAGCCGTCCCAAGCCCTCGAAGCTGGCGCTCTGCCTCGAGCGGCGCAAGCTGGTCAGTCGCGCGGGGCGCTGCGCCGCTATCTGGCGCGGTGCCTGCGCACCGGGCGCACGATGCGCCGCCCGTGCCGCCAGGCCGGGCAGCGCAAGAACCGGATCCCGGACATGATCAACATCACCGAGCGCCCAGCCGAGGCTTCAGACCGAGCGGTGCCCGGCCACTGGGAGGGTGACCTGCTGATCGGCAAGCGCAACGCCGCCGCGATCGGCACGCTCGTGGAGCGCTCCAGCGGCTTCGCGATGCTCGTCTCGCTGCCCGACGGCTACAAGCCCGAGCAGGTCTCAGAGGCGCTCGCCGCCAAGATCCAGACGCTGCCCGAGGCGCTGCGACGGCCGCTGACCTGGGACCAAGGCCCCGAGATGCGCAACTGGAAACAAGTCCGGCTCGCCGCCGACATCGACATCTACTTCTGTGACCCGCACGCACCCTGGCAACGCGCCACCAACGAGAACACCAACGGGCTGCTGCGCCAGTACTTCCCCAAGGGCACTGACCTGTCAGTCCACAGCGCCCTCGACCTCGATTGGGTCGCGACCGAGCTCAACGACCGGCCCCCAGAATTTGCCGATCGTTCTGCGGGTAAACCGCCGGGGCCCATTACGGTGTGCCCGTGGGCGATGGCTGGAACCCAGGGGCTGAGGGAGTCCTGGTACTGCCCAGCGGGCGTCGTGTCCGAGGGCGCGCATAAGGCCGGTCGCTCCCCCAAGGAGCATCCCGCGCCGACGCTCGCCATGCCTTCACCGAGGCCTGGCAACGCAGCGGCGAGCAGCGGGTCGAGATCGCTTGTGGGGGAGGTCGCGGAAGGACCGGCACGGCGCTCGCCTGTCTCGCCATCCTCGACGGCGTGCCCCCCCCTGAGGCCGTGGCCTACGTCCGGCAACGCTACGACCAACGCGCAGTTGAGACGCCATGGCAGCGTAGATATGTCGCCCGCTACGAAACCGGCTAGGCGCCGCAAGAGGATCCTTGGGTTCTCACGGTCATCGCAACACCCGCTGAGATCGAGGGACTTCTAGAGCCATCCGCCGTCCGTGGTTGAGTAGCGCGCCGATCGTCGCGAAGCCGAGCCCGAGGGCGAGGCGGTAGCG
>JAABUX010003114.1_pt1 | contig 22384 bp, 16 predicted proteins | sample 5561851 | NCBI WGS metagenome assembly JAABUX01 (sample SAMN10711883, study PRJNA513361) | rock metagenome | isolation source: Antarctica rocks | place: Antarctica: Victoria Land, Richard Nunatak red sandstone | collected 2016-01-03 | reverse complement strand
GCCGCCCCCCAACCCCCACCCACCGCGCACACCGCCGTCAAAACTGCCGCAACCGCCCCTCTCCAGCCCCCGCCCGCCGGCTTCGACGTCGCCGGCCGCTCCCAGCAGGTCCTCGCCCACCTCAGCGCCGTCATCCGTTACTTCCGCATCATCCTCACGCCCATCCAAAAGGTCGGCGAGCCCAGCGATGCGCTCTACCGCGACCAGGCCATCACCGACGCCAAGGAGGTCGGCCAATACGCCTTCCAGGCAGGCAAAGCCGAGGCCAGCCTCCTCGTCGCCTATCAAAAACAGCAGGGTGGGGCACAGGGCCAGACCTCCGAAGGCGAAGCCCAGAAGCTCCAAACAGCCCGCATCAACGTCACCGCCCGCATCGCCTCCCTCCAGGCGCAGCTGAAGGACGTGCAGGCGCAGATCGCCAAAGCCCGTCCGAAGCAGCTCGAAGCGCTCCGCATCCAGTACGAGCAGATCGATGGCGCTCTCGACCTCAACAACGCCATGAACGACGCCCTCGGCAAAATCGTCAGCATGTCCGACACCCAGGGCAGGGCAGGGCTCGCCGGTGATATCGAGCGCCTCCAGCGCACCGCCCCCGAACTCTCCGACACCAAGGCCAGACCCGTCGCCGTCCCCCTCATCAGCCTCAGTAACGAGCGCTCCGCCGGCGTCAGCAGCCAGGCCTCCGTGCTCTTCCAGCTCATCGGCACCCTCCACGCCATCGATGGGTCCGTCGCCGAAACCGGCGCCCTCCACCAGCAGGCCCTCGATCTCCGCACACCCATCACCAACATCCTCCGCAGCACGGTCAAAAAGGGGCAGTCACTCTCCGAGCAGCAGCAGCAAACCTCCGTCCCAGCCCCCGCCACGCCCACCTCCGACGCCCAAAGCATCCAGCAGACCCGCGAAACCTTCGACTCCGTTACCGCCACCTTCAAGGTCCTCAGCGCCACCGCCGTCCCGCTCAGCCAGGAGATCATCACCCTCGAGCAGAGTCGCGCCAACCTCCTCGCCTGGCGCACCGCCGTCGACACCGAGTACGACGAAGTCCTGCGCTCGCTGCTCCTCCGCATCCTCGTCATCGCCATCGCCCTGGCTGTCATCTTCGCCGTCGGAGAGATCTGGCGTCGAGCCACCACCCGCTACGTCCGCGACCTCCGCCGCCGCCGTCAACTCCTCGTCCTCAAGCGCCTGGTCGTCGGCTTCCTCAGCGCCCTTGTTCTTATCTTCGGCTTCGTCACCCAGTTCAACTCGCTCGCTACCTTCGCCGGTTTCATCACCGCAGGCCTCGCCGTCGGCCTCCAGACCATCCTCCTCTCCGTCGCCGCCTACTTCTTCATCATCGGCCGCTACGGCGTTCGCGTCGGCGATCGCATCACCGTCGCCGCCGTCACCGGCGATGTCATCGAGGTCGGCCTCGTCCGCTTCTACGTCATGGAACTCGCCGGCAGCGGCACCGAACTACAGCAGACCGGCCGCGTCGCCGTCTTCTCCAACGCCATCCTCTTCCAGGCCGGCACACCGCTCTACAAGCAAATGCCCGGCACCGAGTACGCCTGGCACGAGCTCACCGCCAACCTCAAGCAAACCGGCGACTACACCGCCGCCGCCCAGGCCATGCTCGACAGCATCAAGCGCGTCTACGAGACCTACCGCCCCACCATCGAGCAGCAGCACCGCGATCTCGAAGGCTGGATGGACACCCGTATCGACATGCCCGCCGTCCAGTCCCGCCTCCAGCTCCTCGACACCGGCCTCCAACTACTCGTCCGCTACCCCGTCGAAATCCGCAACGCCTCCCTCATCGACCAGCAGGTCACCGAATCCATGCTCACCCTCATGCAGCACGACGATCGCGTAAAGGAAACCGTCGCCACCCCACCCGCCATCAAAACGGCCATCAAAGGCTGAGCCCAGCAGCCAGGCTCACCCTCATCGCTGCCTCATGGCGACCACACACACCCCCGCTGTCTTCTGACGACCACCCGCCTTTGCTGCCCCTCCTAACGACCAAGCACCTTTCTGCCCCTCCTAACGACCAAGCACCTTTGCTGCCCCTCCTGACGACCAAGCGTCTTTGTTGTCCCTCCTGACGACCAAGCGTCTTTGTTGTCCCTCCTAACGACCAAGCGTCTTTCTGCTCCTCCTAACGACCAAGCACCTTTGCTGCCCCTCCTAACGACCAAGCACCTTTGCTGCCTCTGCTGACGACGAAGCGTCTTTGCTGTCATTCTGACGACCGCAGGGAGGAAGAATCCCGACACCGACCGCACCCGCCCAAACCGTGCGTCCCTTTCCGCCGCAGAACACCTGCCGCTTGAACCCAATCCCTTGACGCCACTGCTAAAATGAAATCAGCAGCAAGCGGAGCCCGGCTCAACCCGGGCTCTTCGTTTGAGCACCCTGGCCGCACCGAAAGTCCAAGCCTAAAGTCTCTCATTCTAAGACTTTGCACACTTTAGCCGGGGGGTGGGGGAGGTACCTTGAGCCGCACACGCACAAACACGGAATCTCCAGCCCTGATCTCCTCCATGCGCCACACTGCACCCCTTCTGCTCGCCGCCACACTCGCCAGCGCCCACGCCCAAAGCAGCATTCACTTCGACCCCACCCAGCACGTCTGGAACCTCTCCGCCGGCGCCATGAGCTACGTCCTAGGCGTCAACGATCACCAAGCCCTCCAGACCATCTACTGGGGCGCCCGCCTCCACCCCTCCGCGACCTTCCCCCAACCCAGGCAGCTCCCCGAAGCCGCCTCCTTTGACCCCGGCATCGCCTCCACACCCCTCGAATACCCCGGTTGGGGCGGCGGCCTCCCCTACGAGCCCGCCCTCAAAATCAGCTTCCTCGACGGCAACCGCTCCCTCCAGCTCGAGTTCGTCGACGCCAAAGTCACCGCCGACGAGCTCGAGATCACCACCAAAGACGCACTCGCGCCCGTCTTCGTCCACCTCCACTACCACCCCTACCCCGAAGGCGTCCTCGCCCGCTGGTCCACCATCGAGAACCGCGGCAAGGACACCATTACCGTCGAGCAGGCCGGCTCCGCCACCTGGAACCTACCCGCCAATCGCAACTACGAACTCAGCTCCCTCACCGGGCGCTGGGGCGCCGAGTGGCAGCTGGAGACCGAAGCCCTCCACCCCGGCATCAACGTCCTCGAAAGCCGCCGCGGCAGCACCTCCCACCAGAGCAACCCCTGGTTCGCCATTGCCACCCGCGGCGAAACCACCGAAACCTCCGGCCCGGTCTGGTTCGGCGAACTCGGCTGGTCCGGCAGCTGGCGCATCTCCGTCGAACAAACTCACGCCGACCGCGTCCGTATCACCGGCGGTTACAATCCCTTCGACTTTGCCTACCCGCTCGCCCCCGGCCAATCGCTTGAAACCCCAAAGTTCTACGCCGGCTACACCACCAGCGGCCACGGCGAAGCCTCCCGCATCCTCCACCGCTTCCAGCGCGCCGAGATCCTCCCCCAGCGCCCCTCCCCCAAACCCCGCCCCGTCATCTTCAACTCCTGGGAGGCCACCGAGTTCAACGTCGACGAAGCCGGCCAGATCGCCCTCGCCGAAAAAGCCGCCACCCTCGGCGTCGAGCGCATGGTCATCGACGACGGCTGGTTCGGCCAGCGCAACACCGATCACGCCGGCCTCGGCGACTGGTACGTCAACCCGCAGAAATTCCCCCACGGCCTCAAGCCCGTCATCGACCGCGTCCACGCCCTCGGCATGGACTTCGGCATCTGGGTCGAGCCCGAAATGGTCAACCCCGACTCCGACCTCTACCGCAAACACCCCGACTGGGCCATGAACTTCCCCGGCCGCCCCCGCACCGAGGCCCGCAACCAGCTCCTCCTCAACCTCGCCCGCCCCGACGTCCGCCAGTACGTCTTCAATTGGCTCGACAAGCTCGTCAGCGAAAACGACATCGCCTTCCTCAAGTGGGACTACAACCGCAACTGGTCCGAGCCCGGATGGGATGCCGTCCCCCTCCCCCAACAAAAAGAGATCTACGTCAAGTACGTCGACAATCTCTACTCCATCCTCGCCGACCTCCGCAAAAAGCACCCGCAGCTCGAGATCGAGTCCTGCTCCGGCGGCGGCGGCCGCGTCGACCTCGGCATCCTCCGCTACACCGACGAGGTCTGGCCCTCCGACAACACCGACGCCCTCGACCGCCTCGTCATCCAGGACGGCTTCACCCACGCCTACTCCCCTAACCTCATGATGGCCTGGGTCACCGACGTCCCCAACTTCCTCGACCGCCGCTCCATCCCCCTTGACTTCCGCTTCCTCGTCGCCATGTCCGGCTCCCTCGGCATCGGCAACAATCTCAACAAGTGGACGCCCGAAGACTTCGCCACTGCCACCCGCATGGTCGCCTTCTACAAGCAGATCCGCCCCACCGTCCAGCTTGGCGATCTCCACCGCCTCTCCAGCCCCCGCAACCCCAAAGACAACACCGACAGCGAAACCAGCGCCCTCCAATACGTCTCCACCGACGGCGCAACCTCCGTCGTCTTCGCCTACCTCCACTCCCAGCACTTCGGCCGCCCGTTCCCCACAGTCCACTTGCAAGGCCTCGACCCCGCCGCCACCTACCGCCTCACCCCTCTCGACCCCGACAAAGCCCCCGGCCTCGCCACCGAACGAAACGGCTCCCAACTCATGGGGCAGGGCATCGACCTCGCTCTCCGCGGAGACTACGACGCCACTGCCATCCGCCTCGAACGCACCCGCTGAACCATCCTCAAACGCAGAGGCCAGCCATCACTCTCCAGCCCTGTCATTCTGAGCCGAAGGCAAAAGAATCCCAGTATTCCGCCCCTGCCACCGCGTCCCACCCACAGCAAGTCTCAACGAACTACCAGAGAAGCCCTACTTCCCCCGGCACCCAGCCTTAAACACCTTGGGCTTCCGCCACTCCTCATCCGTCGCAAACAGCACACACGTCTCACCCGTCTCCGTATTCAGCCGCCACGTCAGGTCACCCTGTCGGTAAAGCTGAAAGTGCCCCGACCCCCCAAACGTCATCCCATTCGGCGGATTCGGCGCAATCGAATCCGCAGCCGGCAGCGCCATCCCCGTCGAGCTCGCCGCCGCTCCACCCTGTGCCACCATAGTCCCCGCCGCGTCACCCGTTGTCGGCGTAGCCGGTAAGCCGGAGGCCGGCGTTCCCGTCGCCTCCGCCTTCACATCCGACCTCGTTCGTCCGCTCGCAGCTCCATCCGCATACGCCTCCCCCCCAAACCTCCGCGACGCATAGCCCGTGTACCCCACATACAGAAACACTGTCACAATCAGCAGAAACAGACCCGTCAACACACCCTTCTGCATGCCGCCTCCCATCCGGGATCGAGATGCCGCCAAGGTGCACACGCACCGCGCAGCTCACCCGAGCCACACCGTCCGTCCGTCCTCGTCGTCACTCTCTGCCCAACGCCCACGGCAGCTCCTGTGTCACACATTTTGATGCACTTATCATCGCGCGGAAGCCCATCGAAAGCCAACCAAAACTTGACCCCACGGGCCGTCAGAGGGCATCTCTCGACATTTCCTGTATACAGGGCGTCAACAGCCAGTTAGAATTTGCCCCATACCGCAATCTAAAACTCTCTTCCCAACCACCCGGAAGAACTCCAGACTCTGCGCCGGAGAGCCCCGCTCTTTGTCTCCGGTGAGCTCGAAACCCTTCGGAGGCACCATGCGCACCGCTCTCAGACTCTTCCTCTTCTCCTTCGTCCTTCTCGGCTCCGCTCGGCTCTTTGCCCAGGCCACCGCCAGCGGCAACATTGTCGGTACAGTTACCGATCCCACCGGCGCCGCCGTCCCCAACGCCTCCGTTAACGTCAGCAGCAAAGCCTCCAACACCCAGCGCACCGTCACCACCAACGGCGCCGGCGAGTTCCGCTTCGACCTCCTCCCCATCGGCACCTACAACATCACCGTCCAGGCGCCCGGCTTCAGCGCCGCCAAGGCCGACAACCTCGAGCTCCTCGTCGGCACCACCCTCACCGCCAACCTCCCCCTCCAGGCCGGCGGCGTCAACACCGTCGTCGAGGTCTCCACCGGCAACCAGCTCGTCGATACCGAAAAAACCGACAGCTCCACCGCCGTCACCCCCCAGCAGATCACCGACCTTCCCCTCAACGGCCGCGACTTCGCCAACCTCGCCATCCTCGCCCCCGGCGTCAAGCTCGTCGACAGCTACGACCCCACCAAAAATCGCTATGCCATTTACGCCGTCAACGGATCCAGCGGCCGCAACACCAACACCACCGTCAACGGCATCGACAACAAGGACAACACCGTCGGCGGCGCCGTCATGCAGCTCCCCCTCGAAGCCGTCCAGGAGTTCAAGATCTCCACCAACCGCTTCTCCGCCGAAAACGGCCGAAGCGAAGGCGCAGCCCTCAACGTCGTCACCAAGTCCGGCACCAACCAGTTCCACGGCGCGCTCTACGGCTTCTTCCGTAGCCAGGCCATCCAGACCAACAACTACTTCGCCGAGCAAAGCAACCAGCCCAAGCCCGACTACAGCCGGCAACAGTATGGCGGCTCCTTTGGCGGACCGATCCGGCACGACAAGGACTTCGGCTTCTTCGCCTACGAGGGCCTACGCGAGCGCTCCAGCCTCTCCGTCACCAGCCGCGCCTTCCAGGAGCTTACCCTCGCCAGCATCCTCGGCGCACAGCCCTCCAACACCATCCCTACCCCCTACGACGAGAAGCGCTATAACGGTCGCATCGATCACGTCTTCAACGAAAAGGAAAAGGTCTACGTCAGCTACTCCGCCCAGGACAACAAGAGCAACAACGACCAGGCCTCCCAGACCGTCGACCTTTCCGAGGGCAACTTCACCGTCAACGACCTCATCCTGGCCAACGTCACCCTCAGCTCCATCCTCACCAACTCCATGGTCAATAACTTCACCGCCGGCTTCCAGTACTGGAACAACCTCATCGACTCCAAGACGCGAACGCCCTACTTCCTCTTCCCCGACGGAACCAGCTTCGGCACCAACCCCAACGTTCCCCAGAAGTCCAGCCAGCACAAGTTCCAGTTCCGCGACGACTTCTCCTACACCCACGGCAAACACACCGCGCGCGCCGGCGTGGACTTCCTCTACGAGCCCCAGGTCGGCGGCTTCTTTGAAAACAATCCAACCCCCGAGTTCGACTTCTTCGACAGCGCTGCCAACCTCCTGGACCCCACCCTCTACCCTCAGAACGGCCCGTTCAAAGGCTTCTCTGCTCCGGGCGCCATCCAGGCGTCCACCGGAACCTCCGGCGACCCGACCTTCCTTCTCACCCCCAAGATGATCGGCTTCTACGTCGAGGACGACTGGCGCGCCAGCTCGCGGCTTCTGCTGAACCTCGGCGTCCGCTACGACCGCGACATCGATACCTACGGCATCGCCAGGCAGGCCAACAGCCGCACCCACCAGGAGCTCGTCGCCGCCGCCGCCGCCACCACCCCCGGTCTGCCCACCTCCGGTGCCCTCAACCAGTACGGCTACGGCTATACCCCCAGTCTCAACTACCTCGCCGGCAACTACACCGGCCTTCCCAAAAACGATAACCTCGACATCAGCCCCCGTGTCGGCTTCTCCTACGACGTCTCCGGTAACGGCCGCCTCGTCCTCCGCGGCGGCTACGGTCTCTACTTCGGGCAGACCTTCTTGAACATCCCGCTGTTCATGCTCCAGCAGGCCAACGACCTCGTCTTCGCAAACACCTACAGCATCAACTGCAACGGTCCCGCCGACACCACCTGCTCCCCGAACAACGTTGTCCCAGGAACCAATATCCTGCTCAGCAACTACCGCTACGGCGTCGATCCGCTACCGACCATCCCGCCCGCCGCCCACAACCTGGCCCCAGGCTCCACCGGCCGCATCATGGACCCCAAATACCGCAACCCGTACTCGCAGCAGATCAACGTCGGCCTCCAGTACGCCCTTAACACCCACTCCGTCGTTGAAGTCGAGTACGTCCAGGCTCGCGGCCTCCACGAAAACAAGACCGTCAACATCAACCCCACCGAGTACTTCAACGGCGGCATTCGCCCCCTCTCCGCCGCCTTCAAGGCTGCCGGCGTTCCTGTCCTCGGCCGCTTCGGCGAAGAGCAGTCTATCGGCCGCTCCTACTACGACGCCCTCAATGTCAGCTATCGGCAGTCCACCTACAAGCACTTCAGCACCGTCATCAACTACACCTACGGAAAGGCGCTTGCCTTTGAAGGAAATCCGGCCGCCTTCCGCAATACCGCCACCAACCCCTTCCTCGGCCAGTTCCGCCATCCCGATTTCGGAGCGGCGCCCAACGACGAGACGCACCACATCACCGCCGCTGGCACCATCACCCTGCCCTTCCGCATCGAGGTCTCGCCCATCCTCCAGGTAGGCTCCGCCCGCCCCGTATTTGCCCCCTCTCTCGGGGCCGATGTGGTCGAGGCCACGTCGGATCTGTGGAGCGTCGGCAGCGGTCGCGGAAATCCACACCCCGCCTACTTCCCAGGGCAGAAGCCCACCGTCGCCAACTACGTGACCTTCTATCAGGCCGCAGCCGCGGCCGTAAAGGCGGGGCAGGCGAAAAGTGTCGGCACCTTCTACAAATCCTGCTTGGCCGCTGGAAGCTGCGTCGAAGGCAGCTTCGATTCGGTCCGCGGACAACCCTTCGCCCAACTCGACGCCCGCATCGGCAAGACCATCTCCCTCCACGATCGCTATAACCTCAACCTCTTCTTCCAGGGCTTCAACCTCACCAACCGCGCCAACTTCGGCGGCAACTACAACGGAAATATCAGCACCTACGCCGCGGGAACCACCACATTGGCTCCCCTCGGCTTCGTCAACCCCAGCAGCACCATCGTCCCCCGATCCTTTACCGGCGAGTTCGGAGCGAGGTTCTCGTTCTAGATCGCCCCGTCACATTCTCCAGAGAGGGCTCGGCTTCGGTCGAGCCCTCTGGCCGTCTGCACGGTAGCAACACACTCCCAGACCCCCATGTGCAGTTGGTGGTAGTTCTTGCTTCTAAGATAGGTCCGGGCTTAGCCCCGACATTTAGGCCACCGACAAATTGGGCTTTAGCCCCCGGGACATCCCCGTCATCTCCAGTCCATACGCCATCAACGAATCAGCTCTAAGCAGGAGACACATGAAGTTCGTGCCACAGTACGTGCTTCTCGCAGCGGCACTCGCCTGGACCTCCACGGCAACACCGCTGCTCGCCCAGTCAGCTCCCCTCGACCCAAAGCTCTTCTCCGACATGCGGTGGCGAGAGATCGGCCCCCTCCGCGCCGGCCGCACCCGCGCCCTCGCCGGCGTCCCCTCGCAACCCGCCACCTTCTACCTCGGCGCCGTCAACGGCGGCGTCTGGAAGTCCACCGACGCCGGCCAAACCTGGAACTCCCTCTGGGACAACCAGCCCTCCGGTTCCATCGGAGCCATCGCCGTCGCCGACTCCAACCCCGACATCGTCTACGTCGCCAGCGGCGAAGGCCTCCAGCGCCCCGACCTCTCCACCGGCGACGGCATCTACAAGTCCACCGACGCCGGCAAGTCCTGGACCCACCTCGGCCTCCGCGACGGACAGCAGATCGGTGCCATAGCCATCGACCCCCACAACCCCGACCGCCTCTTCGTCGCCGTCACCGGACACCCCTACGGCCCCAACGCCGAGCGCGGCATCTTCCGCTCCACCGACGGCGGGAAATCCTTCCAAAAGGTCCTCTACACCAACGACCGCACCGGCGGCTCCGACGTCGCCATCGACCCGCAGCACCCCGACATCGTCTTCGCCGGCATGTGGCAGCGGCAGGAAGCGCCCTGGGAGAACGGCTCCTTCATCGGCGCCGAGGGCGGCTTCTTCCGCTCCGCCGACGGCGGCAGCACCTGGTCCCGCCTCGAAGGCCACGGCCTTCCCGCCGACATCCTCCAGGTCAACATCACCGTCTCGCCCAGCGACTCGCGCCGCGTCTACGCCGCCGTCGCCACCACCCACGCCACCGTCGGCATCTACCGCTCCGACGACGAAGGCCTCAACTGGCTCCACGCCTCCGCCAACGACCCCCGCCCGGAAGCCCGCATCGGCGGCGGTGACGTCCCCGTCCCACGCGTCGACCCCAAAGATCCCGACACCCTCTACGTCGCCAGCGTCGTCACCTGGAAGTCCACCGACGCCGGCAAGTCCTGGTTCGGCCTCCGCGGCGCACCCGGCGGCGACGATTACCAGAACGTCTTCATCAATCCCAACAACACCAGGATCATCGCGCTCGCCAGCGATCAGGGCGTCATCATCAGTCAGAACGGCGGCGACACCTGGACCGAGTGGTACAACCAGGCCACCGCGCAGATGTATCACGTCTCCACCGACAACGCCTTCCCCTACCGCGTCTGCGGCGGCCAGCAGGATAGCGGCAGCGCCTGCGTCTCCAGCCGCAGCAACGACGGCCGCATCACCTTCCACGACTGGCACCCCGTCGGCATCGAGGAGTACGGCTACGCCGCCCCCGATCCACTCGACCCCGACATCGTCTACGGCGGCAAGGTCACCCGCTACGACCGCCGCACCGGACAGATCCGCGACATCGAGCCCAAGCCCCTCCGCAGCTATCGCGTCCTCCGCACCGAGCCGCTCATGTTCTCCCCCGTGGACCCCCACAAGCTCTACTTCGCCGCCAACACCCTCTGGCTCACCTCCGACTACGGGGAGACCTGGAAGGAGGTCAGCCCCGACCTCAGCCGCGAAACCTACGACCTCCCTCCCGTCCTCGGCACCTACAAGGACGCCCCCTCTGCCAAACCCATCCGCCGCGGCGTCATCTACTCCCTCGGCCTCTCTCCCCTCGACGAGAAACGACTCTGGGCAGGCACCGACGACGGCCTCATCTGGACCACCACCGACGCCGGCGCCCACTGGCAAAATGTAACTCCGCCCGAACTCAAACCCTTCTGGAAGGTCTTCAACATGGACGCCGGCCACTTCGACCCCGGCACCGCCTACGCCGCCGTCAACACCATGCGCCTCGACGACATGACGCCCCACCTCTTCCGCACCCACGATGGCGGCCGCACCTGGACCGAGATCAACCACGGCATCCCCGACGGCGCCGCCACCAGCACCATCCGCGAAGATCCCAAACGCAAAGGCCTCCTCTACGCCGGCTCAGAGACGGAGGTCTACGTCTCCTTCAACGACGGCGACCACTGGCAGTCGCTCCGCCTCAACATGCCCCCAAGCTCCGTCCGTGATCTCCAGATCAAAGACGACGACCTCATCGCCGGCACCCACGGCCGGGGCTTCCTCATCCTCGATAATGTCACCCCGCTCCGGCAGCTCGCCGAAACGACATCCTCCGAGAAGGCCCACCTCTACACACCGCAGCACGCCATGCGCATCCGCTCGGACATGAACCCGCCCACCCCCTGGCCGCCCGAGATGGCCACCGGCGAAAATCCTCCCGACGGCGCCATGATCGACTTCTATCTCGGCCCGGATATCTCCGGCCCAGTCACCCCCGGCCCAGTCACCCTCGAAATCCTCGACAGCAAAGGCGCGGTCGTAAGCCGCTACCGCAGCACAGATCCCGTGCCTCCGCTCGACCCGCGCTACCCCGTCCCCACCCTCTGGGCGCGCCCGCCCCGCATCCTCTCCGCCGCTCCCGGACACCACCGCTTCCTCTGGGACATGCACTTCCCCGAGGTCCCCGGCCTGTCGCTCGGCCCCGACGCCGATCAGGCCGTCCCGCACGACACCCCCGACATCGAAAGCTCACCCTGGGTCCTCCCCGGCAGCTACACCGTTCGCCTCACCGCCGCCGGCAGCACCCTCACCCAGCCCCTCACCGTCATCATGGACCCCCGCGTCAAAACCCCCGCCCCCGAGCTCGGGGAGCAGTTCCAGATCTCCCACGCCATCTACGACGACACCCTCAAAGCCACCGCCGCCATCCACGAGATCACCGTCCTCCGCCATCAACTGCACCCCGACACTCCCATCCAGGCCGCAACCGCAGGTGCCGAAGCCGCAGTCAAAGGAGCCCCGGCCGGAGCGCAATCCACCCCCAAGCCACCCGTCACCACCGGCGAAAGTCTCGAAAACGACCTCGACAAGATCGCCGGCAAACCCAGCTCCGGAGGCCCGCGCGGAGCCGCCGCAGCTCCCCCAACCCTGCTCTCCGTCCGCCTCCAGCTCGCACGCATCGAGCACTCCATCCAGAATGCCGACACCCGCCCCACCGCCGCACAGGTCGAAGCCTACCGCATCGCCGCCGAGCCCCTCCCCAACCTCCTCGCCCAATGGGAGAAGATCAAGCGTACCGACCTCAAGGCCATCAACATCGAGCGCGCGAAACAACACCTCGCCGCCCTCCACGTCAACACCCAAAACATTGACCGCGACACGGAGGACCAGATCGAGATCGGAGACGAGGAGTGAAAAACCTCCAAACGCTAACCCGGCAGCCAAGGACCTCTAAGTGATCCCGAACTGCTGCAACTTCTCATACAGCAGCCTGCGGTGGATGCCGAGGCGACGCGCTGCATCCGACTTATTCCCGCCCGCCTCCTCCAAGGCGTGATCGATAAGCCGCCGCTCCCATCGCGCCACCGACTCGTGAAAAGGAAGTTCGAGCAGAGCCTCCAGATCTCGACTACCCCGGCCCGCGCCGGCCTTTTCGATCAGGCTATGGATAACCTCACCCGTCACGGCTCGGCCTCCCGTCTGTACCGAAGCCCGTTCCATCAGGTGCTCCAGCTCGCGCACATTTCCAGGGTACGAATGCTGTTGCAGCAACAAAACCGCCTCTTCGGTGAGCCCAGGCGTACTCGTCTGATTGCGAACGGCATAGCGCTCCAGAAAATACTCCGCCAGCGGCAGGATGTCCGAACGCCGTTCGCGCAAGGGTGGAAGGCGTATCGAAAACGCGTTCAAGCGATAGAAAAGATCGGACCGAAAGATCCTCTCTTCCACATTCTGCTCCAGCGGCTGGTTGGTCGCGGCCACAATCCGGACATCGGCATGGATCGACGCCGTGCCCCCAACCCTCTCAAACGTCCTCTCCTGCAACACCCGCAGGAGCTTCGGCTGAAGCGCAAGGGGCAGCTCCCCAATCTCGTCCAGAAACACGGTGCCGCCGTTCGCAGCCTCGAACTTACCGATCTTCTGGCTCACGGCGCTTGTAAACGCGCCACGCTCGTGTCCGAACAGCTCGGATTCGAGCAGGTCCGAAGGCAGCGCAGCGCAGTTGATAACGATGAACGGCTTGCGACTGCGCGCGCTGTTCTCGTGGATAGCCCGCGCCACGATCTCCTTGCCTGTCCCCGACTCCCCCAGCAGAAGCACGCCCACATCCGTACGCGCGACTTTGCCGATGCTCTTGAAGATCCCTATCCAGGCCGGAGATCTGCCAATCAGCCGAGCCAGGCGTGTCCCGTCCTCCAGATCTTTGCCCCCAAGGCTCTCCTGGAATCGCTGTGCGCGTAGCTGCTCCACCTCGCGCTGCAGCTCCATGTGCCGAAGTGCTCGGGCAACCGTAGCCAGCGCCTCGTCCATATCGAGCGGCTTGGTGATGAAATCGTACGCCCCCAGCTGCATCGCTTGCATGGCGTTCGGTCCAGTCCCATGCGCCGTCATGATAATCACCGGCATGGACGTGATCTGGCCTTCCGTCTGAAGGCTTTTCAAAAACTGCTCTCCGCCCATGCCCGGCATCTTCCAATCGCACAGCGTCAGATCCGAGGTGCCGGTCTGCAGCAGAGAAAATCCCTCTTCGCCGTTCGCAGCCGTCCGTGTCCTGTACCCGGCGGCTTCCATCAGTTCACGAAGCGTCTCCCTCAAATTGCGGTCGTCATCGACAATCAGGATCTCAGCCATGCTCGTGCTCCGCCTCCATCTCGCCGTTCCACGCGCCGGCCACCATCGGACTCGTGATGGGCAAACATACGCATGCCACGGCGCCACCCTCGGGATGATTGCTGAGCTGCATCTCGCCCCCATGCGCCTGCACGATCTCGAATGAGATCGAAAGCCCCAGCCCTGTTCCCGTTGCCTTCGTTGTAAAGAATGGGTCCAGAGCATGACTCAGGGCGTCCGCATCCAGTCCTGATCCATTGTCGCGGATCTCGATGTGCGCGAGGCTGCCCTGCCGCGCCGTAGTCACGGAAACCCTTCCTCCTCCGCCGGTGCGTGTGGAAGCAGAGTAAACCGCGTTCTCCATAAGATTATCGAGAACCTGGAGCATGCGGCTCCGGTCGCACACAACCGTCATACCCGAGCTGCCAACGCACGAGATATCCACGCCCTTCGAGCTTTCGCGCTCCGTCCAGACGTCTCGTGTGCTCGAGCAAAGCTCGTCAAGCGACACCGGTTGAAGTTGGAGATGAATGGGACGCGAAAAGTAGAGCAGACGGCCGATAATGGTGTCCAGCCGATCCACCTCTTCCAGAATCACACTGCTGTTCCGTCCCACACCTTCTAAATCGGAACTCCGCTCCGACATCTGGGTGCGAAGCCGAATCGTGGCCAGCGGGTTCCGAAGTTCATGTGCGATCCCAGCGGCAAACTGCCCCAGCGCAGAAAGCCGTTCCTTGTGGCGCATCTGGGCTTCCAACGTCCGTTCGCTCTCAATCTTCTGTTGCAGGGAGGTCGCCAGCGCGTCGATTCCGTCAAGGACCCGATCGAACTCTTCGAGCTGTGGTCCACCCGCAAGCGCGGCGCGCTCCGCAAACAGGCCATTCTCCAAAGATCCCAGCCGGGCAAGCACACTCTTCACGCCGCTGCTTACCTCCGTGGTGACGAAAAATGTGAGCAGCGCCGTGATAAGCGCCGCTATCCCGAACCCAACGCTGCCCCAAAGCAGCTGCCGGTTTCGCCCCACCGTCACTCCGGGCATCCGCTGCATCAGCCAAACGGCTCCTGTAACTTCCACGGTGGAACTACCGTCGTGAGCGGCACTGACCGGCGCTTCTTTAATCGGAACAGCAACAAAGAGGACTGCATCGTGCGGTCCCTCAAAGCGCGATGTCTTCGTGGAGTCACTCAAAACAGCATCCTGCACCAGCCTTTCAATGGTAGGCCGTTCGCGCTGCGGCATCTCCTTGTTTGGACCAGGCCCCTCATGCGTCGGAAACGCATACCCCACCAGAGCATGAGAGCCGGCAGCAAAGAATCCACCCTCAATGCCGGGCTCTTGCCGAAGCGCTCGCGCCGTGAGCTGCGACAGCGCATCGTTGCCGATGGGATGGTGTCGAGGAGGAGGAGGAGGAGGTGCTGGGATGTCCGTCTGCTCTCTTCCGCTCGGCTCACCAGGAGGGAGACGCGGGAGATCGTGCGCAAGATCGTTAGGAAAGGGAACGGCTCTAACCGAACGGAGATCGGGCATTCCAGGGGACCGATCGGCGTAGCTGCGAGCGAGAGCGGACGCAACGGCCACCAGATGACGCTCGGCAACCGAAAGCGTCGCGCTGTGGCTGCTGCGCAGAAAAGTAAAAAAACTAAATGCAGCGCCGGCAAGAAACAAAAACGTGAGAACGGCAAGCAGGAGGATACGGGAGCGGAGGCTCTTCCAGAACAACTTCGGCATACAACCTCCACTCACACCGGCAGACAAGACAACTACTTCCTTCAAAAGCAACTTGGGTGCCATCATCGCCAGTCACAGAAGGCCGCGATGGAACGGGCTCACGGATACCCGTCCTGATCTCAACCGGCATCGGACGTCCGCTTTTCACACATACAAGTGTCCGCTATGCGGACGCATGCGGTCGGACAAATAGCCGAGATTCGTCATTTACTCCCAAATCGAACCATCCAGGTCTGGCATCGCAGTTGCCTTTATCAGCATGAGAGGTAGCCGTCATGCTCACCGCACCATCACTCAAACACATCTTCGTAGGGCTGATACTCAGTGGGTCAGCCTTCGCGCAGACTCCGCCCACTGACGGAGCGTTGCCACCTCCAGCACCCGTAGCCGGACCCGCTGGAATGCCCTCACCAGCAACCATGCGCGCTCCGTCTATCGTCACCCAAAGCTCCCGCATTCGCGCCTTCAACCCTGCACCCGATGGTCAGATCCGTAGCTTGTATCTGTCCAATGGGGACGTCGTCAACCTCTCACCCGGCCTCAGCCAGCAGCTTAGCCTGCTCGTCAGAAGGGTGCCCGGGTCCGAGTCACAGGAGCGCGATCCAACGTCAATGGGCAAACACTTCTGAGCGCCAACAGCTTTACGATCGGCTCGCAGACCTTTGTGGCACGCCCCGTATCTTGTGCCCTTGGAGGAGCCGATATGCCTCCGCCGCCACCCGGGCAGCAAGGTCCACGCAAAGGTCCGGGCCGCCGAGGTCCAGGGCCGGATATCGCTGGTCTCGACCATCCAGGGCCAACGCCCAACGGACGTGGTCCCGGCGCTCCCCCGCGTCCTCCTCAAGCAGGCCCGAACACCCCTCCTCCACCTCCAGGAGGTGGCCCTCAAGCTCCCCCTGCCCCGCGCCGCCGCAACTCAGATCCGGCACGCGGGCGCGGAAATCAGGTGCGGCCTCCTGCCCCTGCCGGAAAGAATCCACCGGCTCCCGGATCTCCGCAGCCCAACCCACCTGACTCCGCCCCTGCGCCTGCCGGTGGCCAGCCCGCTCCTCCCGCCGCTCAACCTCCTTCAGCGCCTGGCCAGCCTTCTCTAAATGGACCAGCAATCTAAGCCCTCCATCTACAGCTTGCGAGGCAGAGATGCCTTGCAAGCTGCACCGTATGTAACTCATATAGGAGCAAATTATGCCAGAAACAAAAGCAGCCAAACACGCCGGCCCAAAGCATCACCAGGCAAAGGATCTTCGTCGAGCCTACGAGCACCTGGGCCGGGTAGAAGCGATCCAGCAAACGTTGCCGCCATCCTCTCAGAACGACATCCATACGCTCGTGACCCTGGCGGAAAAGGAATTAAACGGCGCACACAACAAGGACGCCGCCGACCTTCTGAGAGCGGCGGAACACCTGAGCTTCGCCGCCCTGGCGGAGACCGATACAAAGAAGCCCAAACTATCCGAACAGTTGGAAACCGCCATCACCGAAGAGTTGGAACACCTCACCCGCAAAGCAAGCGAGCACTGGGATAATGAAGAGGAATCCGAGCGGCATCTCACCGTGACGGCACTCTTCCACCGTTCTCTCGAAACTTCAGCAAAGGCGCTCAGTCACAGGGCATACTGGCAGGCCCTGGAGCTGGCGCGAGCTGCCGAAGCCCTGGCTCATGTAAAAAAGCACGGGCCGGATCAGCTGGAGAGCGGAACAAATCATCCGAAGCTGCCCAAGCCCTGATCTCTCTCGCCCTGTGGGCCTGCCTGTCCCGCGCAGCGCGGCCCGCACACTCGATCCAGGGTAACTGCAGTTCCTTTCGCCTTCCCGAGAAGATATGACGCCCGCATCCGACACCGCTCCCGAGAAGAAACACAGCCTGAAAGCACTCGAAGCAACCAACTTCTTCCTCGCCGATGTGCAGACCGGACTCGGTCCTTTTCTGGCCGCATACCTCGCCGGTGCCGGTTGGGAGCCCGGCCGCGTCGGTGTCGTCCTCACCGTCGGCGGCATCATCTCCGTCGTCCTCCAAACGCCCGCTGGTGCCGTCGTCGATCGCGTCCGGCGCAAACGCCTCATCCTGGTCTCCGCCTCTGCAACCCTGGCCTGCGGCGCCATATTGCTCTCCTCGACCGCCGCGCCCTGGGCCGTCTACACCTCGCAAATCCTGATCGGCGGTGCAGGGCCTTTCCTCGCGCCAACCCTCGCCGCGGTCACCATGGGCCTTGTCGGTGTCACGCTCTTCGACCGGCAGTTCGGCAAAAATCAATCCTTCAACTCCGCCGGAAACGTCTTCTCCGCTCTTCTCATCGCAGGTGTCAGCAAGCTCTTCGGAAACCGCGCCATCTTCATCGCAGCCGCGGTGCTCACCATACCCACCATCCTCTCCGTCCTGTCCATTCGCGGAGGCGATATCGATTACGAGCAGGCACGCGGAAGCGAGAGCGCAAACACAGAACCCGGTAAAAAGAAGGCAGCCTCCGTCATCCAGGTCTTGCTCGGAGACCGGGTTCTACTCACCTTTCTCGGCTGTGCGTTTTTGTTCCACTTTGCCAATGCAGCCATGCTCCCCCAACTCGGAGAGCTGCTCTCCAAAGGCTCCAGAGCCTCAGCCGCGCCGTTCATGTCCGCCTGCATCGTGGTCACGCAGTTCGTCATCATGTGCTCCGCAGCCTTTATCGGTCGCTGGGCAAACGTCCACGGTCGCAAGCCGCTCCTTCTGCTCGGCTTCGGCGTTCTGCCCCTGCGAGCCTTCCTGTATACCGTCGTGCATCAAAAGGCTGGTCTCGTCTCGGTCCAGCTTCTGGACGGTGTGGCCAACGCCATCTTCGGCGTCGTCTCCGTCCTGGTAGTTGCAGATCGCACCCGCGGCACCGGACGCTTCAACCTCATGCAAGGTGCCCTGGCAACCGCCGTGGGCCTCGGTGCCGCCCTCAGCACCACCTTCGGTGGCAAGCTGATCCAGCACGGAAGTTATCGTCTGTCCTTCCTCGCCCTTGGCGGCGTAGCAGCCTTCGCGCTCGCCCTGCTCTGGTTCGCCATGCCCGAAACGCTGCAACCTCACGGCGATTCCGGTAGCTCATCCCTTGCTCAGGAGGCAACAGCATGAACAACACAGCTTCGCTTCAAACCTTTCGACCCAACCGTCCCGATGCTGCCGGCGTATTATCGTGGATTCACATCGGCGATCTCCACATGAGGGAGGCCGGCCAGCAGAACGATCTCGACCTCCAGGCCATCATCGCGGAAGTCAACGCAGCCTTCCGAGATTACATCAGCTTCGTCTTCCTTCCGGGAGACAACGCCGATCATGGCGATCTGCCGGCCTACTCCGTCGTTCGGCAGTCTCTCGACCGGCTGCAAGCCCCCTGGTGCGCCATCCTCGGCGATCATGACGTGGAACAGAAGAGCTTCGGCAACTTCCAGGCCTCGCTCGCCGATCAGACGTTCTACGCCTTTACCGTCGGCAATGTCCGTTTTCTCGCGCTCAACGCCTTCGACCGGCCAGACCCCAAATCCTTCGCCCTTCTGCCGGAGCAGCTCCAATGGGCAGAAGCACAGCTAAAGGATGCAACCGCGAAACACCAGGAAAAGTGCTCCTGCTGCACTGCTATCCGAGCGACCTCAAAGAGGGTGCGGCGGAACTGGCCCGCCTGATCTCCAAATACCAGGTAAAACTGGTCGACATGGGCCACACACACTACAACGAAATGTCCCACGATGGGCAGACCATCTACACCGCCACGCGTTCCACAGGCCAGGTCGAGGAAGGTCCGGTAGGCTTCTCCATCACCAACCTGGATCACGGCGTGGTGAGCTGGCGCTTCCTCGATCTCGGATCGCTGCCCGCGGTCGTCATCACCTCGCCCGCCGACGAGCGCCTGGTTGCCGACAACGCAGAACTCGAAAGTGCCGATCGACAGCGCGTCCACGTCCGAGCCAAAATCTGGTCTAGGGCTCCCATCGTAAGCGTCAAAGCGACCCTTGGAGGGCAGGATGCCTCCATGCAGGCAGTCGAGAACAGCCGTGTGTGGGAAGCGATACTGACCTTACGCGAAATCCCGGACGGTGTGCATCCGCTCCAGGTCGTCGCGAAGGATGCCGAAGGCAAAACCGCACAAGATGAGATACACATGCTCGTGGGCACAAAAAGACCGTCACGAAAACGTGCCGAGCGCGACCAGGACAACGCCCTTGAGGCCTGGCCGGAGCACGGCCTCCTTGCAACCCAGCTCGGCCCCAACAAGAACGGGAGAAAGTGGTAGATGATCTCGCCTGCGCTTGCGCACATCCTGCTGCCCGCCATCGTAGCCGTCAGCATTCTGCTCATGCTCATCCGCCCACGCGGCATCCCGGAGGTCTACTGGATCGGCGGCGGATCGCTGCTCCTTGTCCTGCTCCGTCTGGTGCCGCTCAAGCTCGCCGGCAAAGCCGCAGCCGAAGGCTCGGACGTCTACCTCTTCCTCATCGGCATGATGCTCCTGTCCGAGCTGGCCCGGGAACACGGCGTCTTCGACTGGATCTCGTCGGTCGCCGTCCGCAGCTCCAATGGATCCTGCGCCCGGCTCTTCACCCTGGTTTACGGCATCGGTACGCTCGTCACCATCTTCATGTCGAACGACGCCACAGCAGTCGTGCTTACCCCGGCCATTCTGTCTGCGGTTCGCAAGGCCAGGGTGCAGCCGCTACCCTACCTGTTCACCTGCGCCCTCATCGCGAATGCCGCCTCGTTTGTTCTGCCCATCTCGAATCCGGCCAATCTCGTCGTCTTTCACGGCGGCGGCATGCCCCCGCTCGGTCGTTGGCTGCTCTCGTTCGGCGTTCCTTCTCTTCTGTCCATCGCAGCGACCTACGCCGTGATCCGGTTTCTCTTCCGCAAAGACCTTCGCGCTCCACTTGATTCCGAGGTAGAAGCAAAGCCGCTCAACGGGGAAGGGAAGCTCGTATTGGCCGGTCTTGCCGTCATGATTCCGGTCCTGCTCACCGCCTCCACGCTCAAGAAACACCTCGGCCTGCCTACCTGCCTCGCCGCCCTGGCCATCACAGCCGCCGTCTCGATCAAATCCAAATCCAACCCCCTCAAGCTTGCCAAGGAGATCAGCTGGGGAACCCTGGCTCTCGTCGCCGGCCTCTTCATCATGGTCGATGCCGTCGAGAGCATCGGAGCCTTGAAGCTCACCGCGAGTTGGCTCGCCTGGGCCGAACGCCTGCCCTCAGCGGCAGGCGCCGTCGTCACCGGCTTTGCCGTCGCCGTCGCCAATAATCTCGTCAACAACCTTCCACTCGGTTTAATCGCCGGCGGAACCCTGCAGGCCGCCCACGCCAAAGGTCTGATCGCCAACGCTGTCCTGATTGGCGTCGACCTGGGGCCAAACCTCTCCATCACCGGCTCACTCGCCACCATCCTCTGGCTTCTCGCCCTGCGCAAGGAAAAGCTCGACGTCAGCTTCTGGCACTTCCTCAAAGTCGGCGCCGTCGCCATGCCCATAGCTCTCCTTCTGTCTCTCGGCGGAGCCATCCTGATGCACATGCTCCTCCCAACCTACTAGGCTCCCTCCTACAACCTCACGGAGAACACAAATGAGTGCTGGCTGGATTATCCCCTTCATCATCCTCGGCGGTGCCCTCCAATCCTGCGGAGCCGCCATGAACGGTCAACTCGGCAAATCGCTGGTCAACCCCTGGCTCGCCTCTGCGGTCTCGTTCTCGCTGATCACCTTCTTCTTCGTCGCCGCCTTCCTCATCATGCCCCACCCGCTGCCCACCGTGAGCGACATCTCCTCTCTCCCTGGTGGGCCGTCATCGGTGGTCTCGTAGGAGCCGTTCAGGTCTACGCAGGCCTGACCCTCGTCAACAAGGTCGGCGCCGGACCCTTCATGGGCTTCACCGTCACCACCGCGCTCCTCGCCTCCCTGGCCATCGACCACTTCGGCCTCTTCCGCATGGACCACCACCCCCTAAACCTCTGGAGAGCCCTCGGAGGCCTCTTACTCATAGGCGGAGTCACCCTGATCGCAAAGTTCTAAAACCCGCATCCGCAATATCCGCCGGCATAAACCTCGGTGTGAGCTGACCGAAAGCGATTAGAAAACGCGAACCACACAGCCTCAACACACATCTACAGAGCCTCAACACACATCATGGTATGCACTTGTTCTGTTCAGCTACATACGCAGGTGGTCTGAACTTCCCGGTGTCTTCAGTGTGCTTGCACAGGTGTGCAGATCCGCTTATCTGAATACCAAGATTCAAGATGTGGCGTCCCCGACGGGATTCGAACCCGTGTTACCGCCGTGAAAGTGAGAAAGATGTGGTTTGGACTACTTCGCAGAGGTTTGGCTAGGTTGTGTGTCTGCCGTCACTTAGGCCCACTTCGGTCTCGTATCGGCTAAGCCTCGTTTTGGGCAATAACATACTTGGCGCACATGTCATTGGTCATCGCGGCTCTGGTCGTAGCAGCGCTGTTAGTCAATCACCGATTCTCCGTTATAGAACTCGTTAAGTTCAACATCCTGCGTTTCAGTCGGCTTACCGTAAATCAGGTATCCGTTCTGTTTGTTCCCCAACTGGAAAATGAACCCGGTATGGTGAAAAGCTGCGGAGGAGCTGAACCTGTAGACGATGCAGCCGACACTGATGGGAATGAATCCACCTGTAGCGGTTTTCTCGAACGGGTAATTTATCCCTCCACCCAGGTTCATGCGCACATTTGGTGATTCTTTCCCGGTGGCGCTTTTGGGTATACAGAAGAAGTAGCTCTGGGGACCTCCGCGACGTGAGTCGATGAGACAAGCCCTGTTACCGGATCAAGAGGAAGT